>ERZ869936.2545-NODE-2545-length-10588-cov-3.836229_pt1 | contig 10588 bp, 2 predicted proteins | sample MGYA00520876_ERZ869936 | MGnify/ENA primary metagenome ERZ869936 (study PRJEB32218, sample SAMN09650985) | biofilter metagenome | isolation source: enrty point of leading RO module | place: Saudi Arabia: Thuwal, RO plant located on Red Sea | collected 2016-02-17 ... | reverse complement strand
GTCAAGGAAGCCAAACTCGTTTTGTTCACGACCGATTGCAAGTAAATCCAAACCTTTCTTCTGAACGCGGAGAAAGTGAGCTTGAAAACGTTAGAGCCACTGCTGTTGCACGAGGCAAAGCAGGCCTTATCAGCAATGTTGGTGATTTATTTACTGAAAACGATCTTGCAGAACTAGGAGACCCATCAGCAGCACGTGGTGCCGGAACTCTCAAACTACGCAGATACGTCGAATACTTCAACATTCAAAACCCGAATGACCAAATCACATTTGATGAGGCTAAGTCTTTGTTGCTTGGTGTTGATCCTGCTCCCAAAGACGAATATGAGGGTACTGCTGCAGCATTGAAGCAGCTACAATTACTTACAAGTCCAACTCCCAACCGCGTAAGTCGTGTTGGTGTAGCAGGTAGCCACCCTCCTGCCATTATCCGTGAAGGCCCTGCTGGGTTCCACGATGCTACACGAGTTGCACAAGAGTATGGAACGCCTGAAGCTATCGCACCATTGGCTGGTATTTTGTACCAGCGGGACGGTATGTCTGAGGAGTACGAAACAGAACATGCAAGAGTCAAGGCTCTGGCTGATGTGTTAGACGGGTTCCCGGAAGTCAAGAATGCCAAGACACCTGGAGAAGCTATTCGAGCTTACGCACAGGTTGGCGATTTTGATGCAAGGGAAGACGCTGATAATATGTTTATAGAAGACGCATACAGGCGTCTAAAAGATGCAGGTATTGATCCTGACGTACCATACATTAACAAGCCTCTTGTAGAAGGACTACCCTTCTCTAACCCTGCAGTGATGGGCGCTGCTGCCAGAGAGTTCCTCACGGGGAACACTGGTACATCAACTGGACCCCATGTCCATGTCAAATACAACAACCATAGAGGTCAACACGTCGATCCTTCTTCGATCCTGAATCGTTTGTTGGTTGACGGCAAACCTATTGATCAAGTTTTCCGTGAAACTTCAGGCTACGGCCCACGGATTCATCCTGTCTATGGAGTGCCTAAGTTCCATAACGGGATTGACTTTGCTACACCCAAAAATACACGCATCTCTGTAAGTGGTGCAGAATATCTCAAAACTGAAATCGACCCTGGTGGTGGCGGAGTCATGTCTATTTACGTTCTGCCTGATGGTAGCGAGATACTTCTGATGCACGGATCGAGAGCTAACTTTCAATAAGTGCTATGACTACAACTCCTACGGGACCTGTCAATGACGAAACACAGTATCAAGACGACGCAGATCGTGACTCTATCTTTGAACAGATTATAGACGAAGCGGATGCAATGTATCCCGATGGGTTGCCATCGTTTGATGGTCTTGAAACTGGTCGTAGAAAAGAAGAACCAAAACCAGAACCGACACCAGAACCTGAAGAACCGAAAGAGGAAGAAACCAACAATCCACTTCAAGAGGTGGGCACCGCAGTTGTCGGTGCAGGTATCGACCTGGTTGAAGGTGTGGGCGGTACCCTTGAAGGTGCCCTCACTGGCAAGCTGCTAGACCCTAAGTTTGAACCTAGCTGGCTGCAAGTAGACGATAAAGTTGAGCCTATGAACAAGACAGTGTGGGGTAACTTCCTCCGCAACGTCTTGGAGTTTGGTGCTGGTTTTGCCGGCACTGGTGGTATTGCACACCTCTCAAAGCTCAACAAACTTAAAACCGTAATCAACGGATCTAAATATGTACCAGGCGCACTGAAGGTGTCAGGTGCTGGCCGCAGTGCTACCTCTGTGTTTGTCAGTGAGCGTTCGATGGAATCAACCATCAACGACTCGCTGCAACCGCTGATGCCTTGGTGGACGTTGACTGCTACCAATGAAGAGTCTTCACCTCTGGAAAAGAAAGCCAAGCATGTCTTGGAAGATCTTGGCATGGGCTGGGCTGTTGGTAAAATCTTTAGTTTCCGTGCAGGCAAAGCAGCCGCTGAGGCTGTCGATGCTGGTACAAAAGAAGGTGCAGGGGCTAACCTCACTGCACTGACACAAGAAATTGATACTGTAACTAAGGCTGCGAAGGAGCTTCCTGATGGCAGTAAAGAGCAGGCACGTCAGCTTAAGAAACTTTCTAGGCTGCAAGAAAAACTCAAGAAAGCTCAGGACGCTAATCCTGAGGTTGTGGAGGCGCGTACTGCTGCTGAGATTGCTGAGGCACAAGATAGTGCTGTCAAGGAAAACATTCAATTAGAACTGTTTGACAAGAATCTGACAGAGCCGACACCGAACATTCACCCTGACATGTTCGACCTGCCTGACAAGGGCTTGCGCGGTGTACGACCCGGCAACCTGTACCAGGCCATGAAGGACATGCTTGCCATGGCTCGGCGCGGTGACATGTCGGCTGGTCAGCGTGCACGTTTGGTTACAGACGCTGCAATGACACGCATGGCACGTAGTAACACTGAAGTCAGGAAACAGATTGCTGCTTTTGCTGATGAAGTACAACGTGGTCTAGAGATCCCTGCTGGAAAAAACGTTGCTGCTTTAGGTACGGATTTGGCCGGCGTAAAACAACTTGCGATTGCAAAATACACAGACATTATGTCTACATTCCCTGATTTGTCAAAAGGGGATTTTGAAGACATCCGTAAGTTGTTGATGGAAGACAGCATTATGGTCACACCAGTTCAAGGTGGACAAGTTGCTATTCCAAACCCAGCTAACGCTATGGCGTTGGAAATGCTGATGTACGACCTTAACACTGCTGTGTCTACAAAGGCTATGGCACTCCACTCTGTAGTAGACAAAGTGCCTATGGAGAAAGGTCTGACAAACCTGTTGGACAAAGTAGAAGCTGCTTTCCGCCTTAACCAGGAAGCAAGTGAGTTTGGCGGATCATTGTTACGTGCACGACGTGGTGATACACGTCAAGTCGCTAACGCTATAAGTCGTGCAAACAAAGATGAGCAACTGACTAAGTTCATGCAAAGCCTCCGCAAGATTGTCAAGAATGACCCTGAAATGACAGAGACGTTCTTGCGTGCATTTGCTGAGTCTGGCGGTCAGGTGCACACCTTGGAAGCAATGCGTCGGTACGCCACTGATGCAGTTTTTAACTGGAAGTCACTGATGGGTATTGGCGGTGCACGGAGTAAGTTTGTTGACGGTTTGTTCAGTCAGCTTTACAACTCTATCCTGTCAGCACCTAAAACTCTGTCACGTGCTGCATCCGGCACTGGTCTGTTAGCAGGTCTGAGACCGCTGCAGATGATGGTTGGCGGTCTTCTAACTCCAGGCGATGCTAAATCCTTTGCAAAGGGTTACCACATGGCCTTTGACGGGTTCTGGGGTGGCATCGGTGAAGCATGGGCATTGGCTAAAAACACCCACCATTCACTTGTCCATAACCAGGCTGGTCCTTATGTAAACCAACTGGTTAGCCCTTCTGAAGCAAAGCATTGGAAAAACCTGGGACGTGTGATCGAATCCCAAGGTACAACTGCTGAGAAAGCCATGTACCGGATGACTTCTGCCATTCAGGACTTCAACAACCAAAGCTGGGTTAGGTATCCGTCTAACGCTATGACGACGATTGATGCGTTTACTAAAACCATCATCGGACGTCAAGAGATGAAAGCTAGAGCTTTTGAAGCTGCATGGAATGCCAGTGATGGCAAGGTGACTAGGGAGCTGATCGAAAAGTACGAGTCAGAGTTCCGTAAGAAAATCTTCGGACAATCTGGTGAGGTCATCGACATCTCAGCAGAATATGCTGGTAAGGAAGCTGCACTGCAACTGCCCTTGACTGGCCGTCTGGGTGAGCTGGAAAGCCTGATGAACCGGACACCTATCGTTCGTCCGTTCTTCCTGTTTATGAAGACAGGTGCTAACGCTATCTCTGTCGTCAGTAAGCATACGCCTATCCTAGCGCGTTTCAACGATGACGTCCGTGCAATCCTCAGTGCAACACCTGACAACCTTGACGGTGTACTGAAGTATGGCATCACAGACGTAGGTCAGCTCGAAGCTGCTAAAGCCATGGTTCGTGGCCGCGTTGCTACTGGATACTTGACTGTCGGTGCAGCCGCTGGTCTCTACACCACAGGCCGTCTGACCGGCAATGGTCCTGCTAACCGTGAGCAACGGAGGGCATGGGAACAGACTGGCTGGCGTCCTAGGTCTATCAAACTCGGTGACAAATATATTAACTACGATGGCTTGGAGCCGTTTGCATCCATGTTGGCCCTAGTCGCTGACATCGGTGACAACTTTGTTGCAGGCAACCTCAGCGAGGCTGGTACGGAAAACATGTTTCGCAAGGTCGGTTACCTAATCGGCATGAACCTGACTAACAAGTCATTCTTAGCTGGTCTGCAACCTTTGACTGATGTTCTTGCATTTGACGGTGCACGGTCTGAGGTATGGGCTGCCAACCTTACAAATAATTTTATTCCTTTTAGCGGTATTCGTAACGAGATTGCAAACGTTTTGAATCCAGGTCTCCGTGAACTGGAGAATGACTTTGCTCACACGATTGCAAACCGCAATCCTATTCTGCGTGGATTCTTGGCACGTAAACGTGATCCGCTAAACGGTCAGGTTGTACGTGAGTGGGACTTCCCAACTCGTTTGTGGAACAGCATCTCTCCGATCCAACTGTCTGACGCTGATACTGAAACCAGACAGCTACTGCGTGACAGTGGCTTTGATATGGTCGCTACTTTCAGCACAGACGACAACGGTACTCGGTTGACACCACAGCAGCGGGAACACCTTGCTGACCTGATGGGCAACTATAGAGACTACAACGGTAGGACTATTGAACAACAGCTAGAAGTCTTGTTCAAAGATCCTGGCATCCGTAAAGAAATCGAAGGATACAGAAAGCTGCGACAACCGGGAGGTAATCCTGGCAAAACCAAGGACGATCCTACAAACATGAGTTTGGATGACGCAAACTTCATGGTTGAGATCAAACGTATATTCGGCAATGCAAAACGAGACGCATTGGCTGGCCTTGCTGATGCATTCCCTGATCTGCAAACACAAGCTGACAACAAAGCTGCTGCTAAAGCACGACAACGTGCTGGCTACCCACTTGAAGCTGCTGATTATTTATTGAAGAACAAGTAACCTAAAGGTACCTAATGGCGACATTCGATACGTTCACAGGAAACGGCACTAAAGTTTTCTTTGACTTTACATTTGAATACCTGGAACAGTCTGACGTCAAAGTCAGCCTGAATGGCACCACCCAGCCTACAACTGCATATTTCTTCTCGACTGATACGAGAATCCAATTTAATACTATCTCTGCCGCCACCACCCTGCAAGAAACAACGGGGGCTCCTAAATCTGGAGTCACCGTTCGGGTGTTCCGTGAGACAGACATTACTGAACTGAAGTCTACGTTCTTTGCCGGATCTGCTATCAGGTCGCAAGATCTCAACGATAACTTCAATCAAAACAACTTCGCTGTCGAAGAGGTTCGTGATCAGTACGTCACCAGGACTAATGGTGAGTTTGATACTGATATGGACATGAACAGCAACCGTATTACGGAACTTGCTGACCCTACTGCAGCCACTGATGCTGTCAACAGGCAGTACCTGGAGCAGGAGACCTGGGACAACGAAACTCAGACTCTGCACAGCGATGAGACATGGACTGACGTAGATACCCAGATTGCAACTAGCAAAGCAATCGAGAATCGTATCTCTGAAAAGATCGATTCAGCCCTTGAGACTGACGTGCTGGTTGACAGCACTGGTCTTAACAAGACTGGTTCTGGTGGTCAAGTTACTCTCGGTATCAGCGCCAACTCTGTTGACTTTGATCGCATCAAAAACAGCGACATCATTAGCAACACAGAGCAAAACGCTGGATCTCCTGCACCTGCAGACAACAACATCTTTACTGCTCTTGCAGCTAAAACACGTCACGATGCTCTGGTACAAACTGGCACTCCTGGTGGTTCTACCTACCAAACCGGTAAACTCTGGTACCAAAACGATAATGACAAAACCCTGCACATGTGGGATGGTAGCGCGTGGAGTGGCATCACTTCTGGCGGTACCTTTACAAAGCTAGAAAAAGTCATTTATGTTGATTCTGTAAACGGTGACGATACAAACGAAGGGCATCGTATCTCCAATCCTAAGGCAACTATTAAAGCTGCTGTAGACGCTATTAACAACGACGCTACCTTTGGTGATGGCAGTGTTGTTTTGGTTGCTCCTGGTATCTATCAGGAAACTGCACCCATTGACATTCAAAAGCGTGACGTCGCAATCATCGGCGCGTCTGTCCGTAACGTCATTGTTCACCCAACTGCTGCTACAGAGACCAACAGCTTGTTCCGCGTAAACAGTGGTACATACCTGCATAACATGACGTTTACAGGTGTGAAAGCTAGCGGTACTCGTGGTGCCACTGGATCACTGTGGGAAGACAGCACCTACGGTTTGCCTCCTACGCAAGGTTGGAACGTGTCGTTCTTCCCGGACGCCATGATCTACAAATCTCCATACATTCAGAACTGCACTAACTTTTCTGACTCGGAGATTGACAACAGCAACCTTAACTTCTATGCAGGTGATGAAGACAAAGGCCGCGCAGGTGACCTTGACCACGCTCCTACTGGTGGTGGTTTGCTTGTAGACGGTTCTACTGTCCATGACGACTCACCGCTTCGTTCAATGGTTGCGGACAGCTACACCCACACTGCACTAGATGGTCCTGGCATCTTTGTGACCAACAATGGTTACACCCAAATTACCTCTAGCTACGCTTTCTTTAACCACTTCCACATTGCATGTATCAACGGTGGACAGGCTAACCTTGCTGCATCAACTACTGACTTTGGTCGGTTCTCTTTGATTGCAGACGGTAAGTCTACTACTGAGATTTTTGCTGGACTTGTAAAAGGTACTCCCAGTTCTGGTGACATCACTTTTACTGTCGATGGTGTTGCTGCTAACGCTAGTTGGCACGGTTCGTCGTTGCGACCTGCCAGTAACATGCTTGTAGAGGTTGGTGGTAACCTTTATCCAATCCTGTCTTCTACTGTAGTTTCTTCTACTGAGTTTACAGTTACTATCAGTCGTCCCGATTCGACCGACCGTACTCAAAACTTGGGTCTTTCTAACAGCCCTGCTGATAACTCTGCTGTTAAATTCTACCTTCGTTCTATGGTTGCGTCTTCTGGACACACCATGGAATATGTAGGTGCTGGTGTTGACTACCGTGCACTGCCTGAGTATGCGGCAGGTACCTATGAACTAGGTGCTGGTACAAGCCCTAACGGTGTACACCAAGAGTCGCATCAAAAAGTCGAGCGTAACGACGGTAAGGTTTGGGCTGCTATCACAGACCACAACGGTAAGTTCCGTGTTGGCGACACATTTAGCGTCAACCAGCAATCTGGTTTTGTCAGCATTCCTGCTGGTGCATTGTCTGTCAACACCTTGCTGGAAGACCTTAACGTCAACGGCAAGGAAATCAAGTCTGTTACGACTAACCAAGACATCGTTCTCAACCCGAACGGTACTGGTGTAGTCAACGTTAGCACCAGTAAGATCACCAATGTAGTTGATCCTACCTCTGCACAAGATGCAGCAACTAAGAACTACGTTGACAGTCAGACTACTTCAACTACTGCTGAGCTGAACATCCTTGATGGTGCAACGCTCAACACCAGTGAGTTGAACACGTTGGATGGTATTACTGCTTCTACCACAGAGCTTAACCAGCTTGACGGTAAGTCAATCACTACAACGTTTACAGGATCCAACACTAACGACATCCCGACCAGCTCTGCTGTCAACAGCTATGTCGTTAACCTGTTTAATGCTCTTGGTGGTTTTGTTGCTATTGCAAATGAAACTAGCTTCCCTAACAGCAACCCTGATCCGCAAGATGGTGCAGGCACTGTTGTTAGTATTGCTGATGCTGGTGGACTTGCTATCAATGGTTCTGGTGTTGCTACCGGTCAAACTCTTAATAGCACTATCGTAACTATTAACGGATTCCCGTCTCATATGCACAGCGAGACGTTGGCAGCCGGACTGGGTGTTCAGGTTCAAACCACAACTACTGAACACACTTACACCTTCCATAAACTAATTCCTAAGGACACAGATATTCTGCGGCTGTCGGATGATATTAACGACTTTAACAATCGTTATCGTGTTTCTGCAACTGCACCTACAACCAGTCTAGATGGAGGTGACCTGTGGTTTGATACGACCGCAGGCAAGATGAAGGTGTATGACGCCACTGATACTGCATGGGAAGAAGTTCAGTCTATCGGTAACTTCTTTACCAACACCCTTAGCTCTTCTAGCGGCACTGGAGGCGGCTCAGCGACGTTCAACGGTTCTGCCTTTAGGTTTACCCTGAGCAACGCTCCAACTATGGCAGAGCAGCTTGTGGTAAGCATCAACGGTGTTATTCAAAAGCCAAACAGTGGCTCATCACAGCCGTCTGAAGGTTTTGCGATCGACAATAACGACATCATCTTCTCTGCTGCTCCGGCTGCAAATGCACCGTTCTTCATCATTACACTTGGTTCTACCGTAAACATCGGTCAGCCCAGCAACAACACGGTCAACACGTCAGAGCTGGTTGACGGTGCTGTCACTAACGCCAAGGTCAGCAGCAGTGCAGCTATTGCTCAAAGCAAACTTAACCTAAGCATTACAAACGCAGAAGTAAATGCTTCCGCAGCTATTGCGTCGTCCAAGCTGGCTAAGCCTATTGACTTTGCTGACAACGAAAAGGCACGGTTTGGTACTGGCAATGACCTAGAGATTTATCACGACGGCAACAATTCTTATATTTCTGACTCTGGTACAGGCAATCTAACGTTCCTGGGCAGCAGAATTCTTTTTAAGAATGCTGCAGATAATGAGAGGATGCTTGACGCCACTGAGAATGGCGCAGTCGAGATTCTTTACGATAACAGCGTAAAACTTGCAACCAAATCAGACGGCATCGATGTAACCGGCGAGGTCCAGTGCGACTCGCTAGATGTTGATGGCGCAGCTGACATCACTGGAACGGTAACGCTTCACGGCAACCTTGACCTACAAGATAACGATGAGATTCGTGTTGGCACGGGAGATGATCTGAAAATTTATCACAATGGCAGCAAGTCTTTCATAACAAATAGCGGTTCTACTGCACTGGAGATTGAAGCACTCGCTGGAGATTTAATTCTCAGGGGCACTGACAATGTTTATATTCAATCTGGCAGCACTGATGAAACATTTTTCAAAGCCACTGTAAATGGCGCTGCAGAGCTTTATTACGACAACAGCAAAAAGCTTGAAACCAAATCAAATGGCGTAAGAGTTTACGGCGAGGTTCATTCAGATGGTCTTGACGTTGATGGAGACGCTGACATCGCCGGAACAGTCAGAATTAACCAGTTGATTGTTGATGATGATGGTTCAGGTGATCCCACATTGTCCGTCCGTGGAGATGATGGCAATCCTTGGGGATTTGTTGTTGGCAATGATACTTACTCTTCAAACTTATCGCACGGATATAAAATTTATCAAGACAATTCAGGTAATATACACCAGCAATGGAGAGGAAATGGTGAATTTACCAATTTTTATCTTGCTGCCGCCAACGGCACCGCATCAGAACAAGTTTTTCACGTTGACACTAACAGAGCTGTTTTCCTAAAGTATCAAGGTAATGAAAGGCTAACAACTACATCTTCTGGTGTAAGCATTACTGGAACCCTTTCAGGCAACGGCTCAGGACTAACCAACACTGGCGGCTTGAAATCAATTCAAGTGTTTGCCTCTGTAGGCACTACCACTTGGACTAAACCCACTGGCATTAACAAAGTCAAGGTTTATGTCACTGGTGGCGGCGGTGGCGGCGGTGGCGCTAACGTAGACGACACGGCTGGCGGAGGCGGTGCAGGCGGTACTGCTATTGAAATTATCGATGTAAGTTCAGTTTCGTCTGTGTCTGTGACTGTTGGCGGTGGTGGCGCTGGCGCTGCAGTTAATGTCAACAGCAGTTCTCCAGGAGGCACATCATCTTTTGGCTCCTATTGCTCTGCTACGGGTGGTGACAGATACGGTGGTAACTGGTCACTCGGTGGACCTGGTGGTAGTGCTACCGGTGGTAGCTATAACATCCCTGGCGGTGATGGACAAGGTGGTAACATTGACCAAACTGGAGTCTACATTGCTGGTGGTACTGGTGGAGCTTCTTTTTGGGGCGGTGGCGGTCGCGGTGCTATTAGACAGTCCGAAACCGCTGCTAGAAACGGTCAAGCCTGGGGCTCTGGTGGTGGCGGTGCCGCAAATAGCCAGACAAGTAAAAATGGCAAGCAAGGTATTGTTATTGTTGAGGAGTATGCCTGATGAAAGCACTTATTTTAGAAGGCAGGGTTGTTGACCTTGTTGAAACTGAATTTGAAGTTCACCCCAGCATGACCTGGGTAGACGCTACCGATGACACTGAATTTGGTGGCACTTGGGACGGAACATCGTTTGGTCCTAGAGATACCAGAACTGACGCTGAAAAAACTGAAGACGCTTGGAATAGATTGCGTATAAAACGTAATCTTTACCTTAAAGATACTGATTGGTGGACGGTTGCTGACCGCACCAT
>ERZ869936.2544-NODE-2544-length-10591-cov-4.062832_pt1 | contig 10591 bp, 7 predicted proteins | sample MGYA00520876_ERZ869936 | MGnify/ENA primary metagenome ERZ869936 (study PRJEB32218, sample SAMN09650985) | biofilter metagenome | isolation source: enrty point of leading RO module | place: Saudi Arabia: Thuwal, RO plant located on Red Sea | collected 2016-02-17 ... | reverse complement strand
GACCGCGCCGCAGCGGCCCTCGAGGCGACGGAGCCCTTCTTCCGCGTGACCGCGCGCGCGCCGGCCCGCGACCGCCGCCGCTGCGATCCCGACACGCTGCGGGACCTTCTCGCGGCGACCTACCGCGGCCTGCGGCGCGGCGCGGCCGAGCGCGTGGCGGCGCTCGAGGCGATGGAGGTGACCTTCGCCCACGACGTGCTGACGCTGGGCGTCCGGTAGGATGCCCGCGGTGCGCGAGCCCCCGCTCTTCGGCACGCCTCCCGGCGAGGCGTGCCTCGACCGCCCCTCGGCCTACGGAATCGCCCGCGACGGCGAGGGTCGCGTGCTGTGCGTGCGGGCGAAGAGCGGCCTGCACCTGCCCGGCGGCGGCGTGCACCTCGGCGAGTCGGCCACGGACGCGGTGGTGCGGGAGTTCGTCGAGGAGGCGGCCCTCGCGGTCGCCGTGGACGGCTTCGTCGGCGAGGCGAACCAGTACGTGGGCCGCTTCCGCAAGCTCGGCAGCTTCTTCCGCGTGACCCTCGCCCCCCCGCACCCCCCGGGCGACCCGTCCCACGAGCCGGTTTGGGTGACGCCGGAGGACGCGGCGCGGCAGCTGCTGCACGGGTTCCACCGGTGGGCCGTGCTGCAGGCGCAGTTCGTGAAGGTGGAGCTCTTCGGCATCGCCCGCGCCCGGGCGGGCCGCGCGGAGGTGCAGGTGGAGGCGGCGACCCTCGGGGAGGCGCTGGCCCAGCTCGCCGCGCGCTGCCCGTCCCTCGCGGGCGAGGTCGTGCGGGGCGAACGCCTCACCGAGGGCTGGCTCGCGTCCCTGAACGGCGAGCGCTTCGTGGCCGAGCCGGGCACGCCGGTGTCCCCCGGCGACACGCTCCTCGTGCTGGGAGCGCAGGCGGGCGGCTGACGACCTCCTAGGGTGCGTCACGCGCAGCCGCAGCCAGCCGGCTCCAGGAGGCTTCTCAGGCACACCCTAGAATCGGGGGGTGCCCTTCGGCTACCACGGCGCCTACCTGCGCATCGACGTCGCGACCGGCGAGGCCCGCCGCGTCCCGATTCCCGCCGACGTCCTCGAGCGCTTCCTCGGCGGCGTCGGCCTGGGCACGTGGATCTGCCTGCGCGAGGGCGGCGCCGAGTGTGACCCCCTCGCGCCCCCGGCCCCCCTCGTCTTCGCCCTGTCGCCGCTGGTCGGAACCCCGCTCACCACGTCGGCCAAGTTCGCCGTCGTCGCGCGGTCGCCCCTCACCGGCTTTCTCTCCGACGCGATCTCGTCGAGCCACTGGGCGATCGCGGCGAAGCGGGCGGGGTACGACGCCTACGTGCTGGTCGGCCGCGCGCCGTCGCTCGCGCGGGTCGTCGTCGACGACGGCGACGTGCGGCTGGTCCGCGCAGAGGGGGTCCGGGGGCAACCGGCGTCGGCCTGCGAGATCGAGGGCCACCGCACCGCCGCCATCGGCCCCGCCGGCGAGAACCTCGTGCGCTACGCGACGATCAGCAACGACCGGCGCCACGCGGGCCGCGGGGGCCTCGGCGCGGTGATGGGCGCGAAGAACGTGAAGGCGTTCTCCGTCCGCGGCACGGGGCGCGTGGAGGTGTTCGACCCGAAGGGCGTCGTGGCCGCCGCGCGGGAGCTCTCGGAGAAGAGCTTCGGCCCCGCGACCGCGAAGTACCGCGAGCTGGGCACGATCGCCAACGTCCTCGCCTTCAACCGCCTCGACACGCTCCCCACGCGCAACTTCCGGGACGGCTCCTTCGAGGGCGCCGCGTCGATCAGCGCCGAGGCGCTCCACGCGATGGAGAAGCTGGGCCGCGAGAGCTGCGCCGCCTGCACGATCGGGTGCGAGCACATCTTCCGCGCGCCCGGGGGCGAGGCGGTGCGGCTCGAGTACGAGTCCCTCTTCGCCCTGGGGTCGCTGCTCGGCATCGACGACCGGGGCGCCGTGCTCGAGTCCGCGCGCCTGTGCGACCACTCCGGCACCGACACGATCAGCGCCGGGGACACCCTCGCCTTCGCCATGGAGGCGGGGCTGACGGGCCTTCGTTTCGGCGACGCCGCCGCCGTGCACGCCGCGCTGCACCGCATCGGGCGGCGCGAGGGCGACGGCGATCTCCTGGCCGAGGGCTCGCGCCGCGCGGCCGAGCGCCTCGAGAAGCCGGAGCTCGCCATGCACGTGAAGGGCCTCGAGGTGCCCGGCTACGACCCGCGCCGGCTCAAGGCCATGGCGCTTGGCTTCGCCGTGGGGACGCGGGGGGCCGACCACAACCGGTCGGGCGCGTACGAGCTCGACTTCAGCGCCGAGGCGTTCGACGTCGCGAAGGTCGTCGCCATCGAGGACCGCACCGCGGCCATGGACTCGCTCATCCTCTGCAAGTTCCTTAGGGGCGTGTTCCGCGACTTCGAGACGGAGGGATCCGCGCTCCTGCGCCTCGTGACGGGCATGGAGGTGGACCTCGCCGCCGCGGGCGCGCGGGTGTGCTCGCTCAGAAAGCTCTTCAACGAGCGCGCGGGATGGGCGCGGAAGGACGACACCCTGCCGGACCGTTTTCTCCGGGGCGCGTTGTCGGCCCCGATGCTGGCCGATATGATTGCTTCGTACTACCGCGCGCGATGCTGGAACAACGACGGACGACTCCCGCCGGAGACGGCGGAACGGCTGGGGCTGACGGATCTCCTCCCGTCACGCTGACCATCGACGACAAGACCGTGAGCGTGCCCAAGGGCGCCACGGTGTGGGACGCGGCCCGGCAGGCCGGCATCGAGGTGCCGGTGCTGTGCCACGACCCGAAGCTCCGGCCCGTCGGCGTCTGCCGCATGTGCGTCGTCGAGATCGAGGGCGCCCGTGTCATGGCGGCGTCCTGCGTGCGGGAGGCCGAGGAGGGCATGGTCGTCCGCACCGCCTCGGAGAAGGTCGAGCGGTGCCGGGCGATGCTGACGGAGCTGCTCCTGAGCGAGCAGCCCGAGGCGTCGCCGAAGGACGCCACCGTGGGCGGCGACATGCTGTGGGCGCTGCAGGAGCGGTACGGCGTCTCGGTTCGGCTGCCCCGGGGCAACGGGCGGCCCGACGACCTGTCGTCCCCCGCGATCGCCGTGCACCACCAGGCGTGCATCCTCTGCGACCGCTGCATCCGCGCGTGCGACGACATCCAGAACAACGACGTCATCGGCCGCACGGGCAAGGGCTACGACGCGCGCATCTCCTTCGACCTCGACAACCTCATGGGCAAGAGCACGTGCGTCACCTGCGGCGAGTGCGTGCAGGCGTGCCCCACCGGCGCGCTGCTGAACAAGCCCATCTCGACGGAGCTGAAGCCCCGGGACGAACTCACCCAGGTCGCATCGGTGTGCCCGTACTGCGGCGTCGGCTGCGCCGTCACCTACCACGTCGACGAGGAGGCCAACCGGGTCGCCTTCGTGGAGGGGCGCGACAGCCCCGGCAACGAGGGGCGCCTTTGCGTGAAGGGCCGCTACGGCACCGACTACGCCGTGCACCCGCACCGCCTGACGAAGCCCCTCATCCGGCGCAAGGAGGCCTACCCGAAGGGCCCGCTTTCGGCGGAGGTGCGCACCTCCGACGGCAAGGGGCGTCGCCCCGGCGGCGTCGTCGACTACGACGAGGTGCTGCCCGCCTTCCGGGAGGCCACGTGGGAAGAGGCGCTCGACCTCGTGGCGTCGCGCCTCAAGGGCATCCGGGACGAGGACGGCCCCGGCGCCCTCGCGGGCTTCGGCTCGGCGAAGTGCACGAACGAGGAGGCGTACCTCTTCCAGAAGATGGTGCGCGCGGTCTTCGGCACGAACAACGTGGACCACTGCACCCGCCTGTGCCACGCGTCCTCGGTGGCGGCGCTGCTGGAGATGATCGGGTCCGGCGCGGTGACGACGACCTACGGCGACATCGCCAACGCCGAGGTGGCCCTCATCACGGGCACCAACACCACGTCGAACCACCCCGTGGCCGCGTCCTTCTTCAAGGAGGCGGCGCGCCGCGGCACGAAGCTCATCGTGGTCGACCCTCGCGGCACCGGCATCTCCGACTTCGCCTGGCGCTTCTGCAGGATCCGCTCGGGCAGCGACGTCGCCTTCTACAACGGCATGATGCACGTCATCATCGAGGAGGGCCTCGTCGACGAGGACTACGTCGCGAAGTTCACGACCGACTTCGACAAGGTGAAGGAGTCGGTGAAGGGGTACACCCCGGAGAAGGTCAGCGGCATCACGGGCGTGCCCGCGGAGACGATCCGCGAGGTGGCCCTCGCCTACGGGCGCGCGAAGGCCGCCGTGACCTACTGGGGCATGGGCATGAGCCAGCACGTGCACGGCACCGACAACTGCCGCTGCATCATCTCGCTGTGCCTCATGACGGGCAACATGGGCCGCCACGGCTCCGGCCTGCACCCGCTGCGCGGCCAGAACAACGTGCAGGGCGCATCCGACGCGGGGCTCATCCCGATGGTGTTCCCCGACTACCAGGCGGTCGGCGCCGGCGACAAGCGCGCGCGCTTCGAGAAGGCGTGGAAGGTGAAGCTCGACCCGAAGCCCGGCCTCACGGTGGTCGAGATCATGGCGGGCGCCCTGGAGGGCCGCGTCAAGGGCATGTACATGATGGGGGAGAACCCCTTCCTGTCGGACCCCAACGTCAACAAGGTGCGCAAGGCCCTGTCGGCGCTCGACTTCCTGTGCGTGCAGGACATCTTCCTGACCGAGACGGCCGAGTTCGCCGACGTGATCCTGCCCGCCACGTCCGCCCTGGAGAAGGACGGCACGGTCACGAACACCGACCGGCGCGTCCAGGTGATGCGGCCCGCCCTCAAGCCGCCCGGGGAGGCGCGCCTCGACTGGCAGATCCTCTGCGACGTCGCCACCCGCATGGGCTACCCGATGTCCTACGGCTCCTCGGCCGAGGTCTTCGACGAGATGGTCGCGCTCATGGACTCCTACCAGCCCCTGACGCACGCCAGCCTCGGCCTCACGGGCAAGCTCTACCCCTGCCCCGACCCCGAGACGAGCGACGGCACGGTGGTGATGTTCGGCGACGGCTTCCCCACCCCGGACGGCAGGGCGAAGTTCGTCCCCGCCGAGCACACGGGCGCCGACGAGCTGCCCGACGAGCAGTACCCCTTCATCCTGGTCACGGGGCGCGTCCTCGAGCACTGGCACACGGGGGTCATGACCCGCCGCAGCCATACCCTCCACGCCCGGGAGCCGGAGGCGTTCGTCGAGGTGCACCCCGACGACTGCGGGCGCCTGGGGGTGGACACGGGCGATCCGGTCACCGTGAGCTCCCGCCGCGGCGCCATCACCCTGAAGGTCCGGAAGGGCACCGACACCCAGCCGGGTTCGGTCTTTATCCCCTTCCACTTCCGCGAGGCCGCCGCCAACGTCCTCACCACGGACAAGCTCGATCCCGACGGCAAGATCCCCGAGTTCAAGTTCTGCGCCGTCGCCGTGGCCAAGGCCGCCGCCGGGTAGGGGGTCCGGGGGCGGGAGTCCCTGCAGGGATCCCGGAAACGGTTACCTTGGTGGGGATGAGGATCGTGAGCAGGTCGGCGGGGCGCGTGACCATCCTCGCGTTCACGGGGGAGTGGGACTCCTTCAACCTGCCCGAGGTCTCACAGCGCGTCGACGCCGTGCTGCGCGCGGGCGCCCGGCACGTCGTCTTCAACGTCAAGGACCTGAAGTTCGTGACGTCCGCGCCCCTCGGCTACATGATCCAGGTGCACCAGCGGCTGAAGGCGGACGCGGGCGGCCTCGTCCTGAGCGAGCCGTCGCCCTTCCTGCGCTCCACGATCCGCACGCTCGGCCTGCACCGCTTCTTCCAGGTCTGCGACAGCGACCGGGACGCCGTCGCGGCGCTCGACGCGGTCAGCGCTTCTTGATCTTGTCGGCGCCGCTGCCGACGAACTCGGACAGGTCGCCGAAGGCGCGCTGCTCGATCCACGTGCCGTGCTGCGGGCAGATGTCGAGGATGATGCCCGACGTCCCCGCGTAGTTGCGCCGCGTCATGGACACGTTGCACACGGGGCACGGCTTGTACCGCACGGCGGGCGGCAGGGCGCGGCGCAGCAGCTTCTGGAAGACGGCCACCGCCGACTGGGGGTCCGGCTCCGCGGACCGCAGCTTGTCCAGCGTCCGCTCGAGCCCGCTGCCGGGGAACAGCACGCCGTTGCACTGCCCGCAGATGTGGGCCGGCACGCCGTCCCAGTCCTGCGCTTCCAGGGGCAGCTCGCATTGCGGGCAGAAGGGCTCGCCGCCGTCGCGGCGCACGGGCCGCTTCGAGGCGCGGTTGGCCGCGCACACCGGGCAGTGGGACGTGTCGTCCACCTCGTTGCCGCACCGGGTGCACAGCGCGCGCTTGCGCTTGCGGATGGCGCGTCCCGCGTTGCAGATGGGGCACGCGCCCGTCCCGTGGAAGGTGTTGCCGCAGCTCCGGCAGAAGTGGGTCTCGTCGACCTCCCGCTTCGCCTTGCGGCGCTCCCGCGCGTCGGCGCAGACCGGGCACTCCCGGTCCGCCTCGACCTGGTTGCCGCACTCGGGGCAGAGGATGACGCGCGTTTCCCGGCCCCCGGCCCCCCCCTCGGGCGCCGCGGACGGCGCGTCGGCCTCGGTGACGAGGCTGCCGCGCTCGAGGTTGGCGATGCAGACAGGGCAATCCCCTTCGGGCCCCGGCTCCACCGTGTTTCCGCACACCACGCAGAACATGGTCCGAATCCCTATCGATCCGTGAGGGTCGCGGACTTGAATCAGGGCGCGTGGGCCCGGGCGAGGTCCAGGACGGCCTCCCGGAGGCGCCCATGGGCGTCGAAGCGCAGCAGGTAGTCGGACTCGCGGCGGCCGGCCTTGGCCTGGACGACCCCCGCGAGGGCCCGGCGGGCGGCCGCGGGCCACGTCTCGACCCCGGGGAGCGCCAGGACGAGGGGCCCCCAGGCGCGGAAGCCGGGGCCGTTGCGGGCGCCCAGAAGCGCCGCGGCCTCGCGGGCGAGGGCGCGCTCACCCTCCTCGCGCCGCGACCCGAAGCGCTCGGCCAGCAGGGCGGACACGGCGAGGCCCACGCCCGCGAGGTCGACCACGCCGAGCACGTCGCGGCGCGCGCGGCCCGCCTGCAGGAAGAGCGGCGCCCGGGCGAGGCGCACGAGATTCGGCCGGGACGTGCGGTGGGACGGCTTGCGCTTCACGGCGTCGAGCTCGCGCTTCGCGAGGCGTTTCGCGTCGTCGTCGAAGGGGCGGAACCCGAGCTTCGCGTAGAACCACCACGCGCCCGAGTCGAGCGCCTCGTCGTTGTCCTCGCCGATCTGGTACGGGTCGACGGTGAAGGTGTCGCAGTCGAAGAGCGTGCGGAAGGCGCACAGCACGAAGGCGTAGAGCCGGGACGCCTCGTAGCCGCGGAACGGCGGCAGCAGGTTGAAGGCGATCTCGCACGACCGGAACAGCCCGATGCCCGTGCCGTAGCCGACGAGCACCCCGTTCTTGAGCAGCAGGTAGCCGTAGATCGTCTCCAGCAGGAAGCGCCGCTCGGGGCGGACGCCGATGAGGGCCACCTGCATGCCCGCCTCGCCATCGGCCAGGCGCACGTCCCGCGGGTCGGCCTGGGCGAACGCCTCGAGGTCGCGGTGGCGCACCGCCATGGCGCCGCGGGCGAGGTCGCAGATCTCCCGCGCCTGCCGCGGGGGCACGGCCCGGATGCGCACGTCCGGGCGGCGGAGCAGCTTCGAGAGGTCGGGACGCGACCGGTCGAGGGGGCCGCTCTGGTACGCGACGGTCCTGCGCGGGAGCCGCTCCCGGGTGCGGCTCGGCGTATCGGGACCCGGCAGCAGCCGGAAGGGCAGGTCGGCCCGGTCGAAGAGCTCCTCCTTCAGCAGGTCGCCGGCGGGCAGCGAGCGCAGCCGCCGAACGAGGAAGGCCGCGTCCGTCTCGAAAGGGCCCCGCATCCGTTCGACCCACTCCTTGAGGCCGAAGTCGCACTGCTCGAGGCCCGGCAGCTCGGCCCGCACGCCGAAGTGGGGCAGCAGGTCGTCCAGGCAGGACGGGCCTTCCAGATCGCCCCCGTCCCTGCGGCGGCGGTCAGGCCACCGCGAGGCGAGCCAGCCGGCGAGCTCGTAGAAGAAGCGGTCCCGCGTCTCGGTCCCCGCGATGCCCGAGTCGGCGAGGCGGGCGCGGTGGGCGCCGGCGCTGAAGCGGGCCAGCGCCTTCTCCGCCGCGGCGAGCACCGCCGGCGAATCGGGCCACGCCCGCAGGATGAGCAGGAGATCGTGCAGGCGGTGCAGGCCCTTGGCCGTGCGCGGGCGCCGGCGGTCGGCCCAGCGGAGGGCCAGCAGCTTTTTCTCCGCCGCTTCCTCGCCGAAGACGCCGATCCAGCGCTCGAGATCCTTGAGCACGGCTCCAACCCTTCGCATGGAGGTGCGACATTTCGCCGATCCATGGAAGGGGGGGCCGGGGGGCGTGGGGCCCGCGCGGTACCCTCCGGGAATGTCCATGCGAATCGCCTGCGCCCTTCTCTGCCTGCTGGCCGTCGCCTGCGCGCGCCGGCCCGTGAAACGACCCGACTACGCGCGGCCGCTGCCGCCGGGCGCCTCCGCCCTCCGGAAGATCACGGATCCGGCGAAGCTGCCGGACCTGGAGAAGGCCTACGGCAGCCGCGACCCGGCCCTCCTGGAGGCCCTCGACCGGTCGGTGGACTGGTTCAACAAGCCGTCGACGCTGCAGTGGTTCCCCGTCGAGGGGATCACCCACGAGCAGGCCTGGGCGAGCGCGCGGGCCGTGCGCCACCTGATGTCCCGGTCGGGGTCGCCCCAGGAGTTCCGGGAGGAGTTCCTGCGCAACTGCGACGTCTACGAGTCCGTCGGCTGGGACGGCTCGGGCACGGTCTTCTTCACGGGATACTACGCCCCCTTCTTCCCGGCGAGCCCCGTCCGCACCGACCGCTTCCGGCACCCCATCTACAAGCGGCCTGCCGACCTCGCGACGGACGAGAAGACCGGCGAGCCGAAGGGCCGGAAGACCGCGAGCGGCGGCTTCGAGACCTACCCGACGCGGCGCGAGATCGAGGAGAGCCGCATGCTCGCGGGGACCGAGCTCGCGTGGCTCGAGGACCGTCTCTCGGCCTACATCATCCACGTGAACGGCTCGGCCCGGCTCCAGATGACCGACGGCCGCACCCTGTACGTCGGCTACGCCGGCAAGACCGACCGCCCCTACGCGAGCCTGCGGGAGCACATGGTGGGGGCGGGGCTCATCGGCGCCGACGACGGCCTCGCCGCGATCCGCAAGGTGTACGGCAAGAAGCCCTCCCAGGTGGAGGAGCTGATGTACCGCAACGAGAGCTACGTCTTCTTCCGGGAGCAGGACGGCGGGGACTGGCCGTCGGGGTCGCTCGGCTTCAAGGTCACGGACCTCGTGAGCCTGGCGACGGACAAGAAGATCTTCCCCCGGGCGGGTCTCGTGCTCGTGGACACGAAGGCGATGCACCGCGGCGTCACGCGGCGCGGCTTTTTCCGCTTCATGCTGGACCAGGACACGGGCGGCGCGATCCGCGCGCCGGGCCGCGCCGACATCTTCATGGGCGTCGGCGCCGAGGCGGAGGCGCTCGCGGGGGCGCAACAGGCGGAAGGAAGGCTGTACTACTTCTTCCTGAAGCCCGAGCGCGTGACGGAGTGGGCCAAGCCCAAGGAGCCGCAGGCGCCCTAGGCTGTCGTTGGTTCTCCAAGGGCGGGCGTTCTTCTTCGTTTCGATTGGCTATAGTGCGGCGGGAGGTCGATCCATGCCGCTTCGCGTCGCCCTCGGGCTGTGTTTCGTCGCGTGTCTTTCCTTCGCCGAGGACAAGAAAGGGGCGGCGGCCGCCGATCCGCCGCTCTCGGCGACGAAGGGCGAGGTCGCGATCGGCGGCGAGCGCGTCGCCTACGACGCCACCGCGGGGTTCCTGCCCATGCGCACCGAGGAGGGCAAGGAGCGCGCGCGGATCTTCCACGTCGCCTACGTGCGGTCGGGGCAGGACGTCACGCGGCGGCCCGTCACCTTCGTGTTCAACGGCGGCCCGGGGTCGTCGTCCATCTGGCTGCACCTGGGCGGACTCGGCCCGCGGCGCGTGGAGATGACCGACGAGGGCCACGCGCTCCCCCCGCCGGGCCGCTGCGTGGACAACGCCGAGAGCTGGCTCGGATTCACGGACCTCGTCTTCATCGACCCCGTCGGCACGGGCTACAGCCGCCCCGCGAAGGGGACGAAGCAGAGCGAGTTCTCGGGGCTGTCCGAGGACACCGAGTCCGTCGGCGAGTTCATCCGTCTCTGGACCGCACGCAACGGCCGGTGGGCGTCGCCCAAGTACCTGTGCGGCGAGAGCTACGGCACGACGCGGGCGGCCAATCTCGCGAACCACCTGCAGGGGCGCTACGGCATGTACCTGAACGGCGTCGTGCTGGTTTCGACGGTGCTCAACTTCGGAACCATCCGCTACGACACCGGCAACGACCTTCCCTACGCGCTGTTCCTGCCGGCCTACACGGCGACCGCCTGGTACCACCGGCGCCTGGAGCCGGAGCTGCAGGCCGACCTCGGCAAGGCGCTCGCCGCGGCGGAACGGTTCGCGCTGGAGGACTACCTGGTCGCGCTCGC
>ERZ869936.2543-NODE-2543-length-10591-cov-4.781036_pt1 | contig 10591 bp, 9 predicted proteins | sample MGYA00520876_ERZ869936 | MGnify/ENA primary metagenome ERZ869936 (study PRJEB32218, sample SAMN09650985) | biofilter metagenome | isolation source: enrty point of leading RO module | place: Saudi Arabia: Thuwal, RO plant located on Red Sea | collected 2016-02-17 ... | reverse complement strand
AAGTGTCCACCACGACGTCGCCGAAGGCGTGGACGCCTCCGTCGGAAGCGTGGTCGCCGTTGGCTCCCGTGCGGCGAAGGATCGCCTCGACGCGAGCAAGGAGCTCGAGGACGCCGAAGGGCTTGGTGACGTAGTCGTCGGCACCGAGGCGGAGGCCCAGGACCTTGTCGGCCTCTTCTCCCTTGGCGGTGAGAATGAGCACGGGCACGTCGAAGCCCTCGGACCGGAGCGCCTTGAGCACCGAGAAGCCGGTCATCTCCGGGAGCATCAGGTCCAGGATGAGGAGGTCGGGGGATTCGTCGCGGGCCGCCTGCAGGCCCCGCGCCCCGTCCTCGGCCACGGTGACGGCGTAGCCCTCGATCTCGAGGTTGTTGCGCAGGCCGAACGCCAGGTCGGCGTTGTCTTCCACTACCAGGATCCGCGTCACGGCCGTTCACTCCCGTACCGCAGCGTGGCCGGCGTAGGCCTGGAAACCACCGGCGCAATGCGGTCCTCCCGGACCGTGGCTTCTCGTCCGCGCGTGGCGTCGGCGGCTGCGACGTCGGCCGGTACCTCGATGACGAAGCGCGCCCCGCCGCGTTCGGCTCGGGTCACCCACGCCGACCCGCCGTGCGCCTCGGCGACGTCCCGGACGACGGAGAGACCGATGCCCGACCCGGCCACCGCGGACTCGCGGTGCAGGGGTCTCCGGAAGTACGGCTCCCAGATCCGGGATCGCTCCTCTTCGGGCACCCCGGGGCCTTCGTCCTCCACCCAGAGCAGGATCCGTCGCGCCTCGATGGTGGTGCCTACGCGCACCGTCTGGTTCGAGGGACCGTACTTGAGGGCGTTGTCGAGGAGGTTGAGGAGCGCCTGGCGGAGCAGGGAGGCGTCGACCTCAGCCACGCTCGATCCGGCGACGGCGGCTTCCACGCGGCACCCGTGGGCCTGCGCCAACGGGGCGAAGGACTCGGCCACCCGCTCCACGAGATCACCGAGATCGGTGGAGGTGACGTCGGTGCGCATTCCATCCCGCTCGGAACGGGAGTACAGCAGCACGTTGTCCACCTGGTGGGTGAGCCGGCGCGACTCGTTGACGATGATCTCCAACGACCGCTGCCGCTCTTCATCCGATCGAACGCGCCCCAGCAGGAGCGTCTCGCTGAACATGCGGATCTGCGCCAACGGCGTACGGAGCTCGTGGGACACGCCGGAGACGAAGTCCGCCCGGAGCTGGGCGAGTTCGGTCTCCCGTCGCAGCTGGTAGAAGGCGCCGGCGACGAGGCCTACCGTGAGGATGAGCAGGGTGACGATCATGGGCAGTCGCGACCGGGGAAGGCCGCCGATGACCAGCTCCGGCGCTACGGCGGGGTTCACCACGACTTCGGCCATCAAGCCGGCGTACCGTGTGCCCAACGTGTCGGAGGCCGTCCAATCGGACTCGTACTCCACCTCGGAGCCCCAGACGTCGTGACCCCTGCCGTCCACCACCGACACCTGGAAGACGTCCTCGTTGGCGCGACCCCCGGTAAGGCCCTCCGGGAGGAGGGGCGAGCCCTCGAAGGCGTGGTCCAGGGGAGCCCCGATCCCGTCGTCGCCCATGACGTATCCGTAGAGCAGACGCGCCGCGCTTCGCTCTTCCGGATAGAGGCGGTACACGAACGCGCCCGCGTCCTCGGGAGAGGGCACCATGACCGGCTCCCATCCGGGGAGGGTCCCCTCCAGCGCGTGCTCCCGCAGCGTCGTGGAAAGCCAGGCCAACGTTTCGTCGGTGAAGCCGTGGTCGCGGCTCGCGTGCGTCACGTCGCCGGTGGCCAGATCCACTCGGAAGATCGCGCGGACGTACTCGACGTACGGCCACTCCTTCTCCTCGGCCAGGTCGTCGAGTCGCGGGATGCTCAACTCCACCCCGGCATCGCGCCCGCCGGCGATGGCCACCACCTCCAGCCCCGGGTACAGGATCTTGCTGTCGAGGTAGTCGCGAGCCTTCCCGGCAAACTCCCAGGCGGCGAAACGCGCCTGCTCCCCGATGGTCTTCTGCACCGAGACTGCATGGGAGCGGCCGGCGTCGAAGGCGTGCCAGCCCAGCAGTCCGGTGAGGACCAACGCGCCCACGAGGAGGACGCCCACGAAGGCCGTCCTGGACTCCAGGCGCGTGGAAAGGGATCTACGCATCATGTCGCAAGATATCCGTGGCCGGCCTCGGGCTGGGCCGTAGCCCGGTCAGGGAAATGTCAGAATCATCTCCGCTCGCCTAGCGTCACCGTGACCGTCACCCGCTCTCCGTCGCGCTCGACGACGATTTCGACCTCGTCGCCCGGGGCATAGTCGCGGAGCGCGTACGTGTACGAGTAGATGTCGGTGATCTCGCGGCCGGCGAACTCCACCACGACGTCACCGGCCCGCAGGCCGCCCTCCTCGGCGGGGCTTCCTTCCCGCACACCGGTGAGGCGGAGGCCCGAGTCACGGGGGGTCATGTCGGGAATGGTGCCGAGGTAGGGTCCGTACCCGGACCCCGATGACGACGAGGACGCCTGGGTCGGGGCCGACGGCCGCTCTTGAGGCGTCGGCGTCAGACGGACATCGGCCGAGGCGAGACTGCGGGTTACCGCGGCGGTGAGTTCGCTCACCCGCTGGATGCCGTCGACGTTCACCTTCTGCCAGTCGTCGGTGGGACGGTGGTAGTCCGCGTGCGTGTTGGAGAAGAAGTGGAGTACCGGAAGCCCTTCCCCGTGGAAGGCGGCGTGGTCCGAGGGACCGAAGCCGTCAGGCGCTTTGGCCACGGCCAACGGATCGGCGAGGGATGCGTTGGCCCCGTCCACCACCGCATCCCACTCCTGGGCCGTTGCGAAGCCGAAGACGGTGATGGCGTCGTCCACCACACGACCCACCATGTCCAGGTTCAGCATGGCGACGACGTCGTCGAGGTCGACGGTGGGGTTGCCCACGAAGTAGGTGGATCCCCACAGGCCCCGCTCCTCCCCGGTGAAGGCCAGGAACACGACGCTCCGCCCGGGGCGCTCACCCTCGGTGAGGAGGCGTGCGATCTCCATGACGGCGGCGGTTCCACTGGCGTTGTCGTCCGCTCCGTTGTGGATCTCGCGACTGTCCGGTGACAGCGAACCGTCTCCCCCGAATCCGAGATGGTCGTAATGGGCGCCCACGATGATGTACTCGTCGCGGAGGTCGGGATCGGAGCCCGGCAGAAGCGCCGCCACGTTGCGGGCGTCGACGCGGGATTCGCGCACGTCGGTCTCCAGGCGCACCTCGGCCCCGCGCTCGGCGGCGGTCCTGATCCGGTCGGCGACGCCGCCGGACACGATGGCCACCGGGATGCCTAGGATGCCTCGCACTTCGTCCGCGAGCCCGGGGAGGGGCATGCCCGACGGGGCCAGGAAGAGTGCCCCTGCGGCATCGCGGCCGGCGGCGACGGTGGCCTTGAAGTGGGGGTCACCGCGCATGGAGATCCCGTGGGGAGCATCGGGATCGCCCCAGGCGAAGACCGCCACCTTGCCCTCGATGTCGATGCGGGTGTCGGCGTCGTGAGGGTTGCCGGGGCTGCTCAGTCCGTACCCCGCCCACACGAGCTCGCCGGTGAGGTCACCGCTCGCGGAGAATCCGGTGGGCGTCCAGTCGTCTCCCAGCGCGTACGGCGTGCCGTCGACCACCAGGGCGTTGTCGGCGCCGAGCTCCGCACCATTACGGATGGGGAATGCCTGGAAGAAGCTACCTTCCGGTCCGGCAGGCTGAAGGCCGAGTGCGCGGAAGCGGTCGGCGATGTAGTCTGCGGCGCACCGGGCACCCTGGGATCCGACGGCCCTTCCTTCGAGGCCGTCGTCGGCCAGGTATCGGACGTCGGCCATGGGGCCGTCGAAGCTTCCGACGATGGACCCCGGAGCGGGGCAGGTCTGGGCCGAGGCCCCGGTCGCCAGAAGGCAGGTCAGAGCGAGTGGAGTGAACGAAGTCGCAAGAGAGGACGGAACGTGTCGAATCATCGAATTCTAGGCGTAGTGACCCTGGCGGTCGTCGTGTGTGCGGGATGCGCGTCGGAGACCGAGAACGGTACACCGGCGGAGGCCTCGGGTCCCCCAGCCAACCTGGCCGGCGAGGGCGTCGTCCTCGCCCAGGAGGGCGAGGTCCGCTTCGCCAACCTCCGCCAGCTCACCGCGGGTGGCGAGAACGCGGAGGCCTACTGGGCCTTCGACGGATCCGAGCTCATCTACCAGGCGAAGAAGCCCCGCGCCGAGTGCGACCAGATCTTCGTGCTGGACCCCCACACCGCCGAGACCGAGATGGTCAGCACCGGTGAGGGCCGCACCACGTGCTCGTACTTTTATCCTTCGGGCAACGAGATCATCTACTCGTCGACGCACCATCACGACGCGTCGTGCCCGGCGACGCCCGACTTCTCCATGGGCTACGTCTGGCCCATCTACGACACGTACGACGTCTTCGTGGCCAACGCCGACGGTTCGAACCTTCGTCAGCTCACCACGGAAGACGGGTACGACGCCGAGGCGACGGTGTCGCCCACCGGTGACCGGGTGGTCTTCACCAGCGTGCGCAACGGCGACCTGGACCTGTACTCCATGAACCTCGACGGTTCGGACGTGGTCCAGCTCACCGACAGCCTCGGCTACGACGGCGGCGCGTTCTATTCACCCGACGGGTCCAAGATCATCTGGCGGGCCCACTATCCGGAGCCCGGAGCCGCGGCCGACGACTACGTGCGTCTTTTGGAGCAGGGACTCCTGCGTCCGGGCGAGCTGGAGGTCTACGTCATGGACGCCGACGGCTCGAACATGAGGCAGGTCACCGACGTAGGAGGCGCCAACTTCGCCCCGTACTGGCACCCCGACGGCGACAAGATCCTCTTCAGCTCGAACCACCACGATCCCACCGGCCGGGACTTCGAGATCTACATGATCAACCTGGACGGCACCGGCCTCGAGCGGATCACCTACTCCGAGGGCTTCGACGGCTTCCCGGTGTTCAGCCCCGACGGGCGTTACCTGGTGTTCGGATCGAACCGGAACAACGGAGGGACGTCGGATACCAACGTCTTTATCACCGAATGGGTGTCTGATCTAGGCGGGTAGGCATGTGACCGTCGCGTAGCCCCCCGACTCGGGGCTTCGCTGCGGCGCTTCGCGCCGATCCCTCGCTGGGGGGCTACCCGGCGGTCACCGTCTGCCCAGTCCAGACGCGCATTCGGAAAACCCAGGCGCAGCTGATCCGCTCGAGCGGAGAAGGCGCGCCGCTCGGGCGGGGGCGCGCGGTTGCCGTCAGAGGTGTTCGGCGGGGTACCGCTCGAGGAACGCGGTGACGATGCGGTGGGTCAGGCCCCAGACGTGTTCGTCGCCTACGCTGTAGCTGGGGAAGGTCTTGGAGAAGCCGGAGAAGTGGATGCGGACGCTGGTGGCCGTATCGGGGTCGCGCAGGCGATCGATGGGCACCCAGTGGGCGGTCTCCACCTCGTGGCTCAGCGCGACGACGCCGGCGTCGTAGGGGACTCCGAACACGAAGGGCGCGATGCGCATGATCGGGAGCCTCGGGGTCGCCGGGTTCACGTCGGGTAGCCGGCCCAGGGGTGCACCGATGCTGCGCAGGTCGATGCCGGTTTCCTCGCGCGTTTCCCGCATGGAGGTCTCGAGGAGCCCGGCATCGGCGGGCTCCCAGCGACCTCCGGGGAGGGCCATGTGGCCGGACCACGGGTCGCCGTCGAAGGTCGCTCGCTTGATGAGAAGCATCTCCAGGGGCGTGGTCGCCCGAATGATGAGGGCCACGCCTGCTTCCATCCGCTGATCTTCGTGCTCGGCGGGCTCCTCCTTCGGGTCCTCGCCAGGCGGCTCCAGCCGGTCGTGGAGGACCCGGAAGCGCGGATCGCCGGAGAGGATGTCCATCAGACGCCCTTCGCCTCCGCACCCCAGATGAGCTTGTGGACCTGGATCTGGAAGCGCACGGGCAGTCCGTCCTCGAGGATCCACCCGGCCAGGGACTCCAACTCCAGCTCCCCCCACACCGGGGACATGAGCAGGGCCTTCAGGGAACCGTCGCGGACCCGGGCATCGAGACCGCGCTCTTCGATGGTGTCTCGTGCCCACTCGTAGTCCGTGCGGTCCTTGATCACGAACTTCACCTCGTCGCGCTCGTCGAGGTGGTCGAGGTTCTCCCAGAGGTTGCGGTGCGACTCACCCGAGCCGGGGCACTTGAGGTCCATGATCGTGTGGACCCGCTCGTCGAGCCCCGACACGTCGAAGGCCCCCGACGTCTCCACCAGGACGGTGTACCCTTCTTCGAGGAGTCTTCGGGCGAGGTCGACGGCGCCCGGGTGCGCCAGCGGCTCCCCTCCGGTGATCTCCACCACCCGCGCCGGATGGCTGGCCACGGTGCGCATGATGTCGTCGAAGGTCATGCGGGTGCCGCCGTGGAAGGCGTACTCGGTATCGCACCAGGTGCAGCGTAAGGGGCAGCCGGTGATTCGCACGAACGTGCACGGGACTCCGGCCCAGGTGGACTCGCCCTGGATGGAGTGGAAGATCTCCGTGATGCGCAGGAAGGGCTCGCTCATTCTCGCGTCCCTCCCTCGCCCGACCGCTGGATGGCCTCCTCGAGAAGGTCCTGGACGTCGAAGAGGGTGAGGGCTCCGAGCAGGGCGGTCGCCTCATCGCCCGAACCCGCCTGGACCAGGGTTGGGGTCTCCACGTGACCGACGATGCCCACGCCGGTGCGAGCCCATCGTGGAAACACGAGGTAGCCGTGATACGGAGCCGTGAGGTCGCCCGTCTTCTCCGTCTCCAGCGAGACGGTGTAGGGATGTCCGTCGGATCCTTCGTACGCCGGCGGGCGGTCGTGGACCCGGAAATACCCGCCCAGGGTGGTGTCGTCCTGCGCCATCACGGGAAGCTAGAACAACGTGCTGGACCGATCTACCGATTCCGCTGTGACTTCCGCGTCAGGACCCTGTAGACTCAGGGGCCAGGAGGCCCACGAGTCACCCCGAGGGGACGACCCATGTCGAAGAAGATGCGTGCCGCGGTGTTCGAAGACTTCGGCGGACCGGGGGTCGTTCAGATCAAGAAGGTGCCGGTGCCCGAGCCTGGGCCGGGGGAGGTGCGGTTGCGGGTCGAGGCCTCGGCCATGAACCACCTCGACCTCTGGGTGCGTCGTGGGCTGCCGATCCAGACGCCCATGCCCCACATCGGCGGTTCGGACATCGCCGGCACGGTGGATGCCGTCGGACCCGGCGCCGACGACGTGCCCGTGGGCACCCGCGTCGTCGTCGATCCGTCGCTGGGCTACGACTGGTACGAGGGACAGGATCGGGGTCCGTCCTTCGAAGAGCCGCCCTTCCGAATCATCGGCGAGCACACGCAGGGAGGGTTCGCGGAGTTCACGGTGGTGCCTGCCGACAACTTGCTGGAGATCCCCGAGGGCGTTTCTTCGGTGGACGCGGCGGCGGCCGGCCTGGTCTTCGTCACGGCGTGGCGCGCACTCATGCGGCGGGCGCGGCTTCGGGCGGGGGAGCGCATTCTCATTACCGGGGGATCGGGCGGTGTCGGGACGGCCGCCATCCAGGTGGCCCGGCGGGCGGGGGCCAAGGTGTTCGCGGTGACCGGTGGTGAGGAGAACGTGCGCCGGGCCCGGGATCTGGGGGCCGACATCGTCTACGACCGCTTCGAGGTCGACTTCTCGCGCGAGGTCTGGCGCGACACACGCAAGCAGGGAGTCCACGTCGTCTTCGACACGGTGGGCGAGGAGATCTGGCCGGCCTGTCTCCGTGCGCTGGCGCGACGGGGTCGCCTGGTCACGTCGGGCGCCACGACGGGGTCGCGGGGCGTCACTGAGCTCCGACTTGTGTTCTGGAAGCAGCTCGAGATCCTGGGCAGCACCATGGGGTCCCGTACCGAGTTCCGGGAGGTCATGCGCCTCGTCTTCGACGGGGTCTTCAAGCCGGTGATCCAGGAGGTGATGCCCCTGGACGACGCTCGTCGTGCCCACGAGATCCTCGAGGACGGCCACATCTTCGGCAAGCTGGTTCTGGTTCCGTGACGGATCTCACCCTCAAGGATGCCCAGGCCCGTGTCGACGCCTGGATCTCCCGCTTCGAGGAGGGCTACTGGCCTCCCCTCACGAACCTCGCGCGACTCATCGAAGAGGTCGGGGAACTCGCCCGGGAGATGAACCACCGCTTCGGCCACAAGACGAAGAAGGAGTCGGAGCCGGAGCAGGACCTGGCCATGGAGTTGGCCGACATCCTGTTCGTGATCCTCGTCATCGCGAACGAACAGGGCATCGACCTCGACGACGCGCTCGAACGGGTGCTGGCCAAGTACCGGGAGCGGGACTCGGATCGGTGGACGCCGGTGGTCGATCCGGGCTAAAGGGTCGGTCGGGCGGGCGGGTTCTCCACCCACACACCCCTAGCCGCCGTACGCGGCCAACACCTCCACGCAACGATCCACCTCTTCGATGGTGTTGTAGAAGTGGGGACTGACCCGGACATAGCCGGGACGGTAGTCCACGATGACCCCCTCGGCAGCCAGGTGTCGCACGGCCCCCGGGGGATCGTCGTGACCGATCATGACGATGGAGGTTCTCCGGTCGGGCTCGGCGAGTCGCAGGGAGAAGCCCGCCGAGCGAGCTTGCTCGATGAGTCTCAGGGTGAGGCGACGGTTCCGCCGAACGATGGTGTCCATCCCCACCTCGTCGATGATCTCCTGACCCCCCAGGGCGGTGTGAACCGTAGCCACGGAGGGCGTGCCGAGCTCGAATCGCCGCGCGTCGGGCCGGTACTCGAACCCCTCCAGGGCGAAGTCGAACTGGCGCTGGGTGGCGAACCACGACGTCAGCCTCGGCTCCAGAGTCTCCACCAGGGCGTCGCGCACGTACAGGTAGGCGAGACCCGGGCCCCCGAGAAGCCACTTCAGAGGTCCGCTGGTATAGAAGTCGACTCCCGAGTCGGCGAGGGCCACGTCCACCTGTCCTGGGCCCTGGTATCCGTCAATGAGCGAGAAGGCTCCGGCGTCGCGGGCGATTTCGGCGAGGGTCGACAGGTCGTTGGCGTACCCCGTCGTGAAGTAGACATGGCTGGTGGCCAGAAAGAGAGTGCGCTCGTCGACGGCGTCCACGAACTGGTCGGGGTGGATGCCGATGCCGTCCCGACTCCGGAGGATGACGAGCTCGAACTCGGGCTTTACCGCCCACTGATAGGCCAGGGTGGGAAAGTCGAGGTCGGTGCACACGACCCGGTTTCGCCCGCTCTCCCGCACGGATTCGGTGACGGCGGCCAGGGCGGTGGAGGTGGACGGGAGGAGGGCCAACTCCCGTGGGGTCGCCCCGAGAAAGGCTGCGACCCGCGCGCGAAGGTCCTCGATGCGACCGAGCCAGTGCCCGTACCAGGCCGAGGCACCCATGTCGTGCCACCGTGAGGTGAAGTCCTTCAGGTACTCCTCGGAGCGGCTGGACAGCGCGCCGAGGGAGCAGGAGTTCAGGTACGTCTTCCGGCCGAGGATGGGGAACTCGGAACGCACGGCGTCGAGGTCGAAGTCGAACGGCTCGGGTGTGGACACGCGTGGGACTCCATCGTCGTGCGGCGCGGGTAGCTCGAATCGGCCTCGGACGTTATCTCGGCTGGGCCCGTGCGCCAATCGGGGCTCCTCGAAGCCGTGGGCGTGTAGGAGTGCTCGACCTCCACCCAACCCGAGTATCGATGAAGAACCGAGCCACTCTCTTCGCGTTCGCCAGCCTGCTGAGCCTCCCTCTCGTGGCCTCCGCCCAGGAACCCAACTTCGGCCGGGCCGTCGTCCTGGACGGTCCGGACCTCCTCGTGGGTCAGCCCGTGAACTGGTACGGCCCGGGGGTGGTCTACGCGTACCGGTCGGGGCCGGATGGAACGTGGAACGAAGAGGCCCTCCTCACCGCGCCCGACTCCTCGCGCAAGGACGACTTCGGGCGTGCCCTGGCCCTCGACGGCAACACCTTGGTGGTGGGGGCGCCCAGGAAGCGGGACGGGTCGGGCGTGGCGTACGCGTTCCAGCGCTCGGGACCGGGAGCGCCCTGGCGGTCGACGGCCGTCATCGAGCCCCCGCGGCCGGGTAACCACGCCGAGTACGCCACGGCCGTGGTTCTTCAGGGTGACCATCTCCTGGTGGGCTCGCCGGCCACCGAGTCCACGGGTGTCGTCTATCACTTCACCCGCCAGGGGGATGGCTGGCGCATGGCTTCGGTCATCATGCCGCCGACCCCTGACGACGTGGCCGGCTTCGGTTCCTCTCTGGCTTGGGACGACGACCGGGTGCTGGTGGGCGCTCCCGCCGCGGACTCGGCTCGGGGTCGGGTGTACGTGGTGGCCCGGGAGGGTGAGGCATGGGGAACGCCGACGAGGGTCGGGCTGCCGGCCGACGAGCTCGCTCCGGGAGCCGGGGCCGGTGCGTCGGTCGCCCTGGCGCAGGGGAGGGCAGCCGTGGGGGCACCCGGGTCCGGTACGGTCTTCGTGGTGGAGCCGGCGACGGGGGGTTCGTGGACGGCCACGGGCACCCTCGGCCCCTTCGATGATCTCCGCGGGTCGAACTTCGGCTTCTCGCTGGCCCTCGACGGCGACGAGATCTGG
>ERZ869936.2542-NODE-2542-length-10592-cov-4.667458_pt1 | contig 10592 bp, 14 predicted proteins | sample MGYA00520876_ERZ869936 | MGnify/ENA primary metagenome ERZ869936 (study PRJEB32218, sample SAMN09650985) | biofilter metagenome | isolation source: enrty point of leading RO module | place: Saudi Arabia: Thuwal, RO plant located on Red Sea | collected 2016-02-17 ... | reverse complement strand
ATGTTCTGACGCCGTGCCTGGGCTTCCTCGAGCTTGCGCAGCGCGGCGCCGCGGCTCATCAGCGCGCCCTGGCCCAGCTCTGCCCGCAGGGCCTGGCTTTGCAGGATTTCGTCGCCCATCGCGAGCGTGACGTTGTCGATCGATCTTTGCAGATCGTCGGCCGCCGGGTTGGACAACAGACCGCCAAGGGTCGCGATGAATTCCACGACATCCGCACCCATGTCGACCAGGCCGGCGAACCCCGCAACCACCAGTTCCAGCAACGGTGCCAGCCGCACCAGCGCACGCGCCAGATCGGCCTTGATCGCCCGCGCCAGCAGGTCCAGCCGGTTCTGGGTCTCCTCGGCCCCGCGGATCAGGTCCTCCTCGATGACGCCGCCGGCCTCGCGCGCGGCCTTCCGCAACTCTTCCAGACCCTGCGATCCGTTGCGCAGCATGTTGACCATCGCCACGCCCTCGCTGTCGAACAGCTTCATCGCGATACGGTTGCGGTCGGTCTGGTCGGCCATCCCCGCCATGCGGTCGGCGACGTCGCCCAGCACCGCCTCGGCGCTGCGCGCCCGGCCGTCGGCATCGACCAGAGCGATGTTCATTTCCTGAAACGCCTTGACCGCCTCGCCCTGGCCCCGGCGCGCCTCGGCCAGCCGCCGACCGTAACGCTGCATCGCCATATCCAGAGTTCTTGTCGAAATCCCGGCGCTTTCCCCGGCGATCCGCAATTCCTGCAGCGCATCCGTCGTCAGGCCAAGCTTGTCCGCCGTCTTGCCGATGTTGTCGAGATCGGCGACCACGCTGCGCAGAGCACCGAGCGAAGCCAGGGCGGTCAGGGGCAGAAGCAGCTTGCGCGCCGCGACCGATGCCAGATCGAAATGCCTGCTGGTTTTCGACAGACCTCTCTGCGCGCGGTTCTCGAATCTTTCGATGCGCCGGATATTCCGGTCCATGGCGCGCTGAAACTCGCGGTCCCGCGCGGCAAGGATGATGTTCAGCCGCTCGAAATCAGTGGACATCCGGGAATTTCCTCATCAGTTCGTCAAGCACCTTGCGCGGCGGCGCGTTGCTGCCGGGCGCTGGCGGGCGCATGGTCTTGCGGTGCTGTGCCCATCCGCGGGCAATCAGCAGGAAGTCGCGCCAGATCATCCGGCGGATTTCGTCCGGGCGGTAGTTCGCAGGAACGGCCAGGCAGATCAGCCCCCGGACGTCGAGCCGTTCCCGCCTGGCTTTTCCGGCGCAGCGTCGTCGTCGGCAACATCGCCATCGGCCTCGATCCGGTCGTAGAGGTCCGGCTCGAAAGTCACGCCCACCAGCGCACGCGCGATCGCCAGTTGCCGACGGGCATCCTCTGGCAGAGGTCCGCGCACAACCGCCCCGGCCGCCTCGAGGCTCAGAAAGCGTTCTTGCATCTCCGGCGGTTTCAGCTCACACGACAGCGCAAGGCTCAGAAGATCGGCGATGACACCCATCTTCGGCGCCCGTCCGGGCAGGTGCATGTCTTCCTGCAGCGCCAGCAACCCGCGATGGCTGTCCTCGAACCGCTCGATGTCGCCCAGCGTCAAAAGCAGGAATCGTTTCTCGCCGCCGAAATCTTCGCACAGCCCGCCGCGGGGCGGGCGTGCGCTGATCGATGCCGCCATGTCAGGCGGCGGTGAAGCTGAAGTCGCCGGCGCTGGCCAGCGACAGGGACCCGGTCACCTCTCCACCTGGATCGCCGCCCGCCAGCTCCAGCGTCGTCAGGTCGAAAGCGCCGGCGAAGGTGCCCAGCGTCGGCACCACGATCTGCCAGTTGGCAATCGGGCTGTCTCCCATTTTCGTCGACACGAGGGTGGCCTCATAGGCCAGTTCCTTCAGCACGAAATCGCCCGAAACATCCAGGCTTTGCACGCCGCCGGCGATCAGTTCGCGCACCAGCTTGGCGGTGGCGCCGGTTTCGGCCGACAGGCTGTCGTCGGCGGTGACATCGATGCTCTGCCCCCCGAGCGTCAGGTTTTTCGATCGCAGCGCGCCGATCGTGGTGAAGACTTCGGGCGATGCCCCATCGCCGATTTTCAGGAGCATGTCGCGGGATTTCTGGCCTGGCATGGGTTTGGTCCTTTCTGAGGTCAGGTGGCCGTGTCGAGATGCGCTTCGAACGCCAGCCGGTGGATGACATCGCCGTCGCCGTTTTCCGGCTCGGCACTACTGGTCAGGAAGTTGATACGCACCAGGTCGAACCCGATCAGCGAGATCGACCCTTCCTGGCGATGGAACGCCGCCACCAGCTGTTCTCCGACGCGCTTTGCCTCAAGCGTCTGCGGCGGGGTCCTGCGGCTGTGCACCTCTGGTCCGAACGTCACCAGAAACCCCGTCGTCCCGTCGGTGTCGCCGGGCTCCAACTCGAACCGCCGCAGCACGACATAAGGAAACGCGGTTTCCTGATGCGGCGGAGCATCGAGTATCCTGTCGCCAATCAGCGCGCTCAGGTTCGGGTGCGCCTTCGCGGCAGCGACCAGCCCCTTCTGCAAAGCCGTCAACGCGCCGTCAGGCATTTGCCGCCTCCTTGGCCGCCCTGTTGACCGCGCTCTTGATGCTTCGCTTGTGTTTCTTCGCCAGAAACTGGCGGGTGCGGTGCATGTGATGCGCACCGGCCGTCGTGCCGTGCTCGCCCTTCTTGCGGCCATGCTCGATCGAATAGGCCCGGTCCTTCGCCGGGCGATCGGCGTCGGGATCGATTGCCTGGACGACGCCGGTCATGCCGCCGTCGTAGAAGCGTGCCGTTATATCTCTTTTGGTCTGCCCGGTGCGTTCCGGCGCCAGCACCTTCGCCACCCGCACGCCTTCCTTGGTGTTGCGCGCGATCGCCCGGACGACGTGGTCCCGCGCCTTGCCCTTCAGGCTTTTCAGCTGGTGGCGCAGTTTTTTGCCGCCTTCGATCCTCATGTCGACGCGTCCCCTGTCGTCAGCTTGAATTCCAGCACGCGGCCCTGGCGGCCGATCTCGGCGGGCAGCGACAATATGTTCCATGTCAGTCCGCGCGCCGTGACCCGGTCCCCCGCCTTGATCGAGCGCATGACGGCCGATGCGCGCACCCGCAGCGTCGCCGTCTTCGTGGCCTCCAGCCGCCCCGCGGCCAGTGCCTCGCGCCCCGGCGTTTCCAGAAGATCGCCCCAGACGGAACCGCCCGGGATGGCCGCCCAGCTGCCGCTGCGCTCACCGTAATCGCCGATCGTCTGCGATTCGCGTTCAAAGGTGACAGGATCGCGGAAATGTCCTGCGCGCGCCATGTCTCGCCCTACACCCAGAACACATGCGGCATGAGCTTGCTGCGCACGCCGTGCGGCAGCTCGGCCACCGAGGACCCAAGAACCACCGCCTCTCGGTGTTCGAACGCATGCGCGACCAGAAGCGCCATCGCCTGCACGATGTCGGCCGGTACGTCCGACGCCGCCCCGTACCCGGCAACGATCTCGATGGTGACGGCGCCCGGTTCGTCCCGCGTGACAGGCCAGGTGGTTCCATAAACCGGATGAAGCTCATAGGGCCGCCGCGACCTGACCAGTCGGTACGCCGAGGCGTCGAGCGTCTGGTTGACGCCAGCCGCGTCCGTATAGGCCACCGCGGCGATGCTCTGGATCGGCCAGACCGGAATGACCAACCCCGGCGAGGCGAAGCCGTCAAGCGTCCATTCGACCGTTTGCGTGATCAGCCGCTGCCGCAGAATGGTCTCGACCTCTGCAGCGGCCGCCCTCGTCAGCCGGTCGATCAGCAGGTCCCATTCCGAACCGGTGACGCTGCAGGCATCCTTGGCGTCGCTCAGTGACAGCGGGGTGGTGGTTGGCGGGACGGTTGTCGTCAGCGTCATTTGCGCCTAGCCCCCGGGCCTGCCCTCGACCCACTCGGCCACGCCGCGACGCACGAAATGCCTGCAGGATGGCAGCGGCAAGGACTTCCTCTGCCCTTTCGCATAGCGTTCGGCGTCGTCGGTCCCGGCGCGTTCGTCATTCACCTCGTAGTCCGAGGTGAACTTTATGGTGCCGGTCGGATTTGTGGTCTTTTTGCCCGCCATCACGTGTCTCCCGTGTGCTGATGCCGCCCCGGAAAGCGGGGCGGCAGTTCGTCATGAACGTGCTCAGGCCGTCACGATTTCGGCGACGCTGGCGGCGTCGTTGTCCGACGCCGGGCCGTAGCGTGCATCGAGGCCCAGAACGACCGCGCCGCAATCGCTGGTCGCGACGGCAACCGTCACCGACAGGCGCACGTGCGTGAAGTTGTTGGCGATGTCCAGATCTTCGGAAAAGCACTGGATGACGGCCTGCTTGTCGCTGTCGCCCCCGGCCTGGGTCATCTGGGTGATCGCCGCGCCGGCGACGTCCTTGGCGCCGGTGCCCGAGCTGTCGCTGGCCTGTTCGAACTTCGCGTCGAGCGTGGCGCTCGCGCCAAGTGCGCCGGCCATGACGATCGCCATCAGCGCACCGAAATCGGCCATGGATATCCAGCCGGTGGTATAGGTCGCGGCCGCGTTGGCGTCGGGATCGATCGCACCGACGATTGCGGCGCGCTCGCTGGGAAGCGTGGTTTTCATGGGACTTTCCTCTGGTTTGTCTCGATGGTTCGAGGTGTCCAGGCGGCGTTCAGTGCCGCCTGGAACGGATCATGTCAGCCGATCAGGCCGATCACGCGCGCTCCGCCAACGCCACGAAGTGCGACTTCGTCGCGCTGCCGTTCTTCGGGCTCACAGGCGCGCTTAGGTGCGGCTGGCCGCCGTAGCGGAACAGCCAGCGGAACGCCTCGACCGCCTGGTCGAAGTAGAGGTGGATCGACGTCGCGAACTTCACGCCCGAGGCGTGGCGCACGCCGTACCATCCCTTGGGCTGGATCAGCTGGATGTCGCCCTTGTCGCCCAGGGTCTTCGCGAACTCGCTCAGCCGCAGCGGCAGGCCCAGCACAAACCCGTTCGGCGCGCCAGACAGACCGTTCGGCGGCGTCCAGACCGGCGTGTCGCCGATGGTCATGGTCATCAGCTGCGGCAGCGTGTCGGAATTCGCCATCCAGAACGGCTGGCTGCCCGGCACCATCAGAAGCCGCGAGTAGATATTGATGATGTTCGTGGCATTGATCGTGTCGGCCGCCTGGCCGCTTTCCTTCGCGACGGTCACCATCGCGCCGCTGTCGTACCAGCCAAGCGGCTGCCCCGATCCGGTGCCTTCGACGATGGCCAGGTTCTTCTTGTACATCATCGCCTGCGCAGCCTTGACGCTCAGGCGGTTGTTCATGCGCGGCGCGTCTTCCAGCAACTCCTCGGTCGACAGCGCCAGGGTGTAGAGGTTGTGCAGCGGAACGGTGCCTTCCTTTTGCGCCATCTTCGATGCGGTCATGGTCGACCCTTCCGCGCGCCAGTACGCCTGGATTCCGCTGCCGCCCCAGGGCGTGGTCTCGTCCCGCAGCACTTTCACGCTGCGCGCGCTGGTCGGTTCCTCGTCGACCAGGCCGCCGAATTCGTCGAACTGCGGCGCAAGGTCCCAGATTTCCTCGCGGAATTGCGCCGGCAGGAGGAACCCCTCCCCCGCGTCGCCGCCGCCCTCGTGGGTGTTGGCCGCGGCCTGCAACCGCTCGTCGCGCCCGCCGCCACGGACCGTGTTGTGCACCGCGACCGCGAATTCGCCGAGGCTCTTGAAGCCGCCGGTTGCCACCGGATCGAGGTCATGGACCGTGGTGGCGCCCGCGGGCGTCAGCGAAGTGCCGGCCGCCAGGGCTTCGATCCTGCGCTTGCGCGACGCGGTCTTTTCTGCGGTCTCGATATCGGCGTTGATCTCGTCGAGCTCCTCCTCGATCGCCGAAAACCGCTCCTCCTGTTCGTCGGTCCAGGTGTCGCCAGCGGCTTCCACCGCCGCCAGAATTTTCTTGCCCTCGGCCTTCAGTTCGCCGAGGCGCTTCTTCAGCTCAGCCAGTTTTTTCATGCTGCTGCTCCTCTTCGCGCCGGGACAAAAGCTTTCCTTGACGCTGCGCCCGGCGCGCAGTGCCTCGGTGACCGATGGTCGGATTGATCGAAGTGTCAGTTAAGCGCCAGCCGCGCCCGCGCGGTCCGCGACCCAACGGGGCGGCGGCCATGCGCCACGCGGCGCAGCGTCTCTTCCATGGTGGCAATGCGATCGGCCATCCCCAGGCGAACCGCATCGCGGGCGTGATACGCCCGGCCGCCCCCGAAATGCCGTTCCGCCGATTCCGGATCGGCGCGGACCACCGACTTCGGAACGCCGCGATGCCGGGCGACCGAAGCCACGAACATCTCGTAGGCATAATCGGCTGACGCCTGACGGTGGCGCAGCGCCGCATCGTCGAGCGGCCCCACCGCGCCCTCCGCCTTGCGTGGGCCGGACCGGATCAACGTGCGCGCGATGCCGCGCATCTCCAGTGCCTTCGACAGATCGTCGTGCATCCCGTAGACGCCGATCGACCCCACCGACCCCGAGGGCGTGACCACCAGCTCGTCGGCCGCGCTGGCGATCCAGTACGCCGCCGAGGCCGCAAGCGTGTCGGCGACGGCAATGATCGGGCGGCCGCTGCGGCGCGCCGCAAAGACCTTGGCGGCGGTTTCCTCGACCAGGTCGATGACGCCGCCGGGGCTGTCGACACCGATGACGATGGCCTGGGCGTCGCCGTCGGCCGCCGCAGTCTCGAAGGCACGGCCGAACTGTTCCAGCGACGCGCCGCCCGACATCCTGGCCATCATTCCGCCCCTGGGCATGATCACGCCGTCAAGCCGCAGCACGTGCACCGTCCCGCGCCGTCCCTCGATCGGCTCTGCCGCGTAGGTCGGCGCATTCTCCTCGCCGTCCCATGCACCCGGCCCGCCCGTTTGGGCGCGAAGCGCCAGCAGGTTGACGATCTCCGCCGCCTTGGCTTCGTCGATCAGCCAGGTGCGGTCGGCGGCGGCGGCAAGAATGCGGTCGATCTCGTGGCTCATTGCTTGGTCTCCAGTCTGGCGCGCACCATGCAATCTTCCGCTTCCAGTAGCTCGCGCCGGCCCGCGGATTTCTCGGGGCAGTCCGGAATTTCGGCATCGAACTGGCGGGCCATCTCGCCGAACGGGCGGCTGACCGCCTGCAAATCGCCCGGCAGGTGCTCGAAGTGAAAATGCTTCAGGATGTGGCTCGCCATTTGGTCCTGTCCTTCAAACCGGTTCGTTGCTGAGGTTCCGAATTCAGGCAGCATCTTTCACCAGCTCAAGCCGGGGGCGGCCACCGTTCCGCGCCACCGATTGACGCAGCAACGCTATCGAGCGGTCGATCGACTGCCGTGTGTCGCGTTCGCGCTCGCTCGATCCGGTACCGACCGGAACCATGTTCAAGGGCTCGACATAGCGGTCGCCCGCCGGGCCGATACCGTTGCGGCGCTCCATCCGCAGGATGTCGTTTACGCTCAGCCATCCCCATTGGCGGCCCATCGAATAGGCCGTGTAGCGCGACGCCAAATCTCCGCGCAACAGGCTGTCGACGGTGAACCCGACATAATGGCCGGCCGCGTCGATGAGGCATTTCGTGACCGACCTCTCGATCAATTCCAGGATCGGGCGCAGTGTGTCGGTCACGAACTCCAGGCCCTGGTGCTCGATGTTCGAAAACGTGGCCTTGTCGAGAATCCCGACCTTGTGCGGCGGCACTCGCCAGAGCCGCGCCAGGTCCAGCCACAATTCCTTGCGGGTTTCCAGGAACTGCGCCTCCTCGGCCGTCAGACCCAGCCGATGCGGCTTGATGCCGTATTCCAGGACGGCGGGTTCATGACGGCGCTTTCCGGTCATCCTGCGTCGCCACGCACCGATCCAGTTGTCGCGGCTTTCCTTGCTGTCGAACGACCCGTCCATCGTGAAGCCATAGGGCGGCGTCGCATCGTTGGCGAACAGGATATTGGCATAGCGCTGCAACGCGATCGCGACGGCCACCGCTTCGCGCCCGTCGTGCAGGATCGTCGACAGCCCCTTGAGGTTGTGCAGAAGCGGCGGCGCTGGGATATGCCAGACCTCGTCCTCCAGAAGCACTCGCTGCTTGCCCCATCGGTCGTGAAAACGGAACCGCTTCTCCCGCGTCCGCAGCTCCTCCACCGTCACGCCTTCCGGTTCGATCCGCCAAAGCTCGACCAGGTTCCCTGCCGTGTCGAATATCTTTTCGGCGTAGAAATTGTTTTCGGTGTCCAGATCGTCGACCGCCTGCAACCAGAATTCATAGCTGGTCTGGCGCGGATTGGGGTTGACCATCAGCTGGGCAACGGGGTGATCGTCGGCACGCTCGACAGTGCGCGCGTCGACGCGGCGGAAGATGCCGGTTTCCAGCCCCGCCACCGATTCAGACCTCAACGCAAGGCAAGCGTGCACGACGGGCACCTTGCGCGCCCGCTCGATGGTCACGTGGACATCGATTTCGCTGCGCGACCCCCCGATGTCGGTCCACCAGCGTTCGTCGCTGGCGTCGCGCTCGGCATCGCCGGCGGCCGTCAGGCTGTCGCGCCGGCGGTTGAAGGGATTCCACATCTCAGGCCACCTCGTAGTCCGCCGGGATCGAAACGTGCTTTGCCGTCGCGGCCGCAGGGTTCCACGCCATCAGCATCGCCGCGTTGAACGTGGCCATGAGCGGGTCGATCTTGCCCGACCCGCTGACCGCCTTCGTCACGATCACCGCGTTGCCCTTGGCCTCGGTCTTCGCGTTGCCGACGCACCATGCCATCAGCGGCTGGCCGGCATGAACAAGCGAGCCGTCGAAAAGCTTGCGCTCGACATCCTTGATCGCGCCGTTCAGCTTGTAGCCCTGCTGCAGGCCCACAAGCGTTTCGAACGGGATGCCCGCCTCGACGATTGCGCTGGCGATCGTGGCATGCGGCCCGGAATTATCGATCCCGATCCCACGCTCTTCCGGCAACAAACCGGACCGCTGCACCTGCAGGCAGAAGGCGGCGATCTCCTCGACATCCTGTGTCTTGTGTTGGCAGACCTCCAGATCGCCAGCGGCGACCAGGTCGGCCGCGATCGGCGTCAGTTCCTTGCGCCGTTCCAGAACCTTCGGATGCGCCCAGGCTCGGTTCCACAAAAGCCACTCGCGGCTCGATTTGCGTCGGCCCAGCACGGCCATCCCCAGCAGGTCATCCATACCGCCGCCGTCGATTCCGATGACCGCGACCTCGCTTTCGACCAGAAGACCGGCCAGCGTCATCGGCTGACCCTGGCCTTCCCAGAAATCCGCGCCGATCCAGCGGTCGAACCTCATGCCGACACCGATCTCGACGTTGAAATGCTGGGACGCGAACAGCTGCAGCGCATCCGGACCGGCCATCTCGGCCTCGGTCAGCTTTTCGGACAGATACCGCTCGTCGACCGCCTGGCCGAGACCGGGATTCACCAGCGGCCAATTCTTGCGATCCTTCCAGCCGCCATTTTCGACGACGTCAACGGGCAGCTCGTACAGCACCGGCAGCATCGGCAGCCGCAACTCGCCGTCGCGCACTGCACGGGCCTTGTCCAGCTTGGCCTTGAACACACCGACCGGCGGTTTCTTCGACTGCGTCGAAATCATCAGAAGGAAGCCGTCGGGCCGTGCCGCCAGCCCGCCCTCCACCTCGATCATGATCTGTGCCGCCTTCGGCTTCAGCGACAGCTCGTGCAGTTCGTCGATCAGGGTAAAGGCCGACTTCGACCCGGTGACGATTTTTGGATCGGCCGACTTGACCACGATCATCGCGCCGGACATGCGGTGGGTGACCTGGTTGACATGGCCGCGCACATGAAACAGATCGCTCAGCGCGGCGTCGAGCTGGATGATGCCGACGATCTGGTTGAACGCGATGTCGGCGATCTTTTGCGTCGGCGCCAGCAGCATCAGCTCCGCCATCGGCCGTTCGTTCACGATCGCGGCGGTCAGGATGATGGCGGAGGAAATCGAGCTTTTTCCGTTCTTCTTCGGGATCAGCAGGAAGTACTCGCTGATCATCCGCCGCTTGGTATCAGGGTCGTAGCTGCCGAAGATCACCCGGACCAGGTCAAACACCCAGTCGTCGCACGCCTCGCCATAGGTCGGATTGCCGAACGCGTCGGGCATTTTCAGCCGCTTGAAGACACGCAGCGCCTTTTCGGCGGTATCTTCGTTCAGCGGAAGATCGGGAACCAGGCTCCTTCCCGCCATGATCCGCTCGGCCCAGTCCGGAACCGCCGTGCTCCATTCGGGCGGAGTTGTTATGATCCCGGTTTCTGTCATGGTGTTCAATTCGGGCGCTCGGGTTTGCCGCCGGCGAATTTCAGATCATCGCCCCACTCGGTGCCCTCTCCGGCTGCAACCGCCGCCTGTTCGGCGATTTCCTTCTTGCCAAGTCTCTGCGGGGCGTTCTCCTGCGTTTCGGTCATCCGGCGCAGGGCCGTTTTGCGGTCGCGGGCATCGAAGATCGCCTGAAGTTCGCGCATCGCGCTGACGTTGCCGTCATTGGCCTGCGCCGCCAGGGTCTGAGCCCGCCAAAGCTCGTACCGCGCGCGCTGCATCGCCCGCATCTTGAGCGCCGTTGAAAAATAATACTTCTTCAGGGTCGGCACCGAGACACCCAGCCCCGAAGCAATCTCAGCGTCGCTGTATCCCAGCGCC
>ERZ869936.2541-NODE-2541-length-10595-cov-5.501423_pt1 | contig 10595 bp, 10 predicted proteins | sample MGYA00520876_ERZ869936 | MGnify/ENA primary metagenome ERZ869936 (study PRJEB32218, sample SAMN09650985) | biofilter metagenome | isolation source: enrty point of leading RO module | place: Saudi Arabia: Thuwal, RO plant located on Red Sea | collected 2016-02-17 ... | reverse complement strand
CGGCTCCCGTGATCCTCGAGCGCCAGACCACCCGCGACGAGCGGCTGCTGCTTCTGGCACACGACACCGACCCCTTCAACAGATGGGAGGCCGGGCGCCAACTGGCAAAGGAGGAACTGATCGCCTGCGTTACCGACACCGGCGGCCCATCGGAGGCCTTTCTCGGCGCGCTGGACCAGCTTGCCAGCGACGACGCCGCCGATCCGGCCTTCCGCGCCTTCGCGCTCGCCTTGCCATCGGTGGATGACATCAGTCAGGCGCTGTTCGACGCGGGTCGGACCCCGGATCCGGTCGCCATTCACAGGGCCCGCAACGCCGTTCTTGCCGAAATCGGCCGCGCTCTCCGCCCGACACTCGATCGTCTGTTCGACGACATGCATGTCCCCGGCCCCTACACACCCGACGCCGCCGACGCCGGAAAGCGCGCGCTTCGCATGACCGCCCTGTCGCTTCTCATCCACGGCGACCCAAGCCAGGTCTCGCGCGCCCGGCACCTCTTCGATCAGGCCGACAACATGACCGAAAGCCTGGGCGCGCTGGCCATACTGATCCGCGAGGGCGCGGGTGAGGACCCTCTCTCAACCTTCTACGAACGCTGGAAAAAGCATCCCACCGTCCTCGACAAGTGGTTCGCCGTTCAAGTCGCGCAAGCAGCACCGGAGACCGCCGTCAGTATCGCCCAGACGCTCGCCGCCCATCCCGATTTCACCTGGAAAACTCCCAACCGCTTTCGCGCGGTCGTCGGCGCGCTGACAGGCAACACCGCCGGGTTCCACGATCCCTCCGGCGCGGGCTACCGCTTTGTCGCCGATTGGCTCATCCGCCTCGATCCGATCAACCCGCGCACCGCCGCGCGCATGGCGGCCGCGTTCGAGACCTGGCCGCGCTATGACGGCGACCGACAGGGGATGATCCGCGATGCGCTGATCTCGATTCGCGACAGCGGTGACATCACACGGGACATGCACGAAATGGTCACGCGTCTTCTGGCAGCAACTGGCGACCCGGCCGCTGTTTGAGCCTTCAATTCTTCACTGTTCACAAGGCCCTATCCGAAGAAGTTGAACCCGAACGGCCATTTCCCGCTTGCCCATTTGCGTCGCCTGAATGGAACCAGGCGCTGTGATATATGTTGTCACGTAATTGTTGCCTTCCATTGATTGAGTGACGTCCATGAAAGAGCGTCTTGACCCCTTGATCGCCGAACGCGCGCCCTGGCTCTTCGGGACGTCCCTGACCGCGCTGGCTGCGCGTCGCGCGCTGATGACGCTTCTGGGCTACCAACGCACGATCAAATTGGGCGAATTGTACTGCGACTGGCCCACCGACCACATCATGCACCACGTCGCCGGATTGCTGGCCCGCGACATGCGTGTCACCGGACTCGACAACATCCCGCGACAGGGTCCCGCGCTGATCGTCGCGAACCACCCGACCGGCATCGCGGACGGCATCATGCTGCACCACGCGCTGTTTCCGCTGCGCCCCGATATGTTCATCTACGCCAATTCCGACATCCTGCGCATCCTGCCCCAGTTCGAAAGCCTGATCGCCCCCGTCGAATGGCGCGTCGACAAGCGGACGCGGGCCAAGACGCGCGAAACCATGGAATACACGAAACGCGCCATCGACGGTGGCCGTCTGGGCGTGATCTTCCCGTCGGGAAGGTTGGCAAAGCGCCATGGGCTCAGGCTGCACGAACGCGAATGGATGGCTTCGGCGGCGATGATCGCCCGGAAATACGACCTGCCGGTGATCCCGCTGCATATCCGCGCCCGGAACTCGGCGCTGTTCTACCTGTTCGACCTGATCCACCCCACGCTCAGGGACATCACGCTGTTCCACGAGACGCTGAACAAGGACCGCCAGCCCTACAGGCTGACCATCGGCGAGCCGATCTCGGCCACCGCGCTACCGGCGAAATCCGAGGATGCGATCGAATTCCTGAAGAAACAGACGCTTGCGCTTGGCGGTCCCCACGCGCCTACGGTCTCGCTGGTCCAGAACACCCGCTTGCCCAGCTGGGCCCGTTAAGGACCCGCTTTACCACGAAAAAACGGTGGTTTTGCCACATTGGCGCCGAAAACTCTATTAATTCTGCGGCCCTATCCGGAGCCTGACAGAGATTTCGATTTGACTGATTTCGACTCCATTCTCAGCGTCACGACACTGCTCGCCTTCGTGGCGACGGTCGTTCTGGCCTTCGTAATGCCGCGACTGCGCAAGCCGGCGTCCAGCCCCGTCACGGCGGGGATCACGCCGATCATGCCCGACGAAGTGGACGCGCTTCCCGTCGCCACCGAAGACCCGGACTTCATGGAATGCGTCGCCGTATCCCAGCACGTGGCCGACCTGATGATCGCCGACGAATGGTCTGAAATCGCGGATAAAATCGCCGATTGGGAGGCCAACCTGACCTCTACTCCCGGCGGCGCCCGCTACCACGAGATCGCGGTCAAAACCTGCCTTTCGGGACTTCAGGCACTGATCGACGAAGCCTCGCGCGGGTCGCTGACCGATCTGGACGCGGCCGAGATCGAAGTCGGACACTTCATGGACACGCACCGTCAGTCCCGCGACAACCACATCCTCGCCCTGTTGGCCGCCCGCGCGCACATGGCGTTAGGCGAGGCCTGTGTCGGCGATGACTGGCCACAGGATCAGCGCCGCGCGGCATGGCGCAAGATGGCCCAGCATTTCATCGCGGCGGGCCGAATTCTCGAGCCCTTCGACGCACTGGCCCATATGTCGCCCCTTCTGGCCGAGGCGCATTACCGTCATGCGCTTGGCGCCCCCGGCGGCGAGGATCAACTGGGCGCGCTGTTCCAGGACTGGATCGACCTCGATCCCGCCAACTCGAACATCTACAGCGCCCATGTCACGGCGCTTGTCGCGCTCGACCGCATCACCGGCGACGACGTTCTGGAAGAAGCCGAGCGCGCGATGCAGCGCACCGAGAGCACTCTGGGCTTTGGTGGATACGCGTTGTTCTTCATGCCGCTTCTGACCGAGTACGATTCCGCGCGCGATCTTCTGGATCACGAGTTGTACGCGGCTGCACTGATGGACCTGGCCTCGAACTCGGCCACGCAGTCCGAGGTCAACCACGCCGCCGCCGCGCTTCTGACCGAAATGGAGGCCTCAAGCGACGCGATTTCAGCGGCGTACAAGGACACGCTGATCCTGATGATCCGTCAGCATCTGTCTGAGATCCACCCGCGCGTCTGGCCGATCTCGACCGACGAGATCCAGGAACTTGCCGCCGAGGCCGCCCAGGTCGCACCCGACATCGGCCCCGAGGAACCGGCGCGCTTCGACACAAGCCGCGCGCATCCTCTCGCCGCCTGACGGCCTTCATGGCCGCCGCTTGGGCCTGACTTCGGACAAAGGCCTGCAATAGGTCTGGCGCTTGGTGTATCGCTGCATGTCCCGCCGCATCCAGTCGTTGCGGATCGGCCCCCAATCGGCGGCCACGCCTCTCCAGCGCCCGTCCTTGACCGAGATCGCGTTGTCGCGCGGCACCGTCACCGCCATGATCCGCACCGCGCAATTCAGGTTCGACGGCCCGTGTTTCAGACCCTCGCCGCTTTGAACGCGGCAGTCCCGGAACTCCGCGGTCGGTGGATAGATCTGCAACAACCCGAACCATCGCCCGCCGCCGCCGACGGCACCGGGGTTCCACGTGCTCTCATAGCGCGACAGCGTCGACAGAAGCGCCGCCCAGAACGCCGCACGCTCCCCGGCATCGTTGTCGGCATAGGCAGGGCACCATTCGTCGATGTCGCGTGGCACCACGTCCAGAAGCGCGCTGCCGTGTGTGTTGATCGCCGCCAGAGCCACGCGCGTCCACAATTCGCCGTTGCGCCGATGTTCCCAGCGAGCGCGCGGCAGCGCGTTGTCCCGCGCCCTGGGCCGCGACGCCCGGTAAGCGGGCACCGCCGCCTCGGCGGCCGCCGCCATCATCGGCGGGCCGGGCCGCTGTTCCTCGGCTTCCAGAGGCGGCGCTGCAAGCCACAAGGCCGCCGCCCGGCACGTCCAGCGCCGCATCATCCCCGGCAGACCACCGAGGTTCGGGTCCGCGCCTGGATATCGGCGCGCTTGGCGGCCTGGCGGAACGGGCCCCAATCGGCGGCGACCCCGCCCATCCCGGCCGAGATCACCCCGTCGCGCGGCACCGTGACCGCCATGATGCGGATGCCGCAGGAGAGGTTCGCGCCGCCCTCTTTCAGGGCCTCGGCGCTTTTGGCCTGACAGCCATAGCCCCGCGCCGTCGCGGGCGAGATCTGCAACAGCCCGTGCCAGGCCCCGCCGCCGCCCGAGACATCGGGGCGCCACGTGCTCTCATGCTTGGCCAGCGCCGACAGGAACGTGATCCAGAACGCCTTGCGGTCCTCCGGCCCCGCTTTGCGGTATCCAGGGCAGTAGGTGTCGATATCGGCCGGCACGGTCTGCACCAGAACCGCGCCATGGGCGTCCAGCGCCGCCAGCGCCGACCCTGTCCAGAGTGGCGCCTCGGGGCGCGCGCCGAACACGGGCGCCATCGCGGAGGCGCCTAGCATCGCGCGTTTGTCGGGTTCGGGTTCTGACCCGCATGCGGCAAGCCCGGTCAGTATCACGGCAATCAGAGGCAGCAGGCGCATGACAACAAGTTCCTTCAGACACACCCCCGATCAGGAAACATGCACAAAAAAACCTCCGAGACAACGCCCCGGAGGTTTTGGGTATGGTGAGTTCAGGCGGATTTACGCCGCATCGCGGACATGCTTGCCCTCTTCCACTTCCTCGACGATCTTGGCCACGAAGGCGTCCAGATCGCCCGGATTGCGGCTGGTTACGATGCCCTGATCGACCACGACCGGCTCATCATGCCAGTCCGCGCCTGCGTTGATAAGGTCGGTCTTGATCGAATGATAGGACGTCATCTTGCGGCCCTCGACCGCCTCGGCCTCGACCAGAAGCCAGGGCGCGTGACAGATGGCGGCAATGGGCTTGCCGGTGGCAATAAACTCGCGGACGAAGTTCATTGCCGCCTCGTTGACGCGCAACAAGTCGGGGTTGATCTGTCCGCCGGGCAGGACCAGCGCGTCGTAATCCGCCACAAGGGCCTGATCCAGCGGCTTGTCGGCCTTGACCGTGTCGCCCCAATTGTCCGTGTCCCAGCCCTTGATGTCATTGCCGTCGGGCGTGATGACATGCACCTCCGCACCGTGCGACTTCAACTTCTCCAGCGGGACTTCCAATTCGGATTGCTCGAATCCGTTGGTGGATAGAATGGCGATCTTCGCTTCCGAAATCTTCGGCATCTCATTTCTCCTGTTCTGTCGGTTGCACTTGCCCGACCAACGGACAGCGCCCCTTCCGGGTTCCCGCTTGCCCAAGCCCAGCGCCTCGCCTAAAACCCATCCGGTTCACGACGGAGTTGGCCATGCTCGACCTGACCTACGAGGCCCCGAAACCCAAAGTCATCGCAGGCGCCACCGGCGACTGGGAACTGGTGATCGGTCTCGAGGTCCACGCCCAGGTGGCCTCGAACGCCAAGCTGTTCTCGGGCGCTTCGACCCAATTCGGGGCCGAGCCGAATTCCAACGTCTCGTTCATCGACGCCGCCATGCCGGGGATGCTGCCCGTCATCAACGAGGGCTGCGTGGCTCTGGCGGTCAAGACGGGGCTGGGGCTAAAGGCCGAAATCAACCTGAAAAGCGCCTTCGACCGCAAGAACTACTTCTATCCAGACCTGCCGCAGGGCTACCAGATCAGCCAGCTTTACCACCCCATCGTCGGCGAGGGCGAGGTGCTGGTCGACTTGGCCCCGGGTATCGCGCGCCGCGTCCGGATCGAGCGCCTCGACCTCGAACAGGACGCCGGCACGTCGATCCACGACATGGATCCGCACATGTCCTTCGTCGACCTCAACCGCACCGGCGTCGCACTGATGGAGATCGTGTCCAGGCCGGATATCCGCGGCCCCGAGGAAGCGGCGGCCTATGTCGGCAAGCTGCGCCAGATCCTCCGCTATCTCGGCACCTGCGACGGCAATATGCAGAACGGCAACCTGCGCGCGGACGTAAACGTTTCCGTCTGCCGCCCCGGCGATTACGAGAAATACCAGGAAACCCAGGACTTCTCGCACCTGGGCACCCGCTGCGAGATCAAGAACATGAACTCGATGCGGTTCATCCAGCAGGCCATCGAATACGAGGCCCGCCGCCAGATCGCGCTTCTGGAGGACGGCAAGTCCGTCACGCAGGAAACCCGCCTCTACGACCCCGACCGGGGCGAGACGCGGTCCATGCGCTCGAAGGAAGAGGCCCACGACTACCGCTATTTCCCCTGCCCCGATCTTCTGCCTCTGGAGATCGAGCAGGCCTGGGTCGACGACATCGCCGCCTCGCTGCCGGAACTGCCCGACCAGAAGAAGGCCCGCTTTGTCACCGACTACGGCATGACCGAATACGACGCCAGCGTGCTGACGGCAGAGGTCGAGAACGCCGCATTCTTCGAAGAGGTCGCAAAAGGCCGCGACGGCAAGCTGGCCGCGAACTGGGTCATCAATGAACTCTTCGGCCGGCTCAAGAAAGAGGACAAGGCGATAACCGAAAGCCCCGTATCGGCGGCGCAACTGGGCGGCATCATCGAACTGATCGGCAAGGGCGACATCTCGGGCAAGATCGCCAAGGATCTCTTCGAGATCGTCTGGACCGAGGGCGGCGACCCGGCAGCCATCGTCGAAGAACGCGGCATGAAACAGGTCACCGACACCGGCGCCATCGAGGCCGAGGTCGATCGTGTCATCGCCGAGAACCCCGCCCAGGTCGAAAAGGCCAAATCCAACCCCAAGCTTGCGGGCTGGTTCGTGGGCCAGGTCATGAAGGCGACCGGCGGCAAGGCCAACCCGGCGGCGGTCAACGAACTGGTGACGAAGAAACTGGGTCTCTGACACGAAGCGCCCGCGCAGACTGTCCAGACCGATTTCGGAATGCTACGCTCCCGCCCGGAGGAAAGGCGGGGGACGGACGTGAACGACGACAATCTCGATCTGATCGCCATCGTTTTCGGGGTGATCGCATTGGTGTACGGTCTCGCGAACACGCGCAAGAACGGCGACAGCTTCGTCGCGGCGGTCGCCTTCATCGTCGCGGCGGTCGTGTTCGGCTGGGCCTACTGGAACTGACGCCGCCCGACGTCGGACTGCAGCCACCGGCCCGCGTCAACCCCGCTCGAACAGCAATCCATCCAACTCGGGATGCGGGAAATTCCGCGTCACCGTGATCGCATAGAACGTCTCGACGATATCCAGACCGAAGGGCGCGGTCTCGATCAGACCGCTTCGGATCTCGTCGGCCAGGACCACGGCGGGGGCCAGCGCCAGCCCCGCTCCCTCGCGCGCCAGAAGTCGCACCATCGCCATATCGTCGACATCGGCGACGATCCGCGGCGCGACGCCCAGCCGCGCGACAAGGGCGTCGAACCCGGTCCGGATCGAGCTTTCCGTCGGCACGATGACCGGCTCGTTCGCCACCAGGCGTCTCAGGTCGCCATGCGCCATCCGCGCCGGCACGCCGTGCAGACCGACCGCCTGCTCGGCGATCCGATGCGCGACGAACCCGTCGCCCGACGCACTCCCGGGCGGCTCCGTGGTCAGGACCACGTCCAGCGCCAGCGACTTCAACTCGGCCAGCAGCCGCGCCGCATTGCCCGACCGCAGCACGACGTCGATATCGCCCCGCGCCAGAACGGGCCGCAGGAACTGTAGCTGGAAGTTCCGCGACAGGGTGGACAGCGCCCCGACCCGCAATGGCGCCCGCGCCGTGCCCTTGCGGTTCAGCGTCGCCAGCAACTCGGCCCCGGTGCCGAAGATGCGATCCGCAAAATCCAGTGCGATCTGCCCCACCTCGGTCAGAACCAGCTGGCGGCCCACGCGATCGAACAGGGCATGGCCCAACTGATCCTCCAGCGCCTTGATCTGCGCCGACAGGGCCGATTGCGAAAGGTTCAGACGTTCGGCCGCACGGGTCAGATGCCCCTCCCGCGCGACGGCATGAAAGTAACGCAGATGATGATAGTTCAAATCCCTCATAGTTCGACAAAATAGAACGTTTTTACCAGAAAGATATATTTTTTATCTCATCGAACCCACTCTACGTAGCCCTCACACCACGAACACAGGAACATGGGCCAATGGAACCTATCGTCACGATCGCAGCCACCCTTCTCGACCAGCTTCAGAAACCGACCCTTGCCTTCCTGATCGGCGGCATGCTGCTTGCCGCCCTTGGCAGCCGCTTCGAGATCCCGCAGCCGGTCTACAAGTTCATCGTCATCCTGCTGCTCCTGAAGGTCGGCCTCTCCGGCGGCCTTGCGATGAAAGAGGCCGATATCGTCTCGCTCGCCGTCCCCGCGCTGGCCGCGGGCATCGCCGGCATCGCCATCGTTCTGATCGGCGCGGGCACGCTGGCGCGCTGGCGGGGTGTGACACCCGTCGACGGGCTGGCCACGGCGGGTCTCTTCGGCGCGGTCTCGGCCTCGACGCTGGCCGCCGGCATGGCGATCCTCGACACCGAGGGCATCGCCTACGAGGGCTTCATCGGCGCGCTCTATCCCTTCATGGACATCGCCGCGCTGGTGACCGCCATCATCCTCGGCCGCCTTAGTCTGGCCCGGTCCGCAACCGCCACCACCGGCGGCGCGGGCACTCTCGCCCTCGGCAGCAAGCCCAACCTCGATCCCGGCCTGATCCGCGAGATCCTGGCCGATACCTTCCGCAGCCCCGTCATTTCGGCCCTCGTCCTCGGCCTCGCCCTCGGCCTTCTGGCCGACACCCGGTCGGTCTACGAGAGTTTCTACGAAACGCTCTTCCACGGCCTCCTGTCGATCCTTATGCTGATCATGGGGATGGAGGCCTGGTCGCGGCTCTCGGAACTGAGGAAGGTCGCCCACGCGTATGTCCTCTACGCGCTGACCGCGCCCCTTGCGCATGGCCTGATCGGCTTCGCGCTCGGGATGGCGGCGCATCACCTGACCGGCTTCTCTGCGGGTGGCGTGGTACTTCTCAGCGTCATGGCGGCCTCCAGTTCCGACATCTCCGGCCCGCCCACGCTTCGCGCCGCCCTGCCGGAAGCGAACCCCTCGGCCTATGTCGGCGCCTCGACCGGCCTTGGCACGCCCGTCGCGATCCTCTCGATCCCGCTCTGGATCGCCCTGGCCGAAATGGCCATCGGGGGGTAACGCTAGACGCGACAGCGCCGGTCCGGCGGGCTGGCGCTGCACCGATGGATCGGCGGCGCTTGATCCACACCAAGCCCCTCCTCGCGCCGAGCGTCGCGCGGACGACACCAAAGCGCCGGCCCGGTGGGGCCGGACCGGCGCTGTCGCGGCGGGGCTGACGCCCCTTGTCCCGCTTCAAGGGAATAACCCGGCCTTGCCTCAAGGACACACGCGCCGTTAAGCTTGACCCGGATAGACCGGAACAAACCGGCACAGGCACGGGCGGCAACATGAACCACCTCTATTATGGCGACAACCTCACCGTCCTGCGCGAAAGCATCGCCGACGAAAGCGTGGACCTCATCTACCTCGACCCGCCGTTCAACTCGAACGCCTCCTACAACGTGCTGTTCAGGGGACCGTCCGGCAACGAGAGCGCCGCGCAGATCGAGGCATTCGACGACACCTGGTCCTGGGGCGAGGAATCCGAGGCCGCCTATTCTCAGGTTCTTCGCTCGGGCAACGGGAATGCCGCGGAGATGCTGCGCGCGATGCGCACCTTCCTCGGCGAGAACGACATGATGGCCTATCTCGCCATGATGGCGGTGCGGCTATTGGAGTTGCACCGGGTGTTGAAGCCTACCGGCAGCCTCTATCTCCACTGCGACCCGACCGCGAGCCATTACCTGAAGATATTGCTGGATGCGGTGTTTGGGAAAGAGAGATTTTGTAACGATATTGTTTGGAAACGCGCCGAAACCGTAAAGGGAAACTTCGGCCAAGGTGCGAGGTTCTTTGATCGCAACTTCGATAACATCTTCTTTTACAGCAAAGGCGAAAACAGCAACTTCAATCAGCCGTTTAAGGATTATTCTGAGGACTACATCAAAAAAATTCTATCGCTTCGAAGAACCGGATACAGGCAGGCGATATCGCCTAATAAGCATGACTGGTCCCGGAGGCGCGAGCAAAGGCAATCCGTCTTATGAAGTCATGGGAGTGACACGTTATTGGCGTTACTCCGAAGAGCGGATGAAGGAATCATAGAAACGGGAATGGTCGTGCAGACCAAGCCGGGCAACGTCCCACAACGAAAGCAGTATCTTGACCAAGGTAAGGGCGTCCCAGTCCAGTCGCTTTGGGACGATGTGCCAGCGTTGCACGCGCAGTCTGGTGAACGCCTCGGCTACCCCACCCAGAAACCCGTCGCCCTGCTCGAACGCATCGTCTCCGCCTCCTCGAACGAGGGCGACGTGGTGCTCGACCCGTTCTGCGGCTGCGGCACCACCGTCCACGCCGCCGAGACGCTGGGCCGCCAATGGATCGGCACCGCCGTCACGCGCCTCGCCATCGGCCCGATCGAGAAGCGCCTGCGCGACGCGTCCCCGAAG
>ERZ869936.2540-NODE-2540-length-10599-cov-4.029021_pt1 | contig 10599 bp, 5 predicted proteins | sample MGYA00520876_ERZ869936 | MGnify/ENA primary metagenome ERZ869936 (study PRJEB32218, sample SAMN09650985) | biofilter metagenome | isolation source: enrty point of leading RO module | place: Saudi Arabia: Thuwal, RO plant located on Red Sea | collected 2016-02-17 ... | reverse complement strand
GCAGTTCCATAAAGTCGTCACCTACCTGAACCTTGTTCTCCATCATCCCCTGTCGATCAGCAGCAAGCTGATTTCTAAGGATCGCGTTTACAGGGTCCTCCATGGACACTCTTGTGGCGTCGCTTGCCATCGTTTCGATCAATGGCATATTACCCTCTGGGGGATCTTTTCTGAGCATTCTCATTTTCTGGCCTTTTCAATAGTCCTTCCTGCGAAGTACGCTCCAAATGCAGTCAGCATAAGGATCTCCAACAAAGATACGTAACTATCTTTTACGTTAAATGGGAGCTTATCCATGCTGTCTAACACCATGGTTATCATGAACATAGCCATCAAACAGATGAGTGTCACAGGCCTGATGTACTTGGCCAGCTTCACGTCGCTGCTCATGTCCGCCTTCCATCTCTCAGTAACGTTATTTTGGAACTGAATCTCAGCGTCAATCACCGCTTTTGCTTCAGCAGGATCTACACCTGGCTCCTTGTCAAGCAGGTTCTTCACAACACCAAGTGCCCCCTTGTCTGGCAAGAGGTCACCAACAGTGCTAAGGATTCCTGGTGCTTTGTCCTTAAGCCATGCACCAAGCTTCGTGTCCTTAATCTTCTTCCGCCCAGTTTGTTCTTCCAAGTTCATTTCTTTTCTCTTTAAGAAGTTTCTCTATTTCGCTTTCCGACATCCCTTTCAGCTTAAGCTGATCTGTGTAAGCGTTTGCTATCACCCTGTTGAACTCACCAATGTTTTGGAATGCTGTTGTGTACCACAAAGCAAGCTCTTCTTCGGGGAGGTTGTTGATATTTTTGTTTTGAACGTAGTTCTTTATTTTTTCCTCAGTCACAAACGGTGGGAAGGGAGACACATTTTCGATGTAATACCCGACCTCATCTTTACCTACATTAGCCTCCTGCAACATCTTCAATATACCAAGTTCATCAAGACCCAGAGTAACAGCAAGATTAACCACTCCCTGTATCTTATCAGATGAGTAGTTGTATGATGCAATGTAAGCGGCTGCTCTTTCATCCATCTCCTCACCCATGGTGATCTCAGGTTGTGCTAGTACAGCCCTCCACTGTATTGAAGCCTCTTGATCAGAGTATTCTTTCCAGTCTTTAGCAGCATTTGAGGCGGCTACATCGATAGGCATGTAACTCATACGAGCACCGACTAGACCCAAAAAGGCATCCTCAAGAGTGTACTCTTTATATTTTGTCTTCTCTGGGAATATATCTTGGAAGTCGTCCTGAAGCTCCTCTAGTGGGTGACCATTGGGGAGATCCTCACCCATAACAAGTGAAAATGATTCTTCTACTGCTCCAGCTCTTATAAACTCGGTGATGTTACCAACATACCCAGGAGCAACAGACTTGATGGAGTGAGCCAGTGCTCTCATTAGATTTCTTTTGTTTCTCTCCTCATCTCCTATACACGCGCTAACAAGTCCAGAAATACCTTCTTCGTCTGGTCTGAGCTGAATTATTGAGCCTCCGCCCTCGGTTCTGTTAGACGCCAATGCTGATACAAACTTGAACGAAACGTCTTGAGATATGAACGGAGACATAACCTCCTTTGCTGCACTCATGACGTTATCAACATATCCCTCATCATTTGGGTCGCTACCAAATAAAGCTCTTATTGGCTTGGCTATGGTTTCGTGAGGTAGTGCATACGATGCGTCCATGAAGTATGGAGATCCGTCCTCTGTGCCCAAGTACACAAGCTGAGCCAGCTTTTGCCACTCTGGGCCCAATGACCTGATTGCTTCGTCATCCTCATCAGTAAGCCCCAACCTATCCATGCTGTATTCTGATATAGCGAAGGCTGCTGTTCCAGATGTAAGGAGACCCATGGCCCTCTTCATTGCCATAGTTGTTCTACCTGCCTGGAAGTCCTCAGCCATAAATCTGAAGTTGTTCAGTGTAGTCCTGTACATCTCGTACGGGAAGGACACAAACGATCCAGCAAATGGAAATCTTCTTAGCTCCTTAGCTCCTTTTGATATGTAGCTGTAGGTGGGGTATCCGCCCCGCACTCTTGCAGCAGCCTTAGCCTCTGCATCAGCAATAGGCATACCAGAATCAATAAAAGCTTTTCTTTCTTGGTAGTAACCATTGACCTTGTAGAAATCATCACCAAAGGCATAAAGCTTTTGAGCGAAGTCTCTTGCCCCTTGAGTTCCCCCTCCTTTTATAATTCTCTGAACGTCACCACCCATGCTGTCATTCATGAACTGCATAAGTTCTGATGAGTTGGCACCGTCATTAAGAACTCCCATCTCTATGAGCTTTCTTCTTTCTGATCTCCAGGTGGAGTCTGAATACTTACCCTTACCCTTAGATCCTCTTTTCGCGCTTGCACCCCAAGCCATAGTCATGGCATCATAGGTGCTTTGCAGGTTCATCATAGCTGGGAGGTGGCCATTGGCCATCCCAAGGAATGTTCCACTAACAAGGTTTCTTGCTGTTGTCGTAGGAGCAAAGACGGTTTTATAAAGCTTTACCTTACCTGCTACGCCAATAAACGTTCTATACCACCCCTCATCAACTGACTTCAAAGGCATGAGGTTATCAAAAGCCTTTTTGAATTCAGCAGGAACATACTGCTGATGAAGTGGCATCCACTCAGGAGAGTTTGGGAATAGCCGTTCCATTCTTCCCAGAGGCGATGACATTCCTTCAAACTCAGACCCCACCCTGCCTATGCCAGACTCCTTCAGCACCATGGCCATCTCGTTCTGCCATCTAGCGTTTGACAGGTATGACTCAAGCTTTGATGCTGTAGTCAAGTATGCATTCATTGGGTCTTTGATCTTACCCAACAGGTTTGCGATTGGCGCTGGCAATTCGTTGTTCTTTGCCCTAAGGAATGGGGCATCCATGGCTCCAAGGAAACCAAATGATTGATTGTCCCTTGACTTTTTGAGACCCTGCAAGTATATACCAAGTTCCTGATCAGCCTTTCTCAAGCGCTCCTCCTTGGTCATAGGTACGTCTGCAGTTATGTCATTGTCGTATCTGTTTGCAATGAACTCAACAGCTTCGTCGTACACTCTCTTTATATCAGAAGGCATATCCTCCCTGTTCTTGAGCAGGTTGTTTAATCTTTTGCCCCCATCGTTAAACAACTCATACGACTGGGTGAGGTAGGCCCCCTTGTTTCGCCTAATCTTTTCCACAAGCTCCTGCCTTGCTTTGATCGCTTCTGGAGATCCAGCAGGTTGACTTTCAATAGCGGTTATTAGCGACTCACTAAGTCCATCTATTTTTCTTCTAAACTCACCGAGTTGTGTCTTGTGTTCTGGAGTAAGATTGGCAAGCAAAGGGTCGTCTGCTTTTATCCTTCCCTGAAGGAAGTCAAGCATAGACTCCTGAGTAATTCTCATTTCATTCTTGCCAAGCTTTCTTCCAGGACCTGATCTTCTCACATCCTTGAGTAGCTGTCTAAATAGCCTTGCGTCAAAATCTATTTCATCTATCCATGCTGACTCAAGTCGCTCTCTTGATCTTACGACTTCCTCTACGTTCTTGTTTCCTACGCCGCCGCTGCTCCTAAACACTCTGTTGAAGAAATTCTTCACCCCCTGCATTCTTCCTCGAATGTCAGCGATGCGATCATTTCTTTTTGAGTATGGTGAAAGCGTTGGTGTCCCAGGATCTTTCTCCCCAACAGCGTCATCTGTCCTTTGCTGCGGAGAAGTCTGCTCATCGAGCACCGCTTGGTCTTGCTCCCTTGTTCTACCCTCCTCCTTTCTCTGCTCTTCTCTCTCCCTAACGCCACGCACGGAGCCTTGGAACTTATCAAATTCACCTTTGTTCTGACCGTAGATTTCGTCCATTCTAGTGAGAAGTGCAGAAGCATTCTCTTTGTACTGAATCTTTAGGTTAGGATCATTGGTGTTTTTATAGTTCATCTTGAGCCTGTCCAATGTTATTGCGGCATTGGTGACTTCGAGAAATTGTTCGGGCTTGTTTTCGCTCAAGAAAGACAGGTAGTCTTCGTTTAGCTGCCTAAACTCATTCAGTTTTTTTCTTGAGTTCAGGATGAACTGATTTGCCTCTGAAATAAATCGAGGGTCTTTTGAGTTTGCAATTTTTCTCTGGTACTCCAGAACCTGCTTTCTCAAAGAGCCAAGCTCTTCAGCATTCATTGGGATGATCTCAACAGCCTGAGCTGTTCCCTTGAGTGCTCTTCTTGCGCTACCAGCAGTGTGCAACAGCATCGTAAGCGGAGCTGTCCCAAGTATTTGATCTATAGTGTCTTGTGCTACCTGGCTGAAGTCAACCGTCCCACCAGTGGCCTCCGCCTTGGCTACATTTCTTAAAAACTGTGAACCAGCCATAGCCGCTGCGGTCTCACCCAAAGCAGTTCTTTGTCCGTGAGCAAATCCCTTGAACCAGTTCTTGAGCTCAAGCTCCATACCCTTTTTATATGCTGGGAGGAGCTGCTTGTTCAGCGCGTAGTTCACGCCAAAGTCTCCAAGCGCGACTGCTGATAGGTATCCTGTTCTTGACCAGTAGTCCGTTTTTACCGCAAATTTCTTTTCAATCTCCTCCATATCATAGCTACCCACCTCCTCAGCGGCTTCGTAGTATGTATACTCCTTCCCGTCTTTTACAAACGTGTCAAAGGTTTTGTCGTCCTTGATCATATTTGCCTCAACAGACACACCAAGGAAAGTGGATGAAGCTGCGGTGCCAGTGATTCCCAATCTTTTTGACGCAACCATAGGCACGAGGTATGGAGCAGCACCAGCTGTCATAAGAAAGCTCTGCTCTATTGCTCCGCTATAATCTCCGCTTGCGATTGAAGACGCAATACCCCTTTGGTATTCGTTCATCTCTCTTCTCTTGACCTCTACCCTTTCTTCGCTACCTACAAGGTAATTTCTAAATTCATTCTCGTAGTCTTGGAGATACCCCTCAGGGGTGAAAATAGACGCAAGCCCAAACCCTGCCTGAGACCCTACATACGCCAAGCCATTCAAAACTGTTGTTGTCTCAGTGTCCAGGATGTCAATCAGCTCACCCTCCAGGCTTATCAAGTTGTTTCCTGGCTTGTGAGAAACCCTTATCATAGGCCTATTGCCAACCCTGTTATCTCCCGACAAGTCTATTCCGTATCCAGTTCTTCTCTTCAGCTGCTTCTCAATGCTCCCAAGCTTTGACTTTGCTCTCTCGGTTAGCTGAGATGTGCCGTCCTCAAGATCAAATGTTTCGTTATACTCTGATGGGAGTGAATCGACAAATGTCTTTCCGAAGTAGTTGTTTACAAAATCGGTCTCTAGTTCATCTCTCTTCTCACTAATCTCGTTCATGACATTCCTGAGCTCTCTGTTAAACAGAGATCCTTTCATGCCGAGATTGTAAGGATTGCTTCCCCTTCTGGATAGGTCTTCTTCACTGAACTCCACCATCTTTCGCATCCACTCCTCATTCTCAAGAAGAGCCAACTCTAGATCCTTACCCCCATCAACAGCCTTTTTGGTTCTTTCGTCAAGAACATATGCCAAGGCAAGGTTGTTGAGCACCTCACCATATCTGTTTGCTGTGGTCTCCCCTGGGATCACTACCTGAGACAGAAGTCCCTTTGGGAGAAATCCCTTGAAAGTTTCTTCTGCACTTGAAGCCAGGGCCTGTACGGGCTGAGCAGAAGCCATTGCGAACTTCTCAAACTCAGAGGCTTGCATGGCCAAAAGCATTCTATCAAGATCATTATCCTCCTCATCGTTGATGAGTGTTTTTGGGTTGATCCTGTAGGCTCCTGTAGCCCCCTCATTGTACCTGTTTGGAGGACCCTGAAACTCTGAATCAGGGACATTCAGTCCCCCTGGGAAGATGGCGTCTAGCGCTTCGTCAAATCTTGTCGGAGGAAAATCCGAACCTCCAGTTTCTTGTCCCTGAGGCTGAACTGTAGCTGAGGTAGATGCCGTAGAAACCTCTTCCGAACTGGAGTCCGAGAGAGGTGTGTCTTGACTTTTTTTTTTAGGAGTCCCTTCGTACAGAGACTTCATGTACAGGCGGGCCTCTGGGGTGTCGTATCCAGCCCCAGCAAGCTCTCTCCAGGCTCTGTTCTGATTGTATCCAGCAGAGCTGTATTGCTCATAAAGCTTTTGCAGTTCTTCTTCCATATCAGATTCCTTGTCTATACATGTTTCTAAGAGGAGTTTCTCCAGAGCTCAAGTCACCTGCTCTCTTATACTCCTCCTTGATGTTGTTCTCAAGCGCTTTAAACTGAGTGCTGTAATCCCCATCTTCTCCAAAGATCGGTACTACAAAGTATTTAGACTCTGGATACTTGTCCCAGAACTGAGGGCTTCTGTAGTACTCCATGTTGTCAGGAGATAGACCCCCGATCATCTTACCCTCTGTATCTGCCCCTACTTTTGCCACGAGCAAAACATTGTCATCTCTGTACATTCTGATGACATTAACCTTCTCTCCTTCAAACTGAAGCCCAATCTCTTCTGGCACAATTAGCTCAATAGATTCTGATTCAGAAAGTGATTCAAGTGTGTCTCTGTCATTGCCGTATACAGAAAGCTTAGCAGACTCCTCTTCTGAGTAGTTGATGTCACTTGGTAGTCCAGTCTTGACGCTCTTGTCAACATCTGCCCAGAGTGTTTCGTTCTTGCGAGACGTGATAGACGATGATCCTGTTGATTTCTCTTTCTTCTGGAAGCTACCAAGGATAGGCATCACCTTATCCATGTACAACTCCTCAGGTCTCTTTGCTCTAGTTTCGGCCTGAGCTTTAGACTGACCAGTACTGGGGTTTATAACAAAGTCATTTTCATTGAAAGGGACCCCATATGTCTCTTGGTATAGTTGAGCTGCCCCAGCCTGAGCCCTAGGGTCATTCATGTAGATCGTCATAGCCGCACCTCTTGCTGTAGCCATGGCTTCTTCTCTGGTGATTGGAGACTCGTCAGAGTTGTAGTTAGCTTCGATGTCTTGGACATTCTTTCTGAGCCCTGGGTTTGCAGCGAACTCAGCAAATGGCATTGCAATAGATCGAGATTCAGGCATAAACAAGTCCCTGCTCCCAATGTTTGGATGCAACATCAAAGGACCGCTTACCTTAAAAGGCTCCATTCCTTCAGCCTGCGGGCCTTGCGGAACTATACTAGTAATCCCTGTGTTTTCGTCCGTTTGCATCTCGTAAGGGATACCATTAGACTGAAACATTTTCTCTGCTTCATCTTTGATGAGTATTCCGTTTGGAGCCACATAATCCCCAACCTTGGTATCATACCCACCAATATTCTCCGATCTAAGGTTGACGGTCATGTTCTCCCATCTGCTTGTTCTTTGAGCAAGATCTTCATCAGAGGTAATCGCCTCCATGCCTTCCGTTTTCCAAGGGATCGCACCAGTGTGCCATTGAACGTACTGATCATGAGCGTTGTTCTGCCCAGTGAAAAGCCTTGCGTGTTTCTCTCCTTGTCCGTGAAGTCTTAGGAGCCTTAGAGCTTCTTGTGTTGTTAGTTGATTTGCAGACTCCTGATCAGTGGCACTAAAAACCCTTTTCATTGACTGATCAACTTGACTCTGGTACTCTTTTATCATTGGCTCAGACCAGCCTTCAAATCCCTTAGTAGCAACACCATACAGCTTGCTGTATTGCCTATTTCTCTCTGCCAACTGCTCTTTACGAGCTGCAGCTGCGGCTTCCGATTGAGCCTTTCTCTGGGCTTCTTGCTGCTGCCGAATGCTGGCAGACAGCTGCTGAAAGGGGGCTGCTACATTTTCTGCCAGGTCTGAGGGTTTATACTCAGGCGTGTAGCGAAATTCTGTACCGATCATGTCATTTGCATTTCAGCCTCTTCGTCTGTTTCGAATTGTGGCTGACCAAACACTTGCTTGCAAGACTCGTAAAGCTCCATGAGTTCATCCTTGGTTGGCTCTCTACCATCCGCAAGGGCTTCTTCAATAGCCTTATAGTCTTCTACAATAAGATCTGCTTGCTTGTCGTTGATGATAAACTCACCCCCCATGGCTTCTGCAACCTTCTCCCCATTATTGTTGATCATGTGGATAGGGTTGGTTTCGTGAGAAGCCTCACCTGGGAGCGGACCTTGAACGGGAGGCTGTCCCTTTGCCGCCATGATCTGATCCATGATACCACCCATCTGCATCTTCATGCCGTATTCAGCTTTCGGTATCACACCTTTTCCAATCAGAATATCTTTTTGAGTGATCTTCCCGTCTCCACTCAGGTCTGGGAATTTCCCTCCGTTCTTCATTTCAGGAACCAATCCTCCAAATTCTTTATTATTGAGAATGCCTGCAGTCAAGGCAGACCCAATTCCACCCAAGATGTTTCCAAAAGCCCCTGCTCTTTGTTGCTTCATGGCTTCAAGATTCTGCTGGGCTTGAGCTTGAGCTTGCTCAGCCTGCCCCAACTGCCTCATACCTAACTCTCTTTGGAAGGCCTGGTTTGCTTCTTCTGCAGCAGTTGTAAGCTGTTGTCTTTGTTGGCCGAGGTTAGCCAAGCCTTTCATCTCGCTCTCTAGCTGCTGTTGTTGAGCCTGGGTCTCCATCTGTGCCGTTCCCTGAAGCAGAGGATTAAGGCCAGCCAAAAGAGTTCTACCCCCTCCGCCCTCTAGGGCTTGCAATCCAGCTGCTTGAGCTTGCTGCATGGGATCTGTGTCCACTTTCTGCTTGGACATCTCATATAGATCCTGATATGCTGGGTCTAGACTGAAGTTGTAGTCATACCCACCTGCAGCAGCCTTCCCGTAGAAATCGCTTATGTCTCCAGCAGCCGCGTCAATGTTGGCCTGTTGTTGTCCCTGAGCTTTCTTTCCAGTGCCAAACAGACCAGCAACGCCACCTAATGCTGTACCAACACCGCTTATGATATTCGCGTCGTAAAGTCCACCTTCTTCGTATTTTTTGTATCTAGGGAATCGCATAGCCACAAATTTAAGCATTTTGACCCAAACTATGATCTAGCTTGGTCGGTTCGTAATTTACGTTAAAGGCAAGGCACTCTACAGGGGCAACAGAGTTGTTGCTCAGATACACATTTAGGTACTGACCTCTCATGTAGTCACCATTAGACTTAGCAGGAGTCTCTATGTATACCCCATCCTCACCCAACCCAAATCCCCACATCGAAGGGAAGAAGGGGGCTTGAGGAACAGCAGTTGGCGAAAACAGCTTCATTCCTAATGTAACAACACTATTAACAGCATCAAAGTTGTAAACAAAAGCAAAACCCTCGTCGGCTGATGGTGTTTCTGACCCCATAGGGATAATTTCTGATTGTTTTAAGTACGAGAGATTGCCCTGATTGTCTCTAACCAAGACAAAGCAAGATTCCCCAACAGGTATATGACTAAGCTGCTGATCTAGTATTAAATCCCACAGCAGTAAGTTGTTTGATATATTTACTGTAGATGCATTGGAATTGGTCCAGCCACCCTGCGTCCCCGAAACACCAAAAAAAGATTTAAATCCAGTAAGGATGTGCGATGTAGAGTTCGCCTCTGAAACAGGAATGTCTACGTATGAAACACCTTCTTTTCTGGTAAATTCATTAAGCTCCCCTCTTTGGAACTCTGATTGATCAGATCCCGCTGGGTTCTGGTTTGTAGACACAAAACCTTTCCAGTTATTTGAGTTAGACTCTGCCGACAAAGACTTAAACATCTTTACAGAGCTAGGGTTGTAGTTCGCAACAAACGCTACACTCATGTCGTACTGAAACCCGTAGAAGTTGCTGTGCGTTGAATTGCTGTCTTGCTTCCACACAAGATCAGAGAAACCGTTTTCCACAAATCCAGTTGGGTGCACCCCGTTGCAAGAGATAAACGTGTTGTCTATCGTAGCATATGCGGTGGGGGTGAAGCTGTATCTGGTTCTCCACACTTTCTCTTTATGAGAGAACGCTAGTGTTATTCCATCAAAGTGACTCATGATTCTGGTGTTGGTGCGTGACTTGCGTCAGCTAGTGGTGTTGTTCCAAAGTATGCGTTGGCATCTGACATGACGCTTTCGTATGACTCTTCGTCGTGATATCTGAAGGCAACCATTTCGTAAAACTCGTTACCTGGGCCGTTGACAGAAATGGCTTTTGGGGCCAACATAGCTGGTCTCTCGTCTAAAGAGTTGTACCCTGGACCCCAATAAATTTGTCTTTTGTTGTTTAGCCTAAAATCCATTCTTGGATTTTCTCCAGAAACAAAGTTGTCATCGTGATACCTGAGAGAAGTGACAATGGTTTGGTCATCAACATACTTGTTGAGCCCAATATTTCTGTTGTAGTTTCCGTCTGCTGGTGCGGCAACATTCATAAGCCTCGTATATATATCCTTGACGCCAAAGGTCGCTCCAGATTCCTGACCAGCTGCACCGCCATATGGCTCTGAAGTAACATAGTCTTCGTAACGAGCTCCACCTGACCATCCTGGATGTGGGTTTTCAGCCTGACCTCCAGTATTTAAATAGTATGGGTAACCTGTTGAGTTTATTTGGATGGAATTCCCACTAAATTCTTGATAAACTCTACCTCCGAGAGTATTTAGGCCCTGTCTTGCTTCAGTCGATGCGGCAAAAAAACATCTTTGGTATATGAACAAGTGGGCGCTTTCTGGGATCT
>ERZ869936.2539-NODE-2539-length-10601-cov-3.580410_pt1 | contig 10601 bp, 7 predicted proteins | sample MGYA00520876_ERZ869936 | MGnify/ENA primary metagenome ERZ869936 (study PRJEB32218, sample SAMN09650985) | biofilter metagenome | isolation source: enrty point of leading RO module | place: Saudi Arabia: Thuwal, RO plant located on Red Sea | collected 2016-02-17 ... | reverse complement strand
TTCCTCATTTCGGGCATGCTTCCTGTTATGATGTTTACATTGTATGAGATTGCAAGCTGTAAAAACCTGTCCCTGATCTCGTCAGTGAATTTTGCAAGCTCGCGGATAGCATCTGGTTCTGAAAGATGATTGTATTTAGCCATCAACGGCGCGTTAAACAGCTCCGGAAAAAGCGCGAAGTCGCTCTTGTATCCCGCAACGGCATCTACAAAATATTCCACCTGCTCGAACATTTGATCTACATCTTGGTATAATCTCATTTGCCATTGTATCAGCCCGAGCCTTACCGTCGATTTATACATTGACGGCTTCACGGATGGCTTTTTGTAGTATATGTTATCCCATTGCAGCAGTACCGCGTAATCTTTTGATTCCGAATCACCGGGCATGTAATTTTGCAGCACCTTCTTTACGTGAAAATCATTAGACGTCTGGAATGTAAGTATCGGGTCGTACACTTCTTTGAATTTTACCTTCTGTATATATTCTTTAGGCGTCAAGTCTTTTGAATGCTCTGAATATCCGGGTATCCTTCCTCCGAAAACGATTGCGCGGAGATTCAGCTTCTCGCATATCTCCTTTCTTGCGTCGTACAGCCTTCTGCCGAGACGAAGCCCCCTGAATTCGGGTCTTATAAAGATCTCTATACCGTACAATGTGTCACCCTTAGGCGTGTGTGTGTCGAATGTATAATTACCCGTTATCTCTGCGTATGTGTGCTCATCACTGAAATGATCGTACTTCACAATCAGTGAAAGAGCGCACCCCACTACTTTATTATCGACTACAGCAGCTATCTGCCCTTCCGGAAAGATGTCTATCAAGCGGTTTATGTTTGCCTCGCTCCATAGAGGTCCGCCCAGTGTCGCATACGCCTCCTTCATCGACGCTATCAGCTCATGGTAATCGTCTTTTGTTAACTGCCTGATTTCTACTTTTTCTATATCTGTCATATAATTAATTTATTTTCTTCCTGCCTTGAATATTAACTCCCATCGTACTGTCTTTACCTCCCCGATATCACCCCAAAGCTCTTTGAGCTCGGGAAAGATTATCTCAACGGGGTCGAACTTCGTATCTTCGTGATGCTTCTTTACCGCGGACCAGCTGTGAAGGTAATTTACAAGCTGTTCCAGGTCCCACTGTGCCTCTGCCGTAAAACCCGGCGCGTCTATCTTTTCAAAGGGTATCTCGATATTCTCATATCTTTCCATCCAGTTAACCCTGGCTTCCGGCGCCCAATACTCGTACAGGTAATCTTTGGAGAAATAATCCATTATTATGTCTATTTCATCCGATATTTTCGATTCCGCGTAGCTCCATGCCGCGAATACTCCGCCCGGTTTTAAGACCCTGTTGACCTCGGGAAAGAACCTCGAGTGATCGAACCAGTGCAGTGCGGTTGCAACCGTCACCATATCAACCGTCTCATCTTCGAAATATATCTCCTCCGCCGGTGCGACGAGGTACTCGATGTTGTCCATCTCGAACGCGTTGTCAATCTGCTGGCGGCTGGCATCCGTTGCTATCACTTTTTCGAAATGTTTTGCCAGGGAAACTGCTGCCTGTCCGTTGCCCGTAGCGCAGTCCCAGACCATTTTCTTATCCTTGACCAGTGTGCCCAGAAATTCGAACAATTCATCCGGGTAGCCCGGTCGTGATTTTGAATATCCTTTTGAATCTTTTGAGAAATGATCCTTAAACTCCATGTAAGAGCGGTAAAATGTTGTTTATTGGAAGGTAAGTAATTTGAGGGATTTTTTTAAGGCAGTAATTAGGGTAAACTACTATCTAATCCTGTAACCGACTCCGATGTTGTATTCAAATCCTGTCATCATTGCCTCGGTCTGGTAGAAGCTGTTGTTATAGTTCGCGTTCACATCGATGTACCAATTTTTTGACGCGAAGAATCTCACGCCCGTTCCTACCTGGAATGCATACCGCCCCTTGAATCCCGAGTTGGTATCGAGCACCGTGTTCTGCTCTACCTCCTCGAAGATCAGATTCATGCCGTTCATGAACGAAACATACGGGTTTATTTTAGCTCCTTTGGTGAAATCGGTGAAATAATAACGTCCTCCGATATGTACAGGAATAATACTCTGTGAGAATCCGCTTGTCGAATCTGTAGTGCTCTGCTGCATATACCCCGTCCTGATGTCCAGCGAAAATTTAGTAGGAAAATACCAGCTGTATGTAAAGTATCCGCCTGCTGAATTTGGAAATATCTCTTTGAAGTCGCTTAGATTACGTGTGTAAACACCGTGAACCGAAATAGAGGGTATGGATGTGAAGCGGGGCTTGTTTTGCGCAACGGCATCACTGCTTAGCAGTAACAATATTATTACTATTATTTTCTTCATCATAAGAATGTGCTAAAATATAATTTCACGATAGGTACCTGCCTCTTTACATCAGGTGACCCTTCGTAATAGCTCTTTCTCCAGAATATACTTGCATCGAGTCCAACGGCGAAGTACTCCTGCAGCGGAAGAGTCAGTCTTAAAAGTATGTAGTTCAGGTTGTGTGTGGATTCCTGCGGCTCTGTCATAGAGAATATCCACCCGTTTGTAAATGTGAGTTTCACTATGCTCCAATTTTTATACATAAGTTCAATATCGCCGATCGCTCCTATTCCCGGTCCCATGTCATAGTCCCTACCATCTTCGGCGACAAAATAATCCGTGTTCGTACCACCCAGTAGTATCCCGTTTATACCTATCTGTGCGAATAAGTCAAGCTTGCCAATGTCTACTTTAGTGAGGAAGTTCGGTATGATGGAAGTTTGTCCGTATTGAAACCCTGGATTATTTGTATAGCTGTAATCGAGTGAGATGTTGAGTTTTTGTTTGAGTATCTTAGTATTTGACACTGTAAAACCATAAATATGTCCTGATGAGTATATGTTGCCTAATTGAGGTGCACCGGTATTTAGCTCAGCCCCGAATGTGAAATAGGAGAATGGGGCGATCGTGCTGAATATGTCTCCGTATCTTATATCTATGCCGTAAATACCCTGCTCAGATCCTTTTGAGAATATCTCTCCGATGTTATTTTGTGATTCATCAAGCCTTCTCACACCGGCTGTAAACTTTACCAAAAACTTAGGCTGCTTTCCGTAATATGGATTATCGAACCTCTTGAACGAATCTCCGCTTATTAACCTGTTCACCCCTCTAACCGGGTTTATAATTCCTCCGACGACCTCTCTCCATACCCTATCAAATCCCGTCTCTCTATTATCCGTTACCATTGCCGACAAACGGAATAATGTCTCACCGAAATTTATTCCGTTCACCGTTGTATTTACCAGGTCGTTAAATGACGGACGGAAGGTTTCAGCGAACATTTCCCAAATTCCACTCCCAATAAATGTATATATTGACGTCTGCCAGAAATCATAACCATTGCTTCTCCCGGCGTTAAAATACAGATTACCGTGATAAGGGTGCGAAAAATAGTTCGTCAAAAAATTATCTCCGTCATATTCAAACCCCTCACGGATGTTCTTTTTCCAGGTATTAAAAGTGATCTTTGTCCAGTTCTCTTCCTCCGTATCTTCCCAGTTTCTAAGATACTTTGCCATCGCAAAAGGGATGTACTCTATCAATGCCATTTGCACCAGCGATGTCAGCAAATGCGTGCGTGATTCGTAACCTTTGTATGTTTTTTGTTGTGGGGTGAGGTCCTGTATAGTATCGGATTTTAATCGGCTGGAGTCGAGCCTCCCCGAGTCGAGCGTGCGGGAATGAAACAGAAGGTCGAGCTTCCTGTTGCGGTTTACCTTTAAGTCAGCGAAACTCTCTATGGGTTTGTAAAGTCTTTTTTCGGATGAGAGTGTTAATAACTTATATTGCTCTTTTTCTCCGCCGGGTTCAGCAAATAGCGTGTCAATTCTCTCCTGCGAAAAAATGTTTTGAGACAAAATGAAAAGTACGGCTGTTAATACAATTAACCTGTAACTATGCGTCATATATTATTTTTATCTTTCCCTTTTACTCTTTGGTCCGAAAATAAAAAAACCCGAATTCGAAACCAATATAGATTTATAATAGAACTAAAGGTAGTGACAAAATTTCGGCTGTGTCATAAATGGGTCACTTTGCCTCTTCTTTGACAGGGTTCTCTTCTATCTCTTTCTTCTCTTCTTCGATGAGCTTTTGAAGTGTATCACTCGGTGTGTCGATCTTTAAGGTATCCGTGTTGTCATTCTTTGAAATGGTCTCCACCTCGATGAATTCCTCGTTGTCAAATATGAACTGCTCCCCTTCATCCAGTATAAGTATCTTCTGTTCATATGACCGCGTCCATAATATTCCCGTTACAGTTTCCTTCGGATATTGTTCTATCAGGTAAACAAGTGTCTTCAACGGTTGGTCGGGATCAGAACCGTATGTGCTCGAGCCGTAATGAATAGGCAGCATGTAGTCCGCCTTTATGTCATCCAGGAGATTCATTGCGCCGAAAGATCCCATATGGTACCCAAAGTCTATCGCCTCGCAGTCTATGCACGGACCTATCGGCAATATAGCCAGGTTCACATCGAATTTCTTTCCAAGTACTTTGTATGCTTCCTTATCATATACAGTATCACCGGCAAAAAAGACTGTTATACCTTGATACTCTATTATGTATCCGGTCGCGCCGGGCTCAAACCATACGTAGCTGTCCATCACATATCTTCCTCCGGGGTGATTCGCGAAGACCGTCGTAACCTTCACGCCGTCAATATCCTTTGTCTCCCCTATGTATCCTAGTTTCCTGGAATTACCCGTTTTCATTCTTACCATTTTCATTCTAAGCGAAGGCATATACTGCTCCGTTCCCGCCGGGAATACTACAGATGCGCGGGGAAATCTCCGGTCGAGGTCGTTTAATGTGGGTAAACTCAGGTGGTCCATATGCGCGTGCGAGATAAGCACCAGGTCGAGTTTAGATATGTCTTTAATGTTTATACCCGCTTCCACTTTCCTCAGCATCAGACTCGCTATGACATCCTCGAATACCGGGTCCAGAAGAATCACCTTGTCTTCAATCTGTATCATTGTGCTAGCATGCCCTATCCAAAGCACTGAAAATCTCACGCTGTCCTTTACCGGGTCTTTTATCTTTTTCACTACCTGCTCCGGACGGCTGAATACCGCATCGGTAAGATTAGTCTTTACATCTGCAACCCTAGAGCACCCGCCCATCAGAAGTAACAATATTACTACTCCAAGACGTATGTACCTGCCCTTCTTAGTTTTCGATCTTGTTTTTACTTCTCTTTCAGTTGATCTGTCTGACATATTTTAATATACGCTATTACAAATTTTAAAACATAATCCCCTGGTATAACATAATCCCCTGGTATAAAGTGCTTGCAAATTCCGTACCGATAAAAACGGGCTAGTTTTTAACTTTTTAAAAAGTACACGGGGCACAAATGCCACATCCCCCCAACAAAAAAGCCCTCCCCCGCTATCACGGGAGAGGGCAGGTAACAAAAAATACAGGAGTTATTTTATGAGATTCATTTTCTTTGTCTGTGTAAATTCCCCTGATTGTAGTGTGTAGAAGTAAATTCCGCTCGAGAGCCCTGCCCCGTCGAAATTGTATTCGTATGTTCCTGCATTCATTGTTCCGTTTACCAGCTGTGCTACTTCCTTCCCGGACATGTCATAGATCTTCAGCGTAGTAATTCCTGCATCAGGAATCGAGAATGAGATCTTCGTTGACGGATTGAATGGGTTCGGATAGTTCTGCTTCAGCTCGTATCCCTCAGGGGAAGAGTTTGTGTTACCTGTAATATTTGTTACTACTTCAACATATTTTATTGTTGTTATGTCTTCATTATCTGTCGGGCCGTCGCTTACGCCTGTTACATATACGTTACCTGCAGCGTCCAGACCGAGTGCATATGCTTTTGAATCAATTGTAAGGTGTGAGCCTTCAAATCTTGCTTCCCAATCCTTTGCTCCTGATGATGTATACTTGAGTGTAAGGAAATCATATCTTGAACCGTGGTCCCTGCTCCATCCGGTTACATATACGTTACCCGATGCATCTACTTTAATGTCGTTTGCCCTGTCGTCACCGTCCTCGGTATTATTGTACCTTGCTGTCCAAATAGTATCGCCCGATGATGAATATTTAATTGTAAGGTAGTCATGCGCCGATGAAATACCTTCGCTGAATCCGGTTACGTAGATCTTGTCAGTTGCATCTACCACGATCTTCCTGGCCTCGTCATAACCCGAGTCCGTTCCGTTGAAAAGCTTAGCCCATACGATCGAACCGAAAGGAGTGTACTTTATAGTCAGGTAATCGATTCCCATCATCGGTGATCCGGTATATTCCAGACCGCATACATACACCGCGCCTGAAACAGGGCTTACTGCTATAGAGTTAGGCTTCCTTCCGCCAAATCCCGTTCCGGAGTAAAAGCTCTCAAATATTGTATCGCCGGATGCAGTGTATCCGACTGTGATTAAAAGGTCCATGAATCCCGGGGCAATGCTGTATCCGGTAACATAGATCGCTGAACCGTGTGCTGCTATTGCGGTAACGTGTTCACCGCCCCCCGGAATTGGTCTGTCAAAATATCTAACCCATCCGAATCCGCCCGACGGAGTGATCTTTAATGTGATGTAATCGAAGCTCTCACCCGGTACGGATGGACCGCTGCCGCCCACGTAAACATTTCCTGCTGCGTCGAGAGTAATGCAATATGGTGATTCAGTCATGTGCATTGCACCGTCATACCTATTTACCCATTTTGTCGTTCCGTCTGAACCGTACTTTATAGTAACGATGTCCGTAGCTGTTCCGACACCTTCGCTGTATCCTGTAACGTATACATTGGAAGAATCGTCGATGGCAATGTCCACTCCCCTGTCATCGCCGTGAGCCGGACCGTCATACTTCTTTGACCATAACAATGTGCCTGACGGACTGTACTTTAATGTAACGATATCCGCTAAACCCACGCTGTCGGAAAATCCGGTTACGTAAGAATTACCCGCGTGGTCTGTAACGATCGATTCTGCGTAATCGTAACCGTCCGCGGTTCCGTTGTACTGCTTAACCCAGCTTTCTGTCACCTGGGCATTTACTGATTGTGAAAAGAAAGAAATTACTGCTGCGAAAAAGATTGCTGTAAATGTTAATGCTGTTTTCATTTTTTGTTTCTCCTGTTTTTTTGTTTAAATGAATTGTTAATCATTTACCTGTAATCTATTCCGTTTTATTATCGGAAAACTTATCAGTAAACAAGAAAACAGTGAGCAGTGGAGTAAACTATTGGAAATATAGTAATATAGCAATTTATCATTCCCGCGGAAGCGGGAATCTATATATATAATTTGTACTAATTGATTAATGTTATTGTTTTGGGGTAATTCAACCGTTTTTAACAAAAACGACCCTTTTTCACTCAAAAATGAGCTAAAACGGGTCGATTTTTGTAAAAAATGATGTAAAATTAATCTTTTTGAGGTTCTTTCAATATCAAGGAAAATGCGATCGTTGCTGAAAGAGTTAAGACAATAAATCCAAGAGAATATTCGATCGGTATATGATACCAGTCGGATATCATCATTTTAATTCCAACAAAGATAAGGATAACTGCCAGCCCGATATTCAGAAATCTGAAATACTTCATTATTCCGGCTAGAGCGAAGTATAATGCCCGTAGTCCAAGTATCGCAAAAATATTTGATGAGTAAACAATGAATGGATCTTTTGAAATCGCCAGGATAGCAGGAATAGAGTCGACCGCAAAAATCAGGTCGGTTGTTTCAATAACAATTAATACCAGCAGGAGAGGCGTACCAAACAGGCGTCCTCTTTTCCTGGTGAATAATTTATCTCCGTCATATTCTTTAAGAATCGGGATGATTTTTTGAATCAGCTTTAAAACCGGGTTTTTACCCGGGGTGACTTTGGTTTCTTCTTTTTGTAAAGCCAGCTTAATACCGGTAAAGATCAGAAACGCTCCGAACACGAAAATTATCCAGTCGAATTGATTTATTAATGCTACTCCCAGAGCGATAAAGATTCCTCTCATAATTAATGCGCCCATTATTCCCCAAAACAACACTTTATGCTGGTATTTCGGGTTGACTTTAAAATATTCAAAAATGATAATGAATACAAAAATATTATCTACGCTAAGGGATTTTTCGATCAGGTATCCCGATAGAAACTGGAGCGCGAGTTTTTGCCCAAGATAAAAATAAATCCCGGCATTAAAGATCAGTGCTAAACCGATCCAAACACAACTCCAGATTATCGCTTCTTTTAATCTTACTTCATGTGCTTTCCTGTTTAAAACTCCAAGGTCAATGATCAGCATTATTGCGATTAATACAATGAATACTGTCCATGCAATAAAAGATGTGTCCATAAAATGATTTTACTTTGCAAAAATATGGGGAATTTTGACCATTAACTATATCAAATATTTTCTTAGAAAATTTATTGCATATTTAATTGAGAATAGATGATGGAATTTGTTTGAAAATTTTTTCTATGGAAATGTTTACGGATTTTTTTACCCGCTTAGGTAATCTCGAAGAGCTTATCAAATGGGGCGGCTTACTTGTTCTCACAATTATAATTTTTGCGGAAACAGGTATTCTGGCGGGATTTTTCCTTCCGGGTGACTCACTTCTTTTAACCGCCGGGCTACTTGCCTCCCATGGAATAATCGATATATACGGAATTCTTTTCTTCTTAACATCTGCAGCTATTGCAGGTGACAGCTTCGGGTACTGGATTGGAATTAAAACCGGTCCCCGGATCTTTAAAAAAGAAAAGTCTCTGTTTTTCGCCAAAGATCATCTTATAAAGGCAGCTGAATTTTATAAAAAATACGGCGGGAAAACGATAATACTCGCCAGGTTTATTCCATTTGCAAGGACATTTTTGCCGGTAATTGCAGGTGCCGCAAAAATGGAATACAGATCATTTCTTTTCTTCAATGTTGCGGGTGGAATAATCTGGGTATTTTCCCTTTCATTACTTGGCTACTTTTTCGGCGACATTCCGGTTGTTAAAAACAATTTTGAATACGTTATTATCGGAGTGATAGCATTATCATTATTCCCGGTCTTTAAAACGGGAATAAAAATATATTTATCCAGGCGAAAGAAGCCGGTAGCAATGTAATCAATTAAAATTATTGAGGGGAAATCTACCCTCTCATATAAACCATAATAGCCGATATATCGGACGGTCTTACTCCGGCGATTCTTGATGCCTGGCCTATGGAGTGGGGCTTGATTTTGGACAGCTTTTCGGCGGCTTCAGCTGAGAGGGATCGTATCCTTCCATAATCGAAAGAATCGGGAATATTTATACTCTCATTCTTTTCAAAGTGCTCGACTTGCTCCACCTGTCTTTTGATATAGCTCTCGTATTTCAACTGTATCTCGAGCTGCTCTACTGCTTCCGGATTGGCGGCGATCGTACGCAGGAGCGGAATCTCTGTGAAGCCGGGGAGACTCAGCACGTCGGCCAGCTTTACCTCATGACGGCGGAGTATCGACGCCAGAATTTCACCGCCATTTACACTACTGCTGCCGAGACTCTCCAGGTATGCGTTGATTGATTTCGGGCTCACTGTGACGGAGTTCACGTACGCGAGTCCCTCTCCGACTAATTTTTTCTTGTCGCGCATTTTTTCCACGAGATCTTTTTCGATCAGTCCGAGCTCAAATCCTTTTTCCATTAATCTCAGATCGGCGTTATCCTGTCTGAGGAGTAATCTGTATTCGGCGGATGAAGTGAACATTCTGTAGGGTTCATCCGGATTTTTATTAATGAGGTCATCCGCTAAAACCCCCATATAGGCTTCGCTTCGTTTAAGTATGAACGGCTCTTTTTCTGATAATTTAAGCGCGGCATTTACTCCGGCGATAAACCCCTGTGCGGCAGCTTCCTCGTAACCGCTTGTCCCGTTTATCTGTCCGGCAGTGTATAATCCGCTCACGAGCTTAGTCTCAAATGTTGCATTCACCTGGTATGTAGGGAAGAAATCATATTCCACCGCGTAACCTCTTTTAACTATCTTCACATTTTCCAGCCCGGGAATTGTACGGGCGGCTTTTTCCTGTACGTCCAGAGGTAGACTGGTGGAGAAGCCGTTCATATAGATAGTCTCTCCGCCGAGTGTCTCCGGCTCCAGGAATATCTGGTGGCGGGGCTTATCGGAGAAGCGGGATATCTTATCTTCGATCGAAGGACAGTAACGTGGACCGGCACCTTTTATTCGCCCGGTGAACATAGGTGAGTCCTCGAATCCCGTGCGTAAAATTTCGTGAGTATCCTGATTAGTATAAGTAATGAAACACTGAACCTGTTCACGGTACGGGAATCCGCCATTTGTCCTATGTGAAAATGGTTTTGGGTTTTCATCGCCTGATTGCGGCTCGGTCACGGAGAAATCTATGGTATTAATATCCAATCGCGGGGGAGTGCCGGTCTTTAAGCGTCCGGTCTTAAACCCAAGCCCGATAAGGGATTCAGACAATCCAGTCGCGGCTTTTTCACCCAGGCGCCCGCCGGCTTCCTGTGTATGTCCGGTGTGCATTATTGCATTCAGAAAAGTACCGGAAGTA
>ERZ869936.2538-NODE-2538-length-10601-cov-5.243599_pt1 | contig 10601 bp, 16 predicted proteins | sample MGYA00520876_ERZ869936 | MGnify/ENA primary metagenome ERZ869936 (study PRJEB32218, sample SAMN09650985) | biofilter metagenome | isolation source: enrty point of leading RO module | place: Saudi Arabia: Thuwal, RO plant located on Red Sea | collected 2016-02-17 ... | reverse complement strand
TCTGACATTGAGCAGGCGAACCGTTTGAAGGAGACCGTGGAAAAGTTAAACAAGGCGAAAGAATTTTACTCGAAAGCGAAAGAATTTTACTCGGAAAATGTACGCGGGGACATTCCAAAGACGAAGTTCTACAAGTACACCGAGAAGGACAACACTAAGTTGTATTGGGCAATTGGGATCATCGCCGTAGTGGTGGGTGGAGTGATTGTCTATCACAACGTGAGTAAGAAGAATGCAAAAGTATCGAGTTGAGCGACCGTATTATGCACCGAATCTAATTGACATCCGCAAGGGTGACAAGGTTCGGTATCGGTTGTTTAAGGCGAATGAAGAGTTCATTGGAATTGAAGAGAAGGTTGTCAATCAAAGGCGGCTGAAGTTTGAGCATTGCGTGCTTGCTGAAAAGCAGTGGGCACTTCCAAAATCGTATGTGGAGTACGTGGAGGAAGCCCCGAATGTGGTGTATGCACGGGGGGTGGAAGATCGATTTTCTTCCCTCGCAGGTTCAAAATTAAGCGACAAGGATCGCACGCGTCTTAATCGGACAAAAAGCTACATCACTGATTTTGTGGCTGCTGATCCCAAGACGGCGGGAGCGCGATTTAAGCAGAGTGCGAAGACCATTACCACGAGTATGGGTATTGGATTAGCTCTCGGGGTATTGACAGGACTTCACTTTAAGAAGAATTTATGGCTCACAGGTTCGATCGGAACATTGGTCGGTGGGCTGATAGGAGTACAAATTGATAAGGCTAAAACCAAAGAGGAAAGCCATGAGTAGACATTATGATTCAATTGAAGCCCTGTTGTGGGGCGAAGGGTTTTCGGGCGTAGAAGGCGCGGATACTGATGTAAGAGACGGCGGTTCGGGGCTGAGTGAGGCTACGGACGTACATGCCCGCGATACGGGCGGTTCGACTTCGGGCGGCGGTAGTGGCAGTGGCACCATTATCCCCGGGGGGTTTGGAGGCGGTCAATACGGCGGCTCAGGAAATGGCGGCTCAGGTAACGGTGGTGGCGGCGATGCGGGTAACGGAGACGTTACCGAGACAGTCACCGAAGAAACCGTCGTGGAAGAAAGTCCTTCAGGTGAGCCTGTAGATGAGAGTGGCTATCCATCCCTTCCAAGTGGAGGTGGTGGAGCGGGTGTTCCTCCATCACGCAAGAAGAGCGGTGCTCCGAAAAAGATTGGCAAACCAAAAGACGACACCATTTTCGGAATGAACAAATGGGTCTTCTACGGTTTGGTCGGTGTTGTGGGTTATTTGGCTTACAGAAGACTCAAGTAGTGCAATGGAAATTTACATTCCTAGCAAGTCTCAGCCATTTACCCTTGAGGTTGTAGTGACCACGGCACGTCCTGAGAAGATCAGGATCATTGCCAAGGACATTACACGTGAGCGCACTTACTTGTTGGGGCGAAAAAGCACGGTGCGCGGCAAGCGGACATTCACATTGAAGTTCCCTGTCACGCCCACTGAGATGAAGGTCTTTGTTTTCAATGCAGAAAACGGAAACCTTCCGTTAGGAGAGGATAAAAGCTTCAGCATCGAGCATGTTGAGGCAAAGGCAATAAAGCATCGGGATTTGTTACAGAATTCGGATGTCAAAGAGTTCATTGATTTCGCGGAAGAATTCACTCTCGACGCCATGAATAAGAAGGCGGGTGGCAGAGTACCTGTCACTTACAAATCACGCAGTGGCAAGTACACCATTGACTACTACGATGTGATTCATGATCACAAGACGGGTAAAGCCTTGGGCACTCCTGCGAGGATTGGTCATAAGACGGGCACCATTGAGGTAAGCAAGAAAAAGTTTGCCAATTACACCCAACAGATGATGATGCTCATTTTGTTGCATGAGTTCTCGCACAAGTATCAAAACCCAAAGCGCGGGCGTCGTATTGATGATGAAGTAGCTGCTGATGTGCATGCTCTTCATATCTACTTGGGTCGAGGTTATAGTGAATTTGAGGCACACAAGACATTCCTGTATGTGTTCGAGTATGCAAAGAGCAAGGAGAACCACAGGCGGTACAAGGTGATAAAGGACTTTATTGAGAGGTACACCAATGGAGAGATTAAACGATCTACGCATTGAGCCTGAGAAGGGTTTGGATGGGGCTGATTTCGAGTCTGCGTACATCGAGGCAATGGACATGTTGTTTCCTCGAAAGAAGTTCCCTATTCGTCCGATTCAGGATGAGTCGGGTGCGGAGGTACTGACGTTTACTTTTCAAAATATCGGGCCGACCGATCAATTAATCGAATGGCCTAAAGCCACGGTGGATGCTTCCACAGCTTATGGCTTGCCTCCGAACGTGAGCATTACTTCAACCTCGCCCAATGCTGCGGACGGTGTGCTCGATCTAACCGCACTGAATCAAAACGTGCAGGACAACCCACTGATGGTGCAAGCCATGGAGTTGTTTTACCCAAGTGGTTTTGGGTCGGCTCAGATCAATGAGCCAATTATTATTGAGGCAGAAGATGCCGATGGTACAGGATGTGAAGTCCCGATTTTGGTCAATACCGAGATAGAGCGGTACCAATTTCAGGGCAATAAGATTACTCATCAATTCGATGATTTGGTATTTGATGGGTTTACGTATTTCAAGTTTACATTGCTTGTCGGTGAGACAATCACTTTCGTGGTCAAGTACCGACAGCAATTCAAGCTTGAGATGATTGGTGGATTTAAAAAAGTAGCGATATGAAAAAGTCAACAAAATGGATTTTAGGCATCTCTGCTGTCATTGTAATTGGCGGAGGGATTGCGTGGTACTTGCACAGCCGAAACAAGTCACTTACAGACAAAGAGGAGTAAAATGGCACGACTGAATCCTGCGAAGGATATACCGCTTGCTTCAAGCAGTGATCAGGAGTGGATCAATTGGCACAAGCAACTTGACCGTTGGTTCAAGCGCAACGAGGCAAACCTGTGGTTTGTCAAGGGGTGGAACCATCGCGGGGGAGGTAGCATGGCTGCCAATACCGAGCGTCTTCAAAAGTACATGAAGCGCAAGGGTATTGATCCTGTCACGGGTTCACTTGCAAAACCTTCGACCAATTGGATTGCGTGGGTTGGCATTACCGTGGGTGTAGTTGGGCTGTCATACTTTGCGGTCAAGTACATGAAACAACCAAAACTGAAGCTATGAGCAAGTGGCAAAATCCGATAAGTAAACTCCCCAAGCAGCAACAGTACATGGTGTACGGTGGTATTGGTGTGTTCACAATTTTGGCAGGAGTTGGCATTTACCGAGCGGTAAAGCGTGGTCAGATTCGTCGTGACTTAGCGAGTGCTTTTGGAGAAACAGCACAAGGCTCTTCGGATGAGGATAAGATCACGGCACAAAATGAGCGTGATCAACTGAATCAAATCCATGTGGATCGTTCAGGAATGACGTTAAGTTCGGCGCAAGTCGCCCGTCGTGTCGCAGACTTGCTCGATGGTTTTAATTGTTCGTGGGGTTGTATTGCTGACGGTACTGATGAAGGGGCGATCAAGTCGGCTCTCGGGGTTCGGGTAATGCCGATCCCACCTTCGTTAGCAAAGAAGAAAATTGCGGACATGGGTGGCAATGTAATTTCATGTAGTTCGGTGAGTTGCACCTTTACGACTTTGAGCAAGGATGACATTAAGGCGATCTTCCGCAAGTTTGGAATGCGCACCTACAGCCATTGGAATGGAGGCACCCCTTCAAAGGTGGATGACATTACCAATTGGGCGATTGGACAAAACCAAAAGCTGAACCTGTGGGGATGGATCAGGGCAGAAATGTCTTCATCGGATCGCAAAAGCATTGCGATGGCATTGCGATGGGCGGGTGTAATTTAAGGAAAGTTAAAAACCGACCGATCTAATTAAAGATTTCGGTCAAAAACTTAAAAACGATGTTCAAGTTTGTAGCAGGAATGGTAGTGGGAGGCTTGGTTGTTCTAGGTCTTTCGAAGGTAGGAGTAGTGTAAAAAAGTCAATCATGGCTGACAAGAAACAAATTGGCAAAATTGTACTCGCCACCGCGCTGATTGGCGGTGCGGGATATTTGGCGTTTCGTTTGATCAAAGGGGCAAGAGCCAACAAACGAGACAGACTGCTTGATGAACTTGCTTCCGAGGCGCGTGCTGAGGGGCATAAAGTTCCACCACCACCAAAGGAGGGGTCGAGTTCACCATCATGCGGGTATTCGAAGAAGAAAATCCAATTCATTCAGGAGTACATCTTAGCCAATGGTGGTGAAAAAGCTGCTGAGGCGATTCGCACCACGGGCGGAGCCGATGGTATTGCGGGATCGGGTACTATGCGTGCGCTAAAAGCCATGTGGGGAAGTTCGATAACCAATCGCTGTGCGATGCTTGGGATGACTCTTACTCAGGCGTATGGAAACGCGGGGTGGCGAGCAAAGGGAATTTCAAGAGGTATTTTCTCTTCCAAAGGTTCAGAGCCACCGAAGGATACTCAAAAGCCGAGTACTGACCCGCGTCGTGATCAGGCAAAGGCAGACTGCATGGACATTGCCAACAGGCTTGCCTCGGTGGGTAGCCCGTTGTGGAACATGTTCTACAAGAATTGCTTGGAAAAGAAGGGCTACTATCAAAAAGATCAGAAGGCTTGTCAAACGCTTGCCTCGAGTAACCACCAGATCGGTACTTCCAAGTGGAAGTCCTTGTATGATAGCTGTATGAGTCAAAAAGGTTGGGATGCGTAGGTATGCGACTTTACTTGGCGATACGACTTTTTGGGTTGCTCTCAATTTTGAATCCGCATAATACGATGGCACGATTCGACATAGCACAAAAGCACGTCCACAAGGCGGAGGGAGGCTATCAGGCTGACCCTGCTGACATGGGCAATTACCATCAGGGTGTCTTGATAGGTACCAAGTATGGTATCAGTGCTTCTAAGCTTGCTGAGTACATGAAGCGTATGCCAACTCAACAGGACATGCGTGATTTGAAGTACAAGCACGCTTTGGCGATTTACAGGCGGGATTTTTGGGACAAGAACAATTTGGGTCGCATTCGCAATCAGTCCTTGGCAAACCTGATTTATGATGGTGCGATCAACCATGGCAACCCTGCGATGAGGCGAATTGTTGCTGATGCGGTTACCGAGGTACATGGGGTGGATGTCTCCCCGTCGAAAGTTTTTAGTGAAAAAGGTATTGCCCTGATCAACGAGTCATCGCCGAAGAAGTTGTTTGATCAGATCAAGTTCAACAGGTGGGAGCGGTATAAGAAAAGCAAGAATTTTGCCCGTTATGGTACAGGATGGAAGGGGCGGTTGGCTCGCATTGAGTATGCCTCTGCGGGTGGTGGTTTGGTGGAGTTTGCAAAGAAAAATTGGCTGCCAATCACATTGGTAGGATTGGCGGGGGTGACGTATGTATTAATCCGTAAAGCGGTAAGCAAGTAGGTGAAGGCAAAACATTGGATATTGACAGGAGTTCTGATCGGTGGGGCGATTGTGACCGCTCGGGCGATGCGCGTAATTAAGAAACTGAAAAAGGCTCGCTATGATGTGGGTAAAGGCTTTAAGGTGCGTAAGCTTTCCAAAAACGAGGTGGTTATCCGCATTGTCTTTTGGGTTGAGAACCCTTCGGATATCAACATGGTGGTCACCCGTCAGAAGTACGATGTGCTTGTCAATGGGTGGAAGGTCGGTGAGATCACCAATGCCAACCCGTACCGTATTGATGCACAGAGCAAAAGTTATTTCCCTTTAGACATTCGCTTTGATCCCAAAGACATCATCAGGGCGGGTAAAGCGAATTTGACGCAAATTTTGAACAACCCAAATTCGCTCAGAATACGTCTAAAGGGCAGGTTGACTTTGGTAAGTGGGTTCTTCTACGTGAAGGGGTTCCCGCTTGACTTGGATTATACTTTGGCAGAGTGGAAGTCTTTCTAGGAATGGCTATCTTTACATCCACAGTAAACCAAGTCCAAAAGAAACCATGAATAAGAAAAAAATTTTGAGGGAAACCCTCACACGTTCTTTGAAGGAAATTGCAAAAAGAGAGGCTATATCGACTGATGATATTCGATTTAGCATAAAGAGCAACGGGCTTGACAAGCCGCCTTATTTACAGTTGATGCGCGGCAATATTGTGACGCGTCCACTTGGAATTGATGAGGTGGTCATTAAGAAGTCCACCGACTTGTTTTACAGCATGAAACGTGATGCTGTGGAGAGTGGGCTACCGAGTTTGATGCGCTCTTTGAGTGAAAAAGAAAACGCTCCTGCTCAGGCATTGGACGTGCGTATTTTTTTGCGATCTTCAAAAAACGACAAGCTTCACGCTGCGGCATACTTGTTCATTCACGGTAAAGCCAAGCGGGAGATAACAATTGATGAAATAATTGAGTAGCCATGGATAACGCAGATGGACTTTGGACGAAGGCTTTGACAAATGCCGACAGCCCGTTTAAGATTCGAAAAGAATGGGGCTTTGAGCGTTTTGCGGTCAAGTGTACTTCTTCAACGGCGGTACAGATTACGGGTTCGAGGACGGTAGCCACCGAAGGGGGTACCCCTTTGCCTTCTACGGCTGTCTCTTTACAGGAGAACGAGGTCTTTAATTGGTCGAAGGACAAGGGCGTTCAGGATTACACGATTACTATTCCTTCGGGGGCTACATGCGAGGTTGCAGGGCTGTAAGAAACTAAAAACCAACGAGTAATGACACCATACATTGAATATCAAATCAACACGACAGGTCAGACGGGAGGTCTTGAGATACCTACGGGTTTTCGAATGAAGGTATTGACCTGTAACCTTCTCCAAACGGCGGGGTCACCTGATCCATCTGAAGCCCTAAAGATGGTCGTTCACGTGTGCACCTATGCAGACGACACACAGACCGAGGCTTGTGGAAATGATCAGGTAAATGACTATCAGGAGTTCACCTTTGCTGCCGATGATGTAACAACTGCGTTACAAACACTGATTGGCGACAATTTGAAGCTTGTGCTTGACGCTGTTTACGGTGCGGGCAATGTAGTGCAAGTGTAAAAATTAACCTATGAGTCAGGGAGCATCATGTTTTGGTTGGGCTATCGCGGGCACAGGTGGTGGCGGCGGTGGTAGTCTCACGTGGGCGCAAACTCTTGCCAATGGAAATCCATCAGGGGGTACTAACCCTGTGCTTTCTATTGACGATGAGATAGAGGTTGCCTCTAGTGTTGGCTCACCGACTCAAATTGTATGGGTTGCTCAAAATGATTCCAACACCAATGTCACTCTTTCAGGCAACGGGGTCTCAATCAACCTCAATGCTACTACGAGCGTGGTGGTCAACACAGGCAGTGCGTTTAATGTAGGGACAGGCACAGGAACCCACAGTTATACGGGGGCTTTCAGTTTGGATGCTGCGGGGATTACTTTGGACTCCTCGGTGACGATGCTTTACAAGGGTGTGCTTTCAACGTTGACTCATAGTTTCCAACGGGATTCAGGCAATGGAAAAGTGATCTTGCTACCCAACAAGGTAGCCGATGGTGTCAACACGCGTATTTGTCTTGAAAATGATGGTGGTATTGGCACAATCCAAAACTGCATTGTCAACTCCACGAGTACTGCTTCTCGCACATGGCAACTACCCGATGTTTCAGGAACTTTTGTGTTGGGCACAGGAACTTCACCTCGTGCGGCTCGATGGACGGGCACCAACACCATTGGGGATGGAACATGGGAGTTTTCGGGTAATGACTACATCCCCACCACCTCGGGTTCAAATTTAGGATCAGCGACCAACACGATCGACACCATTTTCATGGCATCTACGATTGATTACGGGAACGACCTGACCTTTGTAAGTTCTTCCTCTACGCGGATGACCCTGACCACGGGTGGTAACTTGGGCATTGGAATTGCTCCCGCTGCAACGAGCCGTTTACATGTGGATGGCAATGATGTGCAGATAGAGGGTGCGAGCGTAACGGATTTGTTCTATGTGGATTATTCGGCAAATGAAGTCGGAATTCACACTTCCAACCCTTCTGCTCAGTTCCATGTGGTCAGTGTATCGGGCACGGGGGCGGCTTCCAATTTGCTTTTGGAAAACAGCACGGGGCTTGATTTGATGCGCGTTCGAAATGATGGGTTGATTCAATTCAACACCACTTCGACCTCGTACAATTGGGCGGGTGTTGGTGAGGCGATCAACGCGTCGAACAATTCATTTCCTTCCTTCACCTCATGGTATTGGAGGTCACAACAGGCGGGTTACAATCCTTCTGACAACACGACCTTGGTGTTATGGGAGGGTAAGTTGGGTAATATCAATGCCACGGAGTTTAATTCGTTCCATTTCAGGAGCGGGCCTCTCGTGACGGGCACCAACTCCAATGTGATGTTGATCGAAAACTACAATCCTTCGGGATCGGGATCAACAGTGAGTTCAACTCATGCCATGTTCCGTATCCTTACGGGGTATTCACAGGTAGGCTCAGTCAACAAGGTGGCAATGACTGTGGGTGTGTTTGGTCGTACGGCATTAGGTGATCAGCAGGATGGTGACTTAAATGAAGGTTCACAGCTTTATGTGAATCATGTACTGCGTGATTACACCTCTACCATTGGCGACAATCAAACCATTCGTTGTGTCAACACGGTGGCTCAGAGTTTGAATAGCACTTCGAGTTTCATCAAACACGGGATGACCATTGATGTTTCGGGCACATGGACAAATGCGGGTACAGGAGTACTTACTGCTGTTGGTCTTGAGATCAACGTGGCGGGTGGTGATGTGAACTACGGTTTGCTTGTTGATGGAGGCAACTCAGGGTTTGGTACGGACGCTCCTGTGTCATTTGTCACAGTAGACGGTGGTGACATAGAGATTGTGGGTACTACTGACGGGGTGATCATGGAGGATCGTACAAATAACACACGAAACCGATTGTACATGGATGATGATGGTGGTGGTAATACTACATTGTTCATTGAGTCTGCATAAACCAACCAAATGGAAACCGATGAAAGAAATAAGAAACGAAGTTGTCCCGACGGGGGACTCGGTGCTGTTGAGCACCTTGGACGAAGGAGAAAGTAGTGAAGTGAGAGCCGCAGAGTTGGCTCGTCTTTGTTTAAAAGTGGCACCTCCAAGTGGTCTGAAGATCGGGGAGATGCGAAAACGTCAGCATGTGCTTGATGTGATTGAGCCAAAGCTAAGGACGGCAAAGAACTTCAAGTTGGAGGAGGGACATGTAAAGACATTGAAGGGTGCGGTCGAGAGTTTTGATTGGCCTTTCTATCAACAGTCTCTCGTGGACTTTTTGGACGCGGTAGACAAGTTGAAGGTCACTTTGAACAATGATGCCTTGAATTTGGAGGGCTTCAGGCTTCAAAAGACCAAGAGTGCGGTCATGAAGCGCAGTGATTTTCTGCGTATCATGGTAGATGCTCAGAGGGAGGATCAACGTGGGTTCAAAGCCGCTGAGGTAAGGCGGCGTGTACGGATTATAGATGCCTTGGAAGCTGAAAAGAGTTCCAAGGACGATGTAATTCGTTTTGAGGACGAGGATTACGATGCTCTTATTGAGCTTGCTGATTTAGCTCGTTGGTCGCTTGTTGATCGCGGGTTGATTGAATTGTATGATTATTTGAAAGCACAGCAATGATACAGATACTTACTGATAATAATTGGCCTGTCCTTCACAACTTCAGTGCCTCTGCTGCACCAACGGGCACCGATGATAGTAATGCAGGGTATGCAAAAGGCTCCTTTTGGCTTGATACCACCGCCAACATTATTTATCAGTGTATTGATGCTTCTGTCGGTTCGGCTGTTTGGTTGCAACTGTCAACCTCTAATACTCCTGCGGGTATCGTGTCAGGCACCTACACGGGGGATGGCACCACAAGTCAAGCAATTACAGGGCTTGGAGGCACTCCTAAGTATCTTCGTATTTGGGAGCAAAAAACCACCGATACGAGTGCGCTTTTCATCTTTGAAACGACGACCGAAATTATTGGTGACATCGCGGGTGGTGGTTCTATCCGAAAAAGCGATTCTGATGCTTTTAGGTTTAAGGACAACCGTGTTGTATCACTAGATTCCGATGGCTTTACGGTAAGCGATGACTCTATTGATGCTCATCCAAACAAAAACGGTAGGGTTTACAACTATTTAGGACTTCTGACATGAAAATATTTGTAAGAGATAAGGAAACGACTTCAATCCACTATTTCGTGGAGCAGGATACCTATACACCTGCGGGCAATGAAGAGGAGGTGACAGATATTGTGCTCACTGAGAATGTCGGATTGAAACTGATAAACCTTCAAACAATAGGATGGCGCGATAGAAAGGCGGTTAGAGATCGCTTAAAAACCCTTGTCTACACCAAGATGGGGGTGGTGACTCCTGCTGACACCGAAGACCCTGCCAAGTGGAACTTGTTGACCGATGAAGAAAAAAGCATTGCTGTTCATTGGTTTTTGGTGGGCAAAGCCGATTTTCAGAACGAGGTAAAAAACGATGATACCTATTGGATTTGCGAGGGGCAGAAGTATCGCAAATGGACAAACGAGGTGAGGCAACAGCGTCTTGAGTTCATTGAGTCCATTGTCATGAAGCGCATGGCGGTGCT
>ERZ869936.2537-NODE-2537-length-10603-cov-5.547308_pt1 | contig 10603 bp, 7 predicted proteins | sample MGYA00520876_ERZ869936 | MGnify/ENA primary metagenome ERZ869936 (study PRJEB32218, sample SAMN09650985) | biofilter metagenome | isolation source: enrty point of leading RO module | place: Saudi Arabia: Thuwal, RO plant located on Red Sea | collected 2016-02-17 ... | reverse complement strand
CGAAGGATTCCTTCGGCTTTTTTGTTTATTGAAAACCTTATCTTAGCAGCTTAATAATTCAATTATGCGAATACTTGTTTTACTTCTCCTTACGTTTTCATTTGTATGCTCTTTCGCTCAAAAAAAGGAAGAATACTTTCAGCAAGACGTAAACTATGAAATTCATGTTGAGCTGGATGATGTATATCATACATTAAATGGTCGTATTACTATCGATTATAAAAATAATTCACCTGAAACATTAGATTATCTCTACTTTCATCTTTGGCCAAACGCTTATAAAAATGACGAAACGGCACTCGCCAAACAGTTATATGAATCAGGCGATACTAAGTTTTATTATTCTGATGATATTGATAGAGGTTACATTGATAAAATTGATTTTACCACTGAAGGAAATAAATTAAGCTGGATTTATGAAAATGACATTGATATATGTAAGGTTTACTTAAATCAAAACTTAGAACCCGGTCAGTCCATTAAAATATCTACGCCATTTAAAGTAAAAATTCCATTGGGTATTTTCTCAAGATTAGGACATATAGAGCAACAGTATCAAATAACTCAATGGTATCCTAAACCGGCAGTTTATGATAAAGACGGATGGCATGAAATGCCTTACTTAAATCAGGGGGAGTTTTACTCAGAATTCGGAACGTATGATGTGTATATTACTACACCAAAAAATTATGTGGTGGGAGCAACAGGCGATTTAGTGAATGGAGAAAAAGAATTAGCATGGTTAAATGCTAAAGCAGATTCAACCGCCAAAATAAAGTCTTTCCCGAATGATATGAGTTTTCCTAAATCATCCGCTGAGAAAAAGACATTACACTTTCATCAGGAAAAAGTGCATGACTTTGCCTGGTTTGCAGATAAAAGATATCATGTATTGAAAGGAGAAGTAGAATTACCTCTCTCTAAAAGAAAAGTGACTACCTGGGCAATGTTTACCAATAACGAAGCTGACTTATGGAAAAATAGCATTGAATATATAAACGATGCAACTTACTACTATTCTCTTTGGAATGGTGATTATCCGTATAATCATGTAACAGCGGTAGATGGCGCTTTAAGTGCCGGTGGCGGAATGGAATATCCAAACATTACGGTTATTGGTCAGTCGGGTACTGCATTTTCTTTGGAAACGGTTATCATGCATGAAGTTGGTCATAACTGGTTTTATGGCATTTTAGGAAGTAATGAGCGCGACCATGCCTTTATGGATGAAGGGATTAACTCATTTAATGAGATGAGATACATTCAAACTAAATATCCTGACAACAACCTTTTAGGCACTAGAGATGTCTCCGGTTTTCCATTTAAAACGCTTAACGTTAGTCATTACCCTCACAAAGCAATGCGGCAATATGCTTACTTATTTAGTGCGAGAAAATGTCAAGACCAACCCATGGATTTTCCATCTGAAGATTATACTGATATTAATTATGGAGCTATTGTTTATATGAAGTCTGCCATTGTGTTTGATTATCTGAAAGGCTATTTAGGAGAAGAAATGTTTGATAAATGTATGCAGGCTTATTTTGAAAAATGGAAATTTAAACATCCACAACCTGAAGATTTGCAGGCTGTTTTTGAAGAAATAAGTGGAAAGGATTTAAAATGGATTTTTGAAGAAATTATCCCTACCACCAACACTATTGACTTTTCAATTAGAAGAACAAAAAAAGATACGGCAAATCCTGAGAATTATTTAGTGAAAATTAAAAATAAAGGAGAGGTGAACGGACCTTTTTCTATCTCTTCCATGACAAAAGATTCTGTAATTAATACTATCTGGTATGAACCGCTAACAGATAAAACCAATTGGGTAAAGTTTCCGAAGGGAGATTATAAAAAGCTTAAAATTGATGGTGAGTACGTAATTCCTGAAATCAATCAGAATAACAACACACTAAAAACGAAAGGAATTTTTAAACGAACTGAACCATTGCGCCTTCAGTTTTTAGGAAGCATAGAAAACCCTGACAGAACGCAATTGTTTTTCACACCTGTGGTTGGGTATAATGCTTACGATAACTTTATGGCTGGTATTGCATTTTACAACACCGTTTTTCCTTCCAAAAGATTTGAGTATTCTGTAATGCCGATGTACGGATTTGGTAGCTCTGATATTGTGGGGCTTGGTTATGCTACTTATCATATTTATCCTGAAAAGTTGTTTGAGAATATTGATGTAAACTTAGAAGCCCAACGTTTTAACCAATATAATTACAACACGCCTTTAAATTATAACAAAATAGCTCCGGGCTTTGATTTCCTTTTTAATAAAAGAGACCCAAGAAGAAAGTTAGATTATTCGATTAATTATAGATATGTATTTGTTCAACAAGAAACGGAAATTTATGATTTAGCTATTCAGAAGTATAACTTAGGTTCAATCGACTATTACGTGAATGAATTGAAGTTTAATATTGAAAGCAAAGACGCAATTAATCCTTATCACGCTAATTTAAGTGTGGAGCAAGGAGCAGATTTTGTGAAAGCAGGAATAGAAGCAGATTTCTTATTCAAGTATAAAAAGAAAAGAAACGGTGTAGATGTGAGGTTTTACATTGGTAGATTTTTATACAACGATAATGCGGATGCAAGATTTAACATTGGAGTTAGTGGTAATAGTGATTATAAGTTTGATAATTTATTGTTTGGTCGAAATGAAACCAATGGAATTCTTAGCCAACAAATGATATTTAATGAAGGTGGTTTTAAGCAATTTACCAATGTGGGTTACGTTAACAGATGGTTGAATGCAATTAATATAAAAGCAGCTATTCCTAAATTACCATTGGCTATTTACGGAGACTTTGCCATAGCAGCCAACGAAATTGTTGATTCTTCGGGTGATTTAGTAGATGATGTAAGTGACCCTATCTATCATTTTGGAGCAGAGTTAACGGTGGTAAGAGATGTGTTTCAGGTTTATTTCCCTATTTATTTATCAAGTGATTTAAGTAGTTTAACTTATGCCGAAAAAATAAGATTTACCTTACATCTGAATAAAATTAAACCATTTAGAATGCTTCGAAATTTTGAAATGTAATTGTTTAAAAAATTAATGCAGAAAGATATTCAGATACCGGCTAACAAAAAGATTTATTTCGCTTCCGATTTTCATCTTGGAGCTCCTGATTATGAAACTAGTTTAGTTAGGGAAAAGAAGATAGTAAAGTGGTTATCCGAAATTGAAAAAGATGCCTATGAAATTTACTTAGTAGGAGATTTATTTGACTTTTGGTTTGAGTATAAAAAGGCCGTTCCTAAAGGTTACGTGAGGCTGCTGGGTAAGCTGGCGGAACTTTCTGATAAAGGAATAAAACTTTATCTTTTTACCGGAAATCATGACATGTGGATTTTTGATTATCTCCCAAAAGAAATAGGCGCAACACTTTACAGAAAACCAATTGAAAGAATTTATAATGGAAAGGGCTTTTATATCGGGCACGGTGATGGTTTAGGTCCCGGAGATCATAAGTATAAATTCTTAAAGAAAGTATTCTCAAGCAAAGTTTGTCAATGGTTGTTTGCTCGTTTACATCCTAATTTTGGTATTGGTTTAGCAGATTATTTTTCAGGAAAAAGCAGAGCGGTTAATATGGCAAAAGATGAGAAATTTTTGGGAGAAGAAAACGAATGGTTGGTTCAGTTTTGCAAAGATAAAATCAAGGAAAAGCATTTTGACTATTTCATATTTGGTCACAGACATTTAGCATTAGATATTGCTATTAAAGAAAATAGCCGTTACATCAATCTAGGTGAGTGGATGACTCAGTGTAACTATGCCGTGTTTGATGGAAATGAATTGCTGTTAAAAAAATATGAAGGATAATTTACTATCCAATTTTTTCTACCAAGTCAGCTAATCTGCTTGAATATCCATATTCATTATCATACCATCCTACCACTTTTACCATATCTCCAATTACACTTGTAAGCAATGAGTCTATTACACATGAATGAGAATTTCCAACTATATCTATAGATACTATGGGCTCACTCGTGTATTGTAATATACCCTTCAATTCATTGTTTGATGCATTTTCAAAAGCTTTGTTAAGCTCTTCTATACTTAACGGCTTTTTCACAATACAACTAATATCTGTTAATGAGCCGTCAGGAACCGGGACTCTAATTCCACAGCCTCCAAGTTTATTATCTAAGTGTGGAAATATTTTAGTAATAGCTTTGGCGGCTCCTGTTGAGGTAGGAACAATGGAACATGCTGCTGCTCTGGCCCTTCTCAAATCTTTATGTGGTGCGTCAAGCAATCTTTGGTCACCGGTGTATGAGTGAACGGTAGTGATGTAACCGCTTTCTATTTCACATAGCTCATCTATAATTTTTATCATAGGTGCTGCACAGTTTGTGGTACATGAAGCATTTGATAAAATAATTTCATCAGCAGTTAATATATCATCGTTAATTCCTAAAACAACTGTTTTAATGTCACTACCGCTTGGTGGAGCAGAGATAATTACTTTTTTGGCTCCGGCAGTAATGTGTTTATTGGCTAATTCTCTAGACTTAAATATACCTGTGCTTTCAACAACAATATCTATTCCTAATTCTTTCCAGGGAAGTTGCCCAGGGTCTTTTTCATTATAAAGCCTTACTTCATTACTTCCGATAATAATGCTTTTATCACCGGGCATTACTTCACTTTTAAATTTTCCATGAATACTGTCATACTTTAGCAAATGTGATAGCGTTGTGGCATCAGCCAAATCATTAACGGCTACTAACTGAATGTTTTTATTTCCTTCTATAACTCTGGTGAAAGTTCTTCCTATTCTTCCAAAACCATTAATAGCTACTTTTATCATACCTTAATTTTTTACGAAAATAAAAAAGGCAGCCATAAAAGACTGCCTTTGGGTAAAATATTATTTAACGATTAGTTTGCTTTAACAAACTTAGCATAAGCTTTTTCAGTTTCACCTTCAAATACTATAATGTAAGAACCGGTAGGGAACTGATTAGCATCAATGTTAAATTTATGATTTCCTTTCGTTAAGAAACCAGTTTCAATAGTTTTAACTACAGAGCCATTGATGTTGTAAACTTTAATTACTCCTTTATTAGATTGGTTAACTAAGTTAAGAGCGATTGTTCCGTTATTAATCATTGGATTAGGGTAAACTTTAATTTCGCTTACCAGTGAATTAGAAATATTAGTTTGAGTGTTGTCTTTCACACTAACCAAACTACTTGTTCTCCATATTCCTCTACCATGTGTGCCTACCACAATTTCTTGAGGATTCCAGGCATGTTTCCAACTTAGTGTCTGTTGTCTAATTTCAAACGAAGGTACGTGAGCAAAACTTTCGTCAAACCATTGAGGAGATGCAGAAGAAAAAGCTTGATTTGTGCTAAACACCCCCCATTCAGTAGCTAATAATACTTTGTTTTTATCAGTTTGGTCAATTACAGCATCATAAACGGGCATGTTTGGTAACCTAGTAGTACCACCACCTTGTATTAAAGTAAAATTACCTGATGAAGATACAGTTGTAGCTGCGTTTATACTTCTATACACGTATGCAGAAGAGCCATAGTTACCTAATGTAATGATAATATTATTAGCATTATTGGGATCAACGGCAATACCTGTTACTACTCTTCCGAAAGAACCAATATTGGTTAAAGTAACGGCAGTCATGGAGCTTCTTATATCAGTGGTAGAAGAATCGTAAGCATTGTTTAAACCTGAAAACCTATATACAACTCCATTGCTTGTTCCAACAAATAAGTGGTTTCCGTCTTCAGAAAACTCCATACACTCAGCTGTACCACTAAAACCATTAGTGTTGTCACCTATTAAATCCCATTCTGGATTTAGTTGAAGATTTCCAGCACTTCTTAATAACCAAATTTTAGAACCACCTGAGGTAGTATTAAATGCTAACCTAGATTGAGCATAATCCGGTAATCTAAGTGTGTCACCTTGACTTGCTCCGCTTGGAAGCGTAGCAGTAAAAGTAATACTATCAGTATGCGCGCAAGGATATGTTATTTGAGAGCCTGGAGCATAATTTTGGGAAGCAATAATATCCACAGAATCTTTCGAGTTCGGGTTGTTAAATGATTCCCAGTATCTAATTACAGTGTGAAATGGCGCACAACTACCGCCTCCACAAAGAGCATCAAGCTCAGCATCCCAAATACTACCACCGGAACCACCGGATTCAATTCTATTTATTGCTCCGAAATATAATGTGGCAAATGCAATACCCGTTAGATTTCCAAAATCAAAATCAAAACCATCACCTCCTAATATCTCTATAGAGCCTTTATGTGTGGAATTAGTTAATCCCGGAGCAGTAATTCTTGAACCATTGTCTTGTGTACCACCACCATACCATGCAATAGCATTGGTAGCCACACTATAAAATTGAGTTACATTATATTGATAATTCATCGTTGACCATGTGTTTCCAGCATCAATTGATCTTCCGATACCACCATCGGATGCTACAAAAACAGTTGATGAGTCTTTCCATACAATTCTATGTTTATCAGCATGAACATAAAATATGTTTTGAGGAGCATCGGGTGCAGTTACAGCAGCTCTAGTCCATTGTCCAACTCCCTTTGTTGAACTTTCAACCCACTTCCAAAGTTGTATTCCTCCAACCAATATAAATCCAGGATTTTTTGGGTTTACAGCAATTGTGTTATCATATCCTCCTTGACAACCTCCCCCAGTTGTTTGAGCAAATGGATCTGTCCCTGTTCCTGAAGGACCGTGAGGTAATACAGTCCAAGTAACACCTTTATCTCTAGATTGTCTGATTGCACTTAAACAACCTCCGTTACTACCAGTTGTAGATGAAGCATATATATAACTTGAGTTTGATGGAGCAATAGCAACTTCTGTTCTTGATGCACCAGAAAAAGTTGTTTTTGTATTAAAAGTTCCAAAATTCCCACTGCTAGATACATATACAGATGAACCAAACGAAGCGATTACAGTCCCATCTTTATGGATATCAATTGATTGACAACCAACAGTTAGTGGTATTCCAGGCGCTAATTCAATTGGATTAATGGGGGCATTTACAAAGTCAAAAACTCTTAACCCTCTTCCTGTAGCTACAAACAATCTGTTACCGAGTGCTTTTAAATCATTGATATATGAGTAATCCCCACTTACAATATTACAAGGAATAGTAGAGCAACCTTCTATTTGAGTTAATGAATTTCCAGTGACTTCATATAAGCCTGCTCCTAAAGATCCTGAACCTCCTGTACCCATTGGGTTTTCAAAAGATGCACCTGTTCCAACAAAAATTCTACCGTTATCTAACTGGGCAATTGAGGATATAGCAAGATTATCAGCTAGATCGCTGACTGGTGTCCATGAAGCACCCGCATTTGTAGAAACATATAATCCACCTCCTACACTTCCTGCCCAAAATTTATTGGGATTTGTTTTATCAATTAAAAAAGCTCTTGTTCTACCACCCACATCATCAGGGCCCATTTCTTCCCATTGAATACCAAGTGATTTATTTTTTTTCATTTTAAGCACATCAAAGTATGCTTTCATATACTCATCCATACTAACTTCTCCGGTTGCAGGATTAGCTCTTAACATCTTTAAGTATTCTATGTGACCATTTAAATTTGCTTGTTCAGCATTTATTCTGGGTTGATAGACAGATGTTTGCTCTGAAGAATTCATCTGATTTAAGACTACAGCGCCAGTAAGTAAACTTAAACCAGCAACACCAAGTAACAATCTATTCATAATCAATGTTTTATCTTTTTTTATTTGTAATTGGGCGTTAAATTAAGAATACTCTTAAAATTATCCTAAAATTAACTTGACTAAATTCCACAAAATATTGTGTTTTTAAAAGCCTTGTTTAAGGAACGGTCTTTATTTTTCAATTATCGGTTAAAATAAATGCTTTTCAGCATGATATGAGGAACGAACTAATGGTCCGCTTTCTACAAATCTAAAGCCCATTTCAAGTCCTATTTCCTTATATTTTTTGAAGACTTCCGGTTTTATAAACTCAGCAACGGGTAAGTGTTTTAAGGTTGGTTGTAAGTATTGACCAAGTGTTAACACATCACACCCCACACTTCTTAAATCTTCCATAGTTTCAAGTACTTCGTCTTCTCTTTCTCCTAATCCTAACATAACTCCGCTTTTGGTTTTCATACCGCCCTCTTTTAATCTTCTTAAAACCTCTAAACTTCTATCATACTTTGCTTGAATCCTCACTTGCTTAGTTAGTCTTCTTACGGTTTCAAGGTTGTGAGATACTATTTCTGGTGCCACATCAATTATTCGTTGTAAATTGTGCCATTCACCTTTAAAGTCAGGGATTAGGGTTTCCATAGTGGTGGTATGGCTAACCTCTCTGACGGTTTTTACGGTTTGCGCCCAGATTTCAGAGCCGCCATCTTCTAGGTCATCTCTGTCAACTGAAGTAATAACACAGTGTTTTACTTTCATTAATTTTACGGAGTTAGCTACTCTCATAGGTTCTCCCCAATCTGCGGGAAGTGGTTTTCCGGTGGCAACAGAGCAAAATCCGCATGAACGGGTACAGATGTTTCCTAAAATCATAAAAGTTGCCGTTCCTGCTCCCCAGCATTCTCCCATATTAGGGCAATTTCCGCTTTGACAAATCGTATGAAGCTTATGTTTGTCAACGATGTTTCTTACTTTGGCAAATTCTTCGCCAATAGGAAGTTTAACCCTTAGCCAATCTGGTTTTTTTTGAAATTTCTTTTCTTCTTTTACAATTGTTCCTTCAGCACTTTCCATATTATTGTCCGTAAGATTTTTTAGAACCGATTAATAAGTTCAAGTAAAGCGAAAAATAAACTTGTCTGTTTCTGGTATCTGCCATTATTTCAACGGGTCTTGGAAATACGTCAAACATAGTTCCAACCTCTAACGCTTTTATATTTTTTGATTCAGTGGCATATTCAAAGTTAAGACCAAACTTAGCATATCCTGCAGGCAATAATTTTATTCCGTCCATTCCATAATACCAAGGCGCTCTTTCAATAATATTTCCTATGTTGTGTTTTTCCGGGTCATATTTTTCTTCTTTGTAGGAGTCTGAACGACCGGGAGTACCAATAGTTAGATAAACAGGTTTTAAAAAGCCTAAAGTTAAACCACCGTGCAACAAATAGTTTACTTCAACTCCTTTGCTATTTTGTTTGCTATATATGGACTTGTGATAACCTACAGAACCTCTGAGAAGGGTAAGTGAATTTCTTTTGCCATAATAATAACCTCTCAAGTTATTGTCTAAAACAGGGTTGTAAGTTTTAATTTCTTTAGGATGTCGCATACCGGTTAGCTCACCTTCGTAAACTAATTTTTTAAATGCACCTTTATATTGCCCATATCTGAAATTCACACCCCAACCACCGGAATGGATAAATGCTCCGCCTGCCATTTCAGAAGTGAAAATGGTTCTACCATCATCAAAAACAATATCTTGCGAGTAATTAAGAAATGGAACTAAACCAAATAGTATGACAATGATGTATCTTTGCATTTCTAGAAACAAATGTACGAATTATATACCTTGTTTATAAACAAAAAGTAAGAAACGTTTGTTCATGTAGTGAAAGTATAAAAATAACCGCTAAAACAATATTTATGACTAAAATGTCGATTAACTATTTAGGAGAACTTAGAACTGAAGCCACTCATCTCCAGTCTGGTAATAAATTAATTACAGATGCGCCCAAAGATAATCATGGAAAGGGTGAGGCTTTTTCTCCTACTGATTTATTAGCCACTTCATTGGCTGCTTGTATGTTAAGTATTATGGGAATTAACGCCAATAAAAATAATTTTAGTATTGAAGGAGCATCTGCTGAAATTGAAAAAATAATGGCTTCGAATCCTAGAAGGGTAGAGGAAGTAAAAATTATCATTACTATGGGAAAACATAATTACTCTGATGAACAAAAAAAGATGCTGAAAGTTGCCGCTTTAAACTGCCCGGTAGCATTAAGTTTAAATAAGGAACTGAAACAAACAGTTGAGTTTGTTTGGTAAAAAATTATTTTACTCCAAAAGAAATTGGGTAAGAAATATCAAAGTATAAAGCTTCTATGTTGTATGAATTTGGAGTTTTTACTATCACTTTTTCAGTTAAAGTTTCTAAATCACTTTTCGTTTTTTCTAAACCTCTACTAAACAAAATTTGATATTGGTCTTTCGGGAATATTAAATGAAAAGCATTTTCATTTTGCAGACCATCTCCGGAAGATTCTATGGCGCTTAACAACCCAAAATAATGCTGTTTTAGAACGTTACATTTGCTTGGGTTGCCGCTTATTAAAAGCAAATTACTTAAGTTAGCCACTACATCAAGATTGTCAGGCTCGTTTTCCAATAATGTATAACCAAGTTTTATGGCATCGGCAACTTTGTCGGTTTTTATGTATTCAAAAAACTGTGTTTCATCTTTGCTCGGCTCTAAAGGTTGGTAGTTTTTATGAAATACATAACCGTAATATAAATAGCGATATTCAGATGTGGTAAGTGGATAATCAAGTGCTAAATAATAGCGCAACAATTTTGGGTAGTAATAATTGCCAT
>ERZ869936.2536-NODE-2536-length-10609-cov-8.403165_pt1 | contig 10609 bp, 6 predicted proteins | sample MGYA00520876_ERZ869936 | MGnify/ENA primary metagenome ERZ869936 (study PRJEB32218, sample SAMN09650985) | biofilter metagenome | isolation source: enrty point of leading RO module | place: Saudi Arabia: Thuwal, RO plant located on Red Sea | collected 2016-02-17 ... | reverse complement strand
AGATGGATGCTCGCAGAAAGTTCATGAACACTCGTGAGGCTATGCTCGTCTTCGGACAGAGCAACGTTGCATCTAACGGTGACAACGGAACTGGCGCTGGTATCTCGACTGCTAACGGTGTGGTTACTGGATCTGAAGGTTACTTCCAGGCTGTTGAGCGCAGAGGTATCATCTCTGGCACAGCTGCTGACCAAGATTTCGCTAGCATGGCTGATCTCGACGCTATCATTATCCTGCTCGACAAAGAGGGTGCCCCCGCTGAGTACGCTTTCTACACAGACAGAAATACTTCTTTGAGTGTGGACGATATGCTTGCTAGCGGTGTTGCTACGCAAAACACAGCTGGTTTGGCTGGTCAGTTCGGTGCATTCCAGAACTCTCCTGACATGGCTGTACAGCTTGGATTCAAGAGCTTCACTCGCGGTGGATACACTTTCCACAAGCACGACTGGAAGATCTTGAACTCTGATTACCAAGCTGGTCACACTACTTACCAGGGTGCTATGATCCCATTGGCGAACGTAGTAGATCCTAAGTCTGGCGGTTCTAATCCTTCATTGGAGATGAACTACAAGGCTGCTGGAAACTACTCTCGTGAGATGGAGCACTGGGTAGAAGGCGGTGGAGTTTTGGGTTACGCTACTAACGGCGATGACTTGGCTAAGTTCCACTACCGTTCTGAGTGCAACATTTGTGTTCGCGCTGCGAACCAGCACGTTGTATTGAAGGGTAACTAATTAACCTGAACTGAAAGAGAAGGCCCTTCGGGGCTTTCTCTCGATGTTCATAATACTTATTATTATGGCTGATATGATTTTTCCCCTTATCCCTAACGCTGCCGCTGATGCCAACTCTGGCCCTGGCGCTGTCAGTGTTACAACTTACTTCACTGAGTTGACTACTACGGGTGCAGACGCATTTACGCTTGCTGACGGAACAAAGGTTGGTCAGTTAAAGAAGATTATCCTTGTTAGTGACGGAGGCGATGCAACTTTGACACCAGCAACTTTCGTTGATGGTAGCACTGTAACTTTTGCTGACGTTGGAGACTACGTGGTACTTATTTACACTGGCGATGGCGCTGGATGGAGAGCTATTGAAACTGGTAACGACGCCGACGGCGTTAGTGGTCCAGTTATAGCATAACAAACAAATCGGTAATTGAGCAGGGCCTTGGCCCTCGCTCTCTTACTACTTTTCAAACTTTAATTCAATATCATTATGAATCAAACAACTAAGCGCTCGCCTGGGCGTCCTAAGAAGCAGGCACAAGAGGCTCCAGTACAGCAGCCTAAAAAACAAATCTTTAAGGCTTTTGAGCAGGTGGGTCCCACTCACCACGAGTATGAACTTACTTCACAGAATGGGTTGTATTACATGATGAAGTGTGGGCCTGTGTCCGTATATGATGCTGAGTCTGATTCTGTTCGTACAATTCGATACATATCTGGCGAGCAGAGTATCTACATGGACGATCAGACATCTAAACCCATGAAGCAGCCTATCATATTTGAAAACGGAAGGCTGTGGGTTGAAAGAAGTAAGCCTAATCTGAAAGCTTTTTTAGATGCCCACCCATCAAACGAAGCAAATGGGGGTAATCTTTTCAGAAAGGTTGACGCCTCTAAAGCCGCCAAGGTGGACCTTGAGTCTGAGTTCCAGGTAGTTGATGCATTAACGCTTTTGCGATCAAAGCCTTTGTCTGACCTCTTGGCAGTAGCAACAGCCTTCGGCATGAATACCGAACGCCCTACGGATGAAATCAAGCACGATCTACTCGTGTTTGCCAAGAAGAGTCCCAAGGCTTTTATTGAGGCTTTCGACAATCCTGTAGTTGATGCCAAAGCAAAAATTAGAAAGGCTATGAGCTCAGGCGTTATCACACATTCTAAAGGCCATGTTCGATGGACAGATTCGAATGCTCACATCGTTGCTGTTCCATCTGGTAAAGAAGCCGTGGATGTATTTACAAGATACTGCATGACCGAAGCGGGCGCTTCAGTTCTCGCTGAGATCGAACGACAGCTGTAATAAGCACCACCATATACTGAGAAAGCCCCTTTATAGGGGCTTTTTCTTTTTCGTATATTTGCTTCATGGCACAAGCAAACGGAGCTAGTATACAAATCGTACATGATACCTTGTTGGATTTAGCCAACAAAGATCAACAGGGCTTTGTATCTGATCTTGAGTTTAACAAGTTCGCTCAGATAGCTCAACTCAATATATACAACGGTCTCTTTGATGAACTCAAGGACGCTAAGAGGCTGTCTCGTGCTGGGTTTAACCCCACGAGAGACAAGTCTAGGATTAAGAGAATCCAGGAAGACCTTTCTTATTTCTCAAAGAAGGCTACAGTAACTAAGTCTAGTAGCGTTTTCAACAAGCCTGATGACCTTTCTCGCATTATTAGCCTGTCTACTGCTGGTAGCATTCTTCTTGATCAGTCAACCAAGAAGCCAATCGAGATTTGTTATGACGAGGAAAAAATTGAGCGAATCTTGATTAGCACTCTTAGCGCACCCACAGATGATTTCCCTATAGCTCTCGTGTCAGATGACATTCATGTCTTCCCTACCTCTGTGAATAAGATCGAGATTCGATATTATAAAATCCCTCAAGGAAGGAATACGAGTGACGGAGAAAGAAGCTCAAGTCAGCCTGCCTTTGCCCCTTCTGGTACGTTGATAGACTTTGAATTACCAGAGCATTACACGGCTGATCTTATCTATGAGATAGCTAAAATGATTGGGGTTAACTTAAGGGATAACGACATCGTTGCTTATGGTAATACAGAAGTTGCGACTAGGAAACAAGCAGAGACATTCTAATGGCTAGAAATACAGTACCACTAAATCAAATCATAAACGATTTTATCATCACCATCGCTGATGATGACTACGCTGGCAATGCTTCTGACACCCAAATTAGAACGCATGCGCTTCGTGGTATCCGAGAGTTAGGTTTTGACGTTTCAAAAAAGATTCGATCCCTGAAGTTGACTATCGACTCCACCAACAACACTGTTGAGCTTCCTGATGACTATGTGGATTGGAGTAAGATTGGGGTAGTAGGTAACGACGGAGTTGTGTACGTTCTTGGAGAAAACAAAAACTTAAACTACTCTCAATCTTATGCAAACGCTAGCGGCACTGCTGTAGGCAATGCATCTTCTGCTGCCGACTCTGATTCTGACGGTGTAAATGATAGGATTGATTCTAAGTCTGGTACGTCTGGGGCCTCCTCAGGATCTGACAGTCTCTCACAAGGGTTCAACTCATATATCTTTAGAAACTACGTGTATGGGGCTACAAATGCTTTGTACGGGCTAGGAGGCGGCAAGTCTCAGGGTCAGTTTAGAGTGAACCTTGATCAAAACAGAATTGAGATTGACACTTCTTCTGGTGTATCCGAGGTTGTGATAGAGTACGTGGCCGACGAGGCCAGATCTAAAAATCCATCTGTAAACGTATACGCAGAGGAAGCGCTCATGGCCTACATGTACTACAAGATTATCGAGCGTAAGGCTTCTGTTCCAGCTAACGAAAAAGCTAGAGCAAGGCAAGAGTATTACAACGAGAGGAGAAAGGCCAACTCCAGAATTAAATCCTTCACGAAGGAAGATGCCTTGAAGACTATTAGGAAGAACTACAAGCAATCACCTAAGTTCTAATGCCTATTGATAAGATTATACCACGCTTCCTTGTCAGCGATAAGGATGAGCGTTTGCTGAAGGAGGGCGCCATGACGGACGCCCTCAATGTCTCCGTGTCTGAAGACGGGGATGGGACTTACGGGGTGATTAAAAACATTAAGGGGACCGCTGGTGTAGTAGCTGAAAACGGATCTGAAATAACAATCAGCGAAACTCTTACAGGCATAGGCAGTGTCACTGATGATATTGATGGGTTCATCTACTTTTTTGTAGCTGATACAGACAATGACGGAAATGGCGAGGACGCCATATACAGGGTCGATACCTCGGATGACAAGCATGAGCTTGTTTTTAGTCATGCTACTTTTTTGGCGTTCGACAAAAACAACCCAATCAAAGCTGATCTTATAAAAAGAGACTTCGCTGATACTGGCTCTACCCAGACTGTGATTTACTTTACCGATGGTGTAAATGCTCCAAGGAAAATAAACGTAGATAGAGCTATAGCTGGCGATTACAACAGCCTATCTACCGCTGGTCTTGAATACGCTTTAAACTCGGTGAAGGCCGCGCCCACAGCTCCAGTCACCTTTAGGTTCAGCACTGACTCTACTGCCCTTTCTAACAATTTCTACAACGATTCTTTTCAGATCGCCACTCAACTTATATACAAAGACGGAGAGGAATCTGCTATATCTCCTTACTCTAAGTTAGCTACATCTAGATCTGCTTTATATCAGGGTCTTACTACTTCAGCTACAGAGACAAATAAAGAAAATGTACTCGACATAACGCTCAACTGGTCGCCAGACTCTACCAACCCTCTTTACGTTTCCGACGTGGCGAAGGTGAGGTTGTTAGCTAGAGTTGGAAACACTGGTGCGTTTTTCAAAATCGATGAATTTGATCCAACTGTTTCTTTATCTAAGAATGTGTATGGGTCTGATGTCAATGTGTTTACACCATCCAGCAGGGTTTACAAGTGGTATAACGAAGGCGTTTACGCTGGCGTATCTACTACCCTTGTCGATAAGATGTTTGATTCTGTTCCTTTTAAGGCAGAGGGCCAATGCATCGCAGGCAACAGGCTTTTTTATTCCAACTATGTAGAGGGCAGAGATAACGTGGACACAGATGTTACGATGACCGTAAACTACTCTGCTCCACCCAACGACTCTACGGCCAGCTATGGGGGAACGGCAAATCAGACAATTCAGGAAGGGGCTGGAGCCAACGAAGGAACTGACAATAACGGAGATATATTTTTAGATTTTGTTGGTGGCGGCTTCAACTGGCCCTCTCCAGGTAATGCAACAGCCATTGTACCAGCTGGGACCACTACGCAAATAAGGTTTGACTACCATCCTGAAGGATTTTTTCATCACAGCGACAATGTTCTAAACTTGCTTTGCAAGGCTGAAACAAACACAACGACCAACGTTCAGCAGTTCTTCTCGATAAAGGTGGGCACTGGTGCTGGAGATGGCAACCATATAGACCTTCCCAACGCAGACATAAACGTTGACGTGTCGGTCACAAACGAAGAAGACGTAACGGTAGCGAATTTAGCCCTCCTGTTCAAGGAGGTTTTTGAACAAACCACAGTTCAAAAAACATACACGGTGGCTAGTGGTTTTCAGACATCTACTGTTTTTGACGCTGTTGGAACCTCTGTGTTTTCTAACGGCAACTCAATAGTGTTCCCTAGTACAGACGTAACCGTAACATATTCGTTTGATGATATTGTTGATAGCGACGTAAATGACGCTCAATTTGCAATAAAGCCCTATATCTCGGACATATCTATAGCCCCAACATCTCCAGTTACTGGCGCTTCTTATTCAGATTTTTTTCAGGTAAGCGGTGGCGGCTCACAGCTGTTCAGGATATACCAGGCAACTATGACCACATCGGACGAGCAGTCTGATTTCACATACAACGTAACCAACACCACAGCTTTTTTAAATGACGAGTTTACTGACTCAAACGCTACTGGGGCGCTCAGGTCATTTAAGGCTGGATCTACTCACGAGCTTGGAATTGTTTACTTTGACAAGTTTAACAGAAGCGGATTTGTAAATAAGCTGGGGTCTTTCTACTCTAAGCACTTCTCTGAAAGAACTGCGGGCCAAGAGGGTATGACCTCTGTTACCATACACTTCGATCATGCCGCCCCTTCTTGGGCTTCTAGATATCAGATCGTATATCCAGGAGCTTCTACGTACAGCGACTTTACTACGTACACTACGGGTGGCGGGTATGCCCCGTTTAAGACGGACAGCAGCGGCGCTGTAACCAACACTTACGAGACAAGCACCAAAAGGGTCTACGTTTCTCTACAAACCCTCACTAAATACCAAAGCGAAAAAGGTGCACTTAAGTCTTATTCTTTTACTGAAGGTGACAAACTGAGGGTGATATCATACGACGGCGCAAACGCCACTACACCCAGTATGGTTTTTCCGAAATCAAACAACAATACTCCTATTGAGTTTAACGTTGTCGGCGTTGATGTCTTATCAAACACAAGCAACCCTTTGGTGGGGTCAACGGGGAATGAGATTAACGACGGGAAAAAAGGGACTTTCCTGATCTTAGAGGCACCCGCCATAGAGTCTAACCATTTGGTTGATGACGACGGCGGCGGGTCAGCGAACGACAGCCTAAAGTATGCTGGTTTTGATTGGAACTCTATTACAAATACTGCTTACGGAGACGGAGACGCATCTAGCAATACCAACTTCTGGGGGAGGAACTGCCTTGTGGAGATAATTAGCCCCCGCGCAACAGCATCAACTAACGTATACTACGAGATAGGTGAGTCAAGAAAAGTAGGCACGTATAAAGATTCGTCGCTGACGAACCACGGTCCAGACATAACTATAAATGAGGGGGATGTTCACTGGAGGCAGTCTGCCGCTTCTACTCCTTTCTATCAGGACGCTAATTCCGATTCTACTCTGTCTTGGACTGAGAGTGTAAACGATCCTGACACTTGGAGGTTTGAGACTAAGTGGATGGAAAACAAGTCTGTTCATGACTTTACTACAGACGAGAGCTGGAGCCGTGGAAGGCCGCACTTACCTTTTGAAAGAGCAGCCGAACGAAGAATAGAGAACGGCATTACATACAGTGACGCTTACGCAGAGAATGTAGAAAACCTTTCGCTCAGCTCGTTCAATGCTTCGCTGTCTAACTTTAGTTCTGTCCAAGGTTCGTTTGGTCCCCTTAGATTTATTGGGAACTACAATGACGATATCGTTGCGATCCAACAAAACAAGCTCAGTTTGTTGCCAGTCAACAAGAACATACTTGAGTATGCTGGAGGCGCAGCTAATGTGGCTGTTTCAACTAACGTTCTTGGAAAACCCAGGTATTCTGCTGGAGACTACGGATGTGGATCTCACCCTGAGTCTGTTTTGATTAGGGACGGATCAGTGTATTTCACCGATGATTCCAGGGATGCTGTCGTAGCCCTCACTGGTAATCAGCTAGTTCCTATATCGGAAAAGAATATGTCTTCATTCTTCGAGGACTTCTTTGGCGTAGCCGCTGTCAAGTACGTTAGCGGGTACTACCCCAACGACAACACCTACTATCTCACTAGGCTTACTTCCGATGGAACTAACCAGGAGACTGTAGGTTACGACGTGGCTAGAGGTGTGTGGCTCAGCAGGTATAGCTTCCATGGCGATGTGTACGCTAGCGTAAATAACGATATGTACAGTGCTAAGTACGTTGAGATTTCGGGTGTAGCATTTCCGTTTCACAAGCATAACGAGTTAAGCAACTACAATAAATTTTACAATACGACAGCTGCGTCCGAAGTTCAAGTTGTTTCAAAGATGTCTCCTTCCAGAGTCAAGGTATTTAACGCCTTGTCTTACGAGGGTAGCGACGGGGACTGGGAAGTAAGCGGATCATCTGACATTACAACTAGCCTGGGACAAACGGCTGGACCGATAACCTCTTGGACGGAGAAAGAGGGTAACTACTACGCATCAATGCCAAGGCATAACGGCTCTTCGGGGAACTACGGTACCAACAAGAGGGACGTGTACGTGGGGAACTTTACTAATCCATCTGGCGATAACCAAACGTTCTTGGTCACCAACGCCAGAATAGACAGACTTCCGTTCTTGTTCGATGGATCTCTCACCCTGTTTGTAGACGCTACAAGCACTGAAAAATCTATAAGCGTAGCTTCTTTTTCTGCTGGAGCGAATGGGTTTACGGTGGTTTTAGACTCTCCTGTAAATGGAATAGCTGGAAACTGTTTTGTAAGGGTGACCGAAACGCAGTCGAAAACTACAGAAGACGTAATCAGAGGGAACTTCTCTACGATCAAGATGACCTTGCCTTCTGCTTCTGCTGGTACGCTGCACGAGCTATACTGCATTAACACTCACATTACGGACTCTAAGGTCCATCACCCCTTAGGCCGATAATAACTATATTTGTATCATGGCGAATGGAGAATTTTTAGATCTTGTTGCTAAGTACGGTCCCGCCGTTGCTGAATTCATTGGCGCTAACAGGTCAGCAAATCAGTTTCAAGACGCTATGAGCGAGGAGGCTATTTCAGATCAGTTTGACGACCTTAGAGAAAACCTGCCTCAGTACGATGTAGGCCCAGCCTTCAGGAAGTATTTAGCCACAGCAATGGAGAACCCAGTTGCTGACGCTGCTCGCAGACGTTTAGATGAAACTAAAGCCACTACCATTGATGCTTTAGGTCAAACGCCCCAAGGCGCACAAAACCTGATAAAAGCGCTGAGGCAGATCGAAGGGGCAGAAGCCAGAATTGACGCGAAGGAACAAGCTGATTTGAACAAAGCACTGGCCGTCTTTGCACAGCAAGAGCAAATGGCTGACAGGTTGAACACTCAGGCTCAGCAAAGAATCGACTCAGCTGAGCTTGCCGCACAGAGACAGGCGGCTCTTCAAAGTGCAATAGTAGATGCTCAGAGGCGTAGAGCTACTGCTCAGGCTATCGGAAAGGGGCTGGAGCTTTTGGGGGACATTGATTTTAATAATGAAACGGATTCAGAAACCCCTCAAGTAAGGAGCTTGCTTGACGGACTTTCTGGCCTTTCGGCTGCACCTATGCAACCTTTAGACCCAATACAAACTCCAAGCAATCCAGTCACAGAAAGGTCTCTTATACCGAGCAATATTACATTTAGTCAGCTGATGGGCAACACGGGTCAGCTGACGCCGATTCAGGCTGGTAATATAAACCCTCAGGGTAACTTTGACTTCAGTTCTTTGATGAACATGGTTGGACCTACAGCTGGGGGTGGAGGAATGCAGCTGCCTAGAGGGTTTAACTTTGCGGACCTTTTTGCTAGACCCAGGTTAGATATGGCACCAAGGCTTACAGGGTTTAAAGAAGGGGGTATGATGACCCCTGGCGCTTTCTCTCACGAGTCTAACCCTATCGATGTAGTTCAAGATGGAACTAAGATCGCAGAGCTTACTGGGGGTGAAATCGTATTAAACCCTGATCAGTCAAATCAAGTAGCGAAAGAGTCTTCGTTCTTCAGGAAACTTCGACGTAAGTTTAAGAAGGCTCAACAAAAAAGAGAAAATGAATCATAATAACCGAAGAACCACTACTGGACTAAGCGGCTCACCTAGTTTTTCTCTCGGTTCTCCAGGTCGTGTCCCAGATTTTTTTGCTGGGTTTAGAAAGGAGCTTTCAGATATAGAAGCACAAGAACAGCTTTTGGAGCAACGGGCCATTCAGATGGCTTCTGAGATAGAGCGGGCAGATATGAGCACCATGTTTGGTGGTGATTACGAAGAGGCTAGACAGTACGCTGCATGGATGACTGACAACCTCGAAGACTTTGCTGCTGACACCGAGGGTGTTATTAAGTTTAAGCAAATGGCAAATGAGCTTAGCTCTTTTATTGATGCATCTGAAGAGTATAAGAGAATAAACTTTGGGACCGCAGCAGCTGGACCAAAGCAAGGCACGGCATCTGGATATTTTGGTAGAGCGACTACTGGCGTAAACTTCTACGCGAAGGATGGGTTTCAGGATGCGAGAACAAAAGAAGATTATGATCAGACCTACTTGTCTCTTCAAAAGCCCAGGGACCTGATGTTTGACCCAAGCGGCATGCCTATGCTCAGCAGCAGAGGAAGAATAGACAACCCCTTTATGCCGAAGCTTGAACCGCTTCCGTTTGAAGGCGGGTTCGAGTGGTTTGAGAAGAACGCTAAGGGATACAAGTTCCCTGATGGAGAAGATGATGTTCGCGCATGGCTAGAGGGGAAAGCCCAGGATGAAACGCTGAAGCGGCAGATTGTTAGGCAGTATGCCCTTGACGAGGAGAATGAAACGCCAGTCGAGGATCTTGTTACTAAGCAAGAAAACGCGCCATTCGTAAATGATGCCTTAGAGGATTTCTACGAGAAAGGTTTAGCTTCCTACAGGACTCACTCAGGCGGTCCGAAGACCCCAACTAAAACGCAAGAGGCTACTGCAAGACAGAAAAACCAAGCATTAGCGCTTAATTCTTTGATTGAATCTATTACTCCGCTGCAAGAAACTATTACTGTAGCCCCTAGCATGGCTGGTGGTGATGGCTTCTCTGAGATGAGGGAGAGCATTTCTTTCTTGGCTAATGAGATTGATGGCGACTTAGACATCACTCCGTTCCTGCCTGACTCTCTCACAAAAACATCTATAGACAATCCTAGAGCTGACGAACAAGGTCAACCAGAAAGCATATTGGTTGACTCAGATGTACTCAAAACTCCCTCGTCTATAGCTGTCACAGCGGATGGGCTCTTAATCCTATCTGGGCTTGGAAATCACGAAGGTCAATCTATAGGAGAAGTTGTTATTGACCCCAACACTCCAGACGGTAGAAAGGCTGTTGGTTCGCTGAGCGGACTGTTTAGAGACGCCTATGGTGTTTCATTCAATGAGTTCTTGAGATC
>ERZ869936.2534-NODE-2534-length-10615-cov-4.597159_pt1 | contig 10615 bp, 13 predicted proteins | sample MGYA00520876_ERZ869936 | MGnify/ENA primary metagenome ERZ869936 (study PRJEB32218, sample SAMN09650985) | biofilter metagenome | isolation source: enrty point of leading RO module | place: Saudi Arabia: Thuwal, RO plant located on Red Sea | collected 2016-02-17 ... | reverse complement strand
AATCGATCGGACGCAACGTCCTGTTCGGACGGGAGTCTTTTCAACGACCACAGACAGACTTCGGCCACTTGCTGCAGTTGCTTCTCATCTATTCCCGGAAACGCGAGGACACTCCGCATTTCCGAAACGATCGGTTGAAACGGAGGGTGAACCTCCAACCGCGCGAGAGTAGCGTCCAGTCGCTCACGAAAGTCAAATTGTCGACGGCGTTGGCGCACTGAGTGTCCTCGATATTGAGCTGAGATCATGGTTGTAAGAGGAGTGGCAAAGTCTGTGCACCATCTTAATATGGACGTGGTCAAACGATAATTGCTGATGGCTAAACGAAAGCCGGGACGGGGCCGCCCGGAGGCGGCCCCGTGGTTCGGCGTCAGCGGCGGAAGTGGCGGTGGCGACGGCGGCCTCGGGAGAAGCCGACGTTGTAGCCTTTGCGACTGCCGATGCGTTTACCGTTGCTGTATGCCCAACAGGCAAAGCCGAGCAGCAACAGCGTTCCCAGGAACGAGTCCATGCGGTCCCCCTTTTTCCAGAACGGGTGAAAGGTCCAGACCGTCACGGGTTTAATTGTCAGGCAACCGTCAGTTCGCTGGCGAGCAGGTTGAACGAGACGTCGGCGTCAATCGGCTGGCCGCGCAGCCAGCGCGAGAATTGATGCAGCATCAGGCCGGCTGCGATGCTCGCGGAGTAGATTGTGCTGCGAGCCGTGCAGCGGCCGGTTTGAGCGTCCGCCTGGCGGAACAGAGTCGTCGGATAGTGCGGTCGTCCCTGATGATCGGCGACAGTGAGAACACGGATCGTCTCAGCCAGCATCCGTCCGTCACTCCAGAACCGGCATCCGTGCTGGACCGATCGCCAGATGGCAGAGCGTGCCGAAATGGAATCGACGCAGCAGAAGACGACGTCACTCACAGCGTGCCGCGGGCGATAGCGGTCATCCGTGACTTCAATCGTGATCGACGGATCGAGTTTCCCCACAGCTTGCGCCGTTGCCGTAATTTTCGACTCACCGACATCACCAGCCGAGTATCCCTGCGTTGTGATGTTGGAAGCATCGACCACGTCGAAATCCATCAGGTAAAGCGACCGGACTCCCATTGCTCCGAGCTGCAGAGCCACCTGACGACCGATGGCTCCAACGCCGATCACCGTAGCCGTCAAGTCCGCAAGCCGGTCCATCGGCACGAGATCCTGCTGACGGATCAGGCGATCGAGGCTGCCATCGGCGTTCGGCATTCAGGGTCCTCCCAGTCGAGAAAAAGCGGGTCGGTGTCACACCGGTCGAACCAGTTTTCGTCGTCGTTTGGATCCAGTTCGTTGGCGTATTCACCGAATGGTTCGTCACCACCTGAGGCAAACGGATCGCGTTCGAAATCGCTGTGAGCGGCGTTAGCATGTTGCGGAGTCGAGTCCTGCCACGTCACCTTCCGTACGTTCGCATCGAACTCACGTTTCCAGTCGAAACTGTTCGAAGCTTCGAATGGTTGTGAGTAATCGACTTCAACGTCCATCCGTTGTGAAGTTCGCGGGCCGACGTTGAAACGCACACGCGCGTAAGTGTCGCCGCCTTGCGCGAGAATGAACATGACGGCCCAGTCCACACTGCCGAAGCAGCGGTCGAAGGTCTCTTCATCAGTGGGACTTGGATTTGCACTGTTTCCAGGGTGAGTGTGTACCCAGATGCGACCGAACTGTTCCGGCTGGCGGCCGGCATCAACCTGTTCGTCGAAGAGATCGGCGACTGAGTTGTCGTCGAACTCGACCGTGACTGAAGTGCAGCGTTGACGGACGAGGCAAACGTCTTCGACGAGCAATGGATCGCCGGCAGGAGTGATCGCAAAGCCGCCGATTTCCGTGTTACCGGCATCACGCAGGAACAGTAACTTCGCCCACGCATACGGACTGAACCGTATCGTCGGACGTTGCCGCCGTTGGGTCCGTGTTCGCCCCTTCCGAAATCCGTTCCGCTTCGTCTTCCTCTTCCTTCCTGGCGAGACAATCAGAGCAGCGTTCATCATTGATGCAGCCTTTGCAGAATTCGTCCTCGCACGCCGCACACTTTGTGAGGCATGACGGACAGGTTGAGTTATCGCAATCCGGGCAGGTCCGGATGCATTCGGAACAGAATCGGTCGTCGCAGCTTCCGCAGCCCGACGTGCAGTCGCAGCAGGTCGTCGTCGAGCAGGGTTCGCACAGGCTGGATTCGTCGTCGTGCATGGTGCGTCCGCAGTCGGGACATTCGGCTCCGAACCAGTCTTCCAGGTTCACATACGCGCTGGCCGGGTTGTACGTCTCCAGGATTTGCCGAACGAGCACGAAGAAATCGAACAGCCGACCCTCAGCCAGAGCGTTGCGGATCGGAACTTGCCCCTCGCCTTCGCACAGCGAGTTGTTCTGGACGTGCGGGTGCGTCGTGTCTTCGTTGCTGGCGGCCGAGTTGCTTTGCACGGCGATGACATCGTACGCACCGGTATCGCCGATGTATTGCCAGTCCAGCACGATCTCGAACTGGCCAAAGTCGATGCCCTCCAGTTCGATCGGATCAGTCAATACGGTGACGACCTGTTGCTTCATGCTGACTTTGACCTCGTCGAATTCACCGGACAGCGCGCGGAGGTCAGCCAGGATGTCGTGGACCGAAGGGAGCGAACTGTGCCGCAGTGCCGAGTCCACCGATGCGCGGACACCATCGACAGTCTGGTTCAGGCGATCCGTCGCCTGCCGAAGTCTCGATCGAACACGCGTTTCTGCCAGGAACAGCCGGTGCTGTTGAGCCTTGCCGAGCAAACGACAGAGCCTCTCACACTCGATCCATGATTCCGTTGGAAACTGTGGGATAGAGCTGTCGCTGCGGAACGGCTTCAATTTGTGCTGAATCGCAACAGCCGCACGTGTAAACCGGCACGATTTCGGATTCACCGTCGCACCTCCGCCCTCTGTTGTGGAGCTGTTGGCCTGGCGTTTGTCGCTCCCTCGATCTTCGTCGGCGTGAAACTGACGCGATCTCCTTCCTGCAGGCACTGGTCCCTGGCGCAGGGTTGTCGGTTGACTCGAATCAGATAGTCCGACGGGTTTGAAGACTGGCAATGTCTGGTAAAAAGCTTGTCAACAGTTGTGCCTTCCTCGACGTCCACATTATCGGCGAAACCGCCGCCATCATTATTGATGACAAGAATCTTCATGAGCGAATGGTCCCTTCTGTGGTTGGATGACTTTCCAGTTGAGGTGTGAGGTCGTTCGACGGGTCGCCGTGAACAGGCTGTCCGTGCGACCCGTCTTTGGACATGACTCTTGTCAGGCTTTGGACCCAAGTACGGGCGATCGGCAGTCAACGGCCATCGGTTGATCACCGGCGACAGAAGGTCCCATCCAGTCATGCGGATTCGGTTCGGGTTCAGTGGGAAGTGGCGCGAGCGGGATGAAGCCGCGTGATCTGATCTCACTGGCGGTTTCGCCGGTCGCTCGGGGGACGGCGCGCGTGAGTTCGTTGGCGGTCACAGGTGTGTCTCCTTAGTGGGGTTCATCAGGGCGCGTAAAAAAAGCCGCCGGACAACAACGCCGGGCGGCCGGAATACGGTTTCACAATCGTCCCTGATGAATCACGAACGGACTCAGCCGTTCAGCCAGTTGGCCTCAAGCCATTCAAGTTCGGCAGCGAGTGCTTCGCTGCGTTTTTCAAATCCAGTGAGCAGCGGACCGTTGACCGGAGTGAGGTCGGCGGTCCACGTTCCGTCATCATTCGGCTCCACATGGCTGGCACGTTCGATCGCGGGCGAACCGAGTTGTCCGACGTCGATGGCCTCGTCATAGACACAGCGGATGAGTCCGTTGGGTTCTGCGATCAGAATCATCCGGCTGTCTCCGTTTCAGAACGGCAGCGACGGAGGATGTTTCGGCGCGGACGGTCAACCATCAGGCCATCGAGGACGGACTGAACGCCGGACAGTTGCGTCGCGACGTGTTGTCTCAATTCGCCACTCTTTCGCAGCGCTCTCGGTCTGACGCCGCGCAGGATGCTCTGTGCCTGATCGACCAAATGTTCCAGTTCGTCGTTCGAGCCGACGTTGAGCGAGCGGAATCGCGCAAAGAAATTGGTGAGATTGTCGACTGCCGAATCACGAAAGATCTTTGGCCTGGCATCCTGCTCGCCGCTCAATCGTTCGCAGAGGTGCGAAACGAGGTCCGACAGTTCCGCGACGAAAGCTTCTTCGGCGAGCCGGGCTGCTTCCGCGAATCGTGAGCGAACTCGGTCGCACTCCTGTTTGTAAAGTTCGGGATTGAGTTGTCGCAGATAGTTCGGTGGTTCGACAGCCGGATAGTCCCACCCGATGCTAAACGCACCACGGAGTGTCGCGGGATAATCGGCGGCATTGAACAGAGTGCCCAGCCGTTCTCGCGCTGAGGCTTTCAGGTCATCGAAATGCTGATCCAGCTCGTCCACGGCATCGTCAAGTCGACGTGACAGGAAACGCATTCGTTCGTCGAACGCTTCGATTTCGTCCTGTCGCATCAACCGAACTCCTGGTTCCGGCCAGGGGACGCTGATGTTTTTCCAGAACGCAACAGCCTCGCCGCGAACGCCAGTGACGGCCTTGAACCTGGGATGTTTCGTGTCGAGCAGCTTCTTGCCGGCCGACAGGTAGTCGCCCTCGGCTCCGAATGTTCCGGCCGCTGTGGATTTCTGCTGAGGTGTCAGTGTTCGACGGACGCCAAGCCAGGTGAAGCTGAGCCGTACGGCAGCCATCGAGTTACGCAGTCGCTGGACAACATCTGCCGAATGAGGCGGTGCAGTCGTGGATTGTGTCATAGGCGGTTCCTGTGAAGTTGGTTCGTGGGGTGACGAATCAATTCGTCAGTTGTTTATTGGATTTCCCGGGACGGCACGTCGTCTGCGCCGACGGCTGGAGGAGGGGCACGTGAAGACACCCGGCACGTCGGCCGACAGGCATCGATTCCGAGCCCACTGGCAAAGCTGCGTAACGGACTCATTCGATGTACTGGCGACGGGAACGATGTTGGCAGCCGCCTGCGTCAGCGGAACATCGAGCAGCGCAGCAAGCCGGCAGCAGGATCGAATCTCGGCTCCTGTCCAGTTGTCGTCGTCGGGTTGCTGCTGATCGGCATCCAGCTCGAATTCGTGAATGTAGATTTGCCAGATGTCATCGCGCTGTTGCCGATTCGGGAGATCGACGAAGAACACTCCGTCGAATCGTTCGGCTCGCGCGAATTCAGGTGGCAGCCGGCTGATGTCGTTGCATGTCGCGACAACGAACACGTCGGACGTGTGGTCGTTCAGCCAAGTGAGTAGTCGACCGAATACGCGAGCCGTCACGCCTGAGTCCGCTTGACCGCTGCCGGCGGCGCCGGCGAGTCCCTTTTCGATTTCGTCGCAGAACAGGATGCACGGTGCCATGGCATCGGCGATCTGTAGCGCCTGCCGAATGTTCTGCTCACTTTGCCCAACGAGGCTGGCCATCAGGCTGCCAATGTCGAGCGTCAGCGTCGGTCGTCCGGTTTCGTTACCGAGACTTTTGGCGAACTGACTCTTGCCGCAGCCGGGCGGAGACAGCAGCAGCACGCCCCGTGGCCGGTGTTTTGATTGCGCATTCGACCGTGTCAGTGCTCGACGACAAAATGCCTTGAGATTGTCGAGGCCGCCGAGTTGATCAAACCGCTCTCCGCCCCGATGCAGGCCGAGTAGACCGCTTTTCTGCAGCGTCTGCGATTTCAGGTTCCAAATCACGTCAGGTTCGACACGCCCGTATCGTACCAGCGAGAGCGAGAAAGCTCCTTCTGCTTCGTAGCGAGTCAGGCCGGATGCTGAGTCGAGCACTCGTTCCAAATTGGAACCGTCTGGAAGTTCGCCGTCTTCCGTCGCGATCTCGCGAGCGATGTGTTCGAGCTGTCTCCGATCCGGGCGGTCGCGAGAGACGACAACGAACAGCTTCTCCAATGCGACCCGCATCTGCACAACCGGCGCCAGCACAATCAGGAACGTCCTGTTCTGTTTGCCCAGACTGATCTGCCGAGCGACGGTCTGAATGATCTCGGGCGAGCCGAGCAGACGATGAAAGTTTCTCAGTACAAGCAGCGAGGCACTGTCACCCGAAGCCAGACCGTTGATGGCGCGGACTGCCGCGACGGGATCGGTTGAGCCGGTAGACGTTTCATTCGTGGAACCGGGGCTACTGAGTCCGGCGTCGAGGTCCCATGTTGCAAGTAACCAGTTCTGCTGCTCACACATCCGGGCGATTTCGGTGATGGCATCGTCATGCTCGTGACTCTCGATCCAGATACCGGCAAAGCAGGCGCGGATGTAGTCCGTCAGTTGTTCGGTAAGTTGCACGCGTTCTCCCGTGAGAAGAGTTGGAAATGAGGAATCAGATGCGACCGCTGGCGAGGTCTGCGATCAACCTCAGCCAAACGCGGATTTCACAGGCCGGGTCAGCCTGGTCCAGACGGGATACGGACATGCGGTCGGCGGCGGTCGTGTTGAGCCGGCGTTTCAGCCGGTTGAACAATCGGTGCCGGCCTTTGCGGGACAGTTCCTGCCACGGCACGGCAAAGCTGCCAGTCTCATACAGTTCGGTGGCCACGCGCTCGACTACCGAGCATTGGGGTCCGAATTCGATGGAGACGCCGAGTGCTTCCGCAATCGCATCCGGATGCAGATAGTTTTCCAGGCTTCGTCGATGCATTGCGTTCTCGTGACGTTGCTCCCGCCGGTTGATCGTTGCGGCGGTCGCGATGCGGCACTCCGTCTCGGGCGGCGTTTCGCGGTCAAAGAGATGAAACTCCGGGAGGCACAGAGACTGAAACCGTTCCGCCCATTCCGCGTGGCCACCGCCTCCGAACGGGACGAGGATCGCCTTACCGCTGGCCTCGTCAGCTGCCAGGCACGGAAGACCTGGTTCTTTCAAATGCAGCGTGTGCGAGACTCGCCGCAGGAACTCGATGTCGAACTGACCTTCAACGATGACAAGCACCGGTTGCGCGTTTGACTTTGGCGGAATAGTCTGAGGTTCAATCATGCCCTCCGTGGCTCTGCCGATGTTGGATGCCTGTTTCCGTCGCGGCGTGGAAATCCGAGGTCAGTTGCTCACTGACTCTGTTTCCCAACGCACGCTCGATCCATTGACTGGCCTCCCTGCAGGCTGCTCCGGAAAATCCCTTTGTTTCGACCGTCGTATTGCCGTCCGTGGCGACTGTGATCTCGATGCTATTCATGCCGCCCCTCCTGCACAGACGGTGAGGCGGATCGACCCATCGGCCAGTTGCTGCTCCGTTACCGAATGACCGGACCGCCTTGCTTCAATGCGGGTTTTCTCCACCGCGTACATTTGCAGCATGCGGTCAAGCTGCGACTGATCGCCCCAGCGCCCTTCGAAGTTGTCGTAGTCGAGCAGTCCGGTTTCGAGATGGCAGACGACAGGGTATCGCCATTCGGGAAGCCGGACCGCTGTGCCCGAGACTTCGCGGCTGAACAGCTTCACGGTTTCGTGTCGAGGTGGTTCAATCTGCATTCGACGGCACGCAGCGTTCAGCGCAGTGCCGTCTCGAATCTCGGTATTGATGGTCACGATGTGGGACATGGGTCTCCTTGTTCTTGTGTGGTATCTGTGGTTGAAGTTGCGCTGCTCCTGATTGCGTTTCGCTTTCGGACGGGCCAGTTGGCTTTGAGTCGTTCAACATCTGCGCGACGATAGAGAGTGAAGCCCGAGCCCGGACTCACGCGCGGCCCGTATGCGGCTGTGAGATGCCCGTCGGCTTCCCAGGTGGCGATTGTCCTGCGATGCCGACCGATGATTCGAGCCGCTTCCGAGGCGAGACAGTACGTTGCACGAAAGCGATCGACTTCGCTGCGACTCACACTCCAGGAATGCCCGGATCGTTGAGCCTTGAGCAAGCCCGACTCGATCCACTTTTTCAGAACACGCTCTTTCGTCGGCCGATCTGGAAACAGGGTCTTTGCCAGTCGATTCAGTGGCACGCCGTGACGGTCATCGCGAATGCGTTGAATCTCAGGCAGGCAGGCTTCGATGTCAGCCGTTGTGAAGACAAGTGAGTTCAGAGAGTTGTCATCTGCCAGGCGTTCGGCCGAAAGCTGTCCGTCTCTGATCAGAATGACGGCGGCAGCGATCGTGAATCCACTTTTTCCAAACCGTCGGGTGGCGATTTGGAGCGATAGGTCGGATCGGTTGAGACGGCGTCGAGTTCTCAGGTCGGCAACAAGCCGTAGAACGTCGTCGACACCCTGCGTTGGAATGTGCCACCTTCGTCGGATTCGCACAGCATCCACGAAAACGCCGGCACGAATCATCTCGGCGGCTCGGTGCCGATGGATTCCCAAGCGGGCAGCGGCCTCGGCCAACGAAATGGACGAATCAAGCTGTTGCTTCAGACATTCAACGGACGAAGTCGAGACAATGCCAACGGACTTCCCGTTCTGACCCGCGTCATGCAGTTCTCCGGTGAGCACGCGCTCTGTGATCAGTCGTGATACGGTCGCAACGCTGACCTTCAGCTCTGCGGCTGCATCGGTCTTTGTCGTCCAGTTCCGTGTGTCGGATTCTTGTGACACATTGCCGTTGAACAGGCAGACTTTGCGATTGATGTGTCCGGCGGAGTATCTCCGTGTCAGGTACTCACGCATCGCTTCCGCCGGTCCGGTGTGTCCGGTCTGTTCGAATTCTGCGGCATGACGATGCAGACGACCGAGTCGTCGACTCAGTCCGGTTGATGTGTGGCCGTATTTCGACTCGTGAACGTAGACGTCGAGAAACTCGAACAGCCCGTCCGGCCAGTTGGTGACGATCTCGGCGGCTGCAACCCACGAAACGGCTTCCTCGGTACACGCGTCGTTGCTGAACGTCCATGCGTCGCGTTTTTGAGACTTCCATTCCGGGCATCTGTTTATGGCCTGAGTCAGTCGTTCCAGCCAGAAGAATCCAGCGGAGACAGACGCATCCGGAATTAGTAGTCGGCTGCTCGTTTCAAGCGCCTCGATTATTCGCTGTAGCTGTAGCACAACGGCATCAGGCGCCCGCTGCGACGAGGATTGATCGAGTCGCTGACCGCACCGGCATCGTTCATTGTGCAGCCGGGCGTTCGAGATCTGTTTACGACATCCGTCACACTTGGCCGTCAGCAGCAAACCATGCTCAAGGCAGACGGGTATCGGGCGAAACGACCAGAGCAGCTTCTCGATCGGATTCTCAGCGATGCACTGCGGGCAGATTCGACTCTGCGGGTCGAAGTAGCGTAGTCGTGTCTTGTTGTCACACGTTGTCGAGGTGTTGGCTTTGCCATCTGTCAGCACAAGGCAATGTGCGTATCGATGAATTGTCAGACGCTTCAACTCATCAGAACTGAGTCCCAGCAGTTCGGCGAATCGTTCGCAAACATCGTCACGCCGAAGTTCATTCAACCAGAATGGGACGACTCCCGCTGCGTGTAAAAGTTTCAGCAGTCGGTTTGGACTTTCGTACGCCATCGCGTGTGCTGTTCGACGAACAACACTCAGCAGTGATTCCCCTTCAAACGGCGGGGCTCTAACGGGCAGCATGGACATGATTGTCTCCTTGAGACTGAAGGGTGTGAGGATCAGAGAATGTCGGCGGCCTGAAGCTCGCGCTTGCGTCGATGAGCAGCGCGAGGCGTCAGTCCGGTCGTGGCGACGCGCAAGTTGTCGGCTGGGTGGATTCGATCCAGGGCCGCGCGATCAAGGTCGCCGATGAACGGGTTGTTCTGCTCAGCAAGGATGCGCTGATGAGTCAGCCGGGATTCGTAGACCCGGGCCAGGTCGGACATTTCGATGGTTTCGGCACTGCGCTCAATCGCTTCGCGAACTGAGCCGCGGATGAGTGTCATCAGGTAGTCAGGAATTCCCCGGCAGGCGAGGTAGATGCGCCCGGCCATCTCCTGCGTGGCCAGTCCCGATGTTTTTGCGAGCGGAATCGTGTCGTCCAGCTTCTTAAGCATCCCGCAGAATTCGCGCCGGCCCGGTTGAGTCCGCCAGTTGAAACAGCGGAATGTCAGGCGGTCTTTGAAGCGGCGTTCGGTGTGTTCCGCGTTCAGAACGTACGTCGCTTCCGGCATCCCGGAGACAACGACGGGAATTCGCGTGTTGACGATCAGCACTTTCAGCCACTGAGCGGCCTGAGTCATCACGCGCGATCGTTCGGAATCGAACAGGTGATGAAACTCGTCAAGGGTGATCAGTTCGACGCCGCAGTGAGCGAGCAGGTGCACGGCTCTGTTGGTCAGCGTCTGAACGGTTCCGGAACTCCACGCCGGGTCACGCAACGCGAACAGGATATCGGCGGCGATGCCCTTCGGTTTCGCGTTGGGCTGCAGGGTGACTTTCAGGACTCGCTGTCGTGTCGCCGTGTCGGTTTCTTCAATCGGGAATGAACGGCGGTAGTGGTCAATGACTGTCGTCTTGCCGACGCCCGATGTGCCGAGCAACGCGCCACAGATTGGTTCCGCTGATCGGCGGCTGTCCTCGTGGCATCGCTTCAGCAGTTGCACGGCATCGCGAAACCGTGGATGCAGCACGAGCAGTGTATTGACGGCCGCGATTCGATCCTCGGCCGCCATCGTCTTCCATTTCTTTCGG
>ERZ869936.2533-NODE-2533-length-10615-cov-97.342803_pt1 | contig 10615 bp, 13 predicted proteins | sample MGYA00520876_ERZ869936 | MGnify/ENA primary metagenome ERZ869936 (study PRJEB32218, sample SAMN09650985) | biofilter metagenome | isolation source: enrty point of leading RO module | place: Saudi Arabia: Thuwal, RO plant located on Red Sea | collected 2016-02-17... | reverse complement strand
TTTATCGCGCCACCGTTTCTGTGGCTTCTGGCTGGGGTGATGGCCGCGTTGCTTCCGGCGTTTACGCCGCTACCGGCAACGTGATTACCTTCTGTCGTGACAGCAGCGGCCCTGTGTCCGCTAATGGCGCTGGCGAAGGCGTTGCTCAGGCCAACCTGACCTCCACCGCTGCTGGTGTCCGTGCTGGTGAAATTTACTTCGCTGGTGCCTCAGCTGCTTATAGCTCTCAGCCCTTCCCCACCGCTACTGGTGCTGCTGGTCTGGCTACCGGTGTGATTCATAAGCAGATCACCGCTGCTACCACCTTCAAGGTGTTTGCTCGCGCCACCGTGACTGGTACCTCCACCTCCGGCGGTTTCTACATCTCTGATGCAGATGCTGATGCAAACCGTAAGGGTTACCTGGTGACTGAAGTCTGCTACCTGCAGCCTGATGAAGCACCTGGCTACGAGGATATTGAAGCTTATATCCCCGCCCGCACTATTAGCTGATTGAGGTAAACTAGGACCAGAAATAAAATCTGGTCCTTATGCTTTATCAGCACAAAAAGACGGGAACTCGTGTAAAAATTGTCAGTGAGTTTGATAACGGCGATTGGTTTATGGTCCAAGACCAAGACGATCGCATTTTCACCGCTTACAAAAACGAGTTAACACCTGACGAGCCCGCCACCAAAAAGGTAAAAACTCTTCAGGTAAAAGATAAAGCAGCAAAGGAAGAACCCCGTAACTTCCCGCCTGATACTCGTCTCAATATCAATGGGGCGACCGCACAGATGATCGCAGATCATATCAAGGGCATCGGCCTTAAAACAGCCAGGGAAATCAAAGATCTCCAGATGTCCTTATCGGGTGAAAGATTCAATAATCTCGAACAACTAAAGCAAATCAAGCGGGTTGATTGGGATTCTGTTATTGCTGCTGATTTGATTAGAGTGTAAGGCTTCTTCCCCGGGCAACCGGGGTTTTTTATTGATTACATCAATTTATAATTGAATGACGCGGAGGCTTTGTAGTGCAGCTATCTGACTTTGATAAAAGTAGGGTCAGGTATCACCTGGGCTACTTTACAACTTCTGTCCCAGCGGGTGATTATGCCCGTTTAGAGGAAGCTATGAATACCATTCCGGATTCATTCTTCTACGACAAAATCACCATTCAGATTGGCCGCTGCGACACTGCCGAGAAGAAAACTGAGGTTGCTGATTCGCCTTCTACCAGGATTGAAACGATCCTGGGCGATGTGGATCGTACGATTAAATCCAGCAATGCCAAGGAGGCATTGAAGGTATGGGATGAGATTTACCTGTACGAAACAAACCGTTTGGCAGGTATTCTTTACGTTCCTAATTACAAAGATCCTTTCCAGGCACGTTACCGCTACGAACGTTCTGGCGCGGAGTTTATTCAAGCATTACCTGGCCCAGCCGATACTGCTGTTGGTTCCAGGATTTATTTAAATGAGGTGTGGAGATAATGGCCGAACGACAGTCTCGTCTTTCTGATTCACAGCTTGCTTCCCTTGCACGTCAAGCAGGATTTGAAGAAAGCACAATTCCAACGATTGTTGGAATTGCTCGGGCTGAGTCAGGTGGAAATCCCTTGGCTTTAAATCCAGATCGTTCAACAGGTGATGAATCCTATGGCCTGATGCAGGTCAATATGATTGATTACCCAGACTATCAACTAGGTCAATCAAGACTACGCGAATTTGGCCTAAAAGAAAAAAGTGAGTTATATGATCCCCTCACAAACATGAGGGCAGCAAAACGTATTTTTGATACACAAGGACCTAATGCCTGGTCTGTTTATAAGTCAGGTAAGTATAAGAAATACGTCCCTGGTGCGGCACAGATTGCAAGCACTGGACAAAGTTATGGAGGGGCAAGTGCTGCAGCTGGCGGCCTGGATATGAAAAGTGATGGAGCAAAACCTGAGTCTGATCGATCCTCTATTGCCAGGTCTCTTCTTGGTCAATCTCTTGGTTTGGAAACTAAGTCGGAACTTATTAAGAAAAATTCGTTAGCAGACTCCTTACGGGACTCTGTACTTCAATCAGTTCTTTCTAACGCCATGAACCCGTTTGGAGGGATATTCTAATGTCTAAAGTTGAAAATTTTTTAAGAAGCTATCTTGAAGAATACATTTCTTCTGCACAAGGCCCAGAGCCGATTATTCAGACAAGCATTGCTACTCCTGCTGACATGGGAAGGGTTTTCAGCGCCAGGAGTAAATTTAAAGCTGAAAAGACACCTAATCGATTGCAGGAATTTCTAACAATACAAAACAATCCGGAAGCACTTTCTCAAAATGTTGTGGCACAATATTCGCCAGGATTTATTAACGCGATGTCTATGTTTGGTCGCTAACGCTATAATTAGAAAAAAGCAGCATAGTTAGAAGTGTCTAGTACCTCCACCAATAAACAGCCGCTTCTTGTTGACCGGCCTTTATTTGACTCAGTTCGCGTAACTACACAGACGGTTGGTAGTGCATCTACTAACACTGTGTTTGTGCAGGGTGGTCAGGCACCGTCCATTCTGGTGGATATGGATGCTGCCTTAAGTGAAGATAATAATAACGGTGGTGTTGTAGATTCCATTACGATTACCAGGAACGACTTCTATCGTGAAGAAGATTTTGAAGTAAACACTACTACTTCAGGCTCTGTTATTTCTTTGGTAAGCGGACAGATTGTTTTTATTTCTGATACTGACGTCCTCACCAACGGCACTGCTAGCGGATATGGTTACTACACCTATACCGGCTCTAGCACCCTTACAGGTGTTAATACTGCCTTAAATTATTCTGGAGGTATCGCCTCTGGCTTTACTTATCAAGGTGTTGCATACGGTGAAATGCCTGCAGCAACCTTTGTTTTCTACCATACACGCGGAACCACTACGCCTATTCCTGCATCTGGTGACTACAAAGTCTTGTTCGCCAAGACAATACCTGCCAACAGCGGTGTTGTTGATTGTTCTGACTTAATACCTCAGCTTGCGACTCCTGTTGCGCAAGCCGGTAATACCGATGGCCTAGGCGCTGGTGCCCCTCTTCGCAACCGTGGTATTGTTCTTGAGCGTGGCGACCGTATTTACGTTGGGGTATTCCCCGACGGTCCGAATATTTCTGGATATACTCCTGGCGCTCACATCATTGCGCAGGGTGGATTCTTCTAAGTATGGCTAAAAGAAGCGGAAGTTCTTTCGGTTCTTTCAATAAAAGACAAGACTTCAGTACAAATAGAGTGTTGCCCATCCGGACTGAGTTTTCTCAAGGCTCAGTTCCGGACTCTATTTATAGCGCCAACAGGGAATCTGCTTGGTCTAGATGGCGTAGGGGCTTTGAAATTTATGCTAATAGCCTGTATGACGAATCGTATTCATATACCTTTAACTACCTTATTCCGCTACCACCAGGAACAGTTTTACCTCCAGGTGTGAACCCACCGCAAGTCCCTGGTATTTGCCAAGGATTTCCAACGAAAAACAAAGAACTTGGCATGCATTGGGCAGGTGTGCGTGTTGGTGGAAGCCTTAGGTTTGACAACTTACGAGGTGGTGGTGGCGTCACTGCTTCTATCAAGGCTGTAACGGAAACTGAAGATTTCTGGTATGTAGAACTGAACGGTGGTTGGGATGAAAATACACCATTGCCACCTCCTTTGTTTATTCCTCCTGTCGTTGTAGGAGGCAGAGAGATTGTTCCAAAACAATACCCAATCAACGGCGAAATCTTGGAAGATCGTGTTGTTGAAGTTGGCGGTGCTCCTATAACATCAGCGACTATTGACCCCGACACACAAAAACGATACGGTTATATTCAGGCAGTTTTAGTCGAAACAGACGAAGTTAAGGGGATTTTAAAGCTGCAAAAGCTTGGTTCTGTTGAAGCTACTCCGGATGGTGTGTTCCAAACACCAGCACGTGAAGACCCTCATGTAGGAAGATTTTTAATTACAGGGACAAGATACTGTTGCTCTTGCCAAGATTTTTCAAGACGTGATTACTATTTCATGTCTCAGCTTGGTACAACAAACAAAAAAGCTTTCCCTCGAACTAATGTTGCGACGCTGCGCCCTGGCCGGTTTGAAATCATGACCGGTACAGAAGGTGATGCAAACGCGGTTAATAATAATGCAATGACTAGCGCACAGCTGGATCGACAGATGGAAATTCGCGCACCATCTGCACAGTACAATATCCCTCCGACAGTTACACCGAACAGCTCAACTGTCCGTGGAACTACCCGTGACAACCCGGGAGTATTCCGGTCGTTTGGCGGACGTTACCTTCGCAATAACCCGTTGCCTTCATTGGAGGGAGCTGTTGCAGAAGGACCTCCTCTATACAGGGATTATAAAACTGTTAAAAACGAAGACGGAAGTTTTACGATCACGGAGCTGACTGACTTTTGGTCACCGTTGCTGGATGAGATGCGTTATTGCAAACACATCTATGCAATGAAGTTTGCTGAAAAAGTTTTTCCACCAGAACCTTCAGATCTCCCTGTGGCTATGGGAAGTATTGTTGAATGGGAACGTGATCTTGTCGAAAAAACCAACCGAGAGAACCAAACGGCTGCGTACGAATTGTCAGTTCGCGGTTTATCCAAAATGGATGTGCCTCCATACAACTGCCAGGCACCAATGATGATGCCGATGTTCCAAAAACTATTCAACATTCCATCTACATTTATTTTGATGGATGGTTTTAGAATGTATGACAAGAATGGCAAAGAATACAACCCATCTGAGAACGAAGGACCGGCGACTTAAATGGCTGATTTTGGTGAAATTGTAGACGGTACTTTTGTACTTTCCCCAGAGCAGATTGAATCACGTAAGTATGGCTTTAGCGATATTAAAGTCAGTGGCATCCCAACGATTTACCATGCTGGTGACGTTGTAAATCTTCCTTATACGACAGGTGAAACCTCAACCATTGAAGCGATTGGCTTAGCTTGGTCAGCTTTTTCAAGCGGGATAGGACCTGCTTAAAACTATTTTTGCGGATGAAGATCAAAGTTGATACGATTCAACTAAGACATCTTTAATCATCTACGTGAAAAAATTTATTGCATCCGTTTTAGCAGTTGCTGCATTAACGACACCTGTTCTTGCTGGAGAAGAGAAAGTTAAAAGGTGGCGCAGCTTTGATTCTGTGGGATGCATGATGCTGCGAGAATGTACTGAGGACGTGGAGCGGATAGAAACCTGGTCAGACTTAGGCCCAGAATATGCGATTGCAGGATCCGAACTAGATGGAATCATTGCAGCACTGGACAAAATCGGTGCAGGAATTTTTGTAGCCGATGAAAAGTATTTCGCAATGAGGATGCGAGGTGTTTATGACGTACGTTTAAACAATATTTTTTTAAACAAGTTTTACTTGGAGCAACCCACCAAGATGATTCAGGTCATTCGCCATGAAGCATGGCATACCGCACAAGACTGCATGGCGGGAACTTTAGACAACACGTTTACAGCTTTGATTTTCTCCGAGGAAGATGTCCCTGACTGGATTCGTAGAGGAGCAGAGCGGACGTATCCAAAAAACGTATTGCCTTTTGAAGCCGAGGCGATGTGGGCAATGTACGTAGAAGAGAAGACCAAAGACGCCTTGGATGTTTGTGCGGGACCACTGAAAATGTGGGAGCACTACACCCCTACTCCTTTAACAGGCGAGTGGCTGAGGGAAAAAGGGTTTATGAAAGAGGGCTAAAACAAAAGATTTGTTACTGATTGTATAATCTTATTAAGTCTCATGGGACTTATTAAGGACTTCTGTACTCGCTCGCGGTTCCTGCTCCGGATGACTATTGTTCTGGGACACTAACCAATACAGTCATGACACATACCCCTCCCAACGACCAAACCATCGTTGATGAGTATTTTAAACTACGGACGAATCGAAGACGCAGCCGACTAGCTTGGCTGTTTGGTATGATTGCGACCTATGGACTTACTCCAGACGCCCTAGAAGGCTTCTCCTGGGGTCCTGAGGCCTCGATCTACATACAAGGCAAACGTCGCCCTGTAAGCCCTGTACACCCTCAATGGGCTATAATTTTCAGGCTAAAAGAAGAGCAGCCCCGCAATTGGCAGGACTGCTTGCAATCTCTGTCTGAACAGCTGTACTGCGCAATGGCGTATCAAAAGGTAGGCGTAAATATCACCGACCTTCTGTTATCGCATCAAATGCGGAAACGTTTGTACCGATCCATCAAGCGGCCTCGGAAAGTACTCCGACATCTTGCAAGTGTTTCTTGACAGCAACAACGTTCCAGCGGTAGCTGTCACGCGAAAAGGTGTTTGAAAAAGCTGCAAAATGCGGCCCGAGCTTTAGTGTGCCGTCATCACGGTACTGAAAGAGAGTTTTGCGATCAAGGCCCAGGATTTCACCTGCCTTATTGGCAGATACCCATGAAGACTTGGAAGCCATGCTGTGTGAGGCGTGGATACTTCATCACGGTATAAACCCTTACTGAGGTGTCAAGCGACTTCAGAAAGTCTTTATCTGTTTGTTTTGAAGTGTAAATATCTACTCGTAGAATTAGTTAACGGCAACTAAAGAGTATGTTCAATAATGAACAGGAACCGCTTTCCCTGCTCATTGAAATCACTCCAAAGTTAGCGAAAAGACGTTATCGACAATCAATTTACGAAGCCTGGGATCACTGCTGTGGTTACTGTGGTGACAAGGCAACAAGTTTAGATCACATCGTACCAAGGTTTAAATCTGGTTCAAGCAACAGAAACAATTTAGTCCCTGCTTGTCGCCGGTGTAACCAGAATAAAGCATCCCATGACATGGAGGAATGGTATCGGCAGCAAGATTATTTCTGCGAAGAACGCCTGGAAAAACTCATAGCCTGGGCAGAAACGCCTCTTATTTGCCCTTCAGAAATTTATTATCAACCTGGTTACATTCCTGCAGCAGGTTAGTTAGTCTGTTTGCAGCAGTTTAAAAACGATGAGTGACCAACAATGGAGAGACGAAAATGACAAGAAGGTTGACTATATTATCGATGCAGTAACAGGGGGTGATATTCACGCATCTGATTATCTTCATGACATTGCCACTGCCGCCCGGATTGCCGATGATATTCTGGACGAATATGAGAACGTAAGTTCCGCTCAGGCCATGAGTGTGATTGAAATTCTTTTTGTGCGTGTGCCTACCAACCTCTTTTTCTTAAGGCATCGAAAAGAATTAGAAACATACCATTTTGCTATGTGGCAAGCATGGGAAGCCAGCAATGCTTTAAAAGAAGGAGACGAAACAGATCAAATTTACTACCATGTGTTGCGGGATTATTGCAACGAACTTTTGCTTTTCGTAGCACTGAAGTGCCTGGGATATAATCGAGTGAAGGAAATGAACATGCTCATACGTGGGCTTTTTAGTAAAAAACTGGGAGAATAATCGCTATGTACGGAGGAGGAGGAGGAGGCGGTAGTAGTAAGCCTGATCCAGTTGAAGTACGCAGAGCCGAGCTTGAAAAAGCCTGGAACGAGTACCAAAAAACGATAAAGATTCAGGAACCGTCAGTCGATAATATTGGTTCTGTCGGCGTGTTTTACAACCCAGCGAATAAACAATGGAACGTAACGCGAGAAAAAACAGATTTCAAGACAGATTTTGAAATAGAAGATAAAATAAACACAAACTTTAAAACGGTAAGAAGGGAAACGGTATCAAGGCAACGTGTAGGGAGAGGAGGAAATCAAACAGTTTATACCGTTACTGTTCGATTTGATGTTGAGGATGGAGATGGAAACGTAGTACATACAGGAAGGTCAGAAGCGTATAGGGGTACGGAAGAATATGTAGGCTATGGCAGAGGTTCCAGATCTACTGGAAAGATCATAGTCGATCAGTATGCTAACGATGATGTCCAGATGGATCTTGAGCAACAAGAAAGAACCGCCAATGATATTAAAAACAGAGAAAAACAAATAGCAAAAGTAGAAAACCAGTATATAGATAAACGTAACAAGATTTCAAAAGAATACAACGAAAAAGGAACAACATTAAACAATATAAACACAGCAAAGAACGCTGTTTACGACCAAATTGTTGATAATATTGCAAGGAATACTAAGGGTTCTGACTACATAAATCGGCGAGCTAGCGTTGACAATTTAAAAAACACATTAACAAATGCTGGAATTAGCGACAGTAACGCTAACAGTATTATTTCTACGTTAAAAGACGAATATAAATCTTTTTATCGTACCGAAAAATTACAGAAATGGGATTTAAAATTAGGCGCAAAACCTCCTTACGGAAGCTTTGATGCTTCTTATTATGCAGGAATATCGCCCACAGCAAACACAACTTGGACTAATGCAGTAAACAACGATGATATTGATATCACTGAAAGATATACAGATAAAAATGGTTTTTTGTTGTACCACTACACAGCTGCTGGTAAACCTGCTGGTCTACGAGGAAATAAGGCTGAGATCACAGAGCAGACAAATGCATATTTAGAAAAAACTCCTACAGATAGTGAGTTACAAGCCGTAAGAGATTTACAGCTTGGCATAGCAGACAATCAAGCAGAGCGTCTCTTAGCCGTTCCAGAGATTGCTGAACAATGGGACTTAGCGCGTCAGGGAGATCCTTATTGGAAAAATCTCGCTAAAGAAAACTTTTTAGACATTGAAGAGCCTGATCAGTTTGCGGCTTTATTTCGTTTATCTGACCGAGAAGAAGATAAGCAAATTAAATTTAACTTGAATTTAAATGCCGGCTACGGTATTACAGATCTTGAGGACGCTATTAATCAGGCTGTAGGAGAAAAAGCCCTGGTAGATGTCACTAGGTTTGGGGCATTAACCCAAAATGTTTTGAAAGACACGATCGAAGAAATGAAAAAGGCTAAAGCCCAAGAACAAGAACTAGAACTGTTCCGAGGCTTCGGTGGCTTTGAAGAAATTATGAACATAAACGAAGAGCTTACTAACTCAATTATGGGCGATAGTGGTGTTGGTGGTGTGCTTGCTTTTACCAGTGGGGACAAAGCGGAAAAAAGCCTGGAAACAGCAATAGGTAATCTTACTGGTGTTGGTAATAATACTACGTATAACTGGCAAAATTGGTTTGATAATGAACTTCAAAAACAATATGAAGGTAATTTAGAACTAGGGTACACCAAGGACGAGGCTGAAAAAGAAATTGCGGTTGAAGCAGAATTTGCCAAGAGTTTTATTAACGATTATTTAGTGCCCCGTTTTGATACTTCTCGTTCAATGGATGAATTTGTCGAGTATTTAGATGTAAGACAAGAAGAACAGAATCCATTCCAAACTCAGGATATAGTTAATGCAGTTCAGCAAGTAGCACGATTACGTTCCGAAGCATACTTAGACCAGTTAAAAGGCATAGCCGACCGTGGTTTTAATGCTGATTTTTACTTTGACCCTACAGGAGACGATGCAAGAGTTTCTGACTATGCAAAACAGAAAGAAGAGGTATCCAGTGATTGGAATAAGGCTCGATTTGGCACACCAGAAGAGAAGGCTTATTGGGCCAGTCAAGCCTATCGTTTTGGTCTAGACATTAACGATAAGGAAAGTTTTGCCAAAATTCACTTCCAAATCAAGGGCCAAGGCAAGGGTTATGACGGTGCTGATGATATTTTGAATGCTTCAAAAGTTAGGAATAAAATCTTTAATGACATTATGCCTGTATTGGAAGATGAAGCATTAGAGCAGGGAACTGTTTTTGGTCAGTTTGTTAAACCTGAAGAATTTGCAGAAGAACTTCTGCAGGGTATTAATCCTGAAGATGAAGAGTATCAAGAAATTCTTGACGAACTTGGTATAGATGAATTCACAGGAACAGTAGACGAATTAAAAGAATATATTGTGGAAGCGCTACGGGGAGGCAGTGCGCAATTAATCAGAGAAAATATTAAATACCTTAACGAAAAACGTGAAAAACCTACTCAAGAAAAGCTTGGTATTACTTACATTGAACGAGAGGAAGACTACGCTCCTGAGAAAGTCAAAGCAGAAACACAGCTTTATAAAGTATTTACCAACGCAGGATTTCAAGGAACAGAAGACGAGTTCTATGAAGAGTTCTTCCCTGACACTGACCGTTCTGAGCAAATCTTACTGAGTAAAGGAGGAACAAACGAAGGCTTAGAAATGATTGACCTTGATTTCAGTGATCCTTTCGCGGCGTTTGGTACAGTTCAAGGTTTCTTTGACGATGACGAAAAAGAAGAAAGAGAAAGAGAAAAAAGAATGGAGGGCGAGGAGAAAAAAGGCAGAAGTTACTTTAGTTTAAACTTAGATGATGACGATGATGAGGACTATAAGTCCAAGAGTGGACAGGAAATCCTCGGAGAGTTTACCTCAATCTTTAAAGGTTTCTAATGGCTGATAAACGCAAGAAAGCAGCAAAAGCAGCCAAGCTTGCCAAAGACAAAATGGCTTGCAATAAACCTAAGAAGACTCCGAGGCATCCAACGAAGTCACACGTCGTAAAAGCTTGTAAAGACGGAGAAGAAAAAATCGTCCGTTTTGGGCAGCAGGGTGTAAAAGGTGCTGGCAAGAATCCGAAGACAGCCAAAGAGAAAGCACGTAAGAAGTCATA
>ERZ869936.2532-NODE-2532-length-10617-cov-4.311021_pt1 | contig 10617 bp, 7 predicted proteins | sample MGYA00520876_ERZ869936 | MGnify/ENA primary metagenome ERZ869936 (study PRJEB32218, sample SAMN09650985) | biofilter metagenome | isolation source: enrty point of leading RO module | place: Saudi Arabia: Thuwal, RO plant located on Red Sea | collected 2016-02-17 ... | reverse complement strand
GCTCCAAGGCGAGCCTGCGACGACGAGGGACGCAGAGATCGGCGATCCGGGCCGGCCAGAATCCGCGGGGTCGTGAATGGGTCGGGCTAGCCCCGGGCTACGCGGCGCCCGCGTGGGCGTCGATCAGCGCCTGCAGCTTCTCGCGGTACCGGTCGGACTTGCCGATCCAGTCGAAGCGGCAGCCCACCTCGCACCCGGCCGGGCCGCGGTTGACCCTCCGCACCTCGCCGAGGAAGTAGAGGGGCTCGTCGAAGCCGGGCACGCTGATCTCGACGGCGATGTGGTCGCCCACCTGCGCCCGCGTGTCGGGAACGTGGAAGCTCAGGCCCCCGAGGCTCACGTCGCTCGTGAACCCGGGCACCTCGCGGCCCTGGGCGCCGCACACGCCGAAGCGCACCTTGAAGGAGGCGCTCAGGCGGGGGAAATCCCGCCGGTCGGCCACCTCTTCCCGCTTGGGTCCGTCCACGCCCTCCTTTATCGGCAGGATCGTCGAGGGGTAGAATCCGACCGGTGATCGCCCTCCTGACGCTGGTCCTCCTTGCCCCCGAGGGAGCGGCCGCGGAAGCGGAAACCAAGGCCCTGCAGGCACTTGCGGCGGGCAACGTCGGCGAGGCCCTGGACCGGCCCCGCGACCTCTACCGCAGGGCCGGCTGGGCCGAGCCGCGGCCGCTGAACCAGCCCGAGGAGCTCGCGGTCGCGGGGCACGTGCACGCCGAGAAGATGCGGGTGTTCGGGCAGGCCGCGGACCGCTTCGAGAACCGCGACCGCCTGCAGGCCGCGATCCTCCTGCGGAAGGCCATGATCGAGATGTCCGGGGGCCCCGGCAGCGAGGGGGCGAAGCCGCACGAGAACCGCATCGCGGGAATGATCCGCCGCCTGACCGAGGGTCCGTCGGACGAGGACAAGGACCTCGTCGCCAAGCTGGTGCGGGGCAAGAAGAGCGGCGACTCGCTCCTGAAGGCGGGGCGCAAGCTGCTCGAGCAGCGCCAGTACCGCGCCGTCGTGCGCCTGTGCCAGGAGATGATGTACGGCGAGTACGACCAGGAGGCGCAGAACGGCGCGCTCGCGCTGCGGCAGGAGGCGGAGGAGAAGGCGGCGGCGGACGTGTCCGCCGAGGACAAGAAGGACGTCCTCGACGTGCTCAACGACGAGCGCTTCGAGAGGCTCGACATCCGCCTCGGGCGCCACTTCATCTACCTGGGGCCGAAGGAGTTCGTGGGCGGGCTTCCGGAAGACCAGCGCACGATGCTCGACCTCGCCTACATCTTCCAGAGCGACCTTTCGGGCATGCACCTGACGGCGAACCAGGTGCGCGTCGTCATCTACTACCAGGAGACGTTCGAGTTCGGCGGCGGCCTCGCCGGAGGCAAGCTCATCCGGATCGGCGACCGGGCGATCCGCATGCCCATCGCCGGCATGCTGCACTACCACGAGCTGGGGCACTGCATCTTCGGCAAGGGCTGGCTGCACCACGGCTTCACGGAGGGGCTCGCCGACTTCGCGGCGGGCTTCACCCTCGACCTCCTCGGCCAGACGAACGACGCCCAGCGCTTCATCACCGACGCCCGGGACTCCTTCGTGCGCTACTTCTGCGGCCGCGAGGTGCGCTACTTCGACGTGCAGCCGTACCGCCCCTCGGCCGGCTTCCTGTTCAGCTTCCTCCCGCCGGGCGAGGCGCCCTTCGACTGGGCGCCCTACCGGCGCGTGTTCTGGCGCATGCGGGAGGCGCAGTTCGGCGCCTGGCCCGACCGCGAGCACCAGCTCATGCGCTATTTCGGGTACCTCCTGTCCACGGAGTACGGCCCCGCGGCGATGGACACGCTGGCCGAGTGGGGCTGGCCGGTGGAACGCGCCGACATCCCGCGGGTGCGCATGGAGAGCGAGGGGCTGCTCGTCGCCGTGCGCCGGGGCGAGTTCCAGCTCGGCCGCAACAACGTCGAGGAGGCGCACGATCTCTTCCGGGAGGTCGTGGACGCCGACCCCGTGGGGGCCCTCGCGCCCCGGGCCCGCTTCGGCCTCCTCGGGATCGCGCTGCGCCGGGGCGACACGGTGCGCACCGCGGCGCTGAAGCGCGAGCTGGGCATCGTCGACGCCTTCCAGGTGCTCGGGCCGTACCACGCGCGGCACCAGACCGCCTACGTCGTGCTGCCGCCGGAGACGCGCATCGACCTCAAGAACCCCGAGGTGCGCTTCGGCATCGAGACGGCCAAGTGGAAGGAGGCCCGCGTCGAGCCGACGGGCTTCGTGAACCTCCGCGACCAGGGCTTCGGGTACCCCGAGCACGCATGCGCCTTCGCGCTGGCCTACGTGCACGTCGACGCGCCCGTCCGCGCGCGCGTGTGGATGGGAAGCGACGACGGGCACACGCTGCTCGTGAACGGCGAGCTCGCGGAGAAGCGCGACACCTTCCGCGGCTTCCAGCTGGACGACGACTTCGCCGACGTGGACCTGAAGGCCGGGTGGAACCGGCTTCTCGTGAAGGTCCACAACGGCGCCGGCGGCTGGGGTTTCCTCATGCGGGTGACGCGCCCCGACGGGCGGCCGCTGGCGGGCGCGCGCTTCACCCACGAGGACATGGAGGACAAGGTCGCCCGCTTCTCGCCGCCGAAGACGAAGGCGGTGCAACTCGTGGCGGACGAGTTCCAAGGCGGCCTGCGGAAGTCCACGTGGCGCGCGGCCGTCGGGAAGTGGGACACCCGCAACGGGCGCCTGCGCCCCCAGGAGACCGCCAACCTCGGCCTCTGGAACCGCTTCGTCGTCGACCCCGACAAGCCCGCCGGGGGGCCCGCGAACCTGCTGTGGCTCGAGGAAGCCGACCTCGCCCGGGCCGACAACCTCGAGCTGGAGCTGGTGGTCGCCGCGCGGGGCAAGGACGGCCTGCCGGCCAAGTTCGGCGTCACGATCGACGGCGAGAACGAGAACGACGGCCAGTCGGGGCACACTTTCGTTCTCGACCAGCACGACGGCAGGGCGACGTGCCACTGGTACCGCTACGACAAGCTGCTCTACCTGCAGCAGGGCGCCGAGGTGAAGCCGGCCGAGACCTACGTGCTGCGCCTGCGCCGGATCGGCAGCAAGTGGTGGCTGTGGCTGAACGACGTCCCCCTCTTCGAGGAGGTGGACGCCCCGCGGCTCCCGGCACTGGGCTTCGGCATCCTGACCTGGGGCCGGGAGCCGGAGTTCGAGAGCGTGAAGCTGCACCGCCTCACGGCCGACTGAAACATCGGCGCCGCGGCGGCGTTTATCCTTGCGGAGCCACGTCGTGCGCCGCCTCGCCTGCCTCCTCGCCGTCGCCTCCCTCGCGGGGGCCGACGGGGCCGCCTTCGCGGAGCGCGTCAACGCCGCCATCGACCGGGGCGTCGCCTGGCTGAAGGCCAAGCAGCGGCCCGACGGGTCCTTCGGCCGCATCGGCGGCGAAGCCTACGTGGGCGCGGTGAAGCCCTACGACTACCCCGCGGGCCCGACGGCGCTCGCCCTGCAGACGCTCCTCAAGTGCGGCACGCCGCCGGGCGACCCCGCCGTCGTCATGGGATTCCAGCACCTCCTCCGGAACCACGCGAAGCCCGGCTCCACCTACGAGGTCGCCATCGTCATGCTGGCCCTCGAGGCGAAGGCCAACCCGGTCAAGCGGGAGCGGTTCCAACCGGTGGGCGAGGCGAAGGGCCAAAGGCCCCTCGCGCTGTCGCCGGAGGACCGCCGGTGGATGCAGGCGCTGCTGGACCAGCTGGTGAAGTCCCACCGGGGGCACGGGTGGCGGTACTTCGACGCCGAGGCGGGAGACCCCCACGGCATCCACCTCGACCTGTCGAACACCCACTACGCCGTCATGGCGCTCCACGCCGCGCAGCGGGCGGGACTCAAGGTGCCGGCCGCCGTCGTCACGGGCACGGCCGACTGGGTGCTGTCGCAGCAGGAAAAAGACGGCCCGAAACGCGAACGCTTCGATCCCGACGCGGGCAAGCCCGGACGGTCGGTCTCGACCGTGCAGGACCGGGCGCGCGGCTGGGCCTACGCGAAGGACAGCCCCACGGCCGCCGAGGCGATGGCGACGGGCTCCATGACCGCGGCCGGCATCATCATCCTGGAGATGTGCGCCGACATCGCCGCGGCGCTCGATCCCGCGTGGCTCGCGCGGAGGCGCGCCGCCCTGGAGCGCGCGATCGCCGACGGCCTCGCGTGGCTCGACCTGAACTGGGCGGTCGATCGCAACCCGCCGGGCTACAACCCGTACGGGGTCTTCTATCTCTACGGCGTCGAGCGCGTCGGCGACCTGCGCCGGCGCACCCTCATCGGGTCCCACGACTGGTACACCGAGGGCGCGACCTACCTGCTGGAGTCGCAGGGCGACGACGGCCGCTGGGACCAGAGCGACATCCACCCGCCCCGGGACGTGCTCAACACGTGCTTCGCCCTGCTGTTCCTCGACCGCGCGACCCTGTCCGTCACGACGCCGCGCCGCTGACGGGGGGCCGCCGGTTGAGGCGGCGGCCGAGGACCACGCCGACGCCGAGCAGGACGAAGCCCGCGACCAGGCGCGGCACCGTGGCGTGCACGTCCGGCTCGGGGGCGTAGAGGCCGAGGCTGAGCGCCTTCACCGCGGCGCAGCCGAAGTCGTCGCTATCCGCCCACCCCGCCGCCAGCATGAGCGCGACGCCGAACGCCCCGGTCCAGAGGCAGAGCAGGCCGCCCAGCAGGCGCATGGCCGCAGCCTACGCGAGGCCGCGGCCGCGGCGCAAGTCACGTCACCCGCGCGATCAGGTCGCCCGGCTCGAGGGTCGCGCCCTTCTGGACGGCCAGGCGTTCGACGGTGCCCGCGGTCGGCGCCGCGACGGGGGTCTCCATCTTCATCGCGCTGAGCACGGCGAGGGGGTCGCCGGCCTTCACCGAATCGCCGGCCTTCACCTTCACCTCGACGACGACGCCGGGCATGGGCGCGCCCACCGCCGCGGGATCGTCGGGGTCGGCCTTCTCCCGGGCCACCTCGTCCTTCACGGCGGCCTTGTCGGCGATCCGCACGGCCCGCGGCTGGCCGTTCAGCATGAAGGAGACCTCGCGGCGGCCCTTCGCGTCGAGGGGCCCGACGGTCGTGTGCTCCACCACGAGCGTCTTGCCGCGCTCGATCTCGAAGGCGATCTCCTCGCCCTGCTTCAGGGGCGCGAGAAAGGCGCGCGTCGGCAGCACCGAGAGGTCGCTGAAGCGCGCCCGCTGCTCCATGTACTCGTCGAACACCTTGGGGTAGAGCGCGGCGGACAAGGCGTCCACGTCGCGCAGCTCGCGGCCGTGCGCCTCCTCGAGCCTGGCGCGCTGCTTCTCGAAGTCGTAGGGCGGAAGCGACGCGCCGGGCCGCCCCTCGATCCGCGGCAGGGCCTTCAGGGCGCGCGTGCGGAACGGCTCGGGGAAGCCGCCGTGGGGGCGTCCCAGCGCACCCTGCAGGAACTGCAGTACCGACGCGGGGAACGACAGCGTCTCGGCGCGCTGCAGCACGTCGCGCTCGTCCAGGTCGTTCTGCACCATGAACTGCGCGAGGTCCCCCACCACCTTCGACGACGGCGTCACCTTGATGAGGTCGCCCAGGATCCGGTTCGCGGCGACGTAGGCGCGCTTCACCGCCTCCCAGCGCCCCTCGAGGCCGAGCGCCGAGGCCTGGAACCGCAGGTTGGTGTACTGGCCGCCGGGCATCTCGTGCTCGTACACGTCGGCGCCCGCGCTCTTGAGCCCGCTCTCGAAGGGCGCGTACAGCCCCCGGACCCCCTCCCAATAGGCGTTGAGGGGCGTGACCGTCTTCCACTGGATGCCGGTGTCCCGCGGCGTGCCCGCGAGCGCGGCGACCACAGCACCCAGGGCCGGCTGCGACGTGAGCCCCGCCATGGCGTCCAGCGCCACGTCGACGACGTCGGCCCCCGCCTCGGCCGCGGCGAGCATCGATACGACGCCCGTCCCCGCCGTGTCGTGGGTGTGCACGTGGATCGGCAGGTCGGGGTGCGCGTCCCGCAGCGCGCCCACCAGCATCCGGGCGGCCCGCGGCTTGAGCAGCCCCGCCATGTCCTTGATGCACAGGACGTGCGCGCCCATGCCCTTCAGGCGCTCGGCGATGCCGAGGTAGTAGTCGAGCCCGTACTTCGTGCGCTTCGGATCCGAGACGTCGCCGGTGTAGCAGAGCACCGCCTCGATGACGCCCCCCGCGCTCCCCGCCGCGTCGATGCCGACCTTGAGGTTCTCGAGGTCGTTGAGCGAGTCGAACACGCGGAAGACGTCGATGCCGCGGCGGTGCGCCTCCTCGACGAACCGCGCGACCACGTTGTCGGGGTACGACGTGTACCCGACGGCGTTCGCCCCGCGCAGGAGCATCTGGAACGGCACGTTGGGCACGAGCGCGCGTAGCCGCTCGAGGCGGTCCCAGGGGCACTCGCGCAGGAACCGCAGCGCCACGTCGAAGGTGGCGCCGCCCCACATCTCGAGGCTGAAGAGCCCGGGAAGGGCGCGCGCCGTGTGCGGCGCGATGGCGATCATGTCGCGGGTGCGCACGCGCGTCGCCAGGAGCGACTGGTGCGCGTCGCGCCACGTCGTGTCCATGAGCAGCAGGCCCGCGTGCGCGCGCACGGCCTTCGCGAACCCCGCCGGCCCCTGCTCCAGCAGCACCTGCCGCCAGCCGGGCGAAGGGGGGTCCGGGGGCAGCGGCGGCGGCTCGGGGTCGGGGCCAGCCGGCGGAACCGCCCGCAGCACGGGGGTCTGGGGGCCGTTCACGAGGACCTCACCGAAGTAGGTCAGGAGCTTCTGGGCGCGGTTGCGCCGGCGGGGGCTGCGGAACATCTCCGGCGTGTCGTCGACGGACACCGTGTCCACCGGCCCCTTCTGGAAGCGCGGGTGCCCCAGCACGCTCTGGAGGAAGGGGATGTTCGTCGCGACGCCGCGGATGCGGAACTCGGCCAGCGCCCGGCGCAGCTTCGTCGCCGCCCGCTCGAAGGTGAGCGCGTGGCCCGTGACCTTCACGAGGAGCGAGTCGTAGTGGGGCGAGATGACCGCGCCCACGTAGCCGGAACCGCCGTCGAGGCGGATGCCCATGCCCGCGCCCGTGCGGAACGCCTCGAGGCGCCCCGTGGCGGGCTGGAACCCCTTGGCCGGGTCCTCCGTCGTGACGCGGCACTGGATCGCGCAGCCGCGGATCGTCACGGCGTCCTGGCTCAGACCCAGGTCGGAGAAGGTGGCGCCGCCGGCGATGCGGATCTGGGACTGCACGATGTCGACGCCCGTGACCTCCTCGGTGACGGTGTGCTCCACCTGCAGGCGCGGGTTGACCTCGATGAAGTAGTGGCGGCCCTGCGCGTCCACGAGGAACTCGACGGTGCCGGCGTTGCGGTAGCCCGCGTGGCGCATGAGCCGCACGGCGTCGCCGGTGATGCGCGCGCGCAGGTCCGCGTCGAGGCCGCGGGCCGGCGCGATCTCCACCACCTTCTGGTGCCGGCGCTGCACCGAGCAGTCGCGCTCGAACAGGTGCATCACGTCGCCCGCCGCGTCGGCGAGGATCTGCACCTCGATGTGCCGCGGCCGCTCCACGTAGCGCTCCAGGAAGAGCGCGCCGTCGCCGAAGGCCGCCTCGGCCTCGGACCGCGCCCGGGCGAAGGACTCGTCGAGGTCCTTGAGATCGCGCACGACCCGCATGCCGCGGCCCCCGCCCCCCATCGCCGCCTTCAGGATGACGGGCAGCCCCGCCTTCTGCGCGAAGACGCGCGCCTCCTTCGCGTCCTTCAGCGGCTCGGGGGTGCCCGGCACGACGGGCACGTCGCACTCCATCGCGAGCTTTCTGGCCGTGGTCTTGTCGCCGAACGCCTCCAGCACGTCGGCGGGCGGGCCGACGAAGGCGATGCCGGCCTCGGCGCAGGCCTTGGCGAAGTAGGCGCGCTCGGACAGGAACCCGTAGCCGGGGTGGATCGCGTCGACGCCGTTCGCCCGGGCGACCGCGAGGACCTCGTCGGCGGCGAGGTCCGCCGCGACGGGGGTGAGGCCGCGGCCCACGAGGTACGCCTCGTCGGCCTTGTACCGGTGCAGGTGCACGCGGTCCTCGTGGGAGAAGATCGCCACGGTCCGGATGCCCAGCTCGGTGCCGGCCCGGAAGACCCGGATCGCGATCTCCCCGCGGTTGGCGCAAAGCAGCTTCCGGATCGCCATGGGCCGCCATCCTACCCGCAGCCCCTCGCGGACCGGGGGCGGGGCATTGCGTCGCGCCCGCTCCCGCGAGTACGCTCACGTCCATGCGCGCCGCGCTCGTCCTCGCGCTGGGATTGTGTTGCGCTTCCCCCGCCCGCGCGGGGGACGCCGTCGACCTCGTGCCCCGGACCGCCAAGGACACGATCTGGAACCGCGGCTACTCCCTGACGATCCGCCTGCGCGGCACCATGGAGGTGGAGCGCACGACCCGGGCGGTGACGGTGCAGGTCGACGAGGAGGCCGCCTTCCGCGACACCATCCTCGAGGTGAACGAGCAGAAGCGGCCGACGCGCATCGAGCGCCACTGCGCCCGCTGGGACCGCACCGCGACGATCGCCATCGCCGGCATCGCGTCGAAGACGGAGCGCGAGGTGGAGCCCGCCGAGGGCAAGACCGAGACCCGGGACGACACGATGACGAGCGGCTTTTTCGTCGAGCTTCTGGAGCGCGCCGTCAACCGCGCCGGGGTGAGCCCGGGAGACACGTGGACCGAAACCCCCCGAAGCGGCGCGTTCGAGTCGACCGAGGTGATCTGCAAGCTGTCCTCGGTCTCCACGATCAAGGGGGAGAGGACCGCGAAGGTCTACGTCACCCTCAAGGTCAAGGGGAGCGCGGAGAACTCCATCATGGAGGCCACCGTGCGCGGCTACGCGTACTTCTCCCTCGAGCGGGAGCGCATCGTGCGCAGCGATCTCAAGGGCACCGTGAAGATGAAGGTGGACAAGGTGGGCACGGTCTTCGGGACGATGCGCGAGAAGGCCGAGATCACCCCCGGCAGCCGGGACGGCTAGGCTTCACCGGGTCATGCGGTAGAGCAGGTAGGCCCCCGCCGCCAGCGCCGCGACCAGGAGCACGAAGAGGGTGATCTTCACCCAGCTGTAGGGCGCGCGTCCCGCGACGCGCCCGGTCTGGCCGTGGACGAGGATCGGGTACGTCTTTCCCCGGAACTCGTAGGTGAGCGTCCACAGCGGCAGCAGGACGTGCTTCCAGCGCACGTCGCGGATGTGGTTCTCCACGCGCAGGCTCCTGTGGGTGTCCCCCGGCACGTCGCGGGCGCAGCGGCTCTGCTGCTCCGCCACGACCCGGACCCTGGCGCGCCCCCACCCCGTGCGCAGGTCCACGGAGTACTCCTCGGCCAGCCACCCGGCCAGGTACTCGGGGCGGTACGGCACGAGGCCGCTGCGCCGGAACCCGCCGAGGCGCGACGCGAGGTCCTCAGGCACCGCGCGGCTGGCGTTGACGAGGAGGTCGTCGTAATCGTCGGAGCGGTCCCCCGACGACGGCCACCACCGCGTGCGGCGCTCCTGCTCCGTGTAGGTCTCGTGCTTGCCGTTCACAAAGCGCGTCTTCGTGACGGTCACGTAGTAGTAGGTGCCGCTCTCGGCGGTCCACGACGAGTCGACGTGGCAGTCGAAGGTCCAGTGGGGCACGTACACCCCCCGGGCGTCGAAGGCGCGGGTCTTTTTCAGCGCGTTCGGCCGGAACCAAAGGCCGTCGATCCAGCGCAGGAACGCCCGCTCCACCTGGGCCCGGGACACGTCCATGGGCACGAGGGACTCGGGCCGGATGGCGTTGCGGTTCGCCTCCTGCGCGAGCACGTGGGCCGACCCGCAGAAGACGCACTCGCGGCTGGTCTCGGTCCGCTCGAAGACGACCGTGGCGCCGCAGTTGCCGCAGCGGGCCCCGCGCACCTCCAACCCCCACCCCCGCGCGGCCGCCCCCGCGTCCTCCAGGGGGTGCTCCTCGATGACCCGGTTCTCCTCCGCCACCGGCGTCGCGTGGCCGCAGTAGTCGCACGTCAGCGCGTCGGCATCGGGGTCCCACTTGAGCCGGGCGCCGCAGTTGCCGCAGGGGAACTCGACCCGCTCGTCGCGCCGCGATTCCGCCTCCGAATGATCCACCGCGTTCGCTACTATAGGCTCCCGGAACCAACACGAGGAGAGTGCATGGGCATCCTGGACTTCTTCAAGCGCGGCGTCGGCGAGATGATGGTGGCGCGCCCCGACGGCGCCAAGTCGCAGGTGGTGTGGAAGCACCCCGACCCCACCATCCCGATGAAGTCCCAGCTCACGGTGGAGGCCGACGAGAAGGCGGTCTTTTTCCGGGACGGCAAGGTGCAGGCGGTGCTGGGCCCCGGCCGCCACACCCTGGACACGTCCAACCTGCCCTTCCTCTCCAACCTGATCGATTCCTTCACCGGCGGCAACGTCTTCATCGCCGAGGTCTTCTTCGTCAACACCCGGGAGAACCCGGGGGTGAAGTTCGGCGGCCGCGTCGGCCACGTGGAGGACCCGAAGAGCGGCATCCCCGTCGAGACGATGGTGCACGGCGAGTTCTCCTTCAAGGTCACCGACCCCGAGAAGCTCATCGTGGGCCTCGTCGGCACGGGCCGCGCCGAGAGCTTCCTCGTGC
>ERZ869936.2531-NODE-2531-length-10618-cov-3.522957_pt1 | contig 10618 bp, 14 predicted proteins | sample MGYA00520876_ERZ869936 | MGnify/ENA primary metagenome ERZ869936 (study PRJEB32218, sample SAMN09650985) | biofilter metagenome | isolation source: enrty point of leading RO module | place: Saudi Arabia: Thuwal, RO plant located on Red Sea | collected 2016-02-17 ... | reverse complement strand
GCTTTGGCAGCGAAGGCCGGAGTAGAATTGTCTGATGAAATATTTGATGAAGAGGGTAACATCCGCCCCGAGATGGTTGGACGGTTTCTTGCACCGGGTGCCCTATATGCCAAAGGTGCTGCTCTGGCTCCAGGCATCGGCAGGCTGTTTGCTCAAACTACGAAAACCCGAGGTTCGGGGATCGAGGTCAAAGGATCTAAAGGCGCTGAACTCGAAGCTCCGCCCTCGGACCTTGAACCTTTGCCCTCGGAAAAATTCGGAGATTTCACCACACCTGAGTTGATCACGGCTTGGACAATTGATCAGACTAAAGTCCCTCGTGCCGAGGTTGCGGCCAGACTTAAAAATGACCCATCAGCAACGGCTCGTACCAATGAAGCGTTAGATGATCTTGGCTATGGTGACACGGTTCCGGTTTATAGATACATCATGCTGAAAGGAGACGAGGAATCAGCAGAGTTTGTCCCTGAAGGTCTGATATCAGCTACTTTGGATCCCAGACAGCTTGAAGCAAACATATTTTTCATGGACAAAACTCAACCTGTTTTCACGGATACCGTTCAAAGAATTGTACGATATGATGTTCCTAGAGATCGTATTGCTGGTTATTTGCCAGCTTTTTCTGATCAAATTAAACGCGGCGTAAATAAGGCTGTTAAAGAAAGAGGCATTGGGCAAAAAAAGATAACAGGCACTAAGGTAGTTACGAATCCAGCGGAGCATTCTAAGACTCTTTTAGGGTTGCAGGATGAAGTTATCGCAGACGTATCTGATCTAGAACCAAAGTTTTTTTCTACTCCATCCTATAGCAGCAGAGGTGTTGTGCCACGAGACGTAAGAGAGAATGAGGTAGGAAGCCTGATCTTGCCAATGGTTTCTAAGGGCAAGATTGACACCAGTGGGTTCTCAGAAACGCGCACAGCCTTAAATCGACTTGATTTTGGGGGTTACGGAGCAGCCGACGATCAACTTGAAGCTTTTGAAGCCGCTGAAGCAGCGGCCAGACAAAAGTTTGTTGACGAGTACTCAGAGTTCTTTAACTTCACAAACCTTGAACCTTCTCCTAAATCTACGACCACTGTTGCGCCAAAGAAAGAAGTCCTCGAGGGCGAGGTTGTAGGTACAAAGTCCAAGAAGTACATGAAGCTTGAGAAGGAGATGGGCGAAGCTCGGACCCCGGAACTTCGTGCTGCCCGTGAGTTGGACATGGAGACTCAGGGCGTTGAGGATGCGTTTGATTTGAATGCGGCCAACAACATAGACAAGAACTTTGAGTTTGCCAGTGGCGGCGATGATGTTCGAGCTACGTCTGATGAGTTCATTAGTGGTGTGATTGACGAATATCAGGGTGCGAGGGATCAGGGTTTCAATCGCGGCGATGCGTTGGTTGATGCTATTCGTGTTAAGGTGAGAGACTACAACGAAATATATCCTGATGCTTTGGATGCGAACTCTGTTCTTGATGACATTGCAAAGAATGTAAATGATGACTTTGGTTTTGACGCGGCACTGTCACGTTTTCGTGAGGCGCAGACAAACAGAAAGGCGTTAGAGGCTGAGTTACAGACGGCAAAGTTCAAGAATGTTAGAGAGGCGCAGGAGGCGGCGACTCGTGTAAGAGAAGAGCAGCTTGGTATTGCGGATTTGAGCGATGCGGAAAAAGCGGCGTTCTACAGGAACATGGGTGAGCAAGAGCAGCGCGGTATTGCAGGTATAGGTATTCCAGAGCCGGAGACACCCAAGCCTAATCTGCGTTTGGTTAAAAAAGCCAAAGGTGGTCCCGTGGACATGCGTTCTGGTGTAGGTGATTTATTTAGGGTATATTCGTAAAATGGCAGACAAAGATATAAAAATTGATGGTCGTACACCCAAACAAATTCGCATTATAGGGATTAGTGGCGACATAACAAAGCTTACAGATAAGCAATTTGATTATCTGAATGATGTCATAAAGCCTGAGATTTATGGCAGAAAGAACAAGCGAGATGGCGGCATGATCAAAGGTTTTAGTCCCATTGCCCGACCTCAAAAATTTAAAGGAATCTTCTAATGGCTATCGAACCAAGACAGATTGCAGGAATGATGGAGCAGGCCATGGGTCCGGGTGGACCAGCAGCCGTGCCCGAAGATGCTATGACCGAGGTTCAAATACCATTGCCCGGTATGGAAGATCTTCCGCCCGGTATTGAGCTTGTTGGCGCGGAAGAAATGGTGACGGTCGAGGCGGAAGTCTATGATCACAATGCAAATCTGGCCGAGGTTCTAGATAGATCTACGCTTGGTTTTTTGTCCTCGGACCTTGGATCTTTGGTTGATGAGGATCGTGAGGGTCGGTCTGAGTGGGAAGAGGCTATCTCGAAGGGTCTGACGTTACTTGGTATTAATTACGACGAGCGGTCAGAGCCGTTCATGGGGGCGAGTGGTGTAACGCACCCTGTGTTATCTGAGGCGATCACGCAGTTTCAGGCGCAGGCATACAAGGAGATGTTACCACCGGGCGGACCTGTAAAGACGCAGATCCTGGGTGAGCAGAATCGCATGGTTGAGGAGCAGGCTCAACGTGTGAAGGACTACATGAACTATCAGATCACGGAGGTGATGGAGGAGTTTGATCAGGACACGGATCAGATGTTGTTCTATCTACCGATCACCGGATCCACGTTCAAGAAGATTTACTTTGACCAGACAAAGCAGAGGGCGGTATCGAAGTTTGTTCCTGCCGAAGATCTGGTTGTTCCGTATCATGCGTCTGATTTAAGGACAGCGGAGCGGTATACACATGTGGTGCGGATGAGTGAAAACGAGATCCGCAAGTTACAGGTTGGAGGGGTATATAGGGATGTTGACTTATCTCCGAGCGAAGATGACCAGTCTGATTCAACAATCCGTGGCAAAGCTGACGAGATTCAGGGCCTACGTTCTGGATATTCTGATGAGATGTTTACACTCTTTGAGATCCATGTGGACTTGGATCTTGAGGGATTTGAGGATATGGACGCGGAAGGTGAGCCAACAGGTATCAAGCTTCCCTATATCGTCACTATGGACGAAGCTTCGGGGGAGATTCTTTCGGTAGTACGCAACTATCGTGAGGAGGACCCGCTTCGTCGCAAGCGTCAGTACTTTGTTCATTATAAGTTTTTGCCGGGTCTGGGCTTCTATGGCTTTGGGCTGCTGCATATGATAGGAGGATTGTCTCGTGCTGCAACGTCTATACTCCGTCAGCTTATCGATGCTGGTACGCTCTCGAATCTACCGGGCGGTTTCAAGGCTCGCGGGGTCCGCATTAGGAACGATGACGAGCCTGTTAACCCGGGTGAGTTTCGTGATCTTGATGCCCCTGGCGGTGATATTAGGAATGCTATTATACCTCTCCCATACAAGGAGCCTTCTGGAACGCTGGCTCAGTTACTTGGGGTGGTCGTTGATTCGGGCCGAAGATTTGCACAGGTTACGGACACAAAAGTCGCAGATGTCAACTCCAATGCTCCCGTGGGAACTACAGTGGCTCTCATCGAACAGGGATCAAAAGTAATCTCGAGCATTCACAAGCGTCTGCATTATGCTCAGAAGAACGAGTTCCGTATGCTGGCCGAGATCTTTGCCACCAATCCTATGCCTTACCCATACTCGATTGGTGCAAACATGAATCCTGCAATCATGGCGCATGATTTTGATGGGCGGGTAGATATCCTCCCAGTGTCTGACCCGTCCATCTTTTCTATGGCCCAGCGTTTGTCACTGGCACAAACACAGCTTCAACTAGCGCAGGCTGCACCACAGATGCACAACATGTATGAAGCTTACCGCCGGATGTATGATGCGCTAGATGTGAAGAACATTGACTCGATTTTGCCACCACCGCAGCCGCCACAACCAAAAGATCCTGCCACAGAAAATGCTCTGGCTCTGAAGGGTCAGCAGTTGCAGGCATTCCCGCAGCAGGACAGCATGGCTCACATTCGTGTGCACGTTGCGATGATTCAGTCACCTGCTATACAGGCAAACCCGCAAGCCTTTGGTATTCTACAGGCGCACATACAGGATCATCTGGCTATCTTTGCTCGTGATGTAATTCAGGATATGTTCGAGCAGGGTATAATGCAGGCGAAAGAACAGGGTGAGGCAATACCTCAAATTGATCCGAACGCTGTTGAAGCGGCGGTGGCACAGCAGATTGCTGATACGATGGAGCAGCTTGCACCGCTACTCAAGCCGCAAACTCCACCTGATCCGCTGGTTCAGATACGTCAGCAGGAGTTGCAGAACGATACGGCTGAGATACAGCGTAAGATGCAGAACGATGCACTGGACTTCCAGATCGATCAAGCCAAGTTGCAGCAAGCTTATGATACAGCTATGCAGCGGCAGGCTCTGCAAGAGAAGATTGCCGCCGATAGAAACGATGTTAACATCTATCGCATCAATACACAGGCTAACTTAAAACGCGGTCAGTAAAATGGAAAACATTATAATAGCAGCCATACTAGCTGGAATGGTGCATTCTTACATCACTACCGATGACAAACAGGAAGCATTCGTAGATGAAACGAATTGGCAAAGCATAGGTAACTTCTCCGTTAAGAAGGGAGAGGTAGAGTGGGTGATGATCACCGATGACTAAAGAGTTCATTCTGGTAATTTCTATGTGGGGTTTTGACGGCTATGAATGGCAGTACATAGGAAATCAGGTTGCTCTTCAACATCCTTTTACAGAGGCTCAGTGTGTACATTTAATAGATGAAAACATGTGGAGAGCAACGTACCACAATCAGTATTACAAGATGGTGGCACATTGTTTTCCTACAGATTGTGATGGAAAGACTGCGTGTGACTGATGCCAAAACTCAGCGAGAACACAGAACTGGCTATGCCAATACGCAATTTGATTGCGTTGCTTATAGCTGCAACTGTTGGCACATGGGCTTATTTTGGAGTTATCGAACGTCTTAACACTATCGAGAACAAGCTGATTCTGATGGAAACAGATCTTAACATGAATACAGAGTTCCGTATTAAGTGGCCTAGAGGTGAAATGGGTAGTCTACCAGCAGATAGTGAACAGTTTATGATGATCGAGCATTTAGCGGGTGAGTTAGAAAAGCTGGCTGAAAGCATTGAAAGTGGTAATGCTCCACATGACCAGCAACAGAAACTGGTGTTGGAGTTTTACGATAGACGACTTACGAAGATCGAAGACAATATAGAAAAGTTGGTGAATCAAGAATGATTGAGATGACTTTTGTTTTGCTGTTGATGATTGGGGAGGAGCGGGTTGAATATACGCCCTATAAGAACTTGTCTGAGTGTTTGAATATACGACGCAAGATCAAACGTAATGTTGGGCATACCACGGACTTTGATAAGAAGTGGTCATGTAAACAACTCAAGGTTAGACTTGAAGCTGGCGAGATCATGGAAATCTTGGAGGACGAATGATACAGTTTTTAGGACCAATAGCTAATTTAGCTGGCACATGGCTCGAGGGCAAAGTCGAAGAGAAGAAGGCTGTGACTGGTGCAAAGGTTGCTAAGGCCCAGGCGGAAGCTGTCATAATGCAGAAGAAAGCTACCGGAGAGATTGACTGGGATCTTAAAATGGCTGATGCTTCTGCACATAGCTGGAAAGACGAGTGGTTAACAATTTTGTTCTCGATTCCGCTCATTTTGAGCTTCTGTGGTGATTGGGGCAGGGAGATAGTCACGAATGGTTTTGCCGCTCTTGAGTCCATGCCGGATTACTATCAGTATACTTTGGGAACTATTGTGGCAGCTAGCTTTGGAACACGAGCAGCGACGAAGTTTTTTGGGAAGAAGTGATGCAAAAATCCCTAGAGAGAGACAGCGATTACAACCAATACGATATGGATGGCGACGGGGTAGTTACCGACGAGGAGCTTGAACACGCCAAGGATATCAAGAAGACCGAGACTGAGCTTAGAAAAAATGTAGCGCAGTTGCGTATGGCTAGATACACTCTGATATTCATGGGGTGCTATGCGGTTTTCTTGGCATCTCCATGGTGTTCGGCAGAGAAGTTAGAGGGATTAGGGGCCGTTACAGACCTTATCTTCTTGAGTGGCGCAGGCATTGTCGGCGCATATATGGGCACAACAGCTTGGATGAGTAAGAAATAATGGCAAAACCTAGAGCAGCACAATTTGCAAAAGATATTGGTGTATCGACTAATCAGGCGAAAAAGCTTATAAATGAAGGACGGCGGCGCAGAGACGGCGGCTCAAACATACTGGAGGCAACTATGGCTGATGCTAGCAACCCTAACGAAATGGCTCTTAAAGAAGAACGTAAACGTAGAAGACTGCAAAGTATAATTGATGCGGGTGGTCCTGATAAGACTGGTGGTTCCTCAGATGTGGGAGAAGTCTACGATAAGGCATCGTATGCTAGAGCTAAAGAACGGGCTGAAGAAATGTTAAAAGATATGGACACATCTAAAAGAGTTGATGGTGGTTTTGAAGTTCGTGGCATGGGTGCTGCTCTTAATCCAAGACAAGCAAAAATCCGCTAATGTTTGAACCTATCGACAGAGTGATGAAGAACAAGCGGGGCGGGGCCGTCCCGCGTCGCACCCAGATTGGTGGGCAAGATCACATGCTGTCGTACATCACACCAACTGAAGCTGAGATATTGATGCAGCTTGGTGGATCTGGTGAGCCGGGTCCGGCGGGTATACCTGCGTTTAGAGGTGATCCTGGTCAGATGGCCGATGCTCAAGACAGCTTGGGCGGAGGCAACGGCGGCAACGACGGTCCTGACCCTGATTTTGATCCTCTCGCAGGTACTCAAACATATGATGCAGCGACGGGTGCGCCAACGAGTTTTGACGCTACACCGGGAACGGGTAACTATGGTGGCTATGAAGATGATGATTTTGGTTTTGCTCAACCTGCCACGAGCGGCGGGGGAGTTGTTGGTGCACAACAGTCATACAACATGGCTAACGCCATTACATTAGACAATCCTTACGGTAACAAAGGTTTTTTTACCAGAGTTTTTGGAATACCTGCAAACAAGATTAGCTATTCAAATATAATGAGTGCTAATACTCGTGCACAAATAGCCAACAATCAGTTCTCAAAGTTTGCAAATCCTACTAATCAACCTGGTAAGATTGGATACAACCCAGCGTTTGAAACAGCAAAGCCGGGATTTTTAAGACGTGGTGTTCAGAAAGCAGGTTTTAATACGGCACTCGGGCCTGTTCAAGAGTTCGCTACAAAAAGAAGTCCAACAGATATGCTGGCGATAGCAGGCATTGGTGCATTGAATCCAGTACTTGGTATTCTGACAGAGGCACTTACAGACACCACTTACGGGTTACCTGGGCTGGCTCCACCTGATGCAGCACCACCGGGTGAGCCACAGACATTTATGGGTCAAGCCTTCCAAGCTGGGAAGCAAGCAATAAGTGATGCTTATGCTGCGGCCAGAGAAACTCTTGGAGCTTTGGCAGATAGACTTACACCTGAACAGGCGGAGGTTGTGGCTAACGCTACTCCAGAACAAAAGGCACAGATACAACAAGACTTTGGAGTTAGCCCACCTTCCATAGCTGCTCAAGATGCGTTAGGCCAAAAAGCCATATCATCAATAAATGATATGATAGCTCAAAATACAAAGTCTTTTGGAGATCCTTTGTCAGATATGTTTGGCTACAGCATGCAGCCGAGTCCAGAAGAGGTAGCGTTAGCAAAATCTGTCACTCCTGCACAAGATACTGTGGCTTTCAGACCGGATACTGAGGCAGAAAAACTAGCGAAAGACCTTGGATTGGCATCGCTTGTAGACGCGCTCCCAGACGCACCGTCTCTTGATATGCAAAGCATACCGGGCTTTACTCAAGATGCATTAACTGGTGGTCAAAATCCATCTATCTTTGGTGGAGATGGTGGTGGTGGAGATGGTTCTGATCCTGATCGTCCCACACAAGAGGTGACGGAAGTAGATGAGGATCCATATTCATATGATCCAAAGATAACTGGTGGATTTTATGATTACGGTCAGCCACCTACTTTTGACGGTAGAATTCTTATCCCGACATAGGAGGTTTTAAAAGACCGATTTAACTTAGTTATATAGCAAGGGGAACAAAATGGATGTGGTATCTTTTATAAAAGACTATCAAAAGATATTGATTAACCGTGTAGATGATATTAGTGTTTCGATCACAAGCGGTGGAGTAACAGACTGGGAAGACTACAAAGCAAGAGTTGGTGAAATACAGGTGGTCACCTATGCTCTTGATGAATTAAAGGCCCTGCTGAAGAAAGTGAAGTATATCGATGACACTGATCGTACCTGAATATGTCCTAGCGCAACGAGCCGCAAAACAAAAAGCCGAAAAAGACGCAAAAGCTAAATCCTTAAAAGATAGAATGCCACAGCCCACAGGGTGGAGGATCCTTGTCATGCCTTATATGGGCAAGGAGAAAACGGATGGTGGTGTCTATGTTCCTGACAAAGTGAGAGAACGAGAGTCACGAGCCACAGTGGTGGCTTATGTGGTCAAGCTCGGTCCTCTTGCTTATCAGGACAGGGACAAGTTTGGCGACAATGACCCCTGGTGCAAGGAGGGAGACTGGGTTTGCATTGGCAGATATGCCGGATCCAGATTCAACATCGAGGGCGGAGAGGTCCGTATTATCAATGATGACGAGGTCATCGCAACCATCGTTAATCCTGACGATGTTAAAAACTATGGAGCATAATGATGGCAGAAGCTGCAAAGAAAACTACTGATTTGTCCGCTGATCTTGAAGAGGAGCAGGGGCAAGAAGTAGAGGTAGCCGAGGAGGAGACTCAGGAAGAGCAGGCTGAACAGGAAACAGTTGAGCAGGCTTCTGAGGAAGAAGAGGCTTCTGAGGATGAAAAAGAGGAAGAGCTTAATCAGTACTCAAAGAATGTTCGTGATCGTATAAGTAAGATTACTCAGAAGTATCGTGACGAAGAAGCTCAAAGAATAGCAGCGGTTGAGTTTGCTCAGAAAGTAAAAGAGCAGAATGACGAGCTTAGACAGCGGTTAACAGCACTTGATCAGTCTTACGTTGGTGAGTTTGGAACTCGTATACAATCACAGATTGATGCTGCAAAAGTGGCGTACCAGAAAGCCTATGATGAGGGCGATGCAGATGCGATGTTCGAGGCTCAGAAGAATCTGAGCAGGCTTGCTTTGGAAGAGGCACAAGTAGAGCAGGCAAAGAAAAGGCAGGAACAGCAGGCTGCTGCTCCTAAACAAGAACAGCCGCAACAACAACCACAGCAGCAGGCAGCACCAAAACCGGACCCGAAAGCAGAAGCTTGGGCGGCAAAGAACGAGTGGTTTGGTCAAGATCAAACAATGACTTACGCTGCTTTTGGTATTCATAGACAACTTATCGAGGATGAAGGGTTTGACCCATCGTCGGATGAGTACTATACTGAACTTGATCGTAGAGTCCGTTCGGAGTTTCCACAGAAGTTTGGAGGCTCCAAAGACAAAGGACCCAGAGTCGCCTCTGCTGAGTCCACGGCTTCTAAGTCGTCTACGAAAAAGGGGCGCAGAACAGTCAAGTTGACTCCTTCGCAGATTCAGATAGCGAAGAGGTTAAATGTTCCGCTCGAAGAATATGCAAAGTATGTCAAGGAGTAGTAAAATGACTGGTTCTATTAAGAGAACGCCTCGCGATGCGGAAACTCGCGCAAAGACCCAAAGGCGCAAGCCATGGGCACCTCCATCAAAACTGGAGGCTCCAGAAGCACCCGCAGGGTACAAACATCGTTGGATTCGTACAGCCATTCGTGGTGAAGATGACAAGATGAATGTGACTACAAAGATGCGTGAAGGGTGGGAACCCGTTCGTGCAGATGAATATCCAGAACTCGAGGGTAAATTTCCTACCATCGAAGAAGGTGCTCATCAGGGTGTGATAGGAGTTGGCGGTTTGATGCTGGCTAGAATACCTGAAGAAACGGTTGAAGAAAGAACTGAATACTTCCGGGAGCAGACCCGTACACAAATGGATGCCGTGGATCAAAACTTGATGAGGGAACAACATCCCTCAATGCCTATTCATTCGGATAGGAAAAGTCGTGTATCATTCGGGGGAAAGTCAAACGATTGACCCTCACATTTGATAAGGAGTAAGCAATGGCAAACACTAATGTTGCCTTCGGCTTGAAGCCGATTAATATGCCCGGTGGCTCCCCAGCTACTCAAGGCACTAATGCATACTTCATTGACAGTGGTGCAAGCGCGATCTTTCAAGGATCAATGGTTAAGGCTGATAACGGCGGCGAAATCGTTATCTGTTCTGCCACCGGAGATACTGAAGCTCCCGTAGGTGTATTCGCTGGCTGTGAATATGTATCGTCTACAACTGGTAAGAGAGTGTTCTCAAATACATGGCCTGGTTCGGGTGCAGACACAAACTTCGATATCATCGGATTTGTGCATGACAACCCGCTTCAGCGTTATATTATTTGTACAGACGCTACTTTTACAAATCGCGCAACTGCGATTGCTGCTATCTTCGAGAACTCTCAGTTCGATAGCGGTGCAAGCGGTAGCACAACCACAGGTATTTCTAGTGCAAAGCTTGATGTTGCTACTCTGGATTCTT
>ERZ869936.2530-NODE-2530-length-10621-cov-3.763108_pt1 | contig 10621 bp, 7 predicted proteins | sample MGYA00520876_ERZ869936 | MGnify/ENA primary metagenome ERZ869936 (study PRJEB32218, sample SAMN09650985) | biofilter metagenome | isolation source: enrty point of leading RO module | place: Saudi Arabia: Thuwal, RO plant located on Red Sea | collected 2016-02-17 ... | reverse complement strand
ACGCCTCAGCCGTCGCCATGCCGTGTGGATAGGTCATGACCACCAGGGCATTGTCCTCGACGAGGATGTCTTCCTTGCGAAACCGCCCCGTTACGGCTGTGACGCGAGACGGGAGCCCCATGACGGCACGAGCCAGGACGGCACCGTAGCAGGCGTAATCCATCAGCGCCCCGCCGCCGTTTTTCTGCGGATCGAACAGCCAGTCGCAGAACGCGTCCGAGCAGCCGAGTTCGCGAGGTCCCGCATGGGCCGCCCGGTACTTCACCTGCCAGACATCTCCGACAATCCCTTCGGAAACCGCCCAGAGTGCGTGTTGCAGTTGTGGCCACCAGGCGAACGGCCAGTTGACGACCAGGTGCCCATCCGACTGCAGGGCTGGCATCAGCATCCGATCAGCAATCACGAGCGAGTCGGCCATTGGCTTCTCGATGAGGATGTGCAGTCCCCGGGCAGCCGCGTCGACGGCCAGTTCGGCCCCGTCTCGATTGTTGCTGAAGATGTAAACGCCGTCCAACCGTTCCGAATCCAGCAACCTCAGATGCGACTCATACGTCTGGGCGGGGGAATACTCGCCAAACTTCCGCAACAGGACGGGGTTGGGATCGCTGGCTGCGACCACATCGGCGGAATTCTCGCGCGTGAGCAACCGCAGATTGTCCCAGACGTGGTCATGACTGAGGCCGAGGACAGCCACTCTTAACGGCGAAGGCATGGCGATCATTTCCTGTGTTGGAACGGTGATCAATTGAAGGTGGACTGACGCGGGCGTCTGAGGACGACAATCGATCGAGATTCCACTTTGTAGAACGGCGATGCGACAGGCCGCTCCAGCCCCGGAACGCGGATGTCGTCGGGCGATGCCAAAGACATATCGATGACTCGTCGCCACTGCCCCGGTTTTCCTTCGAAAATTCCGAAGGTCAACGGTTCCCAATAGCCGTTGATCATTACGTACAGATCATCATCGTGCTGTGACCGACCGTCCAGACAAAATGCGAGCGAGTGCGACGATTCCGACAGATCGACAAAATGGTGGACTCCGTACCAGCGGATGTCGGACCTCCAGAATCGGGATCGAGAGAGTGACGGATGCGCCTTGCGAAAGGCAATCATCAATTTGAAGAATCGGAAGATGTCAGCATGTTCCTGCAGCCGGTCCCAGTTCAGCCAGCTCGTTTCGTTGTCCTGGTTGTACGGGTTGCTGTTTCCTCCCTGTGTCTGCAGAAACTCATCTCCCATCCGAAACATGGGTGTCCCGTTTGAAACAAGTAGCAGGCAGCAGAAGTTCTTTACCTGCTGTTTCCGCATGGCCAACACGTCGTGAGGAACATGCTCGTCCCCTTCCCAGCCGTGGTTCCAGTGGAAGTCGTGATTGCCGTCCTGATTGTCCCAACCGTTGGCCCAATTGTTCTTCTGATCGTACGAGACGAGATCATACATCGAGAAGCCGTCGTGCGAGGTGACATAATTGACGCTGTCGCAGGGACGGGCCGAATGCAGCAGATCGTCCGGAAAGAGATCGTCGCTGCCGTACAGCCGCTGCATCAGATCGCCGATAAGCCCCCCATCGCCACGAACAAAGCGCTGTACTGTTTCGCGATACCGCGAGTTCCACTGCAACCATTGCTGACCGGGGAACAAACTTCCCAGCAAAAAACCACCTGCCGCGTCCCAGGGTTCGGCAATCAGGCGAACTTCCTGCAGTTCGGGATCGTCACCGATTTGGCCCAGGATCGGGGGATCCTGTAATCGGATATTGCCCACGTTGTCACGTGTGAAAATCGACGCCAGATCGAAACGGAATCCGTCGACATGCATCTCGCGCCGCCAGTACCGCAGACTGTCGATAATCAACCGCCTGACTGCGCGATTGGCTGTGTGCAGCGTATTTCCTGTCCCACTGTAATTCGCAAAGGGATGCGTAGGATCGTTGGTCGCCAGATAGTACGTGCTGCTGTCAATTCCCTTGAATGAGTAGGTCGGGCCGCTGTGGTCTCCCTCGCAAGTATGGTTGTAGACCACGTCCATGCTGCCTTCGATGTCGGCCGCATGGAAGGCCTTCCGTCGCCGGGAATACTTGCTGTGTGGCGAGAAGAAATTGAGCGGCATGTACCCCCAGTAGTTGCCGTCCGAACTGTCAAACTGCTGGATGGGCATCAGTTCGACGGCCGTCACACCCAATTCCTTTAGATAAGGAATCTTGGCTGTCACACCGGTGAACGTACCGCGGACATCGTCGGGCAAGCCCGAGTTCGGATGCTTTGTGAAACCGCCCACGTGCAATTCGTAGATCAGCAGTTTCGAGTCATGCCGACAGTGCGGATCGCCCTGCCAGTCAAACGCGTCGATGACAGTGGGGAGTGTCCCCAGAGGCGCTTTACCGTCGTTGGCCCCGGGAATCTGGGCGGCGTGGCGATCGAAGCCAGGAGGAAAGTAGACTGACCGCGCATATGGGTCGAGCAGAAGTTTCTCCGCGTCGAACGTGTGCATCTCGAATGGGCTGCGGGGGCCCGGGCCGTTGCATCGATAGGCATAGAACTTGGCCCCGTCGACTTGCTCGGCCGAAACTCGACAATGCCAGACCCGCCCCGTTTTGTTCATGGACGGATCGAACTGATAGCTGAAGGCAGGTTGGATCAGATCGTCTGCCCGGTAGAGCAGCAGTTCCACGGACTCGGCGTGTTTCGAATAGATGGAGAAGTTGTAGGCGCATTCGTGCGGGACATGTGTCACGCCCAGTGGAGAAGCCGATCCTTCGCAAGCTTCCCAGCGATGCCCTTTCATTGTTGAGGTTCTCTCGATATTCGAGTCCGTTCATTCCTCAGACGGCACTGGTGGATTTGCTGTCACGGTGCGGTGACCCAGGCAACCGCCTCGTCGAGCTTGTCGTGATCAAAATATTTGACCCGAGCCGACGTAAACGGCTTGCAGAAGACGGCCATTCCTTCCTGCCAGCGAGATTCACCAACGATCGCCAGCCGCTCGACATCACCGAAGTGCTTCATGTCAAACTTGAGGTCTTCCCACAGTCCTCCCCCAGTCCAGCCGTGGAAGTCATGCAGACGCACAACCAACCGCAGTCTGCCGTGTTCGCCTAGCAGACGTTCAAACTCCGGTACCAGGACCTCGTAGTCCGCCGACTCCAACTTCTGGGTGATTCCGACATCGAGGAAGCGACGGTCTTCGTCGTAAAACATCGACACAGTCATGGCCCCCCCCCTCATTCGTAGGTGACTTGCAGGCGATTGACACCACAAGCCGACGCAACGGTGTTGATTCGCGGAATTGCAATGACACTCACCTTAAGCCAACAAGTCTTCGATGACGTGACCATGCACGTCGGTCAAACGGCGATCGATTCCGTTGTTCCGCACGGTCAATTGGGTGTGATCGATCCCCAGCAAACGGAGAATTGTCGCGTGAATATCGTAGACTTCAGTTGGACCATTACGATCGAGTGGTTTGTAACCCCATTCGTCCGATGGGCCATATGTCACCCCGCCGCGGATGCCGCCTCCCGCCAGCCAGTTGGTAAAGACGTATGGGTTGTGGTCGCGGCCGCGTCCTTGCTGGGACGAGGGCATCCGGCCGAATTCCGTCGTCCACAAGATGAGTGTGTCGTCGAGCAGGCCTCGCTGTTTCAGGTCGGCAATCAGCGCCGAGGCCCCGCGAGCCATCCCCCGTGCGAGGGGGCCATGATCTCTCTCGACGTCTTCGTGACTGTCCCAATTTCGTCTGGGGAACCCGTTGTCGTTGCCCGACCAGATTTGCACAAAACGGACACCCCGTTCCAATAGGCGGCGGGCGACCAGGCACTTGTTGGAAAAGTGGACCGTCTCTTCCCGGGCGTTAATTTCCTCTGAGAAAGACGACGGAATCGAATCCAAGCCGTACATCTTCAGAATGTGCAACGGCTCGCCCGAGATGTCGAGTGCCTCGGGTGCCGCCAGTTGCATTCGGGCCGCCAGTTCATAACTGCGAATGCGTGCTTCCAGGCGATCGTCGGCTGGCCGCGTTTGCGTATGAAGACGGTTGAGTTTGTTGATCATCGCGATGCCATCGGTTTCACTGCTCGGACTGATATACGAGCCCTATTCACCCGGGAAGAGATCCGCAATCGGGACATCGCGTCCGGGATAAACCGTCGTTCCCTGGTGTTGGGATGGCAAGAAGGCTGAGTCCCAGTTCTTGGTTCCGTTGGAAGCCAACCCGCGATGATCGGGGAGAACAACGAACGTCGGAAGATTCTCGTTGAGAGTTCCCAAACCGTAGCTGACCCATGACCCCATCGACGGAAAGCCGGGCCGATTGAATCCGGTGGTCTGCAACATTGTCGCCTGACTGTGCACCCCGGTCTTGCCGACGACGTTGTGGACAAAGGCCATGTCATCGACAACCGCCCCCAAGTCGGCCACGACCTCGCTGAGGAGTTTGCCAGTTTCTCCATACGGTTGAAACTTCCAGATCGGTTTCAGCCATGGGCCGAGCCCGTTCTGAAAGGCTTCGACGTGTTCGCCGAAGTCCGACGCTTCGCCGTGATGCTTGACCAACTCGGGCTTGTAGTCAAACAAATCGAGATGGCTCGCAGCCCCCGCCATGAAGAGCTGCACGACTCGCTTGGCTTTGGCAGGGTAGTGCAGCACACCGCCTGTCTCTGGCGAATCTGCAGCCAGCAGATTCTCTCCGGATAACATTGCGGCCAGCGCTATCCCCCCCAGGCCTCCACCACTGTCCCACAAAAAGTCGCGGCGGTTCATTCCGATCGAACCAGAATGTCCGTGAGGAAACGCCGATTGGGATGGGCCATTCATGAGAAACCTCGTACGGGACAAAACGCTTGTCGTGCTGAGAGACTACTATCGGATCAATCAACAAACAGAAACTCATTCAGATTCAGGATCGCACGGCAGGCATTGACCAGACCATGCTGTTCGGCGTAGCCACTCAAGGCGGTCAGCTCCTCGGGAATCGGATCCCGTTGTAACGCCAATTGGAACGCGCGGGCGACATGTTCTTCGGTCGTACTTCCGGATGCCTGCACGTGGTTGGCGAAATGCTGCGACATCGCCAGCATCAGCTGGTTATTGAGCATTGCCAATGCCTGTAATGGCGTAATGGTCTGATTTCGTTTGGCGACCATGATCGACGGGTCGGCACAGTCCATGACAGTCATAAAGGGCTGTGTCTGCGACCGCACGATAAAGCGGTAGATCGAACGCCGATGCGACTTGGGGTCGTTGGGATCGTGCAGGCGGTATTCGTAGTGAGGAGAGTGGGCTGGCTTGTCGCTCACGAAGTCCTGAAAGCTGGGCCCTCCCATCGTCAGATCCAGCTTTCCCGAGACCTGTAGCACTGCATCGCGGACAGACTCCGCGTCCAGACGCCGCCGATTTTGTCGCCAGTAGAAGTGGTTGTCCGCATCCACTTGGACATGCGCGCGATCACCAACCGACGATTGCCGATACACGGCACTATTGACGATTAATCTGTGAAGATGTTTGATCGATTGTTCGCCGTCACGAAGTTCGACGGCCAGCCAGTCTAGTAACGCGGGATGTGTGGGGAGTTGACCCATCCGACCGAAGTCGTTGGGGGTTTCGACAATTCCCCGGCCGAAGTGATGCAGCCAGATTCGATTGACGATGGAACGCCACGTCAGAGAATTGGCGCGGTCGGTCATCCATCGGGCAAACGCGGCACGGCGGTCTCCCTCGGTATGAATTGCGGGCAGGTGGAGATCGCCCGAAAGCCCAACCACGCAGTCGACTGTCGCCGGTGCGATGATCGGTCCCAAATCACGAAGATTGCCCCGCTTGGCCAGATGGATTGTCCTCGGTACGCCGTTGTCGGGGCCCGTCCCGCGGAAGTTGCCTTTCCCGGTGTGCACTGTTCCGGCATAGACGACCTGTTGTGAGGGAAGCCTATCGCGTTGATCGCTCAGTTGTTTCAGTTCTGTGTCCAACGAAGCGGCTTTAGCGACAATGTCTGCGACGTGCTTTGGTTTCAGCAGTTCCGCACGCTCGGCCTGCAGTCGGGTCCGATCGTCAGCCCCAACCGATTGCGGATAGAGTCCATCGACCAGGTTCGCCCGACCCCAGCGGATCGCGGCTTCGATCGAATCCAACGCCGTCACGGGCTGGCCCGCAGCGACGTTGTCACCTTCGCGATCAAACACTTTCAGTTCGGAAATCGCAAAGATGTAGTCGTTACTGCGAGGGGCTAACCGGGTGGCTGTTACACGGACAAAGCGGCCGACCGATTGATCGCCAGCAATCAGCTGTGGCGCGATTCCCGGATTGGGGACATCGGCCTGCGAACGATCGGCGATGACGACAACGCCGTCCTGAAACTCCGGATCGTCACAGACTTCGACACGATAGCGAAGTGGGAAACCGAAGCCCGCGCCAATGTGATTGTAGTTGTCGTGACACGCGACCAACTCGATCCGGTCGATTCGAACTGGCTGACCCAAGTCGACCTGGACCCACTTCATGCTGTCGGCTGTCGACTCGATTCGGCTGTGATAGCCATGCTCGGCCGGAAACGTCTCCTTGCTGTTTTTTGCGAGTTCGTCCAATTGCCTGTCGATCTCAGCCAGCCGGCGACCAGCCGCTTCGTGTAGCTTCCTCTGAAGTTCACTCTGCCGCGTTTCCAGCGAGGCGATCGCTTTCGTCAGTCGCTCGCGTTCGGCGGCCACTTGGGGATCGGTGTCGAATGATCGATCCGCCCGATCAAGTGCCGCAAAGACCGCCTGCAGAGCGTAGTAGTCCGTTTGCAAAATCGGGTCGAACTTGTGGTCGTGGCATTGGGCACATCCGACGGTCAGGCTCAGAAAGCTCATCGTGGCGTTTTGCACCATGTCGTCTCGGTCGAGATGCCGCGCCACCTGGCCGTCAAACTTCGATTCTGGAACCTCCACGTGACCGATGTAGTCCCACGGTCCGGCAGCGATGAAACCAAGCGCCACGTTTCCGTCGAGAGTATTCGGATACAAGACATCGCCTGCGATCTGTTCTTCGACGAATCGACCATACGGTTTGTCTGTGTTGAAGGCTCGGATGACGTAGTCCCGGTAGGGCCAGGCGGTGTTGCGAGGCTTGCGTCTCGCCATAGTGCACCAGTTCGAGCCAATGTCGTGCCCACCGCTCACCGTAGCGCGGCGATGCCAGAAGTTCGTCGACCAGATTCTCAAACCAGCGAGGATCGCGATCGTTGACGGATCGCCGCATTTCCTCCGGCGTGGGAGGGAGACCGATCAGGTCGAAGTAGACGCGGCGGACAAGTGTCCTTCGATCGGCTACGGGGGCCGGCTTGACACCGACCAATCGCTGACGGGCGGCGACGAAGTTGTCGATCGGTGTCCGTCCCCATTGGGCCAACTCGGGGGACAACGGAGGAACGGTCGGACGGGAAAGTGGCTGAAGCGACCACCAGACAGTTGGCTTCAACACGACATCCGTTGGCCAGGGGGCACCCTGGCGAATCCACTCGCGAATCAATTCTCGCGATTCAGCAGCCAGAGGTTTGGCTGCCTGGGGCATTTCCGCTTTTCCATCGACCGGTTCCAACAGATCCAGCAGGTAACTGGAAGTCGGATCGCCGGGAACAATGACCGGGCCGCTCTCGCCTCCTTGAAGTGCTTGTTGTGCCGAAACCAGAGAGAGACCTCCCCGCCGATCACGATCGTTGTGACAGCCGAGGCAGTGTTGCTCGATCAGCGGAGCGATCTTACGGCTGAAATCGACCGGCTGAGGAATGGGTGGTTCGGCAGCTCGCACCGGCATGATGGCCAGTGGACTTGTCGCAAGGGGGATCGCCGTCGCGAGAAAAAGTGTGGCCGTGGCGAGCGCGTGTTTCATAGATTTGCACCGGCAGATCAGCAGACGTCCTCGGTCCCTTGAAAGACAAGTGTTCTGGCTATCTAGTTTACGATGTGGTAGTGTTAGATGTAAGCTCCTTCGTGGATGACCAACCAATCGATGGCCTCCAACACCCTCGCCCACCCTCGCAGTCAGCACGCGTGACGGGGGACCCTCCGTTGACGAAATCGCCCCATGCCTTGTCAGGCCTTGAAGTTCGGCGTGAAGCACTTGCCGCATTGTGAATGCCGTTGTGTTTCCGTCCCTCAAATGAGAAGCTTGAAGTTGACGTAACACTCCGCTGGGCATCGCATATCGTGAGGCCTTTGCGCCATCAGGAATCAATCGGAGTCAACAACGATGTCCCACAACGGTTGTGCCAATTATCGAGCTCTTCCGGCCATTTCGCGTCGCGATACGTTGCAGGCAGGTGTCCTGGGGGGGCTGGGCGTCACCCTGTCGAGCATGCTTCGCAACCAGGCTGCCGGTGCGGTTTCAGGAAACGCGAAAGCCAAGTCGGTCATCTTGTTTTGGCTGCAGGGGGGCGTCTCGCATCACGATACACTTGATCCGAAACCCGACGCCTCGTCGGACATCCGAGGTGAATTCTCGCCAATTTCCACTCGCTTGCCGGGTGTCCAATTCACCGAGATGCTTCCCCGCATGGCCAGTATGATGGACAAGTTCGCCGTCGTCCGCTCGGCGACTCATCCAGAAGCGGCGCACGAACGGGGGTCGATGTACCTTGTCGAAGGACGTCGTCCGGGGCCCGGAGCGAATGGCAGTCGGCCGTCCGGCAATCCGGAGATCGGTTCGATCGTGGCCCACGAGTTGGGACAGCCCGAAGGTTTGCCAGCCTTCTTTTCGATTCCTGGAAATGACTTTACTTCGCAGTTTATCGGTTCCGGCTGGATGCCCCCCGCAACGGCTGCCTTCAAAGGACATCAGGCCACTTCGCTGAAACCCAGCACACAACTGACTTCCGAGCGGTTCTCTGGCCGAATCGATCTGCGGAACAAACTTCTCTCCGGCGTCGTGGGGTCGGTTTCGGCACAACGTGGCCCCGAGGCCTGGGACCAATTCGACGATCAGGCGGTCGACATCATTCGCCGTGGCAGAGGAGGCAAAGCTTTCGACATCAGTGAAGAGCCGACCGAGATTCTCAAACTGTATGGTATTGAAGACCGTGGAACAGAGAAGTGTCGCTACGCGTTGACCGCACGACGTCTGGTCGAAGCGGGAGCTCGCTATGTCACGATCGGTCGAAACAGTTGGGACCATCACAGTGGAATTTTCCCGCTGCTGAAACGCCGTCTTCCCAGCATGGATTCGGCCATTGCCGGTCTGGTGACCGACCTGGAGAACCGCGGCCTGCTGGACGAGACGCTGGTTGGCTACTTGACGGAGTTCGGCCGCACACCGAGGGTCAACAGTCAGGCTGGGCGCGACCATTGGCCCGGCGCCTTCAGCGTGGCCTTTGCCGGTGCTGGTATCCGTGGTGGTCAGGTCCTTGGAGCCAGTGATCGAACCGGTGGTTCTGTGGCCGATCGCCCGGTATCGCCCGAGGAAATTGCAGCCACAATTCTGCACCTAGTCGGAATCCATCCGCAGACGATGTTCACCAAGCCCGATGGCCGACCGATCCAATACGTCGATCAGGCTCGCCCCATCGCGGAGCTGCTCGCCTGAGGGTTCAACCGGCAGTTCGTCGCTTCTGGCAGGAGGCGTCTGGTCGAAGGTGTCCTCTCATTCGGCACGCTGCGAATTGCGCAGGCGCTTCTGCCAGCCCAGCAGCGTAGGTCCGACAAACAGCAGGACCGAGATCGCAAAGAACAGGCACGACACCGGACGCGCAACGATTGGCCAGTAGCTTCCTCCCGAGGCCATCAGACCGGCGGAGAGTTTCTCTTCGGCGATTGGTCCCAGCACAAAGCCGATGACAAACGGAGCCAACGGTAGACCAACGCGTTCCATGGCGAAACCGACGAGTCCACACGCCAGCATGACCCACACATCAAACATTCGATTGGAGAGTGCGTACGAGCCAACGACGCAAAAAACCAGCACGCCCGGGATGAGTACACTGGTGGGGACCAAACTCAGCCGCGCCAGCCAGCCGGCAGAGAGCAACATGAAGATCAACATGAAGACGTTGGCCACCAGATACGTGGCCGTCATCACATGCACGACTTCCGGATGGTTTTCGAAAAGCAGCGGGCCAGGTTGTAGCCCGTGGATGACCAACGCGCCCAGCAAGATGGCATCGATCACGCTTCCCGGAATGCCGAGCGAAATGAGCGGAGTGAGTGCCCCTCCGACTGTGGCATTGTTGGCGGCTTCGGACGCGACGATTCCTTCCTCGGAACCTTGTCCGAATTTTTCCGGAGACTTCGAACCGGAACGTGCCGCTGAATAGGCGACGATCGAACCAATGTTCGCACCGATCCCCGGCAGGATCCCGATCCAGGTCCCGATTACGGAGGAACGGACCAGATTCACCCATTGGGCCTTCCAATCGGCCCACGACATGAACGTCCCACCGCGGGAGAATGCGATCCGCTCTGTCGGTTCGGACATCGCCAGGATGTCTTTGATGACCTGGTTGACGGCAAACAGACCGATCAACACGGGAAGCAGTTTGAAGCCGTCGCTTAACTCCGCCAAGCCGAATGTCAGGCGAAACTGGCCCGTGGCCGGCGACGGTCCGGGGAGGCTGAGCAGGATTCCCAGCAAACCAGCCAGGATCCCCTTCAATGTCGATG
>ERZ869936.2529-NODE-2529-length-10627-cov-5.929436_pt1 | contig 10627 bp, 22 predicted proteins | sample MGYA00520876_ERZ869936 | MGnify/ENA primary metagenome ERZ869936 (study PRJEB32218, sample SAMN09650985) | biofilter metagenome | isolation source: enrty point of leading RO module | place: Saudi Arabia: Thuwal, RO plant located on Red Sea | collected 2016-02-17 ... | reverse complement strand
TTCAACTCGCCTCATACGGCGGACACCACCGCTGATGAGTGCATTGATGTGATTGATGGCAAATGGTAGTGGGTGATGAGTTTAGACGAACTAGCAAAGGAATTTTTGGAAGCGGGGCTTGTGTTCCTTGTTATGGCGTTTGTCATCTATTTTCTTTACAAAGAATGGCGACGTACGGCAAAGCGTTGTGAGAAGTTGGAGGGGGAGAAGGAGCAGATTTTACGTGAGCATTCTGACTATGTACGTGATCAAAACCAACAGAATACAGAGGTCATGATTACTTTGAACACCACTCTTGATAAGCTCATTGAACGTATAAAAGGTCAGACATAATGTGTACAGAAAAAGCGCACTCAGATTATTCAGACGCTCTTCGTGATACGGTTCATGAAAAGTTGAACCGATTGAACATGGTCATTTCCAACGATGAGCATCAAACCTTGGATGGCAAGCAGTATAAGATACTGATGATTGACCATGATTTGTCCGAAGTGGAGCGTGTACGGGACATCCTCGACAAGCACAATGTAAAATTCATGATGCAGGTCATTGACAATGGTCAGGACGCCTTGAAGTTTTTAGAGCGTGAGGGTGAGTACAGTCAATCGATGATCCCTGATTTGATCATTGTCAATCGCAACTTACCGAAGATCAGGGGAGGTTTCATTGTCAAGTTTCTGCACAAGAACAGGCATTTGGCGTGGATACCGAAGATTGTAATCAGTGACAACCCTGAACTTGCAAAGAATTTAACGCCTGTGAAAAAGGGTGCGGAAAAGACCAACTACATTGACAAGAAATTCAGTGAACCTCAGTTGCTACAGGCAATGTATGGGTTGATGCCCTTTTTAAAACTCTCACTTCAGACAGGATGAGCCACGGATTGAAATATATGCGTTGCGATGTCCATGATCGCTTTTCGATTTGGAAGCCATGGAGGTGGATTTTCATGCTGATCCGTTTTTTCAGCAGGGGCAAATGGAACCACAGTGCGCTTATGCGGTCTGATGGAATGGTTTTGGAAGCCACCGTAAAGGGGGTAAAGGAGACTCCATATACTTCGTGGCGCGACAAGGACACTTACATTCAGGTGTGGGTGCCTGATTTTGACTATAGTCCCGCGCGGGCGTTGACCATTTGGAATAGATGGGTAGATGCAAGGTTAAAGTATGATTTCAACGGCACCATCATTCAGCAGGGGTGGCACAACATCAAGCTGTTTTTCCACAGGCTATTTGGCGATCCGAGTAAGAAGGTCAGGTGGACGGGAAAAACCGATCACGGTCAGGCGGATGCGAAGTACTACTGTAGCGAGTTGGATGGTAAGTTTTGGAACACCTTGGCAGGAAAGTTTGAGCGGTGGTATGAGGATACTCCACAGGAACTTGCTGATCAGTGTCATGGGGATTATGAGTGGGTGTTGTTTTACAAAGGAAAAAAAAGTGGCTTTCACCCCGCGAGTATCAATCGACCTGAAAGCCTGTAAATCAAAAGACGATGAACGACCACGAAAAAATAAAGGAACTTGAGTCAGAATTGGATGAGTTGCGCAAGCAAAAAAGCTTTTGGTCATTTCTGCATTCCACCAACAGTAAACTTACCCTGCTTGTGGCGGTGATAGCTGCCTTGCAGTTTTTGATTCCTGTACTAAGGGATTTCATTATTCCCGACCACTTGGCAAACACTCCAAAGCAGCGAGAGGAACTTCGACAGGCGATTGAGGAAAAAATTGAGGAGATGGAGTCTGAGAGCGGCTACACGCACGATCACTTCACTGACCGCATCAATTACTTGGACAGTTCGGTAAAAGTATTGCAGAAGCACGCAAACGAGTTGAAATTGGATCAGTTCCGTCCCATTGGCGTTTTTGTGGACAAGAGAACAGATGAGCGCATGTACTTTGATGAGACAAGCCGAGCATATCCTGTACTTGTTGATGAGGTAACAGGAAAATGGTATTACATCGACACCCGTGGGGTCGCCCATTGGTGTTTCAATTAACGCATAAACACAAACCAAATGATTTACAGACAGACATTGACGGTTCCCGTGGAGAGGGTTGATTTTCCTTCTACGCAATACCGTCATGAGACTTATGAAAAAAAGCAGATTGTACTGCATTATACCGCTTCGGGAGCGGAGGTGTATGGTGATCTCCACCATTGGCGCAAGACTGCCTCACGCATTGCCACGGCATTCATTGTAGATAGGAACGGTGTGATCCATGAGGTTTTTGAGCCAACCAAGTGGGCGTATCATTTGGGTGTGGGTCTACGCGACAACAAGGTACTGTTAAAGTATAAGCAAAACGGTTCGTTGTATGATCAGCATTCCATTGGAATTGAGATCGACAATTACGGGTACTTGAAGTACGACAAGAAAAAGAAGATTTTCACCACTGCCTATGGCAATCAGATTGACCGTGATTTGGCGCAGCACTACCTTGTCAAGCATCGCGGGCATGAGTGGTATGAGGTGTTCCCTGTAATTCAGGTGGAGGGCGTTAAGCAATTGTTGATCGGCTTGAGTAATCAGTTCTCTATTCCGCTGAATTACTACGGGGATGAATTTGATGTCTGCACGCGTGCTTTAGAGTTTGAAAAGGGTGTGTTTACCCACAACTCTTATGTGAGTGCGAATTTGCGTACGGACATTCCACCTGATCCACGCATTGTTGAGATGTGGATGAATCTTCCAAAATCAGCATAATGAAGACACTGACCAAGAAAAACAAACTCTATACACGCCATAGCATCAAGGAGAAAAAAAAGGATGCTGATGCTTTGAAAAAAAGGCTCGTGAAAGGGGGCACCCGTGATGCGGTGGTTGCCAAACTTGACAAGCCAATTAAGCAAGGAGGGGTGACTTACAAGTATGGAGTGTTTGTTCGTCCTGTGTCTCGGAGAGTGAATGTGGATCGTAACGCGTCAAAATCGAAGAAAAATGGCAAAGGTTAAGTACGGGCATGTGGACGGCCCGAAAGATATACTCAAGATCAATCGCATGATCTTGAACAAAATCAAAAAAGCCAAGAGCAAGTCGGCGATCGAGCGTTATATGCGTCAAAGCGCATACCTCTACACCCTGACCTTCTCCCCTGCATGGAAACGCGATCTTCGGGGGGTCTTGTTGAAAACACGCAAGCAAGCTATGGCGGGAAAGAAAGCCACCAAAAGGCTTGGTGAGTCTCGAATCAAACAGCTTCAAAAGAAAAAGCGCAAACGATGAACGATGCAGAACGTATGATGGATGCCCATGGTGGTCTTGAGCAAACTCCAAAGCAATGGCATGGAATCAAGGGCTATCCAAAGGCGGGCAAGAACAGTGGTTCGGGAGTGCGCGTGGAGATCAAGCGTTTTGCGACCCTACCTGAGTCCATCAAGCAGGATACAGTCTTGTTGTATTTCTTGCTCGGGGGTGGTACGATGGCGTATAAGATGCCGATGAACACTGCTGCATACACTGATCGCTCAAAGATCGATGATCAAAACTGCGCGAACTGTCCGTTTGCTTATCGCCGCGTGGTGGATGGAAAAGTGATTTGCAGTCAGGTTCGCGGAGAGATCAAGCTGATGGGATGGTGCAAGCTTCATCCAAAAAACCGTAGGGAGGCGTGAGTGGTAAATTGAAAAGACGATGAATAACGAAAACTCAAATACAAACAAAATGAATCCTGCATTAGTATCACAAGGTCTTCAAGGGATTGGTGATATTGCTTCAGCGTTGGGCAATATGCAAACCCCGGGCAAGGTCTGCAAAAGCATCGGACTCTATGGCAAAGCCAAACGTAAGTGTAAGAGACGGTTAAGAAAAGGCGAAAGCATCCAATCCATTGCCCGATCCTATGGGATTTTTGTCCCATCAGACCAATCAGATCAAATTGTACAACGTGCGGCTGAAGATGCTTACCAGAAGGGTAAAAATTGGACTCCGTGGATCATTGCAGGGAGTGCGGTGGTGTTACTAGGTATTGGAGTTGTTGCCTACCGCTACGCTAAAAAATCAAAACCTCCAACACCCAAAGGATAAAATATTCAGTCATGAAAAATATGAACGATGTAATGCGCGATTTCTTGTACGCTGAAAGGTATAGCGGCGTGGATGCACATACAGGAACCGATGCTAAGAACAATGGCAATTCTACAACCTCTTATTATCCTAAGCCTCGTCAAATTTTATCAACAGATAAGAGTCCTGCTCAAAGTGCCCATGAGAGCGATGTGCTTGATCCGACCTATTCAAAGGAAAGCATGTATGCTCATTCTACTCATCAAATTCTTCCATCGAGTAGTAGTCCTGCAAAATCAAAAAAGGATGCTGATTACCGAGGTCATGCTGACCCGGGCAAACGGTTGCTTGCAAAACGTCGTGCAGCGAGAGAGGCTCAAAAGAGGCGCAATCGCATGATTGCTACAGGTATTGTAGGAGGAGGTGCCTTGCTTGGGTTGTTCGCAATAGTTGGTTAAATGACTTGTAGGCTTGAGTCAAAAGCATACCATACAGGTAAAAGGAAAGAAGATTGACACCAAGACGGTGTATAAGGATTGGAGACGCCTTGTGAACATGAGCCTTGGTGAGTTGAGGCGATATTATGATTCAAAGGATGGAAAGCAGAGCGGTCTTTCCAGAGCCGAGGCAAAGAGGCAGGGGATCAATCGTGGTCGTCAGAGTGCGAGGTGGATTATGAAGATGAAGCCCCTTGGTAGGAGTTTGTCTTCGGCAAAAAAGAATTGGACACCAACGATGTGGTGGTGGGCGGACAAGCAAGTTCGCTTCATCAAGCGCATGAAGGGTGTCAAGGGTGCACTGACCAAAGATGGCAAGCGCACTCCGAAGTACAAGGCACTGTTGATTTGGGGACATAATCCGAAAAAATGATCAGAGAAGAGACATATCCAAAGGGCACCATCAAGTTGGTGTTTGTTGATCCGAAGAATCCGAAGATGCTCCGATCGGTGATGTATCCATCGAAAAAAACTGCGATCAGCGCGGCGCAAGGGCGTAAGGACAAGCGGTGGTTGTTGATGGAACTTATCGAGGGTAAAAACAATAAATACAAGTGGGAGGTACTTCCTTTTGGAATGCATAAGGAGTACATGGTTCAACAGAAAGCTACCAATGTTTCCAAGTCATCCCCTGAGCGTGTTTCGATCGTGCTTATTGCGTTGATTGGAATTGGAGCACTTACCACGTTGAGGTGGATCGTAAAGAAACTGTAACTTTGTAAACAAGTAACGCTCAGAAAAATGACAAAAATTGCAGGTAAAATTACCGATGCAAAAGATGATCAGCCCATTATCGGGGCGAAGGTCATTGTTGTAGATGCAGGAGGAAACCCCGTGGACGGGGGCACTCGTTTTGCTGCAAGTGGAACTCAAGGTCAATTCACCATTGAGGCTTCTCCGCAGGAATTTTTGAAGTTCAAATCGGTAGGCTATCCCGATCGTGTTGTGAATGTCGGTCAGACATGGAGCAGTTTGTCGGATGTGCCTGTAATCCCTATGCGAGCGGGATTGGAACTTGAGGAGGTGGTGGTCACCCCTGACTCGAGGGATGTACCTGATCGCAAGAAACGACCATGGCTTATGCCTGTGGTTGTGGGTGTTGGAACTTTGTTGGGCGTTCTATTCATCAGCGCAGTTGTTGATGGAAAAAGCAAACCCGCAAAGGTCTAAGAATGCCAATTTGGGATTTATTTGATAAGAGCACATACGCACCTAAGCCAATTCAAGAAGCCAGAGTAAAGATTTGCAAGAACTGCCCAAAGATGGCGGCATTGACAAAACAATGCTTGATCTGCGGATGTTTTGTAAAGGCAAAGGCAAAAATCATGCATGAGTCCTGTCCGAAAGGAAAGTGGTAGGGGTCGTGTTAAACTGTTGAAAAATGGAAAACCTGACATTCACCAACGTACTTCTCGCTCTATTGGGCGTGACGATCTACCTTTTGATGAAGTTCAAGAATCGTTCCAATAAGGAGCGTTTTAGCTTCAAGTATTGGCTTCGGGATAATTGGATTGATGTAAGCCTTGCGGTGACTTCCACAGTGGCGTTGATTTTATTTGCGGACGAGATTGCCAATTACTATGACTTTAAGATGGATGTAGATGGGAAGCAAAGCCCACTGATAAAGGCGGCGTGCTTTTTCTGCGGGTATTTGAACCAATCAATCTTCAAGAACCTGAGCAAGTTTTTTAAGAAATGACCGCTAGTGAGGAGCAAAGCAAATTGTGGAAGTGGGTGGCACTGATTGCCACCATTTTTGCATTGGTGGTCATTGCTTATTGTTGGCTTTTCAAATGCCTAAATGGAGGCGGTACTGACAAGAGTCTGCAACAGCTTGAGCGCGAGTTTGAGCAATACAGGGATAGCGTGGATCGGGATACTGATCGGCGCAATGTGATGATTGACAGTATGAGGCGTAATATTTACCGTCGAGCCATCAGGGAGCGTGCTTTGGAGCGGAGCTTTGATAGTTTGAGGAATGAAAAGCAACGGGTAAGAACCAAATATGTGGTGCGGTACAAGGAAATAGAGCGTCAGAGCGCGGGAGAGCGTGCGGCGTACTTCGATTCACTGATAAGTCAATAGGATGGCAAAAGAAAAAACAAAGGCGCAGTATCAGCAAGAGATCACCCGTATTGAGGGTAAGATGAAGGAGATCAACATCATTCGTGCGGGTGCAGGTATGGCGGGGGGCATTGCGGGGTTGACTTTTGCTGTGGTGAAGAAAAAGAAATTCTGGACGAGAGTCGGATTTTACATATTGGGAGGCATGATTGTCGGTTCAGCGACATACATGCTGTTGGAACCAAAAAAGCAGAGATTACGAACTGAACGAGACGTGCTTCGGGAAAAGATGAAGGACGCAAAATAGACCTATCAAAAACAAACACATGGAAACCAAAGAAACCAAAGCGAAGACGACGACTTCGAAAAAAACGTCGAGCAAGAAAACTGCGGCAAAGAAGCCCGCAGCGAAGAAGACTCAGAAGAAGAAATCTGCATCGAAGAAAAGGGTGGCAAAGAAGAAGGTGGATACCAATACGATTGAGGGTTACTTGTCAGTAAAAAAAGTCCCTGAATTGCGTCGTATTGCTGAGAAGTTGAGTGTTGAGGGCTTTAAGACTTTGAAGAAACCCGAGTTGGTGGCTGAAATTGTGGCGACGGGCTTCAGTCTTGAGATGGCAAAGGCATTTGATGATCAGGCTCCTAAGCCAAATGGCAGCGGTGGGAAGGCACATGCTCATGATGAGGAGGTGCAGAAGTTGTTGGCGGAGGGTGCTGAAATTGACCCCGGGTTTACTCCATCCCGTTCAGGCGATCACGTAGTAACCCAAGAGGTCGAGCCACGCACCCATCCCTCGGTGGAGAGTGATCAAAAACTTGCCAAGCAACGTGCGGCTCAGAAAAAAAAGAAGACGCAGAAGCAGCTACCCAACCCTGCGAGTACTGACCCTGAGGTAGCTGAAAGTGCTGCGCCTATTGAAGAAAGCGAGGTAGAGACTGCGGCATCTGAGGAGAAGAAAAGCGATGCTACAGGCGACAGGTCTGAGGATGTAAATCGCAAAGACATCAGCGATGCGGACATGGCGGCACTCACCGAGGCTATGGAAAAACTCGAAAAGCAGCAAAAGGCAATGACTGCTCTTCAAGTTGGCGGAGTGGTCGTCGGAGCGGCGTTAGGTTATTTCATTGCTCACCGCATGAAACTTGAGCCGAAGAAGAAACTGATCGTCACTGCTGTTTCAGGTGGTGTGCTCGGTGGCATCTGCATCGGTATCGGAGCGGCGAAGAAAAAGAAGATCAAACTTGCCAAGGAGCAGGTAAGCGGCTTGATTGCTCAGGGCAATCATGATCGGTTAAAGAACAATGGCTCAAACGACAAATAGCACAAAAGGCAACATCCCATGGTGGTGGGTCGCTCTCCCGATCGCCGTCATTGGGGCTGTTGTCGGTGGTTCGTTGTTAAGACGAAAAGCTCGATCATTTGAGGTTGATCGCCAAAACGGGATGATTATCACTCGTCCCAAGGCAAAAACACGCCCTTTCCCCGCTTGAATCGCTTATGGTGGTCTTGACCCTTACAATGGAGATTGGATGCGTCAGATGATGCCTGATAAGGTCAGCACCAAGTATGTGATCATCTACGCCCCAAAACACAACACCAATTTTCAGGATGTGCGTCAGGCTTTGAGCGATTATCGTAAAAAGCATGGCTTGCGGTTTTCAAGTGAATCGATCATTGGTTTTTCTGCGGGCGCATTGCAGGTGCAGCGCGTGTACCATCCCTTGTATGAAAAGGTGGTACTGATAGACCCTTCAACTCGCTCGTCGTTGGCTGACAAAGACTATGGGAGGAACGTACAGATGATCTACAACCGCGACAATTGGAAGTCTTTGCCAACGGTGTATGGCTCCATAGATGATTTGGCTGACGAGGTAGACCGAGATGGTTTGGTCATTGAAACTTCTCGTCCTCATTTGGACATTGCAAAATTCGCATTAGAACGTATGGTGTGATGACAAAAAAGGAGTGGACGATATTGGCAATTGGTGTAGGGGTAGCCGTAGGTGCGGGGATCACCTTCGGCATCTTCTCCCGTGGGGTGTCTGGCGGTCGCCGTAGGGCGGTCAGAGCTGCGTTAAAAGAGTACAAGTTTTGGAATAAGGGCAAGACCAAGGAAAGCGATTCAAGTGTACGTGCTCGTTTGAGTCGTTATTGGGAGAATGCGGGTGCTCCTGACTACGGATATGCTCAACCATGGTCTGCTGCATGGATCAGTCATGTAATGGAACAGGCAGGTATGGGCGATCGGTTTCCGAAGAGTCCTACTCACCATACTTACATACGTCAGGCTGTCAAATCCCGTGGAGATCGCAACGCACCTTTTGTGGCATACACTCCCAAGGAATATGCTCCGAGGTTGGGCGATCTTGTCTGCTATGCTCGTCAGTCGGGCATTGATTTTTTCAGTGACCGTAGTTTCAAGTCCCACTGTGACATTGTGGTGGATAAGACAAAGGGCATTACCACCGTGATCGGTGGAAACGTAAGCAATACGGTCAAAGCGACCGACTACCAGACCGATCGAAAGGGACGAATTTTGAATGATAAGGTCAAATGGATCATTAAAAACAATGCGTGATGAAGTTACCGAAGCTTTCCTCAGATGAAAAATTCCTACTAGGGGCTACCCTTGGGCTGATTGGGTTGGTATGGCTGACTCGAAAGTACTCCAATATGTCCATGGCGGAGATGCGGGAGATGATGGGCGGATCGAAAGACCGCGTGCAGTTTACCATCAAAAACAATACAGGGAGCATTCAGTATGCGCGTTTGTTTGACGGTCGCTCACGTACTCCTGTCAAACAGCAGAACCCAAATCTTCAGGTGTCAAGTTCTTCGGGCATTGAATTTTTCACTCAAACTTTGAATCAAGACCCATTACCCCTTGAATCTATTCAAGTATGGAGTCAGAACACTTCTCAGATTTCACAACCTATTCCCATGGTGGTCAAGAACGCCAATGGAGATGAACTTCGCACCAATCCGATTCCCTTCACCTCGCCATTTCAGCCACAGGCGGGTGCTGCCACGGTGGATATGCAGGGCTACTACCTTGATGGGGGGAGTGTTATTTCGGGCTATCCTGTCCTTCCAAATACAACTGTTAGATTAGTGGTCAAATTTGCCCGATCGATATGAAAAAAGTAGTTCACCTATTGCCTTTGCTTTTGGCTGTGATTGTAATCATGGCGAGAGTTCCTGTCTATGGTCAGACCAAGATTATGCTTGATGAAAACGGTGACACTCTGTATTGCTTTTTGACCGAGGACATCATTAAGGTGCAGAAGAAGATTGAACAGGGAAGTCAATGCATGGAGGAGTTGGAACTTGATTCGGTGGCTTTAGAGAGGTGTCTGAACAGGATTGAGTTAAAAGACAGCACAATCCATGATCTTGATCTGATCATCGCTCACAAGGACTCTATTAACGCCAACGAGCGGTTAAAAACTCAGAAGGCTTTGGAATTGTATGATCAGTCCAAGGCGGTCATCAGAAAGCAGAAAAGACTTAAACTCGTTTTCATGTTCAGTACCCTTGCAGCCGTTATATGGGCGGCTGTAAAATGAGAAGGGGGGCTTCCACAAACCCCCCTTCCTTTTTGTCCGAGTAATTAACCCTAATTGTCACGGACATTGATCAGCCAACATATCCTTGGCTGACTGCAAAACCATTTCTTGCTCAAGAAAACTGCAAGCCTTTGATAGTACTGCGCGGAACTCGTCATGCTCTGATGGGTTAAGGTGCTCATAAGCCAATCGACCCACACCGCCCATGACACACATCAGCGAGTGTTCTGTTTTAATCTTTGGCACGCTTTGGTTGACAAAATGCTTGTCTGCATAGGGAAGTGCATGGAGGCACTTATCCATAAAGTGCTTCATATTCTCGTCGAGTTCAGCGTGGAACTTGGCGTAAGCCATAGAATGACCGTAAGCGATGTAATTCACGGTCTCGAAAATACTTTGAAAATTCATTTTTCTGAGATTTTTTAGTTAACACCCACAAGATACTGTTATATTTTGAAATAACAAACGAAATGCGAAAAAATCATTTCGTG
>ERZ869936.2528-NODE-2528-length-10634-cov-3.953493_pt1 | contig 10634 bp, 11 predicted proteins | sample MGYA00520876_ERZ869936 | MGnify/ENA primary metagenome ERZ869936 (study PRJEB32218, sample SAMN09650985) | biofilter metagenome | isolation source: enrty point of leading RO module | place: Saudi Arabia: Thuwal, RO plant located on Red Sea | collected 2016-02-17 ... | reverse complement strand
CTGACGACGATGTGGCGCGTGTCCTTCTTCAATGCGGCAGGCGCGGCGTCGAAGGCCTGCTCCAACAGCGAGAGCCCCTGGCGCACTTGCGCTTCGAGCTTCTGGCCGTCGGGCGTGAGCATCATCGTGTTGCCTTCGCGGCGGAACAGCTTCACCCCGAGCCGTTCTTCCAACTCGCGAATGCGATGGCTGACCGCGCCGTGAGTGAGGCCGAGTTCTTCCGCGGCTTTGGAATAGGATTTGAGCCGGCCCGCGGCGGCGAACGCGCGCAGGGTCTGCAACGAGGGCAAATGGCTCATGGGGTCGCCCCGGGGGCTTGTGAAATCCGCTCACATCCAGGTCGTGGACTTATGGTTCGGATTCAAGAGGGGCAGCCGCCATCTTGGCTCTGCAGCCGGCGCTCCTCCCCAAAAAGCCGGCCCAGCCCCGGAGAAGTCCCATGCGTACCACTGAATTTGCGTCCTACCACGACACCGCTCCGCTTGCGGTGAAGGCCGCCTCGATCCTCCTCGCCGCAATTCTCTTCTTCGCCGCCGCTCTGCCCGTGTTGGCGGTCGGCGCGGCCGTGGTCGCCTGACCTTGCCCTGCCCACGCGCCTGACGGGGCTGCGCCCACCCCCGGCGCGGCCCCGTTCTTTTTTGGCGCGGTGACAGAACCGGCCTGGGATGCAAGGAAGCGGCGCTATGCCCGCTGCCCCGCCGGTCTCCTTCTTCGTCCCGCGCTTTCCCGCTCCCTCAGAGACGTTCATCCAAGCCCAAGCCGACGGGCTGCTTGCGCGTGGTGTGAAGCTGGAGATCGCAGCGATCGCCGCCGGCGACCCCGAGCCGCTCGGGGCCTTCATGCTGAAGTGGCCGGACAGGCTTTCACTGCGGATCGCCCCAGTGCCAAAGACATTGGGCGCGCGGATCGCCGTGGCGCCGTTGGGTCTGTTCAACACAGAGGCGCGCGCAGCGCTCGATGTAGGGCGCTTCGGCGACGATGCCGCCTCGCTCAGATTGCCGATCGCGGCGGCGCGCTGGCCGAAACAGCCACCGGTCGAGCGGCGCGTCTGGCTGGCGCACTACGGACGCTGGGGGCGCTTCGCCTGCGGGTTGCGGGAGCTGGGGTTGATCAAGGGGCCGATCGCCACCGTGTTTCACGGCAAGGACATGTCCGCCTACCTCGAGAAACGCAGCGCGGGCGCCTATAAGCATTTGTTCAGGCGCGGCGATTTGTTTTTGCCGATCAGCGATTTTTGGCGCGAGAAGCTGATCCGCCTTGGCGCGCCGGCGGAGCGCACCATGGTGCACCGCATGGGCGTGGACACGTCGCGCTTCATCGAACTTCCGCGCACGCTGAAGCCAGGCGAGCCGGTGCGTTTCATCGGCGTCGGGCGCATGGTCGAGAAGAAGGGCTTCGACGACGCGCTGGCGGCGTTCGCCGCGGTGCGCGCGCAGCCGAATGTGGCGGCGTCATTGACGCTGATCGGCGATGGGCCGCTGCGGCGATCGTTACAGGCGCAGGCCGCGCAGCTTTCGCTCGGCGACGCAGTGACGTTCACCGGCCTGCTGCCGCATGCGCGCGTCGAGGAAATGCTGCGCGAGGCGCATGTGTTCGTGTTGGCGAGCCGCACCTCGAAGAGCGGCGACATGGAAGGCATCCCGGTCGCCCTGATGGAGGCGATGGCGCAAGGACTGCCCGTGCTGGCGACGCGCCACTCGGGCACGCCGGAATTGGTGGAGCATGAAGTGAGCGGCCTGCTGTGCGACGAAGGCGACAGGGCAGGGCTGGCTGACAACATGCGTGCGTTCGCTGAAGCGCCGGAGCGCTGGGCCGCGATGGGCGCGGCGGGCGCGGCGAAGGTGCGCAAGGACTTCGATCTGAAAATGTGGAACGACCTGCTGCTGCAGCGCCTTACGCTGCTCCACAACGAAGGCCCGCTCCGCGCCGCCGCCGTGACAAGCGCGCCGCCGCATGCGAACACGCCGCTATGAGTGAGCGGATCAAGCCGGAGGCGGCGGTCAGCGCCGGGCAGGAGACCATCCGCGCCGAAGCGCGGGCGCTAGAGCAATTGGCCGATGCGCTGGCGGGGGCGCTCAACGGCCCATTCGTGGAAGCCGCCAAGCTCTTGGCCGGCGCCAAGGGCCGCGTGATCGTCACCGGCATGGGCAAGTCCGGACACATCGCGCGCAAGATCGCCGCCACGTTCGCCTCCACCGGCACGCCCGCGCAATTCGTGCATCCGGCCGAGGCCAGCCACGGCGATCTCGGCATGATCGTTGAAACTGATTGCGTGCTGGCGATTTCGCGCTCCGGCGAAACCGCGGAGCTGTCGGACCTGCTCTATCACTGCCACCGCCTCAACATTCCGCTGATTGGGATGACGTTCAAACCCGGCTCGTCGTTGGCTAAGGCCTCGACCGCGCCGCTGGTGATGCCCGATTGCGGCGAAGCCAGCGAGGACGCGCCGGCCCCGACCATCTCGACCACGATGTGTCTGGCGCTAGGCGACGCGCTGGCGGTGGCGCTGCTGAAGGCGCGCGGCTTCAATAAGGACGATTTCGGCGCCATCCACCCCGGCGGCAAGCTGGGCGCTGCGCTGAAACGGGTACGCGACTTGATGCGCGTGGGCGAAGGCGATCCTCTGATCGGGCCTGACACGAGCGTGCCCGACACTTTGGCGGCGATCTCGCGCGTCGGCATCGGCGCGGCGGGCGTGGTCGAAAACGGCAGGCTGATCGGCATCGTCACCGACGGCGATCTGCGCCGCAAACTCACACGCGAGATGTTCGACCGTAGCGCGCGGGAGCTAATGACCGCGAACCCCATGACGATCTCGCCCGAGGCGCCGATCGCCGATGCAGTGCAGATCATGAACAGCAAGCGCATCACGATTTTGTTCGCGGTGGACGAACAGGGCCGGCCGGTGGGCGTCGTGCACATGCACGATCTGCTGGCGGCGGGCGTGCGCTAGACGCAATCGCACAAAGGGCTTGGGGACATGACAAAACTCCAAGCCGCCAGCGTTGCGCTGCTGGCCGCCTGCCTGTTTGCGGCGCCCTCGTCGGCGCAGCCATCGGGTGGATTCTCCACGCAGGTGGAAGCCTCCATCGCGCAAGTGTTGCCGCGCATGATTGCGTGGCGGCGTGATTTTCATGAGCACCCGGAGCTCAGCTACGAAGAGGTGCGCACCGCGCGCGTGGTGGCGCAGCATCTACGCTCATTACGCATGGAAGTGCGCACCGGCGTGGCGCAGACGGGCGTGGTCGGCGTGCTGCGGGGCGGCCGGCCTGGACCGGTGATCGCGCTGCGGGCGGATATGGACGCGCTGCCGGTGACGGAAGAAGGCGATCTGCCGTTTCGCTCGCGCGTGCGCGCCACTTATCAGGGCCAGGAGGTCGGCGTCATGCATGCGTGCGGGCATGATACGCACGTCGCTGTGCTGATGGCGGCGGCGAGCGTGCTGGCGGCGCGCCGCTCTGAGTTGGCGGGCACGGTAATCTTCGTGTTCCAGCCATCGGAAGAGGGCGCGCCTCCCGGTGGGCTCGGCGGCGCGCGGCGCATGCTGGAAGAAAACGTGTTCGGCGATCTTGAGCCGGAAGCGATGTTTGGCCTGCATGCGTGGCCGGGGCCAAGCGGCACCGTGAAAATAATCTCGGGCCCGATGATGGCGGGATCGGACCGCTTGGAGATCACCGTGACGGGCAGCCAAACGCACGGCGCGCAGCCACATGCGGGCATCGATCCGATCGTGGTGTCGTCGCAGATCATCAATGCGCTGCAGACGATCCCGTCGCGGCAGATGGATGCGGTGCGCTCGCCGGTGATTGTCACCATCGGCTCGATCCATGGCGGCGTGCGCTACAACATCATTCCGCAAACCGTCGAGATGCAGGGTACGATCCGTTATCTCAATCCGGAAACGCGCGAAGATCTCTACGTGCGCATCCGCCGCACGGTGTCGGAGATCGCCGCCGCCTCGGGCGCGACAGCGGAGGTGACCATCCGCGAGAACGCGATCCCGACCGTGAACCCGCCGGAGCTCACAGCGCGCGCCCGCGCGGCGGCAATCCGCGCGCTCGGCGAGGAGGCTGTGCAGGGCGGCGCGCCGGTGATGCCGGCGGAGGATTTCGCCTACTTCCAGCAGGCGGTGCCGGGTGTCTTCTTCTTCTATGGCGTCAACGCGCCGCGCGTCGCCACCGAAGACGCTGCGCCTAACCACAACCCCAACTTTTTCGTCCACGAGCCGTCCATGGAAACGGCGCTGCGCGCCATGCTGGCGGTGGCTCTGGACCATGTCGGCGGCGACGACGGCGCGTAATCCCGTTTCTGGCTATGCGAAAATGCAGCGCCAGCGCGACAGCCATTCGCTTTGCCTTGACACCACAGGGCCGGGGGCGCCCTATGCGGCCCGGACTACACGGTCGTGACGTTGCGACCGCGCGCTACCGCGCCGGCTTTCGTTCTTCCTGGTCCCGCCGCGTCGCTTGTGACGACGGCGTCTTTCGAGGAGAAAAGCCATGGCGACGGGCGTGGTGAAGTGGTTCAACATGGCGAAGGGCTTCGGCTTTATCGCTCCGGATGAAGGCGGACAGGACGTGTTCGTGCACGTGAGCGCGGTGGAGCGCTCAGGCCTCACAGGTCTGCGCGAAGGCCAAGCGGTCAGCTTCGACGTCGAAAATGACCCGCGTAAGAACAAGCCGGCGGCGGTGAACATCAAGCCGGTCTAATCGCGCGCGAGTGATGCACTTCGATCGCCGTGCGGTGCGCCGTGCGGCGATCTTGCATTTTGAGGGATACCGAGATGACGGCGCCATTCCGCCTCTACGGCGCGGAGCTTTCTCCTTATTCGGTGAAAGTACGCTCCTATCTTCGTTACAAGAACATTCCTTTCGAGTGGCTCGAACGCAGCCAGGCGCGTCAGGAAGAGTTCGCGCGTTACGCCAAGTTGCCGCTGGCGCCCGTGCTTGTCGATGCGGACGACAACGCGCTGCAGGACTCGACGCCGACGATCGAGACGCTGGAGAAGCAATTCGCCGAGCCTTCAATCACGCCGGACGAACCTGCGCTCGCCTTTATCGCAGCGCTGCTCGAAGATTAAGCCGACGAGTGGCTGAACACAGCGATGTTTCATTATCGCTGGAGCTATCCCGACGATCAGGAACGCGCGGCGCGGCGCATCGTCGAAACTCTTTATGAGGGCGCGGATGCGCCGGAAGGGATCGAAGAATCGGTGCGCACGCGTATGGTGGCGCGGCTGCACCACGTCGGCTCTTCGTCCGAGACAGCTCCGGTGATCGAAGGTTCGTTCACGCGCCTGCTCGCTCTGTTGGAGCAGCTATTGGGCGGGCGAACCTATCTGTTCGGCGCGCGCCCCTCGCTGGCCGACTTCGGCCTGGCCGGACAGCTCACACAATTACTTTCCGATCCGACCCCGGGCGCGATGCTGAAGGCGCAGGCCCCGAACTTGGTGCGCTGGATCGACCGGATGGAGAATCCCAGTGCCGAAGGCGCGTTCGTGACGTTCGACGCTGTGCTCGGCGAGCTCGCTGATCTGCTGCGCGCGGAGGTCGCGGGCGCCTACCTCGCGTGGATGGCCGCGAACGCCGCCGCTGTGGAAGACGATGCGCAGGGCGTCAGTGTCGAAATCGCCGGCGAGACGTTCACGCAAAAGCCGCAGCGTTATGCGGCGAAGGCGTTCGCCGAATTGAAGCGCAAACGCGCGCAAACCGCCGATGACGGCCTGACAGCGTTGCTCGAGGAGACGGGCTGCGATGCGTATCTGGCGCCGTCTTCTATAACCGCGCCGGAAGAGGAGGCCGGTTCGGAAGCGGAAGGGGACAGCGGCGGCGATGAGGCTGCGGAGGATTAGGCGCTCGCGCTGCACGCCGCCTTGAAGTCGTACGAATTGATCTCTCGCGCGCAATCGGGCCAGTTGTCCGTCTCACGCCAATAGCGGGCCAAGCCGAGGCGCGTGCAGAGCTTGGGAAAGTCCTCGTTCATCCGCAATTGGATCGTCTGATCGATGAACAGCAGCGCGGTTTCGTAGCCGATGTGCGGGCGCGCGGCTTCAAGCGCGCCGGTGCGCCAGGCGTCGACGTTGTCGAGCGCTTCCTGGAAGATCGCCATTGCCGGTCCGGTGAAGCCGAGCACAGAGAGCGCAACCGCGAGATCGAGCGCCGCCGACGGTTCAGCTTCCGCCATCGCCGCGAAGTCTTCGCCCAGTTTCATGAACGCTTCCGGCGAGGGCGCCATCATAAGCTCTTGCATGCGCAGGCCCGCCTTGTGCACTGCGGAGTCGGCAAGACCGGGCACGAGCCGCTCGCCTTCGGCGCGCAACGCATTGGCGGTGGCGAAGTCGCCATCGAGCGCGGCGGTGTTGAGACGCATGAACCAGACGAAAACGTTATCGGGATAGCGTTCGGCAGCGTCGTTCAAGATCCGCTTGCCGTCGTCCTTCGACTGCTTGGACCAGACGTTGTAGCCGTGAAACGCGGCCAGCATCGGATCGAGCGGATCGAGTTCGTAGGCGCGCGCTTGTTGTGCATAGCCGTCGGCGACGCGGCCGACCGAAACCAGGAACTGGCCGTGGCGGAACAAGAGCAGTGGGTTGTTGGGCTCGACCGCAAGCGCTTTCTCGATCAGCGCTTCGCGTTCGCGCCAGCGGCTGAAATACTCTCCCTCCAGCGCCGCCAAGACGGCGTAGGCTTCGCCCATCTTGGGGTCGCAGCCCAGCGCCCGCTCAGCCGCCTCGCGCGCGTCCTCCGCCAAACGCGCGCGGTCGGCGCGCGAGAGCCGCAGCACCTCAAGTTTCGCGCTGGCGAGCGCGGCCCATGCGCGGGCAAAATCGGGCGCCTCCCGCACAATGCCCTCGAGCCTATCCGCCGCCTTCTGGTAATTCGCGGCGGCGCCGCTGCGCATCAGTTCGCGCGCCTCGAAGTACGCATCCGATAGCGCCGCGGTGAGCTTTGGGGCCCGCTGGCGCTGCGCTTCGCCCAGCGCGACCGCGAGCGCTTTCGCTACTTCGGTGGCGATTTCTTCCTGCAACGCAAAGGTGTCCGCGAGATCGCGATCGTAACGCTCGGACCAAAGGACAACGCCGCTGCCGGCGTCGGCTAGGTGCGCGGCGACACGCACGCGATCCTCGGTGCGCCGCACCGAACCGTCGAGCACATGCGTGGCGTTGAGCGCTTTCGCGGCTTTAGCTTTGTCGCGCCCGCGGAAGGCGAAGCTCGAGCTGGACCCGATCACACGCAGACCGGGCATGCGCGAGACCGCGTAAAGGATTTCCTCAGAAACGCCGTCGCTCAAAGTGCGCATGGCACGCTCGCGTGAGCCGCTGTCGAAGGCCAGAACCGCGAGCACCGGGACTGTCTCGGCGCGGCGCTCGGGCGCGCCCTTTAGATCAATGGCGAATGCGCTGATCGTCTCGCGCATCTTCGCGAGTTTGATGCGCCCGCGCGGTTCAGCGCCGCGGTGGCTGGCGGCGGCATCATCGGCGGACGCGTGGTCGGGCACGACCTGCGATACGATGATGCCGCCCGCCGCCGCTTCCGCTTGCAGGCGCGCCGCGACATTGACGCCATGACCGAGCAAGTCGCCGTTGTCGGCGTCGCTGACTTCGCCCAAATGCACGCCAAGCCGCAGAGGCGCATCTGCCACCTCGCAAATCTCCATGGCGGCGGCTAGGGCGTCGGATGCGGTAGCGAATTCCAGCATCACGCCGTCGCCCGCGGTGTTGAACACCCGGCCGTTGTGGCGTTCGCAAGCCGCGCGCGAGCGTTCGCGCAGACGCGCCACCTGCGCGATGGCCGAAGCCGCGTCGCGTTCCGACAGCGCCGAATAACCGGCGATGTCGGCGGACACGATGGCGGCGAGCCTGCGGGAGTGGGGAGCTTCAGGCATGCCGAGCGCTAACTAGCACAGGAAAGCAGCGCTGCGGGCGCCTTGATCTTCCCAGTCGGCGGTTTGGCTTTGCGATGCCGCGCAAAGAGAACGGCGCGCGTAGCGAGACGAGCGCCGTTCAGGTCTAGGGGGGAGGGCCCGCCGGGCGGCCGGGGGGGGGGGGAAGCCCGGCGGGGAGCGGGAGGCGGGGGATTAAGCGGCTTCTGTTTCGTCTTTGGCCGGTTCCACCACTTTGGGCTTCGTTTTGGACGCCGGCTTGGTTTCCGCGCCTATCTCGATTTTGCGCGGCTTCATGATCTCCGGAAGCTCGCGCACGAGGTCGATGCTCAACATGCCGTTTTCCAGCTTCGCACCGGCGACGCGGACATGATCCGCGAGGCCGAAACGGCGCTCGAAGCTGCGTTCGGCGATGCCGCGATGCAGGTAGTTGCGCTGCGTTTCTGGCTGTTTGCGCTGGCCCGAGACAACCAGCGAATTTTGTTTGAACTCGATCGAGAGGTCTTCTTGCGCAAAGCCGGCCACCGCCAGCTCGATGCGGAAGGAATCCTCGTCGACCTGTTCGACGTTGAAAGGCGGATAGCCTGGCGCGGCGTCCAAGCGCGCGGCCTGGTCCATCAGCGAAGCAATGCGGTCGAAGCCGACCAGCGTGCGGTAAAGCGGGTTGATTTCGTTCGATGCCATATGATTGTCCTCCTCAAAGCGACATTCATGCTGCGCCTCGCGGCGCCTGGGATTGCAGGAGGTTCCGTCCCCGAAGGCGGCGGCTCTGCCTGCCGCGCAGCCCCGGTTGGGCGCCGCGCACCGCAGATGTGGGGAGGCCCGGAGAGTGTTCAAGACCGGCCAAATCGGCGCGGCGTTTTGACAATGTTAGCGCTTCGCGCTTAGCCGTGGCCGCCGATGTGGTTCACTCGCCGACACGCCGTGTTCTCGCTCGCTGCTGGGCTTGCCGCTTGCGGGCGCTCCGGTGGCGCTGACGCGCCCCCGCCCGGCACGTTGGGCTGGGCGCTCGGCGGCCCGTGGCGCATCGATCCAGGTCGCGACCGCTACCGTCACCCACTACAGACGCTGCTGTTTTGGGGGCTCGAAGGCGACATGACTGTGCTCGAGATTTTGCCCGGTCTCGGCTGGTACACATCGATCCTCGCCCCCTATCTCGCCGCCAATGGCGGGACACTGATCGCGGCGGGCTTTGATCCGGCGACAAGCAGCTTGGCGCAGCGCGAGGTTGTCGCCGCTTGGGAGTCGCGGTTTCGACATCAACCCGAACTTTACGGCCAAATCCGGCAGACAGCCGTTTCAGCCTCGGCGCCGCTGGCGCAGGCGAACAGCGTCGATCTGGCGATCCTGTCCAACGCCGTCCACACGCTGATGGCTGAAGGCGTCGCTGAACGCGTCTTCGCTGACGTGCGCGCGGCGCTGAAACCTGGCGGCGCTTTCGGCGTCGAACAACATCGCGCCTCGTCGACGGGGCTGCAGGACCCGCTGGCCGGAACGGGTTACGTGCAGGAAGAATACGTCAAGCTGCTGGCGCAGGAGGCAGGCTTCGAGTTTGTCGCCGCCAGCGACGTCAACGCCAATCCGCGCGACACCCGCGATCATCCGTTCGGCGTTTGGACGCTGCCGCCGACGTTGCGCACCTCGCCGCTCGGTCAGCCGGAAGACCCTGCGTTCGACACCGCGCCGTTCCAGGCCATCGGCGAAAGCGACCGCATGACGTTGAAATTCCGCAAGCCCTCCGGGCTTGCCGTTGCGCCAAACGGCGCCGATTCTCCTCCCTGACGCCGCCGTCACTCTTGCGGCCAAACCCGCCCTGGTGTGTAAGGGGCGCCAGAGGTCAGCCCCCGGAGGAGAGACGATGACGTACGAGGAAATCCTGAGCCGCTTCCAAAGCGAGACCGTTGTCGTGCCGGGCAAAAAGGTGAAGTTCGACTTCGGCGATGATGGCAAGATCTTCCTCGACGGCACGGCCAACAAAGTCACCAACGAAGACGCCGCCGCCGACACCACGATCAAGGTGAAGTTGGAAGACTTCGTATCGATGGCTCAGGGCCAGCTCGACGCCACCGCCGCCTTCATGCAAGGCAAGCTACGCGTTGAAGGCGATATGGGCGTGGCCATGCAGCTGCAAAGCGTCATGGCCAAGCTGCGGAGCTGAGGCTCGGAAGCCGATGGCGTTTGTCCGCGTCCCAGGCAATGAGATTCCACAGGGCGCGGAAGAGCATTGGCTCGAGGGCCGCGGCGGTGTGAAGGTGCGCGTCATGACCGCGCCGGCGCAGGGCGCGGCGCGCGGTTCGGTGATCGTGGCGCCGGGGCGCACGGAATTCATCGAGAAGTATTTTGAAGTGACGCGCGAACTGCAGTCGCGCGGTTTCGACGTGTTCTGCATCGACTGGCGCGGGCAGGGGCTATCCGGGCGCGAGGTGGAGAATTCGGTAAAGGGCCACTTCGTCAGTTTCGACGATCCCGTGAATGACCTTTCCACCGCCTTGAAGCTACTTGGCGACAAGCTGCCCCGGCCGCGCATCGGCTTGGCGCACTCCATGGGCGGCGCGATCATGCTGCGCGCGCTGCAGACACGCCGCATAGAACTCGACGCCGCGGCGTTCTCGGCGCCGATGTGGGGCATCGCCAATCTGACCGACCTGGCGAAGTCCTATGTGCGTTTCATGGTTTCGATCGGCGCTGGCGGGCAGTTTGCGCCGAGCGTTGACAAGAAGTGGAAGCGCGAGGCGTTCAAACGCAATCCGGTG
>ERZ869936.2527-NODE-2527-length-10636-cov-3.296475_pt1 | contig 10636 bp, 10 predicted proteins | sample MGYA00520876_ERZ869936 | MGnify/ENA primary metagenome ERZ869936 (study PRJEB32218, sample SAMN09650985) | biofilter metagenome | isolation source: enrty point of leading RO module | place: Saudi Arabia: Thuwal, RO plant located on Red Sea | collected 2016-02-17 ... | reverse complement strand
CGGGGCGGCCGTAGGCGATGTTGTAGCGGATCGTGTCGTTGAACAGCACTACGTCCTGCGGCACCAGGCCGAGCGCATCGCGCAGGGACCCCTGCGTCACGCTCCGCAAATCCTGTCCATCGATGAGGACGGCGCCTTCGCTCGGATCGTAGAAGCGAAACAAGAGCTTCAGCACTGTCGACTTGCCCGCGCCGGACGGACCGACAATGGCAGTGGTCTTACCGGCGGGCGCCGCGAACATAACGCCATTCAGGCCGACATCTCGACCCTCGTGCGCGAAGGACACATTCTCGAACACGACCTCGCCGCCCGAAGAACGAAGTGCAACAGCGTCCGCAGCGTCGGCCACCTCGGGCGCCTCGTCGAGCATGGCGAACATCTTCTCCATGTCGATCGAGGTCTGTTTGATCTCGCGATAGGCGAAGCCGAGGATATTTAGCGGCGCATAGAGGTTCGTCATAATGAGGATGACCGCGGTGATGTCGCCGGGGCCCATCGGACCGCGCGCCACCAAAAAGCCCGCCATCAGCACCATGCCGAGCAGACCGATCGTCATGATCAGTCCTTGCAATACGTTGAGCAGCACGAGTGAGGAATACGCTCGCACCGCCGCACGCGCATAGGACGACAGCGCACGGTCGTAGCGCTCGCTCTCGCGCTCCTCGGCGGCGAAACTCTTCACCGTCTCGAAATTGAGCAGCGAATCCACAGCGCGGCCGGCCGCCTCGGTGTCGAGTTCGTTCATCTCGCGCCGGTGTTTCAGCCGCCACTCGGTGACGCCGAACGTCATCCAGGCGTAGATGACGACCGTCAGCGCAGCGATAACCGAAAAGCTCCAGCCGTAGGTGAAGCCCAGCACCGCGGCCGCCAGCAGCAATTCGATCACCGTTGGCGCGATATTGAAGGCGAGAAAGCGCAGCAGAAAATCGATTGCACGCACGCCCCGTTCGATGGTGCGATAAACCGACCCGGTGCGCTTGGATTGATGGAAGCGCACCGAAAGTGAATGCACATGCGCGAACACGCGCGTGCCCGCGCGGCGCTGCGCCTCTTCGCTGATCGGCTGGAAGATGGCGTCGCGCACCTGCGGGCCGGCGGTGGAGGCAAACCGCAAGGCGGCCCAGAATCCGGCTAGACCGATAAACGCGGGCAGCGCGCCCGCCGCATCGCCGGACGAAAGGCGGTTGATGCCATCCGCCAGCACCAGCGGCGAAACGACCGCGAGCACTTTGGCCACCAGCGTCAGCACGAATGCGGCGGCGAGGCGAAGCCGGTAGCCTGGCCCGCTCAAGCCCCCGATCAGCCCCAGCAGACGGGAGATCGTGCGCAAGACCGGCGGCGCAACGTCAGCCGCCGGTTCCGCTTTCGACACTGTCCTGCCCTCGCCGCGCGCCATTTGGAACGTTCCTTGAAGGGACGACTTAAGGGTGCGGGATTTCTCCCGCAATGCCGCCATTTTAGCTAAGTTCTATTCCGCTCATGGCTGATTCCGGTCCTTCTCGCCCGCCGCTCGCTTCCGTGTGTGTGTACTGCGGCTCCTCGGAGACGACGCAGCCCGAGTATCTCGACCTCGCCGCGCTCTTTGGGCAAGCGTTAGCGCAGCGCGGGTTGCCCATGGTTTATGCCGGCGGGTCGATTGGTTGGATGGGGCGCTGCGCCCAGGCGGCGCGCAATGCCGGCGGCGACGTCCTTGGCATCATGCCGCGTTTTCTGGAACGGCGCGAAATCGTGCTGGAAGAGGTGCCCCACCGCATGGTCGACACCATGCACGAGCGCAAACACATCATGTTCGAGGAGAGTGACGCGTTCGTCGTGCTACCTGGCGGCATCGGCACGCTGGAGGAAGCTGTCGAGACCCTGTCGTGGGCGCGGCTTAATCTGCACCGGAAACCCGTCGTCTTCCTCTCCGAGGACGATTTCTGGGCGCCTTTCTTCGCACTGATCGATCATACGGTCGCCGCAAACCTGACGCCGCCGAGCTTCCGCGAGGTGGTCGCCAGCGCACACTCCATCGATGAATGCTTCGCTGCGCTGGAGGCCCGGGTCGGCGTCTGAAACCGGTCAGGCCGCTGATACGTAGGTGAAGCCATGAATACTCTCTCCCGCCGCACGCTGCTCTTCAGCGCCGTCGCCATGGTCCCGCTATTCGGCTGCTCCGCCAACGGTCAGGAGAACCTCGGCATCGACACAGAGGCTAACGAAGCACGGTACGCCAACTCCCCTTGGCGCCGGCTGACGGAGGCGCAATGGCGCGAGCGCCTCGATCCGCTAGCGTTCCGGGTGCTGCGCCAAGAAGCCACCGAGCGCGCCGGCACGAGCCCGCTGAACAACGAACGCCGCCGCGGGACGTTCGTCTGCGCCGGCTGCGAATTGCCGCTGTTCCGCTCGAATTGGAAGTTTGACTCCGGCACTGGCTGGCCGAGCTTCACCGACATCATCCGAGAGAATGCCGGAACCAAGCCCGATCTCCTGCTTCTGCAACCACGCACCGAGTATCATTGCGCCCGCTGTCTGGGACACCAAGGCCATGTGTTCAACGACGGCCCGCCTCCCCGCCGGTTGCGCTATTGCAACAACGGCGCGGCGCTTCGCTTCGTGCCTGCGTAGGTGCTATTCGCGTTCGAAGCCCAGCGCCCCTGACGGGCACTTCTTCACTTGGGCCTCGACCTCATCGGCTGTCGCCAACTTCGGATCGATCTAAGGCTTGCGCTTGGCGTCGAACACTGTGGGCAGGCCCTTCACGCATCGCCCCGCGTGCGCACAAACATCAGGATCATAGGTCACGGCGTAGCCATCGGCGCCGTATCGTTGAACCGCCATCGTCGCCTCCATCTCAACGTCGCAGTCTTAGCACCCCGAACTACTCACCCACCACATCCGCCAGCCGCTCACACGCCCGCAAAAAGTCTTGCTTGAACTGCTGCACGACAGCGCCGGCGGAGATGGGTGCGTTCATCAGGCCGACGCCCTGGCCGACCCAATAGGTCGCCAGCTCGCGCGCGCCCGGGTGTCCACTTTCGCTGAGCTTGTCGAGGTAGCGTAGCGCTGGTTCCGAAACGAAGCTTTGCAGCGGCATGGGCAGAGGTTTTGGCGCATCCTCGCTTTCCCACGCATCGGTCCATGGCGAGCGCAGTTGGCGTGACGGCTTGCCGGTGCGCGAGCGCGAACGGATGGTGTCGCGCGAATTAGCGGCGAGCAGCTTGTCGCGCACCGTGGATGTCACTTCGCTCTCTGGCGTCGTCAGCCAGACCGAACCGCACCAAGCGCCCGCGGCCCCCATCGCCATCGCTGCGGCCATTTGTTCGCCGGTAACGATGCCGCCCGCGGCGAGCACGGGCGTGTCATGCCCCGCCGCCTCCAACGCGCGCACCACTTCCGGCACCAGCACCATGGTCGAGACATCGCCGCAGTGGCCGCCGGCTTCGCCGCCTGCCGCGATGATAATATCCACGCCCGCCGCCGCCTGCGCCAATGCGTGCTCCTTGGCCCCAACCAAAGCGGCCACCGGCACGCCGTGCTGCTTACCCTTCTCGAGCATAATTGGCGGCGGCAAGCCGAGGGCGTTGGCGATCAGTTTAATTGGATACTCGAACGCCACCTCAAGACCCGACGCAGCTCCCTCGGCGCGCAAGTTTTGCGACCATCCTGTTGCGTGCTTGCGGTTGGCTTCCACCGCGGCGGCGTCGACGCCATGTTTGGCCAGGATTGCAGCGGCGAATTCCCTATGCGTTTGCGGCACTGCGGCGAGCAATTTCTCGGAGTCGAACGCCTCTGCCTTGCCTTCGAACGCATTCGGCACAATTAGATCGAGCCCATATGGCTTGCCGGCCGCGTGTGCATCGATCCAATCGAGCTCCTCACGAAGACGCGCGGGCGACATCCCCACCGCGCCCAGCACGCCCATGCCGCCAGCCTTCGACACCGCCGCCACGACGTCCCGGCAATGCGAAAAGGCAAACAGCGGAAACTCGATGCCGAGCCGCATGTACAAAGGCGAATTCATCATGGGATGATCATACCGCGACGGCGCCCGGTCACAATCGCGCGCCGACGCGCTAGTCTCGGTCCATGACAGACGAGACGCGCATTCCGGTCATTATCGGCGTCGGCCAGGTGAATGACCGCACCGAGGACCCTGCGGAAGCCTTGGATTCCTTCGCCCTGATGCGGGAGGCGCTGGGCGCCGCCGATGCCGAAGCTGGCGGCGGCTGGTTGAAGCAAATGCAGTCTCTGGCTGTGGTCGATCAACTGTCATTTCCGCAGCTCACGGAGATTCCAGAGCGCCTCGCCGCGTTTTTTGGGGCGACGCCGAAACTCTGCGCCAAGACGCGTTATCCTAGCGGCGATAGTCCGGTTCTACTGCTTAACGAAGCTGCGGAACGCATCGCCGCCGGCGAGATCGAAGTCGCCGTGGTGGCCGGGGGCGAAGCGCTTCGCACCGCCTCCAAGCGCGCGAGGGCGGCGCCCGGCGCCGCCAACGCCGTGCGCGACGCCGCAGCGAAGTCCGCCAAGCCATGGCGCGCCAAGTACGGCCTGGTGGCGCCAACGGACGTTTATCCGCTCTACGAAAACGCCAGCCGCGCAGCTTGGGGCCAAACGCTAGCGGAAGCCCAGCGCGAGAGCGCCGAACTCTGGGCGGGCTTGTCGCGCGTCGCCGCGCAGAACCACCACGCTTGGCTGCGCACGGCGGCGAGCGCGGAGCAAATCCTCACGCCATCGCCAGAGAACCGGCTGATCGCGTTTCCCTACACAAAGCTGATGGTCGCCAACGCTTCGGTGAATCAGGGCGCGGGCTTCATTGTCGCCAGCCTCGCCCAGGCGCGGGCGATGCGCGTGCCGGAGGCGCAGCTTGTCTATGTCGGCTATGGCGCCGCGGCGCGCGAACCGAGCGACGTCCTCGCGCGTGAGAGTTATGACCGCTCGATCGCGCTCGAAACCTCGCTGCATCAGGCCCTGGCGCTGAACGGCCTAGAGCCGCGCGATCTCGATCATGTCGAACTCTACTCCTGCTTTCCGTGCATACCCAAGCTCGCGCGCCGCACGATCAACTGGCCGCTGGAACGGCCGATCTCGGTTGTCGGCGGCCTGACATTCGGCGGCGGACCGGTGGGCAATTATATGAGTCACGCCGTGGCGGCGATGACGGAGGCCTTGCGGCAGAGCGGACGTCACGCGCTCCTGTTCGGCAATGGCGGCTTCGCCAACACCAATCATTGCATTATGCTTTCCCGCGAGCCGTTGCGGCGCGGGGCGCGCTCGTTCGATGTGCAGGCCGAGGCGGACGCACGGCGGCATCCGTCGCCGCCGCTAATCGAAGGTTATGCCGGGCCCGGCGCAATCGAGACCTACACGGTGTTCTACGCGCGCGATGGCGCGGCGCACTTCGGCGTTGTGATTGGCAAGACGCCGCGCGGCGAACGCTTTCTCGCGCGCGTGCGCGGCGATGATCGAGAGGCGATTAGCTTCCTCACCGATGGCGCGCGCGAACCTGTCGGCGCTGCGGGAACGGCCATGCACGCTGAGGATGGACTAATAGATTGGCGGATCGGCTAAGCGGTTTGTCCAGAAAGCCGCTTGCGTGCGCGATCTTCGCCGATGAGCGGGAACAGCGCGGCCATTTCCGGACCGTGGTCCAAACCTGTTAACGCTTGCCGCAGCGGCATGAACAGCGCCTTGCCTTTGGCGCCTGTCTTTTCCTTCACAGCATTGGTGAACGCGCTCCATGACTGCGCGTCATAGGCGCCCTTCGGCAACACTTCGAGCGCAGCTGCGGCGAACGCCGCGTCCGGGACGAACGGTTCGATCGGGCCTTCAACAATGTGCGCCCATTGGCGCACTTCCGGCAGCAACGAGATGTTCGGACGGATGGCGTTCCAGAACGCTTCGCCTTTGTCCGCTTCGAGCTTGGCCAGACGATCCTTCACGGCTTCATAGCCGAGCTGATGCAGCAGTGAAGCATTGACGCGCTTTAGCTCGTCGGGATCGAACCGCGCTGGCGCACGGCCGATCTTGTCGAACGAAAATTCCTGAGCGAGCTGCGCGATGCCTGCGCGCGCTTCCACTGGATCGGAGGTGCCGATCTTGGCGAGATGCGAGAGCACCGCCATCGGCTCGTAGCCTTCATCCGCCAGTTCGCCGATCGAGAGCGAGCCCAACCGCTTGGACAGCGCCCCGCCGTCTGCGCCGACCAACAGCGGAAAGTGTCCAAATGCGGGGACGGCGCCGCCGAGCGCCTCAAAAATTTCCACCTGCACGCCGGAATTGGTGACGTGATCCTCTCCGCGCACGATGTGGGTGATCTTGAAGTCGATATCGTCCACTACCGACGGCAACGTATAAAGAAAGCCGCCGTCCTCGCGGATCAGCACTGGATCGCTCAGCGAGGCGGTGTCGATCGACTGGGGACCGCGCACCAGGTCAACCCAATCCTTGCGCGCGCCAGATAGTTTGAAGCGCCAGTGCGGTTTGCGCCCTTCGGCTTCCAATTTAGCGCGCTCTTCGCTGGTGAGCTTCAGCGCAGCGCGATCATAGATCGGAGGGCGCCCGCGCGACTGGGCAATCTTGCGTTTGCGGTCGAGCTCATCCTCCGTCTCGTAGCATGGATAGAGCAGCCCCTCGCTTTTCAGCTTCGCCGCCGCCTTTTCGTAGGCATCGAAGCGATGCGATTGGTTCGCGCGCTGCTGCCAGTCGAGCCCAAGCCATTTGAGATCGGCCTCGATTGCTTGCTCGAACGCCTTGGTCGAACGCGCGAGATCGGTGTCATCGACCCGCAGCAGCACTTCGCCGCCTTCGCGGATGGCGAATAGCCAGTTCAGCAAGGCGGTTCGCACATTGCCGACATGCAATCGCCCGGTCGGCGATGGTGCAAAGCGTAGACGTATGGACATTCGTTCAGACTCTTCCGGAAGCGCCGGGTTATGCGGTGCGCCAGCGCGAAATGTCCAGCGCTCCAGTTCAGCTTGCGTCACGCTGGCGCGGGTCTAGGGTGGCCGAAAGGAGAGGCGCAATGGGTACGAAATCGCGCGAAGTGCGGCTGAAGAGCCGTCCAGTAGGATTGCCGGAGGCTTCCAATTTTGAGGTGGCGAGTGTCGACCTGCCCGAGCCGGGCGCCGGCGAGGTGCTGGTGCGCAATGCGTGGATGTCGGTCGATCCCTACATGCGCGGGCGGATGTACGATCGGCCAAGCTACGTGCCGCCGTTCCAACTTGGCGAGGCGTTGCAAGGCGGCGCCGTCGGCAAGGTGGTCAAATCCAACGATCCAAAGTTCCAGCCCGGCGACTGGGTTGAAAGCATGAACGGCTGGCGCGAGGCGTATGTGTCGCCGGCCGCCGCACTCAACAAGCTGCCGGCGGACGGCGTGCCGCCGCAGGCGTTTCTCGGCGTGCTCGGCATGCCTGGCATGACCGCTTACACCAGCTTTCATCGCATCGGCGAACCGAAGGCTGGCGAAACGGTCTTTGTGTCCGGCGCAGCGGGCGCTGTGGGCTCAACCGTGTGTCAGATCGCTAAAATCCGCGGCTGTACCGTGGTGGCGTCGGCAGGCTCCGACGAGAAGCTGGTTTGGCTCAAGAGTGTCGGTGTCGATGCGGCGGTAAACTACAAAAAAGGCAATCTGCTTGAAAGCGTGCGCGCCGCGGCGCCGAAGGGCGTCGACATCTATTTCGACAATGTCGGCGGTGAGCACCTTGAAGTTGCGCTCGAAGTGGCGCGCCCGTTCGCACGCTTCATCGAATGCGGCATGATTTCGGTTTACAACTCGACCGAACCGCCGCCCGGCCCGCGCAACATGCCCTACATCGTCGGCAAGAGGATCAGAATGCAGGGCTTTATTGTCACTGACTTCTTGGACATGCGCGACCAGTTCTACGCCGACATGGGCGCGTGGGTGCGCGAAGGCAAAGTGAAGTGGGAAGAGACTGTCGAAAACGGCGTCGAAAATGCGCCTAAGGCGTTTCTCAATCTGTTCAGCGGCGCCAACACCGGCAAAATGCTGGTGAAACTCGATTGAGATGAATCAACGGCTCTTCCAGGCCTATGTGATGGTGGATTGGAGCGCGGCCTCCAAGCCATCCACCGGCCCGGACACGATTTGGGTCGGCGTGCTGAAGCGCAATGTGCGCTTTCAGATGGCGTTCGAAGCGCACAATCCCGCTACGCGTCACGATGCAGAGACGCTGCTCGATTCTTTGTTGTCCGATCTTCGCCGCAAGGACGAGCGCGTGCTCGTCGGCTTCGACTTCCCGCTCGGCTTCCCCCGCGGCACGGCGCAAGCGATGAAGCTCACGGGAGAACCCTGGCGCGCGTTGATCGATTTCGTCGCCAAGGAAGTGAAGGACAAGCCGGACAACACCAACAATCGCTTCCAAGTCGGCGCAAAAATGAACCGTCTGATGACGGGCGAGGCGTTTCCGTTCTGGGGCGCGCCGGCGCGCGATGAACAAACTATGCTCTCAGCCAAACGTCCGCGCGAACATAAACCGGACGATCTGCCGGAATAGCGCTGGGCGGCACAAGCGAGAGAGGGGCCGTCCTCGTTATCGCAATTGGCGTATAAGGGGGACGGAGCCGGCCAGGCGCTCACTGGCTTACCGATCGCGAAGCGCCTGCACGACAAGCGCGCCGCCAAACTCTGGCCGTTCGAGACCGGCTGGCGTCCGCTCGCTCCCGCCGATCTCGCAGAGGTTGAGGCCGTATTCGCGGAAATCTATCCCTCGATGTTCCCGGCCACGCCGCGCGCCGGCGAAATCAAGGATCAAAGCCAGGTGCGCGCCGCCGCCGAGCACTTCCATGCGCTCGATGAGAAAGGCCAACTCGGCGCACTGTTCGGACCGGCGAAAGCCGATGAACGCGTTGCCATTGTCGAACGCGAAGAAGGTTGGATTCTCGGCGTTCGCGCCTAGTTCGGTCCGGCCTGCGGATCGGTCTGCAGCAGCGTCGTGGTCGCGGCGCCTGATCCCGCCACGCCAGGCCGGCGCGCCAACGCCCACCAACGCACGATCAGCACGGCGGCGCTCAATACGCTCGACCAGAAAATCGCGAACAACAGCCCCGCGACGCCCATGCCTTCGCGCTCGGCCAGCCAATAGCCGAGCACAGGCATTACCGCCGCATAGGCAAGAATGTGGCTGAAGGTGGGAAACCAATTGTCGCCGCGCGCCCGTAGCGCCGAGGCGATCACCACCTGCGCGCCGTCTGGATGGAGGATAAGCGCGGCGATCCACATCATTGAAGAGATGAAGGCGGCAAGCCCTACGTCCGCTGTGTAGGCCCTGCCGATCGGCTGTGCGACTGCGAGGATCAACACCGCAGTGGCCGCCGCAAGGCCGAGCGCTATCATGAAGACGAACGCCATGAGGTTGAGCAGGATCTGGTAAGCCGCGACCGTGTCGGCGCCGAGCCGCCCCGCGATCACCGTCATCGCCGAGAACGCGCCCGCTTCCACGGCTTGACTTACCGCCGCCGCCACGCCGACGGCAAGCAGCGCGCGATAGCTTGGCCCGGGCAAGCCCAGCTTGCGCACGCCGTACACGGCGCCGTCGCGCAGCAGATAAATCCACAACAACACGGCGCCCGCCAGGAACACGCGCGCGCCGACCGTCGCCCACGCCGAACCGACGGCGCCATGATCCGGCACCCACAACAGATTGAGCGCCAAGTTGACGACATTCGCCGCCCACATCACGGCGGTCGAAATACCCGGCTTCTTAATCGCTTCGAGAAAGAACGTGCCCGCGACGTACAGCAGATGCAGGGGGATGGAGATCGCCAAGATCATCATCACCGGCGTGGATGGCGCCGCGAGATTTGTCTCAATGCCGAACACCGTGAACAGCTGCTCGCCGGCAACCCACATAGAGATCGCGGACAACACGCCGGCAATTAGGGCCAGCACCAAGCCGCGCCGCAGCGCGACGCCAGCGCCTTGCGGGTTCTTTTCACCGATCGAACGCGCGGCCCAGATCTGCACGCCCTGCAGCAGGCCGATCGCCGCCACAAGAAACACCGCCGTAGGCGCCCAGCCCAGCGCCTGATGGGGCAGCTCATCCGGCGCGAGTTGCCCTACGACCACGACGTCGACAATCGCCATGCCGATGATGCCGAGGCGCGCGAGCGCCACGGGTCCGGCCAGCCGCAGCAAGTCGGCGACGTAGGGGCGTGAAACGGCCATGGGGAGGCGAGCCTTTACCCGAGCCGTCCGAGTCGGTCGAGCCTCACACCTCCGGTTGCGGCGCGGGCTGCTCTTCCACCGGCTTCAGCCCGCGGTAAAGGTAGGTTGAAAGCCCTGCTTCGAGTGAGGAATAGAGCGCGAAGGTGAGGAACGCGGCGATCAGCACATAGATCAAATAACCGGCGGGATTTGCAGCGGCCGCCGCCGCGACCGAAGCTGGATCAAGCGAGTTTACGCCAAACGCGCGGCCAACCAGATGACCGAGCGCGCCGGCAAAAATGTTCGCCGGCACAAGCAACATCAATCGCGCAGCGGTAATGCGCAGCATGGCGCCCTTGGTCCACGACCACGTCTCAAAACTCAGAATACGTTGTTGCTCGATGCTCGCGGGCGCCGCGAGGTAGAGGCGCGATGTGAACAGAAACCAGATTGCGCCGTAGAACAGCGGAACAACAAGCAGTGTAAGCG
>ERZ869936.2526-NODE-2526-length-10639-cov-4.143046_pt1 | contig 10639 bp, 7 predicted proteins | sample MGYA00520876_ERZ869936 | MGnify/ENA primary metagenome ERZ869936 (study PRJEB32218, sample SAMN09650985) | biofilter metagenome | isolation source: enrty point of leading RO module | place: Saudi Arabia: Thuwal, RO plant located on Red Sea | collected 2016-02-17 ... | reverse complement strand
CCGTGGTTCGGGACCACCGTAGCGAGTTCAGCTCGAAGACGTAGATCTCGTTGCCCGAGTATTCGCCGTGGCCGCCGCCGAACACGATGAGGCGGTCGCGCTTCGTGTCGAAGGCGCCGCCGCTCCACGCCTTGATGACCATGCTGACGCTGCCCGGAACGGCCGGATTCGGCGCCACGGTGGAGAGCTTCGTGTTCGGAACGCCGTACCAGTGCCCCTGCTGCAGCGACGCCACGGCGGCGTGCACCTCGGGGGGCTGCTCGGCGCCCGTCGGCGCGGGGGCGAGGGTGATGCCCACCGTCCGGACCTCCTCGGAGGCCGCGAGCACGGCGCGCACCCGGACGCTGTGGGCGCCGGCGGCGTACGCGGTCGGGTCCAGGGTCCAGGCGAAGGGGGCCACGGTGTCCTCGAAGACGAGCGTCCCGTCGAGCTCGAAGCGGACCCTCACGAGACCGCTTCCCTGGACGGACACGGTCAGGGGGGAGGTCACGCTCGCGCCCTCGGCGGGCAGGAAGAACTCGAGGCCGGCCGGCGTGGGCTCGGGCTCGGGGTTCGGCTCGGGCTCGGGTTCCGGGTTCGGCTCCGGCTCCGGCTCGGGCTGGGGTTCGGGTTCCGGGGTGGGGGAGGGTCCCTCGCTGCCGGGCTGGGCCGGCGCGGTGATGATCGTCTCCCGGACAAGGCACCCGGGCGCGAAAAGCGCCAGGGCGACGACGAGGGCCCAGAAGCGGCACCTCACGGTGATTGAAGTCATCTCCGTACCTCTGCCCCCGCGCACGGCGGGGGTCTCCTTCCTCATCTCTTACCTATCCCACGAGGGGGGGCGCGCAAGGGGAACTCCCTTTGCAGAGAGAACCCGCGGCGTGCGGGTCGCGGAAACCATGCGCCGATTCGTGTACACCCTCGGGAGCGATGTCGGAAAAAATGGACGCCGAGTCAGCGGTGGAAACAGGGCCGAATGCCGAGGCCGGCGCGGAAAACCTCAAGAATAGGGTTCTTTCCGCGCTGCGTTGGACCGCTGTCGCACGGTTGACCGCGCAGGTCATCACGTGGGCCGTCACCATCGTCGTGATTCGCGTTTTGGACCCCGCGGATTACGGCCTCATGGCGATGAGCGAGGTCGTTTTCGGCCTCCTCATGATGATGAGCACCGCCGGCCTCGGGTCGGCGCTCATCCAGGCGAAAGACATCGACGATTCGCAGGTGCGCCGGATGTTCGGCGTCCTGCTCCTCGTGAACGGCGCTCTTTTCGCGGCGCTCTTCCTCGGGGCGCCGCTGGTGGGGAGCTACTACCGGGAACCGCGGGTGGTGGACCTCAGCCGCGCCCTGGCCCTCGGGTTCCTGCTCATCCCCTTCATCACCGTTCCGTCCGCGCTCCTGAGCCGAGACATCGACTTCAAGCGAAAGTCGCTGGTCGAGCTGGTCGGGTCCGTCGTTTCCGTGCTCGTCATCCTCGCGCTCGCGGCAACGGGGTTCGGGGTGTGGGCCCTCGTGGTGGGCCGCATCCTGGCCCTGCTCCTGCAGGCGATCGGCCTGCAGCTCGTGCGGCCCTTCCTCAAGCTGCCGCTATTCTCGTTCCGCGCCGCGAAGGGCCTGATCTCCTTCGGCGGCATCTATACGGTGACCACGATCCTGTGGTTCCTCTACAGCCAGGCGGACATCGTGGTCGCGGGCCGCTATTTCGACTCGGAGACCCTCGGCTACTACGCCGTTGCCATGCACCTGGCGTCGCTCGTCATCGCGCGGAGCATGCCGCTGCTCAACCAGGTCGCGCTCCCGGCCTACTCGCGTCTCCAGGACGACCCGGCCGCCGTGTCGTACTACCTGTGCAAAGTCGTGCGCGCCGCCACCATCATGGCGTTCCCCGTGTTCTTCGGCATCGCCCTCGTGGCGCCCGAGTTCGTCCGCCTCGTCCTGAAGCCGAAGTACGAGAGCGCCATCCTCCCGCTCGTGCTCCTGTCGCTCCACATGCCGCTGCGGCTCCTGAGCAACCTCCTGCCGGCCGTCGTGTACGGCCTCGGACGTCCGCGCATCGAGATGGGCAACGCGGTCTTCGGCCTCATCGTGATGCCGATCGCCTTCCTCGTCGGCATCCGCTGGGGTCTCACCGGCCTGTGCGTCGCGTGGCTCGCCGCGTTCCCGCTCGTGATGGGGTTCCAGGTCGCGCGCACGTTGCCGATGCTGCGCCTTCGCCTGCGCGACTTCCTGGCGCAGGCCGGCCCCGCGACGGGGGCGGCGGCCGCCATGTCCGTCGCGGTCTTCGGCGCCAAGTGGCTGTCCGGGAATGCGCTCCCCGCGCCCGCGCATCTGGCGCTGCTGATCCTCGTCGGCGCGGCCGTCTACTTCGGCTACGTCGTCCGATTCCATCGTGAGCATCTGGCCGAGGTCGGGCGGATGCTGAGGCGCTCCGATGGCTGAGACCGGCGGCATCGTCGTGTTCACGGGGCGCCCCGCCTCGGCGTCCACGCGCGAGACGATCGAGGCGCTCGTCCGGGCCTTTCCGGAGCACCGGTTCCTCGTGCTGCAGGGAGGCCGCCGCCGCACCCTAAAGGGCTATCTCCGCGGCAAGTGGCGTCGCCTGAAGCGGGAACCGCTCTCCTACCCCCTCGAGCTCCTCGGTCAGGCGGCGGCACGGTTCCGCCGACGACCTCGCCGCGGCCCCGCGGGCGCGCCGCGCGTGCCGCGGCTGGAGGAGATCGCGGACCTCGTCTCGTTCGACGACATCCACTCCCCCGAGGCCCTCTCGGCGGTGCGTTCCTTCGCCCCCCGCCTCGGCATCTCCGTGGGCGCTCCCATCCTCAGGACGGAGCTCTTCGGGATCCCGGAACTCGGGACCGTCAACCTCCACAAGAGCCTCCTCCCCGAGTACCGGGGAATGCCGCCGGGTTTCTGGGAGCTCCACGACGGCGCGCCGAGTACGGGGGCGAGCGTGCACTGGATGGAGGCGTCCCTCGACACCGGAGCCATCATCGCGCAGCGCGAGCTTCCCGTTCCCCGCTTCGTGAGCCGCCCCGGCCTCGCCGCCCTGCTGGACCAACTCGGGATCCAGGTGCTCGTGGATGCGGTGGGCGCCGTGCTCGCGGGACGCGGAGAGGGCCGTCCCCAGACGCCCCCCCGGACCCCCACGCGGTCGCGACCCGCGTTCCTGGTCGCCCGCCGCGTCGAGCGGAAACTCGAGCGTGCGCGCCGCGGCCCGCCCGCGGGCCCCCGGGCGATCGCGAAGTGGTGCGCGCTTCAGGCCTATGTGCGCCTCTGGGCCCCCCTGCGCAACGTCGTGCGCCGCTTGCGCGGTCGCTGCCATGTCGCGGTGCTGCTCTACCACCGCGTGTCGGAGTCGCGCCAGGACGCGATCACCGTCGGCATCGGCCAGTTCCAGGAGCAGCTGGAGATGCTGCGCAGGCACTTCGACGTCGTCTCGCTGGAGGAGTTCCTCGCCGCACGCGGCCGGCCGCGCAGGCGGCCCGCGGTGGTCATCACCTTCGACGACGGCTACGCCGACAACCTCCTCGCCGCGCGACTGCTGCGGCGAGTCGGCCTGCCCGCGGCGTTCTTCGTGTCCACGCGCATCATCGGGACGGAGAAGTCGTTTCCCCACGACCGCCGGGACGGATTCCACGAGCCCGCGCTCTCGTGGGACGCCGTGCGCACGATGGCGGAGTGGGGTTTCACGGTGTCGAACCACACCGCGACTCACGCCGACATGGGCGCCGTGCCGACCGCGGACGCGCTTGCCGAGATCGCCGTTGCCCGCGACGACCTGGTCGAGCAGGTGGGGGACCGCGCCGCGTCCACGCTCTTCGCGTACCCCTACGGCCGGCGCGGCAACATCACGCCGGCCGTCCGGGAGGGTCTCGCGGACCTCGGCGTGACGCATTGCCTCGCCGCGTATGGGGGGGTCAACGGGCTCGACTTCGACGCGCTGGACGTGCGGCGCCAGGGCGTCGACTGCCGGTTCACGCTCCTCGCCCTCCGCGCCGCCGCCGAGGGTTGGTCCGTGCGCGGGGCTGCCGACAAGGAGGCTCCGGCCGGTGGTAAGGTCTGCGTGCCCGGCCAGCCGATGACACGCTGAGGGCGCAGAGCCAATGTGCGGATTCGCGGGAGTCGTCAGGACGGACCGGGGCGGGGTCGAACCCGCCGTCCTGGAACGCATGGCCGATTCGATCCGCCACCGCGGCCCCGACGACGAGGGCTTCCACGTCGACGGGTCCGTCGGATTCGGATTCCGCCGCCTTTCCATCCTCGACCTCACGGAGGCCGGGCACCAGCCCATGGAGAGCCCCGACGGGCGCGCCGTGATCGTCTTCAACGGCGAAATCTTCAACTACGTCGAGCTGCGCGCCGAGCTCGAGGCCAAGGGCCACGCGTTCCGGTCGACCGGCGACACGGAGGTCCTTCTCGCGGCTTACCGCGAGTGGGGCCGGGATTGCCTCGCCCGCCTCAACGGGATGTGGGCCTTCCTGATCCACGACAAGAAGAGGAACCTCGTCTTCGGCGCCCGCGACCGGTTCGGGATCAAGCCGCTGTACATGCACCGGGGCCGGGACGCGGTCTGCTTCGGGTCGGAGATCAAGGCGCTCTTCGCGTCCGGGCTGGTGCCGCGCCGGCCGAACTGGGCCGTGGCGGCGCGCTTTCTCCTGCTCGAGCAGCTGGGGGCCGGCGACTGCGCCGGCGAGACGTTCTTCGACGGTGTCGAGCAGCTGCCGCCCGGGACCGCCTTCGAGCTGGGGCTGGACGGGACCTTCCGCTCCTGGCGCTGGTGGTCCCTCGAGAGCTTTCTCCCCGAGCCGATGGACGACCCGAGGAAGGAGTTCGCGGACCTCTTCGAGGATGCCGTTCGCATCCGCCTGCGGAGCGACGTGCCCGTCGGCGTGTGCCTTTCGGGCGGGCTCGACTCGACCTCGATCCTGTGCTCCATGGCGCGTCAGCGCGACGCGGCGGACCCCCTCCAGGCGTTCACCTACAACGCGGCGGACTTCGACGAGTCGAGCTACGTCGCGGATACGGTGCGCCGGACCGGCGCCGAGCTGAACCGCATCGAGCTGAAGGAAGCGATCGACTTCGAGGACCTCGGCCGCCTGCTCTGGTTCTACGACCAGCCCGTGCACTCGACGGCGCCGGTCGTGGGCTTCGAGCTGATGCGCCTCGCCGCCCGGAAAGGCGTCAAAGTGGTCCTCAACGGCCAGGGCGCCGACGAGACGCTCGCGGGGTACGGAAGCTACTTCCAGAACTGGTGGCACTCGCTGCTGTCGCGCGGCCGCTTCGGGCGTGCGTGGTCGGAGATGCGCGCCTGGGGAGAGGCGCACGGCCGGGACCCCGCGGAGCTGCGACGCGAGTCCCTGCGGCGCCTCGTCCGCGCCCAATTCCGGCGCGTCGGCTTCTACCGGCGCCTGTCCCACGCGCGCGAGCGCCGCGCGGCCATGGCGAGCCCCTGGTTCACGCCCGAGCTGGCGCGGCACCTTCCGTCGGACACTCCGCCCTACGCGGACTTCTCCCTGCGGGGAGCGCTCCTCGACGGCGTCCGGGTGGACCCGCTGCCGCTCTACCTGCGCGTGGAGGACCGCAACTCCATGGCCCACTCCGTGGAGGCGCGCCTTCCCTTCCTCGACTGGCGCCTCGTCGCGTTCTGTTTCCGCGTGCCCGACGCGTGGAAGACGCGCGGGCCCTGGAACAAGTATCTGCTGCGCGAGGCGATGGCGGGGCGGATCCCCGAGTCGGTGCGCGCGCGCCTCGACAAGATGGGGTTCCCGACGCAGCACAGGGACTGGTTCGCGGGGCCGTGGTACGCTCCCATGCGGGACATGCTGGCGGACCGCGTGGTGCGGGAGCGGGGCATCTACGACGTCGATGCGCTCGAAGCCGGTCTCGAACGCCACCGCAAGGGCGAGGTGAACCTCTCCCAGCCGCTTCTCTTCAACGTCGCCCAGATGGAGTTCTGGCTCCGCGGCGCGGGCGCCTCGGCCGCCGCCGTACCCGGAGCGTAGGCGGCAGGCGCCGGGCGCAGGGCAGCCGGACGGATGGATCAGAGCGAGACGCTTCGCACGACCCGCGGTCGAGCCGCTTCACGCGGGGGGGGCATTCCGCCGAGAATCGCCCCGTCGGCCATGGGAGCAATGCGGTGGTCAAGAGGCAGCTGACGCGCTTCGCCGTCGTGGGCATCGCGTCCAACGCGACGCTCTACGCCCTCTTCGTGCTCCTCACCTTCCTTGGACTCGATCCCAAGGTGGCGATGACCCTGCTCTTCATCCTCGGGGTGCTCGCCAACTTCGTCGCGAACCGGATCTGGACCTTCGGGCACCGCGGCCGCCCGGCGGGTGCGCTTGCCCGGTACGCGGTCCTCTACCTGGGCGGCTACCTGACGAACCTCGCGGGGCTCGCGTGGTTCGTGGACGTGGAGGGCAAGGACCCCCGCCTCGTCCAGGCCGTGCTCATCGTGTTCATCGCTGGGGCGACCTTCCTCGTCCAGAAGTACTGGGTGTTCCGGGCCGACCCCGGCGCGACCGCCGCCGAGAAGCCCCGTCCGGATTCAGTTCCCGCGGCCGTCCACGAGCAGCGAACGTAGCCCCAGCAGGGAGAGCGGCAGGAGCAGCACCAGGTTCTGCACCTGCATGCGGAACTCCTCGATGTGGACGAGCAGGGCGAAGGGGACGAACAGCAGAAGGGCGAAGAGCGCGGCCATGCGCACGAAGCGGTCCGCCCCCGACAGCCCGAACGCGCCCGTCAGCAGGGGCAGCGCGAGGGCCAGGAGCGGCGGCAGGGCGATGTTGAAGGTGGCGACCTTGCCGGCGTTGCTCGCGAGCATGTCGACGACGTACGCCGCGAGGCCGCCCTCGTAGGCGTCGAAGCCCCCGGGGCGCGCCATGCGCAGGGCGGTCGAGGTGCCGAAGGCGAGCGCCAGGAACGCCGCCGTCGCGAGGCTCGTCCGCAGCCAGTCCTCGCGGCGGACGTGGACGAGCCACCAGAGTCCCGGCAGCGCCACCGTGGAGTACTTGATGGGGGTGGACACGACGAGGAGCGCGGCGAAAAGCCACGGCCGCCGCGCGCGCAGGGCGAAGAGCAGCACGAGCCACGCCACGAGGTCGAGCCGGTCCCAGGGATGGAAGAGGGCGAAGAAGTAGGTGAGGGGGAGTACCGCGGCGAAGTAGAGCGTCCCGACGAGGCACCACAGAGGGTCGAACCAGCGGCGCAGGAACAGCGCCAGCAGGATCAGGGCCGTGAAGAGGCAGACGGTGTCGAGGTGTTTGTAGAGCTTCAGCACAGGCCGGCCCGTCGCCCGGTGCAGCCCTTCGACCAGAAAGACGGAGGCGACCCGGACGTTGATCCCGTTCGCGCCCATGGAGTGCCAGGTCTCGCCGGGGGGCGGCCGGTTCTCCACGATCGCGCGGTGGATCTTGAGCCTGCCGGGTTCCAGCTCCGGCGCGTAGACCGTGGCGCGGCCGACCCACTCCTGGCAGACCAGCGTCACGATCGCCGCGAGGAGCGGCAGGAGCGCGGCCCGGACCCGCGCGCGGATCCCGCCCCGTCCCTCGCCGCCCGTGTCGCCGCCCTGCATGTCCTCGCCGCCGGGTCCCGCGGTCGCGCGGTCCGGCCGGTCCATGCCTTCTACTTCGGCGGGCCGGGGCCGATCCCTGAACCCGGTCAAGCCGGCCGCGATTCGCACCGATGGTCCGGGAACGGAAGGCGCGCCCCGGCGGAAAACGCGCCCCTTGAATCGACGGGTAGGGTACGTAACCAGGACACCATGAGCGCAACGCGGGCGGGAGGCGACGGCGGCAGAAAGCGGGTGCTCTTTCTCGCGCACCGGGTCCCGTACCCGCCGGACAAGGGCGACAAGATCCGCAGCTACCGGGAGATGCGCGTCCTCGCCGAGGCCGCCGACCTCACGGTCGGGTGCTTCTTCGATCCCCGTCTCGAAGGCGGTGCCGTGGAGGAGCTGCGCCGGCTGTGCCCGGACCTCGTCGCGCTGCCCCTGGCCGAGACCTCGGGCAAGGCGCGCGCCCTCGCCGCGATGGCGGGCCGCGGCCCGCTCTCCCTCGCCTACTACCGCAGCACGGCGATGGCCCGCGCCCTCGGGGAGCGCGGCCCCTTCGACGCCGCTCTCGCGTTCTCCTCCACCATGGGGCCCTACCTGGAGGGGGTCGACGCGCGGCGCCGGGTGATGGACCTCTGCGACCTGGATTCGGAGAAGTGGTCCCAGTACGCGGCGTGCAGCCGCTGGCCGATGTCTTTCGTCTACCGGGTCGAGGCGCGCCGCCTGGGCGCCTACGAGCGCGCCCTCGCGTCCCGGGTGGACGCGACGGTCCTCGTCTCGCGCGCCGAAGCGGACGACCTCCGCCGCGCTTGCCCCGGCAGCGCGATCGAGGTCGTCCCCAACGGCATCGACCTCGACTACTACGACCCGGAGGCCGTGGATGCTTCCGGCGACGGGCGCACCCTCGTGTTCTGCGGCGCCATGGACTACCGTTCCAACGTGGATGCCGTGCTGTGGTTCCACGAGGCGATCCTCCCGCGCGTCCGGCGGGAGGTTCCCGACGCGCGCTTCCGCATCGTGGGCTCCAACCCCGCCCCCGAGGTCCGGCGCCTCGGCGAGTCGGAGGGGGTGGAGGTGACCGGCCGCGTCCCCGACGTGCGCCCTCACCTGCTGGGCGCCGCCGTCTCCGTGGCGCCCCTGCGCATGGGTCGCGGCGTCCCCAACAAGGTTCTCGAGGCGCTGGCCCTGGCCCTCCCTCTCGTCGCGACGCCCCGCGCCGTCGCGGGCCTGGCGCTGGACGCGTTCGAGGCGACCGAGGTGGCCGAGGAGCCGGAGGCCTTCGCGGCCGCCGCCGTGCGGCGCCTGCAAGCCGCGAGGAACGGCAGCGGCCGCCATCCCGGCAACCGGCGCCTGCTTGAAGAGCGCTACAGCTGGGAGCGGTCCATGGAGACGCTGCGCGGCATCGTGCTCCCGGAGGCGTCATGAGGCCGGCCCACGCGCTGACGGTCGACGTCGAGGACTGGTACCACGTCGAGAACTACCGGTCCGTCGTGCCGCCGGAGACGTGGGACGACCGCGAGCCGAGGCTGGACCGCAACGTCGACCGGCTCCTCGGTATCTTCGAGGGCGCGGGCGTGAAGGCGACCTTCTTCGTGCTGGGCGTCGCCGCCGAGCGCCACCCCGAGGCGGTGCGCCGCATCGCCCGGGCGGGCCACGAGATCGCGAGCCACGGCTGGTCCCACGATCTCGTCTACCGGCAGAGCCCCGCGCTGTTCCGGGAGGAGACCAGGCGCTCGAAGGCGCTCCTGGAGGATCTCCTCGGCGCGCGGGTCGCCGGGTACCGCGCGTCGACCTTCTCGGTGACGGAGCGGTCCCTCTGGGCGCTCGACGTGATCGCGGAGGAGGGATTCTCCTACGACTCCTCCATCGCGCCGCTGCGGCACGACCGCTACGGCATCCCCGACGCGCCCCCGGACCCCCACGTCCGCACGGTGGCGGGCGGGCGCACCCTCGTCGAGTTCCCCGTCTCGTCGTTCCGCTTCCTCGGGATGCGGCTCCCCCTCGGGGGAGGTTTTTTCCGCCTGTTCCCCCTCGGGGCGGTCCTCCGCGGCCTCGCGCGCTACGAGGCGCGCGGCGTCGGCGGCGGCATCTACCTGCATCCCTGGGAGATCGACCCCGGCCAGCCGCGTCCGCGGGGCGGGTCGTTCCTCGGACGGTGGCGGCACTCCGTCGGTCTCGCCCGCACCGAATCCCGTCTCCGCCGTCTCCTCGAGCGCGCGTCCTTCGCCCCGATGGGGGAGATCCTCGCGCGGGCGTTCCCCGCGGAGATGGCGTGGCCGAAGGCCACGGTGGAACAGTGACGCGGCCCCTGCGGGTGCTCCACGTGCTGCACACGTTCATCACGGGCGGCATGGAGCGCGGCCTCACGCACGTGATCAACCACGGGTCGGGGAAGATCGAGCACGTCCTCTGCTGTCTCACGCGAAGCGGCGAGATGGAGAAGCTGCTGCCCCCGGGCACGCGGGTGGTCGCGATGGGGAAGCCGCCCGGCAACTCCGTGCGGTTCCTGTGGAGGCTCGGGCGCGCCCTGAAGGAGCTCGCGCCGGACGTCGTGCACACGCGCAACTGGTCGGGCTACGACGGCGTGATCGCCGCGCGGCTCGCCGGCCTGCGCCGCGTCGTCCACGGCGAGCACGGATGGGACATGAACGACGCGGCGGGCACGAACCGCAAGCGCCGCGCGATTCGTCGCTTCCTCCAGCGGTGGGTGCGCGAGTACACCTGCGTCTCGAGAGACATCGCGTCCTGGCTGGAGCGCGACGTCGGCATCCGGCGCCGCATCACCCAGATCTACAACGGCGTGGACACCGACGCGATGCGGCCCGGCGACGGCGCGGCCGTGCGGGAAGAGCTCGGCCTCTCCGGCGCGTCCTTCGTCGCCGGCATCGTGGGCCGCCTCGACCCGATCAAGGACCATCCGTCGCTCTTCCGCGCGTCCGCCGCCGTGGCGGCGGAGGTGCCGGGGTTCCGCCTCGTCGTGGCGGGGGAGGGGCCCGAGGGGGAGCGCCTGCGCAGGCTCGCGGGCCCCGAGGTCGTCTTCCTCGGCAACCGCCCCGACGTCCCGAGGATCCTCCGCGCCCTCGACCTCTTCGTGCTCACGTCGCACAACGAGGG
>ERZ869936.2525-NODE-2525-length-10642-cov-4.022858_pt1 | contig 10642 bp, 11 predicted proteins | sample MGYA00520876_ERZ869936 | MGnify/ENA primary metagenome ERZ869936 (study PRJEB32218, sample SAMN09650985) | biofilter metagenome | isolation source: enrty point of leading RO module | place: Saudi Arabia: Thuwal, RO plant located on Red Sea | collected 2016-02-17 ... | reverse complement strand
GTCAGCCACGTGTGATTTTCCTGAGGCACTGACAGCCCACACTGATGGCGACTTGCGCCCTCACCTCCACCAAAGGGCACGCCGTCGTGACCGTGAAACGCAGTTGATTGCCCATTGGAAGCTAGCTCTAAACTACATCAGTTTCTGCTATCATTCTCGTATGGCAATGCGCACTACCTTCACTCTCGACGAATCACTAGCTGAACAAGCACGCGAGCTGGGCGTGAACATTTCAGCGGCCGCTCGGCAGGGGGTCGCCTCTGCCGTACGGGCCGCCCTGGCCGAGAATGACCGGGCTGCCTACGAGCGACACCCTGAGGAACCAGACCCATTCTGGACAGAAACCGAAGCCTGGAGCTCTGAGTGAAGAGGGGCGAGATCTGGCTCGCCCAAGTCGGCCGCAAACTCCGTCCCGTCTTGGTACTCACTCGCAACGAAGTACTCGAAGTCCGCTCGCTGGTCACCGTGGCCGAGATCAGGTCCACAATCCGAGGCCTGGCAGCGGAAGTTTCCCTCGACCATGACCTCGCCGGGCTCGACCAGCCGTCTGCGATCAACTGCGATGGTCTCCATACCGTTCCCCAATCAGTGCTCACGAGACACGTCGGCGAAATCGACAAAAAGGAACTCGACCGAGTCTGTGCCGCAATCGACTACGGCCTTGGCTGCTGACAGCACCCTCGAGTCGACATTGACCCCCTCGCAGGGAAATGAGTGCGTCACAACACACGCGAGGCGACGTGAGACTCGGCGTCTTGACACTCGATAGAGCGTGGAAGCAGCCGGTGAGACCTGACAGCCTCTTCCGGCAGAACACGACTGGCACAACTCCGTTCATCCCCCGTCATTGCTAGCCAATCACTGGGCACGCTCACCTATCACTTCGTAGAACGCACTTCGGACCGCTCGCTCCCGCGGATCTGCAGGGAAGTGGAAGCCGAGCCGATTCATCGCATATGCGTACCCGATTCCTGCATCGGGATCGGCCATACCAAACGAGCCGCCGCCTCCTGGTGCTCCATAAGCCCGATCTGACGTTCCGAATCCGAAACCGGGAAAGGGCTTGATGAATCCGAGCGAGAAGCAAGTGTCAACCTTCAAGACGCGATCTCTCCCCCAAGGAGCTGGCTTCTCGAGCTCCCTCAATGTGTCCGCCTGCAGACCGAGCTCGCCGCCCCCGGTTGCCATCGAGCCGTAGACACGCGCCATCGCCCTAGCCTCCCCCACCCCCAGCACCGATGGGGCCTCGAGAGCCAGCATCTCGCGCCTATTGATCTTTCGCTCTTTGACCAGATCGGGCAGCGTGCGCATTACCTGGTGTCCTAGCCCAGCCGGGTTGAGCATCCCAGTCAGCATCGCGCGGGGCATCTTGTTCAGGTTGAGGAGCATCGCGAGCGGTCCGTACGCATGGATATAGGCGAGTCGCCGCTCATCAACGCTGTCGGGCAATCCGAAGTAGAAGTCGACACCGAGGCGGTCTGCTACCTGTTCGGCGAAGAACTTGCCCATTCGGCGTCCCTCGGGATCTAGCCGGCGAAGCATCTCAGACTGATACCAGCCCAGTGTGACTCCGTGGTAGCCGTGGTCGGTGCCGGGTGTCCAGGACGGGGCCTGATCGGCGAGGGCTCTACTCAACCATTCGGTATCCCTCAGCCGGGCGAGGCTGACCCGCTCATCGAGCTTTGGAACCCCGGCACGGTGGGAGAGAAGCTCGCGAACAGTCACCTCTTCCTTGCCCCCGCGGGCAAACTCAGGCCATATCTCGGCCACTCGGTCCTCGTAGCCGAACAGTCGCTGGGAGTGGGCAATGGCCATGGCTGCTGCCGCCATCCCTTTACTCGCGGAGAAGACGAGGAGCATCGTGTCCTGCTGCCACGGCGTGAGTTGCTTGCCATTCCTCAAGCCACCCCAGATGTCGACCACCTTTTGGCTGTCTCGGTATATGGCACAAGCCGCGCCAACCTCGCCCCGATGTTCGAAGTTGGCCCGAAAGGCATCGGCGACGGGACCGTAGCCATCATCGACGTCGCCACGGATCGTTGCCTCGGGGACTCTCATCGAGGTTTTGTGTCGGCTCGTGGTTGCCGCGAATTGCGCGGAACGGGGCGGCCAACGTCGACCGGATCATGCTGTTCTGCCAGACCTGGCCGAAGTTGCGCCATTGCCGGTGCTTGTCAACGCAGACCGCAGAGCTCTGCGGCTCAGCGTCGACTCCGAGGTGCGCCGCAAGCGCCCGCAGTGTCTGCTGCCACATGCGATTCTCCGCCCTGGAGCCGCCAAACGTGAACCCCAACTCGTAGATCGGGTCGCTTGCCCTGAGGATCATCCGGACCTGGGCGACGGTCGTCTCTTCCTCACGTTCGGCCGAGAAGGTTATCCACCCAGCGAAAGGGTGGCCCTCGGGTGTCATGTAGGCGAAAGACACGTCGTCTGCATACATCACCATCACACCCGTCGACACTCGTATGGGTCCTTGCTTGGTGCCGATTGCGGCAACTTCACCAGGCTTGATGCCGGTGATTGGTGCGTAGAAGCGGGCATGGGAAGGCCAGAATGAGCCGTAGTTCGTCTTCCACTCCGCGATGACCTCCTCAGGTGTCGCCTCGCAGCCGTCGAGACGGATGCGGAACGTCTTCTGCCACATCTTCCCGAACCCCTGGAGCGGCCCGGTCAATCGCATCTCCCGGCCGCCGACCGGGACCGTCTCAGCCTTGTCGGCCCAGCCCCCGTTGGGCCTGGGGCGTGGTTCTTTGCTCATGGTGTCTCCATCTAAATTGCGGCGGCCAAAGCGGACGCCTCGTCGTCGAAGCATGCGATGGCTTCGTCGAGCCGGGTGAGGCTGAAGATCTTGCGGTAGTGCTCGCCGAGGTCGCAGGCCAATAGCCTCATGCCTTCCCTGTTGGCACGGATTAGAAGCGTCACCAGCACCCCGATCCCGCCGCTGTTCATGTAGTCGAGGTCTGCGAAGTTGAGGATGACCGTGGCCGCGTCGTCTGAGGCGGCCTCCGTCAACGCTTCCCCGAGGGCCGCTTCGGAGGCGTTTGTGATCTCACCCCCGACGTCGATCACGACGTTGCCATCGACCCTTCTGACCTTGGTACGGGTGTTGAACTCAGTCACTGTCCGCTCCTGTTTCGTCTCGGATCTTCATGTAGGTCGTCAGTCGTGTGATCTCGAACACGTGGCGGTAATGCGGGCTCAGGCCCAGTGCTGAGACTTCGATTCCATGCGCTCGGGTCTTGCCCAAGAGGCCGACGATCAGTGCGATTCCGCTGCTATCGATGTATCCGGTGTCGGAGAAGTCGAGGACAATGGCGCCTGGCGCCGCAGCAATGATCTCAGTTGTCACCGAGTCAACCGCGTCGACAGAGCCTCGTACGAGGTCACCATGAATGCGGATCACGGGTGGAGCTCCGGCTGAAATGGTCAAATCGATTGATTCAGTCAATCGTTCACCTCCCTGGTAACGACGGTCAGCTCGACGATGTGGCGGTCTTCGGTTACTTCGGACCTCACCCGGTCGACCATCTCTTCGATCAGGAACAGCCCCCAACCTCGAGCGGGTTCCTCCCCTGCCAGCTTGGCCTCGAGGTCGGGCAGTCCCGGTGCCGGCGCGCCACCGTTGCCCCTATCGGCGATTCGCACAATCAGGGAGTCGGGAGTTCGCGCGAACGACAGCTCCACCGGTATCGAGGCGTCGGCTCGGTTGCCATGCTCGATGGCGTTCATGGTTGCTTCACCAACTGCAGTCTTGAGGCTCTCCAAACGCTCCGGTGACAGCAGACTGCGAGCGAAGTCGTCAACACGATCGATCGCCTGCCGTTCGTTGCCGGGCACACTCGGGATTTCCAGCTTCTCGGTGACGAGCTCGGCACAACGACGCAGCGCAACGATGGTCACGTCGTCCTCCTGCTCCCAGTCAGGACCGGTGAATGCCATCAGGTCAGCCAAGAGACGCTTCACGACAGGCCCGTCACCGGCCTTGGCGGCGGAATCTCGCACTGCGTCGAAGCCGTACATCAACCCCTGCCGGTCGTGGGCCTCAGGGAGGGCATCGCTGTAGATGACGACCGAGTCGTATGGGGCTACAGCCACAGTGACTTCGTCGTACTCCGCATCGGCGACCAGGCCGAGAGGCATTCCGGTGCAAAGCGGCTCGGTGGCGTCGTCTCCGGAGATGTGGATCGGGAGGTTGTGGCCGGCGTTGGCGAACCTGAATTCTCCTCGCTCAGTGTCGAGGATCCCGTAGAGGCAGGTGACGAACATGTTCGCCGGGATGTCCGCACACAGTTGTGCGTTGACGCGTTTGAGCACCTCCGCTGGCTCCACCAGCCGTTGTGCAGACGCTCGAATCAAGGTCCTCTTGGATGTCATCACCAGAGCTGCGGGCACTCCTTTGTCGGTCACGTCACCTGCCACCACACCCAGCCGGCCGTCGTCGAAGTCGATGAAGTCGTAGAAGTCGCCCCCGACCTCACGGGCCGGTTGATAGTGCGCCTCGACGGTCCAACCTTCCCGCTCTGGTAGCCGGCTGGGGAGGAAGTGCTGCTGGATGAGCTGAGCCACCCGCAACTCGTTCTCGACTCGCTCCCGCTCACGGGCCTCCCGCTCACGCTCTCCAAGGAGCTGGGCGACGCGTAGGGCCGGTGCGGCTCCGCTGGCAACACCGGACAGCAGGGCCCGGTCGTCGGCGCTATACGGCTGATCACTGAGGCGATGTCCCAGCTGCATGACCGAGATCAGCTCGCCGTGACTGATCATGGGGACCAGAAGCTCCACGCCTTGCCTGCGCATTTGCTCTAGGGCCGGTGAGTCGAGCTGCAGGTCGCCAACGTCTACGGGTCGCCCGACCGAGCTCAGGCGCGGCAGCCAGGGCTCGTCGCCCGCGATGTCGACCACAGGCCCGATCGCGGGGGGGCGGGTTGCTGTCTCCTCCTTTCCCCGGCGACGTTTCAGCCAGCTCATGAGCCTCGCCCTCCCGTCCAAATGCCCACCTGGGTGGGGGCGAGAGTGCGGCCGACGACTACTGACATTTCGTCCACCAGGGTGTCAAGATCGAGCGGCTCTCGAAGGCTCTCCCGGAAGGCGGCTACAACCAACTGAGAGTCATATCGGGTTCGATTGAATCGACGATCGACGGCCCGCTGCACTTGGCGGCGCAGCGGGTTGAAGGCGGCGGCTGCTGTCAAGGTTGCAATGGCGACCAGAGCGACCGCAGCGGCAGAGGTGGTCTCGGGGCCCAGGATCAGGGTTTGGGGGACGATGACCAGGGCAGCAAACACCGCAGCGAGGACGATGCTGAGCAGTGAGTAGACCAAGGTCCGGTTGATAATTCGGTCGACGTCGTATAGGCGATACCGGGTGATCGCCATGAGGACCGCGACGGGGACCAAAGTCAGTGCAATCTCGTCCAGGCCGTCCGGAATGACGAAGAGCGATGAGGCCGCCCTTTCGACTAAGAGTATTGCGGTGATCAACGCCAACCATTTGAACTGCTGACGGGCGATATCCCTTGATCTGATGGCGCGAGCAAGGAGTCCGATTGCCGACAGAGTCATGACGGCGATGATGACTGAGTGGGACACATCACACACCGGGAACTCGAGTGAGTCGATGCCGAATGGGTTGGCGACATCAAAGGCGGCGAGGTTGTAGACCGTCCCAGGAAGAACGAACTCATGTAGGAAGGCGAGCGTCGCCGCGACTCCAGCCATACCAATCAGAGTCTTGCCCACCCAGCTTTGGGGGCGGTCGTTTGGGAACGTCGTGAACAGGACAACGATGCCCGTGAGCGAGGGCAGATAGACGGCAGCAGCGGCGATGGCAACGGGTACCGCAAAAGGCAGATCGTTCTCATATGCGTACCCGGCGTAGAGCGGACCGAAAGTGCTGAACATGGCCAGGAGGGCCAGCGTCATGCCCCAACCAACCCAGTTGGATGGCCTGTGCCAAATGATGACCGCACCTGACGAGGCGGCGGCCAGTGTGGAAACCGTCCCCGCGAGCAGGATGGCTAGGGGGTCGTTGTCGAGTCGCGCCAAGGTATTGCCCTGAGTGACGAGAATCACGACAGTGGCCGTTGCCATGCCTACTGCGGTCAGACCAATTAGCAGGGCGAGTGCCTGGCGCAACGAGAGTCTCACTATTGCTGGGCCCCTGGTAACCAGACCGCGAGATGACTCGGTTCCATGGTTGTCTCGACGGCCGAGGAGACATCCCTCATCAGAGTGTCGACGTCGCTGGGCTCGTTGAGTCTCTTCTGAAGAGCGTCGACGACCTGATAAGCGTCGAAGCGGGTCCGATTGAATCGGCGGTCAACTGCGTACTGGATTTGTCGCCGCAACGGATTGAAGACGGCTGCAACCACGAGTGTCGCCAGTGCCACGACGATGACAAAGCCTGGCTCCAGAGCCTGGGTCCCGATGAGGAGTGTTTGGGGAAACACGATCACTGCGGCAAAGAGCCCAGCGAGAGCCAGGGTCACCAGACCGTAGACGACGGTCCGATTGATGATGCGGTCGATGTCGTAAAGGCGGAACTTGAAGATCGAGAACAAAACTGCTGTTGGCAGGATCACGAAGTTGGCGATCTGCTGCGCTGTGCCGGTCAGCGGGTCGATAAAGGTCGACAGCACATTGACCACCACAGCGAGTGCCACTGCCAGGGCCACCCACTTCAGTTGCTGACGCTCTTCGCCACGTGCGGTGACGAACCGCCACAGCAACCCAGCAAACGAGGCCATCACCAAGGCGATCCACAGAATGTATCCGATGTCCAGTAGACCAATGGCCTGCTCGATCTCCAGCTCCACGGGAAGTGGGTTGCGCATATCGAGCGGACCCCATAGCGGGCTGAACCACTGAACCACGATCAGCAGTGACGCCGGGAGCCAGGTTGCCCTTGCCACCAAACGCCATCTTGGAGATGGGAGCATCCCAGTTGGGAACACCAAAATCATCCTGGGCACTAGAAGAACGCCCACGATGATCCAGGAGGGTGCTGCCAGGAAGTTGACGACGTCCGCAAGCGGAAGTGAGCCGGGCCTCAGAAAGGCGCGCGCCGCATAGGCGGCTCCCATGCCCGATCCCGCCGTCACCACCGCCACCCACATCAGGTAGAGGCCAAATCGGTTGCCGCTGGTGATCACGATGACGGCACCCAACACCGCCAGACCAACGAGGACGGGAACCAGGCCGGCCGTCGTGTCGTACATTAGGCACTCAGTCCCCTCCAGTCCCGTGACGAGGTCGGACGGCAACACGGGGGCTCCGATCGACGGGCATGGATCGATGCCACGGGCGGAGAGCTCATCGATGGCCGCTATTTCGACGAGCTCGTCGTCGTACTCGACCACGACCTCGTCTCCGAGCCCAGTCTCCAATAGGGCGGTGGCCACACCGCCCAAAACGACGAGGAGCACGAGGGTGATCAGCCAACGCGGGCCCTGGGTCGAGGGCTGCGAATCGACCGGAGGTGTGATCATGGGCGCATGCACTCAGCTGAGGCTACGGGGTCGCAGCCCTGGAAGTCGGCTGTCGGTCAGGGTCCCGACGGCGCGCGATTAGCCATTGGACCCCGTCGTATCCCCGCCACAGCAGGGAGCTCGCCGTCGCCACCATCAGCCCCATCCATGCGGTCCAACCCACTCCCAGGACATCGTTGGCTGTGCTCAGGGACCAGGGAGCCCGAATCGGGTTCGAGGCCAGCGACAACACCAGTGGGTAGGCGAGCTGACCCACCACCAGATAGATAGTGACGATCAGACCCATTGCCAATACCCAGCGCCAGCGATGGGTGCGAAGTCGCCCTGTGGGGAAGTGAAGGATCAGGGCGGGGACAGCCAGCGCAAGGAGGACCGGTGGAAAGATCGAGCCGATCAGCCCGACTGCCACCCCACCGGGGAGCTCGCCGATGATCAGGGATCTGTAGCCGTATGCGGCGAACAAAGCGCCTATCACATCGGTGAAGACAACAAGCGTCAAGAGTGCACCGGTGCGGTTGGAGGTCCGCGTGACTATCACCGCTCCGAGGACAGCGATCAACGTCATCCCTATTGCGTAGCCTGCGCCCCCGTGGCCGTCGAAGACGAATTCGGGGATCTCACCAGATACCTCGGGCTTGCTGACCTGTAGAACCGTGCCGGCCAGCCCCGACTCGAGGATCAGCACGCCTGTTGTCATCAGGCCCACGCAAGCCGCGAGGAACCAAGTGATCCGTGGTCGGGTGAGGGTGTCGAGGATCTTCATGGAGTGGATGCTTCTTCGCCGGGACTCAGGGTCCGACGACAGAGCTGGGTGCCGGGTACTGCCAGGAAGGGACGAAGACGTCGTTTTCGGAGTCCGCGCCGAGCCCGAAGCTGAGACCAAGCATCAGCGTGAGTATCAGAACGGCGACAAAAGTGAGCGCTGCGCGTCTTTGAGTGTCGAGTGGTTGTGCCATGGGCGCAGACTCCCAAGACACCGATACGTGACCGTTACCAGAACACGCTCACGCTCGTAACGGCGATGTGCCAGTGTTACGGACATGGTTTCGGACGAGCCCCGTAACGGGGACCCCGCTCTGACGATAAGGCTGCTCGGCCCCCCAACGGTAACCGTCGATGGGAATCCACTGGAGGTGGACACCCGGAAGGCCGTTGCCCTCCTCGCACACCTGGCCGTCGACGAGCCGATGATGAGCCGTCAGGTGGCGTTGGGGTTCCTCTGGCCCGAGCTGAAGGAGAGCTCGGCACGTGCGGCCCTACGCCGCACGCTATCGGTGCTTCGCCGGGGTGTAGGGGAAGCGATCGTCGCAGATCGCGATGTCATCCGGTTGGACGCTTCGGTTGGGGTCTCCGTGGACGTAGCGCGGTTCGGGGAGCTCTTTGAGTCGACGGCTGCACATGGCCATGGACAGTCAGAGGCATGTCACCGTTGCGTTGGAATCCTGGAGGAGGCTGTGGGGCTGTTCAGGGGAGACTTCATGGAAGGATTCTCATTGCGGGCATGCCCGCCGTTCGAGATGTGGCAGCTCCACTGGGCGGAGCGATTTCGTCTTCAGCTCGATGAAGCCCTGGAAAAGCTGGCACAGGCCTGCGCCATCGACGACGACTTCTGGCGAGCTATCGCCCACACCCGACGTCGGCTCGCAGCGAATCCGCTCAACGAGCAGGCATGGTGTCAGCTGATGCGTCTTCACGCCTGGAACGGCAATCGGGCGGCGGCACTCGACGTGTACAGGGACTGTGTGGCCGCCCTCGACGGTGAGCTGGGTGTGCCGCCGCTGGAGACGACAACGGAGTTGATGGAGGCGATCGCTGACAATGACCTCCAGCCGACTCCCCGCAGCCGCCTGCGCATGCCGACCCTTCCTGTCGATCGAACGATCGCGGCGTTTGGGCAGTTGTTGGAGGCTGCCTCGGTGCTCGACGAGAGCTTCACAGTGGATCTCCTCCGCTCTGTAAGTGGGCGGTCCGAGCCGGAGACCCTCTCGGCCATCGATGAGCTGGTCTCGCGGGGTGACTTCATCGAGGAGCGCTCGGGGACCTTCTCCTTCAGCAATCCAGAAGCACGTGAACGGGCCTACAAAGAAATGACTCTATTGAGAAGACGCTTGCTCCACGGCCGGGCCGCAGATGCTCTGCTGGCCAGAACCGATCCGCTGGAGGCGACTGCCGCAGCGTCCCAACTCGAGCGTGCGGGGAGACTCCAGGAGGCAGCCCAGATGAGGGTTACGGTGGCAGAGGCCGCTACGGCGCGCTTGGACTTCGAGATGGCTCTTGCCAACTATGACTCGGCTATGAGCCTGGGATATCAAGCTCCGGAGCGAATCCACGAGGCGGCGGGCGACATCCACCGTTCGGCAGGCCGCTACGGGGAGGCTCTCACTGCTTACGAGCGGTCGGCAGCTCGAAAGCCATCGTCGAGGGTGGATGCAAAGATCGGTGCGCTTTTTGCGCGCATCGGAAGGTGGGAGCTGGCAATCCACCACATGAACGCGGCATTGGAAGACCCTGACCTGAGCGGCCGACCTCTGGTGCTGGTGGATCTGGGCATGATCGAGGTGAGAAGGGGGAGGCTCGCGGAGGCGGAGGCTCTCGCAATCGAGGCTCGAAGAGCCGGTGCCGACGACTTGAGCGTGCTTGCTCACACTGAGCACCTGCTGGGTGTCCTCGCAATGCGAAGGGACCGTCAGTCGAATGCGCTGCGCTATCTCGAACAGGCAAGCCAACTCGCCGAACGCGTGGGTGATGATGCCCTCCTAGCCGCCGTTGCCAACGATCAAGGTCTTGCACTCGCAGCCTGTGGACAGATGGAGGCTGCCATAGCCGCGGGACGCCGATCCGTTGCCAGCTGCATTGCAGTCGGTGATCGCCATGCCGAGGCTGCGGCCCGCAACAACCTCGCTGATCACTTTCGCAGGGTTGGGCAGGACGAAGAGGCGATCGAGGAGGTGACCCGCGGCGTTGCCATCATGGCTGAGATCGGGATCGAGGACGACACGCTAGAGCCGCAGATCTGGAGGCTGACCGAGTGGTGACACTGCTCGCAGCAGAGCACGCACCCATCGGCGGTTTCCAGTGGCCGTCGATGCAACCAAGGTCGCACAGCCCCCATCAACTCTCACCAGCCCTAGAGCGCGCCAGTGGTTTTGACGGTGACCT
>ERZ869936.2524-NODE-2524-length-10644-cov-33.823213_pt1 | contig 10644 bp, 11 predicted proteins | sample MGYA00520876_ERZ869936 | MGnify/ENA primary metagenome ERZ869936 (study PRJEB32218, sample SAMN09650985) | biofilter metagenome | isolation source: enrty point of leading RO module | place: Saudi Arabia: Thuwal, RO plant located on Red Sea | collected 2016-02-17... | reverse complement strand
CACCACCCTTCGTTCGTCAGCCCGCCGGGCCGGCAGCGCAGGGCAAGATCGCCTACCAGCGGTCACGCCGACGCTTGCCGGATCCGCGAAAGATCCCGCGGACCAAGGCCAGCAGCAGCACCATGCCGACGGGCGCGATGAGCGTGATCAGCACGAATTGCCCCTTGCTGCGATCTTCGATTCCCGAGCCGCTGTGGCGCACCAGTCCGCCCAGGGCAAGGAACAACACGCACGCCAACGCCATGATCAGGAACATCGTGCGCAGCGTGAACTGAAACCGCACGCGCGACCGCCGTGGGCTACCGTTCGGATCCGAATTCTGCGGGCTCTCGCTCATGGACGGTCTCGCCTGCGAAATCTGCACCAGGAAAATTGCACCGCGACTGGCAGCGGCTCTCGACTCGACCGCGCGACTTCCAGCCAGAGACGCCGCCTACCGACCCGCCAGCGGCTTGATGCGACCCACCACGTCCTCTTGGGTCAACCGCTGACCGACCGGCAAAATGACGTACTTTGCCCGATCGGCCGTGCAGTCCAAAATCACTTGCCGCGTATTCGGCGTGGCAAAGCCCGTTTCGCTGGGCTCATGTCCGTGAATCAGAATCTCCGCCTGCACGACGTCGGCAAAGGCGTCGGCATTCTCCTGCCGATAGTCACGTCCCCAAACGAAGCCGAACAGTGCGCTGTCTTCGACCAAGTCGTCGTCCCGCAAAGGGCGATCGAAGATGTCGGTCTTGAACTTCCTCTGATCGACCTTTTCGGGCAGCGTATGGCTCACCCAGACCCCTTCGGGAAATCGTACCGCCAAGGGTAGCGTACGCAGAAATCCCAAAAATGCTTCGCGAATCTTGTCCGTGGCCGGGCCGTACATCTCCTGCAGCCCGAACCGGAACATCAGATTCAGCATCTTGCCGTTCTTCACGATCGGGTAGTCCGTCAGCTCGGCCAGCTCGTGATTGCTCAGCAAGAAGTGCACTCGATCGGGATACTTGGCCTTCAGCGCGGCCACGTCCTCGAGCATCTGGTGCGACATGCAGCCGCCGGAAATCGGGTAGGTCGGCCCGCCATGGCAGACCTCTTGGAGGATGAGGTGCCGCTGGGGATGGCCATCGAGATTGGCAATCTGCCGAATCTGGTTGAAATTCTTGCGGTGTCCGTGCAGATCCGCCGTGATCATCACTTCCTTGGCCGAATCGGTCGTGAGCTCGATCACGTTTCCGCGTCGGGTCGACGGACTGGTGTTGGCCTTGGCGGCCTTGGCGAAGGTGTCGATGACACGCTCGATGTACTCGATTGTCGCAACCATAGCAGGTCAAAACTATCAGTCGGCTGGCGGCACGACAAGCAGTGCTATCGGCCGAGCTCGTTGAACGACGACGGATTTAACGATTGTGTGGATTCTACGGATCGCGCCGCCGATATCTTTCCATGTGGCTCGTTGCTAGCCTCGCGCTCGCGGTGCCCTCATGGCGAGCGGAGGCGGCGTCAGCACGTTCAGGGAGGTGAGGAAATGATCCATCGAAATCTTCTGGCCGCCGCGGCCGTCGTCCTGCTCGCGGCCACGACCGGCTGCCACTGCAATCGCGGACCGTGCGCCGGCGGCTGCTACGATCCGCAACAGGGCGTGTTCGGCAACCTGATCGGTTCGCTCAAGGCCGACGCCGAGTGCGATGCCTGCCTGGCCGGCGACGCGCGCTGGAACCGACATGGTCGCCGCGGACTCGACGCGACGGCGGGCATGCTGCCCTCCGGGCCACCGTCGGCCGCGGTTACCTATCCGTATTATACGACCCGCGGTCCGCGCGACTTCCTGGCGGTCGATCCGCGCGGCATTGGCCCCTAACCGGCCTTTCGCGACGTGCCGAGCAGAGTCCGCAGCCGGCCACGTCGACACGCGCCGCGCTACGATCTATTGAGCCCTGCGCAGCCAATGAACCAGGCCGACCAGCGGGAGGCCGGCATTCCAGCTATCACCGCCGCGGCGAAGGGCTCATTAACAACGCAGCCATCAATAAACGCGACCGAGCACCAGCGAAATGTTTTGGCCACCGAAGCCGAAGCTGTTCGTCAGCGCCACGTCGCACTTCGCCTGGCGGGCTTCGTTGGGCACGTAGTCCAGATCGCATTCCGGATCGGGCGTCTCGTAGTTGATCGTCGGCGGCAGGACCCCCTCGCCCAGGGCCTTCAGGCAGATGATCACTTCCGTCGCGCCCGCGGCGGCGATCAGATGCCCCATCATGCTCTTCGTGCTCGAGACGGGCACCTTGTAGGCCTGGTCCCCGAACACCTCGCGGACCGCCAGCGTCTCGACCTTATCGTTCACCGTTGTGGCTGTGCCGTGGGCATTGATGTAGTCGACATCCTCAAGCGTGACGTTGGCATCGTCGATGGCCATCTTCATGCAGCCGATCGCACCGCGACCTTCCGGATGGGTGTCCGTAATGCGAAAGGCGTCGGCGGTGGAGCCGTAGCCCAGCACCTCGCCGTAGATCTGCGCGCCGCGGGCCTTGGCGTGTTCGTACTCTTCCAGCAAGACCATCGACGAGCCCTCGCCGAGCACGAATCCGTCCCGATCGCGGTCGAAGGGCCGTGAGGCCCGCTGGGGTGCGTCGTTTCGCGTGGAAAGGGCCGTCAACAGATTGAACCCGGTGACGCCGAACGGATGAATCATGCTGTGCGTTCCGCCCGAGAGCATCACGTCGGCGTCGCCGCGGCGAATCAGCTCGGTCGCTTCGCCGATGGCCTGGCTGCTCGCGGCACAGGCGGTCAGGCAATTGGCGTTCGGGCCCTGGGCGTCGAACATACTCGCCAGGTGGCCGGCCGGCATGTTCGGTTCCTGCTCGAGCTCGGCAACCGGGTCGAGCATTTCGAGGCCAACCTGGAGGAACTTGGCCACGTCGATCTTCTCGTCGTGGAACGACTTCAGCACCATTTGCGTGAAGGTCTGAAAATCCTGGGTACCCTCGCCGCTGCCCAGGTAAACGCCGAAGCGGGTCGGATCGAGATCGCCTTCGAGAACCCCCGAGTCGAGCACGGCCTGCTTCGCCGCCCCGCCGGCAAATCGACTATGGCGTCCGCGTGCTTCCCAAACCTGGGCATCCTCACCCTCGTCGGTGATGTCCCAGTTCTTCACCTCGGCCGAGAACTTCGTGGGAAACTCGCTGGCGTCGAAGATCGTGGTGGGCGCCACGCCCGAGGCCCCTTCCTTGAGATTGCCCCAGAGCTCTTCGACCTTGGTGCCCAGTGGCGTTACGCAGCCAACTCCCGTTACGACGACTCGTCGTCTCATCTCCGACTTCCTCCAACAGAACCTCAGCGGCTCACGGTCACGCCACGGCCGAGCCTTCGGCCACGGCCAGGTGGCGGGGCATCTTGATCGGCTCGCCCTCGGGAGTTTGGCCGACTTCGTACATTCTCAGCGCCCGCAAGGTCGTCGCAAAGTCACGTTCGTCGAAAAGTCCACCTCCGGCACCTTCGCCATCAATATCGGCGTGGGCGAAAAGAACTTCCATCTCGGCCTGCAACCGCTCGCCCAGGTGGCTGGTCACTTCGGCGCGTGCGCCCGACTCATCGATCGTCGTCAACACCGCGCGATAGGTGAGCGTCTCGCCGGGCGTCGCCCGCTCGTGGAACCGCACCTTGGCGACCTTGGCCAGGATCACGCTTTCCTGGAACCCGTAATGTTCGCCCGCCAGCAGTCCGGCCGTTTGTGCCATGCCCTCGATGATCAGAGAATTCGGCATGGTCGACGTGCCGCACAGATGGTCGTGCACGTGCTCTTCCGAAAGCGAAACGGTCTTCACGGCCGTGGCCCGCTGACCGCTCGTGAACTCGGTAAATCGATCGATCCAAAACCAGCGCATCTATCCCGCCCTTGGCCCAAGCGGCTCGTCGTCCAGGGCGTCCTAAGCCGCGTCACTCAGCTTGCTCTCGACAAAGTTGCACATGTCCTGGACGGTCAACTGCGTGGCGAATTCCTGCACTTCCGGGTTCTTCTCGAAGGTGGAAAGATCCGCGAACGGCATCCGCTCTTTCAAAAGCGCCAGGCCGGCCTCGTTGATCTTTCCATCGACCACGTAATCGGCACTGGTGAGAATGTCCTCCGGAAACAGCTCTCCACGCGGAATGCTGATGTCGAAGCCCTTTTCCAAACGGAACACGATGTCCAGAAAGTCGATCGATTCGGCTCCCAGATCGCCGACCAGAGTCGCCTCGGGCGTGACCTCGTCATCGTCAACGGCCAAGGCGTCGACCAGTGCGGCCTGGACCTTCTCGAAAATCTCTTCTCTCGTCGCCATCGCTTGCAGTCCTCCAAGTAACGTATTTGCTTGCTGACCCGTTATCGGCCGCCCTTCAAGTTGGGGCGGTCATCAATTTGTGCCAACCACGCGACGTCTCTTTCTTGTCTTCTGTTCTTGTCTTCTGTCGACGCCGGCAGCTGCATTGTCTATCGAACTCGATCGGTCTCGGACCCCACCGCTTCGGTCACCCCACCCGCGGCCACGGCCGCCGGACCTCCGAGCAACATAAACCACTTTCTCGCGTCGTCACGGGCAAACTCATCTCGCGGCCATTCGGTCGGATGCTCGTCCGCCAGGTTATATCGTTCGAATACCATACGGCCGCTCACGCACAACTTGTCGTCGACCCGTCCCGACGCCTTCACTTCGGTCTCCCGCTCGTCGTGGCGAACCACCAACACCTCGACCTGCAACGTATCGCCAGGGAAAACGAAGCCCGCATACTTAATGTTCTTGGCCTCCTTAAGGACGATGATCGAATGCGCGAAGTCGTCCTCGACGCGAATCAGCCAACTCGCCGCCTGCGTCATCGCCTCGACCATGAACACGCCGGGCAACACGGGGAATCGAGGAAAGTGGTCCGCCAGATACTCTTCGGCAAGCGATAAACTCTTGGTCGCGACGATCTTTTCACCGCGATGGATCTCCAAGATGCGGTCGATAAGGGCAAATCGCATAGGTGGGTAACACTGACGCGGCAGGCAGATACGAAAGTGGGAACTGCGCGAAGCCCGTGACGGTCATCCTCGGATAATCCAAGCCCCTGAGTGTAGCTCTGCCACCAAAAAACCTCAACGGAGCATTGCTATCGCCCGCCAGTGACAATGCGGCCCGCAGCCCGCCGAATCACGCCGAGCTTTGCCTCAGCGCCAGGGACCGCCAAGCGGCATGGACCGCCGGGATACCGCACGGGAGGATCCGGACCATGACCGACTCCCACCGCACCAGGACAGCCCACACCGCAGAATCGAGGATGTCATTTTGGCAGGACCGCCGCATTCGCAGCCGCAACTGCCATATCGGCAGTCCCGACACCATCGACCTGGCGCTGGGGAATCATCGCAACGTATTTACATGACGCATCTTATGAATCCAATAGACGACTCTGGCACGCCGCTTGCGTACCTACACGAACATCGTTTCATCCTGGCCTGAATCGCCGACCGTCCCAACCAGCGACCGACAGCCAGGACCCGAGAATCACTAGAGGAGGTAACCAAACCATGACGCGAATCTCAACGCATCCATTCGCTCCGTTGACCCGAGTCGGTTCCGACCTGGACTGCATCTTCTCGGGCGCCTTCGACCGGGACTTCGCTCGCTTCGAAGGTAGCCGCTCCCCCCGGGGGTGGGCGCCGCCGCTCGACGTGACCGAAGAGGACGACACCTATCACTTCGAGGTCGATGTGCCGGGTTTCCGGCTCGAAGACATCGACGTCACGATCGAAGGTCGCAAGGTAACGATCGCGGGCAAGCCTGCGCGTGAGGACGCGACGGAGCACGACGGGACGGACGAGCCGACGACGCCAAGAACCATTCACCTTCGCGAGCGGCATGCGGACGCCTTCAGCCGTACCGTGACCATGCCGGTGCACGTCGATGCTACGAAGGCCGAAGCGTCCTTGAGCGACGGCGTCCTTTCGCTTCGCGTTCCCAAGGCGGAAGCGGCGCGGCAACACAAGATCGAGGTCCGCGCGAGCTAAGGCCCCCCGGGGGACTCTCAAATTTGTAAGGTAAGCGTGTGCAGCCCCTCGTTCGCGCCGTCGTCCGGCGCGGCGAGGGGTTCTTTGTTCGCACGACGAAGTGAGGCTGACTAGGGCGCCTTGCGACGCATACGGCTGGGTTAGTGCACCCGCTCGCCCGGCACAGCGCCCTCGTCGGGACTTAGCAGATAGACTTCCTTGCCACCGCCCCCGGCCGCCACGACCATGCCCTCACTCACGCCGAACTTCATCTTGCGCGGCGCCAGGTTGGCGACACAAATGACCAGCCGCCCGACCAGCTGTTCGGGTTGATAGGCCGCCTTGATGCCGGCAAAGACCGTACGCTCTTCGGTGCCGCCCAGGCTTAGACAGAGCTTGATCAGCTTGCGGGCCTCGGGCACCTCTTCGGCCGACTTCACCCGGGCGACGCGAAGGTCGACCTTGGCAAAGTCGTCGATCGTAATCTCCTCGGCCAGCGGTTCCGCGGCCAGCGCGTCTCCGCTATCGCTGGGGGCCATTGCCGGAGCGGCTTCTTCACGACTTTCTTCAATCATGGCTTGCACCTGTTCTTTCTCGACACGTTGCATCATGTGCTTGAATTTGGCGACTTCGTTACCACACAGCGGCGACTGCGACTCGGCCCAGTGCTCGATCGGCGCCCCCAAGAGTTCGCCGGTCTGCTCCGCCAGGCGGGGCAGCACCGGGGCGAGATAGACCGCCAACTGCCGGAATAGATTGAGCACGACGGAGCAGACGTCCTGAAGCCGCGCGTGCTGCTCGGGGTCCTTCTTAAGCTTCCACGGCTCGTGCTGTTCGACGTAGGCATTCGCCCGATCGGCCAAGGCCATGATGCGACGCATCGCCTGGTTGTAGTCGCAATTCTCGTAGGCCGCGGCGATCTGCTCGCCTTCCTGCACGGCGGCGGCGAACAGGCCGCCGTCGTCGGGATAGACCTGGGAAAGCCCCAGGCCCGCAACAAACTTGGCGGAACGGCTGGCCAGGTTGACGACTTTGCCGACCAGGTCGGAATTCACCTTCGCGGCAAACTCCTCCAAATTCAAATCGAGGTCGTCCACCCGCGGCGTCAGTTTCGCGGCGTAGTAGTAGCGCAGGTAGCTCGGATCGAGATGCTCCAAGTAGGTCGCAGCCCGGACGAACGTTCCTTTCGTCTTCGACATCTTCGCGCCGTTGACGGTCAGGAACCCGTGAATGTGCACCTTCGTGGGCAGATTGAATCCGGCCACCTTGAGCATGCCGGGCCAGAACAGCGTATGGAAGTAGGTGATGTCCTTGCCGATGAAATGATGGATTTCGGTCGCCTCGTTCCGCCACCACTCGTCGAAATTCTCACCCTCTCGCTCGCACCACTCGCGCGTCGAGGCAATGTAGCCAATCGGGGCGTCGAACCAGACGTACCAGTAGTTGCCTGGACTGTCGGGGATCTCGAACCCAAAGTAGGGCGCGGGCCGCGAGATATCCCAGTCGCGTAACGGCTCGTGCAGGAAGTGACCTTTCAGATAGTTGGCCACCTCGCGCTGCAGGTGATCGCCCGACTGCGTCCACGCTTCGAGAAACGGATGGAGTTGCTCCAGCTGGATGAAGAGGTGCGGCGCGCTGCGGACCTCCGGTTTACTGCCACTGAGCGTGCTTACGGGGTCGATCAAGTCGGCCGGGCTGTAGGTATGCCCGTTGTCGCAACTGTCACCGTACTGGTCGGTCAGTCCGCAACCAGGGTGCGGGCAGGTGCCGCGCACGAAGCGGTCGGCCAGAAAGGTCCCCGCCTCGACGTCGAACAACTGCGTGACGTCTCGCTCGACGACCAGGTCGGCGGCCCTCAGCTGCTGCCAAAACTCGTGACAGAGCTCGCGGTTGGCAGGGCTGTTGGTGCTGCCATAGTTTTCGAACTCGATGTCGAATCCGGCGAAGTCCGCGATATGATGCTGCTGCATCTCGGCAATCAGCTCTTCCTCCGATCGCCCGTCGTCGCGGGCGCGAATCATGATCGCCGTGCCGTGGGTGTCGTCGGCACAGATGTAGATGCAGCGATGGCCGCGGAGCTTCTGAAACCGCACCCAAATATCCGTCTGCAGATACTCCACCAAGTGGCCAAGGTGGATGTGACCGTTGGCGTAGGGCAGGGCGGCAGTGACGAGAATGCGTCGCTCAGACATCAAATCAGCGAATCGAACGAACCTCTCTGTAGACTCCGATGGCCGCCCGGGGCGGACCGAGAAGTGGGGCATTGTAGCCCAGGCAGGGCGGTAGCATGAACCCTGCTATCGCTGCAGGCATGCGGAATGTTCGCGCGATTGGTACGGAAACTGCACCGCCTTTGCTCGCTTGGCTGCGACGACCAAGGAAGGTCCACCAAAGCAGCCGCAAGTGACAATCAGTTCGCTAGTTGAGGCAAACCGAACTCGAAAGAGCGAGGTTTGTCCCGGGGTCCTTTTGTAAATTGCGACCTCGCCGGCGTGAAAGATGTTCCATGGAGGGAACCGATGGGCACGCTCACGATAACGACCGCTCTGCTGGCAATCAGCGCCGCGGGCGAGACCGTTCTTCTCGACTTTCAAGCCCCATGGTGTGGTCCATGTCGCATGATGGACCGCCATGTCGAGCAACTCGCCGAAACGGGCTATCCGATTCGGAAGATCGACACCGACCAAGACCAGGACACCGCCGCGCGGTATGGGGTTCAGAGCATTCCCTGCTTTGTGCTGCTCGTCGACGGTCAGGAACGCGGGCGAGTCGTTGGCGCCACCACCCGTGAGCGACTCGAACAGCTGTTTCGAGACGCTGGCGTCCGCCCCGTGACCAAGCGGGGTGCGGTGACCCGCGGGCAGTCGCCGGATGGTCGGTTCTTTGGGCGAGGACGAGGTCGCTCGCCGGCTTCCAGTCCGCCGTCGGGTTCGCCGATGGGTCTGCACATTGAAGAAGGCCAATTGGTCTCCGCCGCTTCGACCGAACAACCACGCACGCCACCCCCACCGCGGCCCAGCGTGGCGCCCGCCGCGGCACCGAGGACCAATCCCGGCGCAATGGCCGCCGTGGCCCCGCCCGCGCAACCTGCGGCCAATCGTCCGACCCCGCCTGTTGCCCCAGCCTCCTTCGTCGCGCAGGAACCGCCGACCGATCTGCGGACCGCAGGCAATCCGCAAACCGATCTGGCCACCCAGCTGCTCGCCTCGAGTGTCCGCCTGAACGTCGGCGACGCCGCCGGGGCGTCTCACGGGTCGGGCACGATCATCGACTCCATTCCGCCGCGTGACGGCAAACCGGGCGAGGCCCTCATCCTCACCTGCGCGCACATCTTCCGCGACTCACAGGGGAAGGGCCCGATTCGCGTCGATCTCTTCGATCGTGGTCAGCCGCAATCGTCGCGCGGCTATCTGGTGCGTTACGACCTGGAACAAGACGTGGCCCTGGTGAGCATCTATACCAATCGCGTTATCCCAGCCGTCAAGATGGCCGGCGATTCGTACCGGCCGCAGCGCGGTGACGCGACCATGAGCATCGGCTGCGGCGGCGGCCGACAACCGACCGTGCAGCAAGGGCAAGTCATCAACGTCGAGGGCTTCTCGGAAGTCGGCAAGATCCAGGTCAGCGGCCAGCCTGAGATTGGACGCAGCGGCGGCGGACTCTTTAACGCCGACGGGCACCTGGTCGGGGTCTGCAACTTCGCCGACCCGACGGACGCCGCCGGACTGTACGCCAATTTGAGTGCGACCAAGCAACTCTTCGTCGACGCAGGTCTGGCCGCGATCTATCAGGACGCCTCGGTTCCGAGCTCAATCGATCGGGCCCCCGCGACACTCGCTTCGACTGCGGCCACGCCACCGCCGATGCCGAACATGCCGGGCTGGGGCGTGCAACCGGCCGCTGCTGCCGCTTCCCTGCCACGGCAGATGGAGCCGGTCGAAGGCCTGAGCGTGACCGACCGCGAGAAGGAACTGATCTGCATCGTGCGCTCCGAAAGCGATCCCACGGCGCCCGCCGAGGTGATCGTGATCGACCGCGCCTCGCAGGAACTCCTGCAGCGAATCGCCTCCGAACGACGGCAGCGGCAAGGGGCGTATCCCACCTCGCAGCACTCGCCCGCGACGACGAAGCATCGCTAGCGCTCGACGACGAAGCATCGCTAGCCCGCTTCAGCTCGGGCCGTCGCCGAAAGCGGCACCGCACTCATGGCGGCCCGCGGCGAATAACGTCACGGTGCGCAACGGCGCGGACCAGTGCCCTTACAACCGGCACGAGCCGTACCGGCGGAACGCTCGGGCACCTCGACACGGCGTCCACGGTAGGAAGCGGGCCGGGCCGCCGGCGCGCCGACGTATAGTTCAGAGCTTGGCGGCGGCTCTCCGTTCGAGAACCGTCGATCCTCGAGGAACCTGCCGACGGACGATCCCGTGTCGATGTTCTTGCTCATCCTGGTGCTCTGCCTCGTCAACGTGGCGGGCGGCTATGCGCTTGCCCGCTATCTGGCACAGACACCCGTCGAAGAGGGCGAGCTCGAAATCCGCAAGTCGGGCGGCTCGCTGAGTAACGTGTTCCAGGACGATCGCGAATCGGCGGCATCCGACGGCCATTCGGCGGGCGCGAAGAACGACGCGACCAGCGGGCCGATGGCGTCCGTCGGTCAG
>ERZ869936.2523-NODE-2523-length-10648-cov-4.802794_pt1 | contig 10648 bp, 9 predicted proteins | sample MGYA00520876_ERZ869936 | MGnify/ENA primary metagenome ERZ869936 (study PRJEB32218, sample SAMN09650985) | biofilter metagenome | isolation source: enrty point of leading RO module | place: Saudi Arabia: Thuwal, RO plant located on Red Sea | collected 2016-02-17 ... | reverse complement strand
CGAGGCGAGGAGGTACAGCAGGGCGGAGACGTCTTGGCTCATCGGTTTCTAGCTCCGCCTACTTCTTCGCTTGTTTCTTTTTGAACATCGAGAGCATTCGCTGGGTCACGATGAAGCCGCCGAAGATGTTGACGGCGGCTAGCCCAATCGCGAGGAAGCCCATCACCTTGGCGCACGAGAATCCGCCGAGCGCGCCGGCGAGCAGTGCGCCCACGATGATGACCGACGAGATCGCGTTGCTGACCTCCATCAGCTGCGTGTGCAGCGAATGCGCCACGCACCAGATCACCTGGAACCCGACGAAGACCGCCAGCACGAAGACGATGAAGTGCTGCATGAAGCTGGCCGGTGCCCAAAGCCCCACCAGCAGCATCAGCGCACCACCCACCGCCAAAAGCGTCACCTGGTTCCGCGTCTCGGTCTTGAAGACCTTGATTTCCTCGGCCCTGCGCTCCTCGACGGTCAACTCCCGCGGTTTGTCCCGCTTGGGCGCGGCCGCGATCGCCGCCACCTTCGGCGGTGGCGGCGGCCATGTGATCTCGCCCCCGTGGGCAACCGTCGCGCCCCGGATCACGTCGTCCTCCATGTTATGGACGACTTGCCCATCCTTGCCAGGCGTCAAATCGGTCATCATGTGACGAATGTTGGTCGAGTAGAGAAGTGAGGATTGCGCCGCCATCCGCGACGGGAAATCGGTGTAACCGACGATGGTAACCCCATTGTCCGTCACGATTTTCTCGTCCTTTACGGTCAACTCGCAGTTGCCGCCGCGCTCGGCCGCCAGGTCGACGATCACGCTGCCGGGTTTCATCATCTCGACCATGTCGCGCGTCCATAGAACCGGCGCATCGCGGTTCGGGATCAGCGCGGTGGTGATGACGATATCGACCTCCGGCGCCAGCTCGCGGAACTTCTTCAGTTGCGCCTCGCGGAACTCAGGCGAAGACGGCGCCGCATAGCCACCCGTCGCCGCGCCGTCCTGCGTCTGTTCCTCGAAGTCCAGATAGACGAACTCGGCCCCCATCGATTCGATCTGCTCGGCCACTTCCGGGCGCACGTCGAAGGCCAGCGTGATAGCACCAAGCGACGTCGCCGTGCCGATCGCGGCCAGACCGGCCACGCCCGCGCCCACGACCAGCACCTTCGCCGGAGGCACCTTGCCCGCTGCGGTCACCTGTCCGGTGAAGAAGCGGCCAAAGTTGTTTCCTGCTTCGATAACAGCACGATAGCCCGCGATGTTCGCCATCGACGACAGTGCGTCCATCTTCTGCGCCCGGCTGATGCGCGGGACCATGTCCATCGCGATGACGTTGGCCTTCTGCGCCCTGGCAGTCTCCAGAAGGGCCTCGTTAGACGCGGGATAGAAGAACGAGATCAAAGTCTGTCCTTCCTTCAGCTTCTTGGCTTCGCTCTCGGTGGGTGGCCGCACTTTCGCGACGATGTCGGCGTCCTTCCAGACCGCGGCGCCGGTCACCACCTTGACGCCGGCAGCCTCGTAGGCCGAGTCCTCGAACCCCGCGCCAACCCCCGCGCCCTTTTCGATCAGGCACTCGTAGCCGAGCTTCTGAAGGTCCTTCGCGCTTTGCGGCGTCATCGCCACCCGTGCTTCGCCAGCGGCGGTCTCTTTCGGCGCACCGATCTTCATGGGCTGTCCCCCGTTTTCCGTTTCCGCCAAGAATGGGCCGAAATCGCGCGCTGTCTAGCGGGCGAACGGTTCTTTCACAAGCGGATGAAACAGCGCAGCCCCGCCGCTGACTAGAACCAACGCCGCGTTTCGCGCTTGTAGATCTCGAACTCGTCACCGAATGCTTCGGTCAAGCGCGTCTCCTCGCCCCTGATGAACCGCTCCTGCAAAACCCAACCCAAAGCCGGCACAAGGATCAGACCGGGGACGCTGCCGACGATCAGCGAGACACCGGCCAGGATCAGCAGATCGGCCAGATAGATCGGGTTCCGGCTGAACCGGAAGATGCCGGTCGTGATCAGGGCCGCGGGCACCTCGCGCGGGATGATCGTCGTCCGCGCCCGCAGAAACTCGCGGACCGCGCAAATGATCAGCACGGCGGCGAGCGCAAGACACGCCAGTCCTGCCCATGACGTCCCGCTCCAGACGGCGGGCCAGCGCCAGACCCACGCTACGGCCAGCGCCGCCAGCAGCCACACGGGTGGAAGGTCGATCCACTTCATGCAAGCGAACCTAGCGCCGCGCGCGGCACTTCGCTATGGCATTCGCGATGACCGATTTCGACGCCACCCGCCGCCTGTTCGACCTGCCGAGGGGCGTGATCTACCTCGACGGCAATTCGCTAGGCCCGTTGCCCCGCGGAGTGACCGAGCGCGTTCACCGCACGCTTTGCGACGAATGGGGCCGAATGGTCATCACCGGCTGGAACCGCGCGGGCTGGATCGACATGCCCCGGCATCTGGGCGACCGGATCGGCACGCTGATCGGGGCCGCCCCGGACACCGTGGTTCTGGGCGATACGCTTTCGATCAAGGTCTACCAGGCGCTTGCCGCCGCGCTCGACATGCGTCCCGACCGCCGGGTGATCCTGTCGGATACCGGCAACTTCCCCTCCGATCTCTACATGGCTCAGGGTCTTGTTAAGATGCTGGGCGATCGCCATGAATTGCGCGTGGTCGCGCCCGAGGACGTGGCCCGCGCAATGGACGGCGACCTGGCCGTGCTGATGCTGACCGAGGTGGACTACCGCACCGGCCGGCGCCATGACATGCCCGCCCTTACCGCGCAGGCCCACGACCTTGGCGCGCTGGCGATCTGGGACCTGGCCCATTCGGCGGGCGCGCTTCCCGTCGATGTCACGGCAGGCAAAGCCGATTTCGCGGTCGGCTGTACCTACAAGTACCTCAATTCCGGCCCTGGCGGCCCGGCCTTCATCTACGTCGCGCCGGACCATGCCGACGTCGCCACTCCGGCGCTCTCCGGGTGGCTCGGCCATGCCGCCCCGTTCGACTTCGAGCCGGGTTACCGGGCCGGCGCCGGGATCGACCGGATGCGCGTCGGCACGCCGCCGATCCTGCAACTCGCCGCCCTCGACGCCGCCCTCAATGTCTGGGAGGACGTCGACATGGCCGATGTCCGCGCGCGCTCCATCGAGCTGTCCGAACGCTTCATCGCGCGCGTGGAAGCCGGCTGTCCCGACCTGACCCTCGCATCGCCACGAGACCCGGACCGTCGCGGCAGCCAGATCTCGTTCCGCTTCGCCCATGGCTATGCCGTGATCCAGGCCCTGATCGCCGAAGGCGTCATCGGCGACTTTCGCGCGCCCGATATCATGCGCTTCGGCATCACACCTCTCTACCTCTCGCATGACGACATCGACCGCGCGACCGAGATACTGGCGGACATCATGCAGACGCGGAAATGGGACCAGCCAGTCTTTCATACACGCCAGACGGTTACCTGACCCGCTACGCACAACCCCTACATATCGTGTTCGCGACAGTGGTGACACATAAGTATTGCGGCAAAAGCCCAATCGTTGCAAAGTTCCCAAAGCGAGTCTCACGAGGCCCGCCAACAAGAATGCGTCCCCGCGCCCCAGGCGAAGCGGACGATACGAGGAAGCAGTCCATGGTGCCAGGCACACCCGCCAAGCCAGCCGGTTCTTGCCGTGGCACCGCCGATTCCATCATATGCTTCGCTTCCGGCACGATGATCCGCACGCCTCGGGGCGAGCGTCGGATCGAGCACCTGCGCGAGGGCGATCTCGTCCTGACCCTCGACGGCGGCCCGCAACCCATCCGCTGGATCGCGTCCCGGACGGTTCGGGCCACCGGCGTCCTGGCGCCGATACGCTTCGCGCGCGGCGCGCTCGGCAATGATCGCGATCTTTTCGTATCGCCCCAGCACCGGCTGCTGCTGTCCGGCGCGCGCGTCCGACGCGCGCTTGGGCGGGATCAACTGCTCGCGCCGGCCATGGCGCTTGTCGACGACGCCCAGGTCTCGGTCGCCTACAGCGGTATGGTCACCTATCGTCACATGATGTTCGACCGCCATCAGGTCGTCATCGCCAACGGCGCGCCCTCGGAAAGCTTTCACCCAGGCGGCATCGCGCTCGACACGCTTGACAGGCGCGAACGCGACGAGTTGTTCGCCATTTTCCCGGGACTTCGTTCTGACGTCGCCGCCTATGGCGATATCGCTCGACCCGGCCTTTCCGAGCCCGACACCCGGCGCCTGCTGGCAGGCTAGCTCCAACCGGCAAGAGAACGTCGCTCACCACCCGTCGAGAGCCGTCACATGTCGATCGGGCCGCGCCGACCTTGGTCAGTTTCGACTAAAGCGGCAAGCTGCGATCAGGCGCTCTTCCTCAAAGGAACGCCGCGCTCTCCCGCCGCCCAGGCGCGCAACGCAGCGCCGAAGGCCTCGAACAGCGGGCGCGATACCGGATCCTCGGCCGCCCTGTATTCGGGGTGCCACTGAACGCCCAGCGTGAAGCCCGGCGCGCCGTCGACATAAATCGCCTCGGGCGTGCCGTCGGGCGCGGTGCCGTCGATCACGATACGCTCGCCCTTCACCTTGATCCCCTGACCGTGAAGCGTGTTCGTCTTCACGACCTCGGCCCCCATGATCCGATGAAACACACCGCCCCTGGCGAATGTCACATCGTGGCGCAGCGCGAATTTCTCCTCCAGGCTGCCATCGGGCGGCATCCGGTGGTTCATCCGCCCCGGCAATTCCCGGATCTCGGGATAAAGCGAGCCGCCCATCGCCACGTTCAATTCCTGGAATCCGCGGCAGATCGCCAGGATCGGCTGGCCCGTCGCAACGCAATCCCGGATCAGCGGAAGGGTCAGACGGTCACGCGCACGGTCGAAGGTGCCGTGCGCCTCGGTCTCGGCTTCGCCGTATTCCTCGGGGTGCACGTTCGGCCGCCCGCCTGTGAACAGAAACCCGTCGCAGACGGACTTGAGATCCTCGATATCCACCAGATCGGGGTCCGCCGGCACGATCAGCGGAAGCGCATCGGAAACCTCGCGGATCGCCTGGCTGTTCATCCGCCCGCCGGCATGGGTCGGGTATTCATCATTGATAAGGTGATGATTGCCGATGATGCCGACAACAGGCCGCGTCATGTCCGTTTCCTTTTTCCCCACCTTATTTAGTGCCTCGGAGGACGCGGGAAAACAACATCCTTGCACAGACTACACGCAGAATCCTCACAATGCGTGAAAAATGAGCACATACCGAAAGACCTTTCGAGAAATTGGGGTCCACTTTGTCTTTTCGCAAATTCTCCGCGGGAGACGGCCCCAAAGAGGCCGGCAGGGGGCGGCGCCCCTTACCCGGCCGCCTTCAATTCCAGCCGGCGCGCATGCAGAACCGGTTCGGTATAGCCCGATGGCTGCTGGCGCCCTTCGAAGACAAGATCGCATGCCGCCTTGAAAGCGATCCCATCGAAATCAGGCGCCATCGGATCGTACAGCGGATCGCCATCGTTCTGACGGTCCACGACCTCGGCCATCCGCTTCATGATCTCCATCACCTCGTCCTTGGACACCACGCCGTGATGCAGCCAGTTCGCGATGTGCTGCGACGAGATCCGGCAGGTCGCGCGGTCCTCCATCAGGCCCACATCGTTGATGTCGGGCACCTTGGAACAGCCGACCCCCTGGTCGATCCAGCGCACCACATAGCCGAGGATGCCCTGCGCATTGTTCTCGACCTCGCGGCGGATCTGGTCCTTCGACCACATCCGGTAGGTCGCCAGCGGGATATCGAGGATCTGGTCCACATGCGCGCGCCGACCGCCCTTCTTCAGTGCGGCCTGCACCGCAAAGACGTCGACCTTGTGATAATGCAGCGCGTGCAGCGTCGCGGCTGTCGGTGACGGTACCCAGGCACAATTGGCGCCCGCCTGCGGATGCTCGATCTTGGCCTGAAGCATCGCCGCCATCTTGTCCGGCATCGCCCACATGCCCTTGCCGATCTGAGCCCGACCGCTCAGCCCGCATTCAAGGCCGATATCGACGTTTCGGTTCTCATAGGCCGTGATCCAGGCCTTGCGCTTGATCCAGTCCTTTCGCGAGAACGGCCCGGCCTCCATCGAGGTATGGATCTCGTCACCCGTCCGGTCCAGGAAGCCCGTGTTGATGAAGGCCACGCGGTGCTTCGCCGCCCGAATGCATTCCTTCAGGTTGACGCTGGTCCGCCGCTCCTCGTCCATGATGCCAAGCTTGACGGTATAACGCGGAAGGCCCAGCGCCTTTTCGACCGCCGTGAAGGTCTCATCGGCAAAGGTCACCTCGTCGGGTCCGTGCATCTTGGGCTTGACCACATAAACCGAGCCGTGAACCGAATTGCCGCCCTCGCGCTTCAGGTCGTGCATGGCGATCAGCGTCGTCACCATCGCATCCATCAGTCCCTCGAAGATCTCATCCCTGTCCCCGGTTCGGATGGCCGGGTTCGTCATCAGGTGGCCGACGTTCCGGACCAGCATCAACGCCCGGCCCTTGACGGTCACTTCGCCGCCGTCGGGCGCCGTGAACACCTTGTCGGCGTGAAGCGCGCGCGTGACAGACTTCCCGCCCTTCTCGAACGTATCCTCAAGATCGCCCTTCATCAGCCCCAGCCAGTTGCGATAGGCCAGCACCTTGTCCTCGGCGTCGACGCAGGCGACCGAATCCTCGCAATCCATGATCGCGCTGACCGCCGCCTCAAGGCGCACATCCGCCAGCCCGGCCTGATCGCGGCTGCCGATCACGTGGGTGCGGTCGAATACCAGTTCGACATGCAGTCCGTGATTCCGCAGAAGCACTGCCGAGGGCGCCTTGGGATGGCCCTGGTAGCCCACGAATTTCGACGGGTCGACCAGTGGCGTGTCATCGACAAGAAGCTGCCCGTTCGAGACGTGGTAGCGCCGCGCGTCCGCGTGGCTGGTGCCCTCCAGCGGGAACGCCTCGTCCAGGAATACTCGTGCCTTTGCCACCACCCGCGCGCCCCGGCCGCGGTCGTATGGTCCCTTCGGCGCATGGCCGTCGGTGGCGTCGGTCCCGTAGAACGCATCGTACAGGCTGCCCCATCGCGCATTGGCCGCGTTCAGCGCATAGCGCGCATTTGTGATCGGCACGACCAGTTGCGGTCCGGCAACCGTGGCGATCTCGGGATCGGTGTTCGCGGTCTCGATCTCGAAGTCCTGGCCCTCGGGTATGAGGTATCCGATCTCTTCCAGAAACGCCTTGTAAGCTTCATGGTCGTGGGGCTGGTTCCGGTGCCGGATGTGCCACTCGTCGATCTGGCGCTGCAATTCCGCGCGCCGCTCCAGCAGCGCCTTGTTCTTCGGCCCAAAGTCATGCGCCAGTGTACTCAGTCCTTCCCAGAACGCGTCCGCCGACACGCCCGTGCCGGGCAGCGTCTCATCCTCGATGAACTTGGCTAGCTCCGGGGCGACCTTCAGCCCGCTTTTCTCGACGAAACTGCTCATGGATGGCTCCTCCGGGGTGATCTGTATGCGGCGGCATGCAAGCGGGCATCATCTAGCGCAGGCGGGGAAGAGAGGCAACAAAGCCGGTCTGGTTTTCTGACCAGTTCTGAAACTTAGCCAAATACCTAACTTTTTTCTCGACCGGCGTCGGTGGATGAGTTACTAAGCCATATGGCTAAACATGACCCGAATCTCGACCGCCTGTTCCACGCACTGTCCGATCCGACGCGCCGCGGGATCGTGGAGCGTCTTCTGACCGGCCCGGCCTCGGTCACCGACCTCGCGCAACCGACCGGCATGGCGATGCCGACCGTCCTGAAACATATCGCCGTCCTCGAAGAAACGGGCCTCGTAACCTCGGAAAAGTCCGGCCGTACGCGGATTTGCCGCGCCTCGCCCGCCCCCCTGGCCGCCGCCGAGACCTGGATCGATGCACAGCGCCGCCTCTGGGAAGGCCGCCTGGACCGCCTCGACGATTATGTCACCAACCTCATGAAAGACCCCTCGCATGGATCTCGACCCAAAGACTGACCTCAGCTTTACCCGCACTCTCGCCGTGCCCCGCGATCTGGTCTGGGACTGCTGGACATCGCCCGAACATATCCCTCACTTCTTCATTCCGCGCCCGCACAAGGTCACCGCCTGCGACATCGACCTCCGCATCGGCGGCCGCTTCAACACCACCTTCGATGTCGACGGCAACCGGATGGATAACAAAGGGGTCTACCTGGAGGTCATTCCACAGGAAAAACTCGTCTTCACCGACGCTTACACCGAAGACTGGAAACCGTCGCCAGAACCCTTCATGACCGCGATCCTTTTGTTCACCGACACCGAAGACGGCGGCACGGCCTACACCGCCATCGCCCGCCACCGCAGCCCCGAGACCCGCGAGACGCACGAGCAGATGGGCTTCTACGACGGCTGGGGCACGGTGGCGACGCAGCTTGAAGATTACGCCAAAGGCCTGATGAAATGACCGCCGACCACTCGGACCGGACGATGGTTCTGACCCGCATTATCGACGCCCCTGCCGACGCCGTCTGGTCCGCCTGGTCCGACCCGAAGGCCCTGCCGCAGTGGTGGGGACCGGACGGCTTCACCTGCCGCACCGACCGGATCGACCTGCGTTCGGGCGGCGAGTGGGTCTTCGACATGATCGGCCCCGACGGCACCGTGTTCCCCAATCACCACAAATACATCGTGTTCGACCGCGAGCGCGGCATCGATTACACGCTTCACTGGGGCGAAGACGGGCCAAAGCACGCGGATGCCAGCGCGCGGTTCGAGGAAACCGGCGACCAGACCCGGGTCACTCTCACGATGAACTTCGCCACCCGCGAAGAGTATGAACAGGCCAAAGGCTTCGGCGCCGAGGCGCTTGGACAACAAACCCTGGGCAAGCTGGAACGTCACATCCGGGCGGGCTGAGCCTTCCGCTCTCCCCGGCAACGATCCGAGCAGTACTTCACCTCATCCCAGACCTTCGCCCACTTCTTGCGCCAGGCGAAGGGCCGCCCGCAGGTGGCGCAGACCTTTGTCGGTAAATCTCCCTTCGTGCGGTGCTTGGTCATGAACGTCGCTTCCCTTGTTCCCGCCGCGTCCGCTTGGACTCAGGGTGCAGCGATAGTATCTCAACGTTCAACCACTCCGTACGGATCACATTTCCCATGACCGATGCCCCCCGCAAGATCCGGCTGGCCGAGTACACGCCGCCCGCCTTCCTGGTCGATGACGTCCACCTGACATTCCGTCTGCACCCCGAACACACCCTCGTCACGTCGCGCATCCGCTTTCGGCCAAATCCCGAAGCACCGGGCGGCCGCTTCGAACTCGACGGCGAAGAGCTGACCCTGCGTTGGGCCCGGATCGACGGGCAGGACTGGAAACCTTACGTCGCGGACGGCAAGCTGACGGCCAACGTGCCCCACGCGCCCTTCACCTGGGAGGCCGAGGTCGAGATCAATCCGTCCACCAATACAGTCCTTGAGGGCTTGTATCTGTCGAAGGGCATCTACTGTACCCAATGCGAAGCCGAGGGCTTTCGCCGCATCACTTTCTACCCCGACCGTCCCGACGTGATGGCCCCCTTCACCGTCCGGATCGAAAGCGACCTGCCGGTGCTTCTCTCCAACGGCAACCCCGTCGCCTCGGGCTCCGGTTGGGCGGAATGGCACGATCCCTGGCCCAAGCCCGCCTATCTCTTCGCCCTCGTCGCGGGCAATCTCGCGGCGAAGTCCGGCACCCACATCACGCCCGATGGCCGCGAGGTGGCGCTCAATGTCTGGGTCCGGCCGGGCGACGAAGACCGCTGCGCCTACGCCCTCGACGCCCTGAAGCGCTCGATGGAATGGGACGAAAGGGTCTATGGCCGCGTCTACGATCTGGACGTCTTCAACATCGTCGCCGTCGACGACTTCAACGCCGGCGCGATGGAGAACAAGGGCCTCAACATCTTCAATTCCAGTTACATTCTGGCCTCGGCTGAAACCGCGACGGACACGGATTACAAGTGGATCGAAAGCGTCGTCGCCCACGAATACTTCCACAACTGGACCGGCAACCGCATCACCTGCCGCGACTGGTTCCAGCTTTGCCTGAAAGAGGGCCTGACCGTTTTCCGCGACCAGCAGTTCTCGGGCGACATGCGCAGTCACGCGGTCAAGCGGATCGACGATGTTCTCGCCCTTCGCGCCCGCCAGTTCCGCGAGGACAACGGCCCCTTGTCGCACCCTGTCCGACCCGATGAATACGAGGAAATCAACAACTTCTACACGGCCACGGTCTACGAGAAGGGGGCCGAGGTGATCCGCATGCTCAAGATCCTTATTGGCGACGATGCCTACGCCCGTTCGCTCGATCTCTATTTCGACCGCCACGACGGCGATGCCGCCACGATCGAGGACTGGCTGAAAGTTTTCGAGGACGCCACAGGCCGCGATCTCACGCAATTCGCCCGATGGTACTCTCAGTCCGGCACACCCCGCCTTTCGGTCACAGACGAGTTCAACGACGGCACCTACACGCTTCATTTCGAACAGAAAACAGAACCCACACCCGGCCAGTCCGACAAGGAGCCCCAGGTTATCCCCATCGCGCTCGGCCTTCTGTCGCCCAATGGCGACGAGGCGGTGCCGACCACCGTCCTAGAAATGACCGAGACCCGCCAAAGCTTCACCTTTGACGGCCTCGGCGCAAAA
>ERZ869936.2522-NODE-2522-length-10648-cov-5.299821_pt1 | contig 10648 bp, 12 predicted proteins | sample MGYA00520876_ERZ869936 | MGnify/ENA primary metagenome ERZ869936 (study PRJEB32218, sample SAMN09650985) | biofilter metagenome | isolation source: enrty point of leading RO module | place: Saudi Arabia: Thuwal, RO plant located on Red Sea | collected 2016-02-17 ... | reverse complement strand
GCGCATCGCGCTCGCGGCCACCGGCACCGACACCGGCGGCTCGATCCGCCAGCCTGCCGCCTTCGTGGGCATCACCGGGTTGAAGCCGACCTACGGCCGGGTCAGCCGCTGGGGCATCGTGGCCTTCGCCTCGTCGCTGGATCAGGCCGGGCCGATGGCGAAATCGGTGCGCGATTGCGCGATCATGCTTCAGGCGATGGCCGGGCACGACCCGAAGGATTCGACCAGCGCGGACCTGCCTGTGCCGGATTTCGAGGCGATGCTGACCGGCGACATCAAGGGCAAGACCATCGGTATCCCCAGGGAATACCGAATGGACGGTATGCCCGAGGAGATCGAGACGCTTTGGTCGCAAGGCCGCGCGATGCTGGAGGATGCGGGCGCCAGGATCGTGGACATCAGCCTGCCCCACACGAAGTACGCGCTGCCCGCCTATTACGTGATCGCGCCCGCCGAGGCGTCGTCGAACCTGGCGCGTTATGATGGTGTTCGCTACGGCCACCGCGCCAAGCTGTCCCATGGCGACGGCATCACCGAGATGTACGAGAAGACCCGCGCCGAAGGCTTCGGGGCCGAGGTCAAGCGGCGCGTGATGGTCGGGACCTACGTCCTGTCGGCGGGCTTCTACGACGCTTACTACAACCGCGCGCGCAAGGTTCGGACGCTGATCAAGAAGGATTTCGAGGATGTTTTCGCCCGAGGGGTCGATGCCATCCTGACCCCGGCCACGCCGTCCTCGGCGTTCGAGTTGGGCAAGACCTTCGACGATCCGGTGCAGATGTACCTGAACGACGTCTTCACTGTGACCGTGAATCTGGCCGGTCTGCCCGGCATCGCGGTGCCTGTGGGGCTGGACAAGGCGGGTCTGCCGATGGGCCTGCAGCTGATCGGCAAGCCCTGGGAAGAGGGCGAGTTGATGAATGTGGCACAGGCGCTGGAAGACCGTGCCGGCTTTGTTTCCAAGCCCGCGAAATGGTGGTAAACTGTTCCGCAAGACAAAACGAAGGCAGAGCAGAGCAATGACATTCCCCAAGGCGGCCCTGGCCGCGGTCTGTGTTTTGGCGGCGTGCAGCGCACCGGTTCCCGACAGCAACCCGAATGCCGGACAGGGTGTGGGTTTCGGCGGCTACGAGCGCTATGCGGCCGAACAGGCGGCGCGCGATGCCGCGCTCGAGCGGACGCGGACGGCGGCCGTTCCCGAAGAGCGGGCCATCGCCTCGGAAACCATCGGCGTCCTGAACGCGACCCGCACCGGCGGGGCATCCCCTCTCTCCGCCACCGCGCCGGTCCAGACTTCCGCCGCGCCCGCCGCCGCCCCGGCGGCGCCGGTCGCCGTCGCCACGGTCAGCAATGCGGGCATCTCGGACGAACAGAACTTCGACGCCGTCTCCAGCCGCGAGACCATCGAAAGCGACAAGGAGCGTCTGGCGCGCCAGCGCGAGGCCTACGCGGTGGTTCAGCCTGAGGCGATTCCGGACCGTCCGGGCAATACCGGGCCGAACATCGTCGCCTTTGCGCTTTCGACGACGAACACGGTCGGGCAGAGCGTCTATCGCCGCCCGGGCACAACGTCGGACACGAAGTTCCAGCGCGCCTGCGCGCGCTATTCGTCTTCGGATCAGGCGCAGGCGGCATTCCTTGAGGCGGGCGGACCCAAGACCGACCGTCAGGGGCTGGACCCCGATGGCGACGGGTTCGCCTGCTACTGGGATCCCGCGCCCTTCCGCGCGGCGCGTGGCGGATAGACCCATGGACATCGCCGAGCGCCCCTCACCCAATCACGGCGAACGGCGCGGCGGTCAGCGCGTGGAACTGGTGGTCCTGCACTACACAGCCATGCCCGATGCCGAGGCGGCGCTGAGCCGCATGTGCGACCCGGACTGCGAGGTCTCGTCGCATTACCTGGTGGCCCGGGACGGCACGGTGACGCGGCTTGTGGACGAGGCGCAGCGCGCCTGGCACGCGGGCGAGGGCAAGTGGGCCGGGCGCGACGACGTCAATTCACGCTCGATCGGGATCGAACTGGACAATGACGGGACGTCCTTCTTTCCCGAGGAACAGATGGCGGCTCTGGAGACGCTTCTGGCGGATATTCTGGAGCACCACAGGCTGGAACCCAAGGACGTGATCGCGCATTCCGACATGGCGCCGGACCGGAAGTGCGATCCGGGCCGGCTTTTCGACTGGCAACGGCTGGCGGCCAGGGGCCTGTCGATCTGGCCCGAGCCGTCGTTGCCGGGCGATTTCATGCGCAACGCCGCCGCATTCGGCTATCCGGTGGAGCATGGCGAGACGGCGATCCTGGAGGCCTTCCGCCAGCGGTTCCGCCCCGAGGCCTCAGGGCCGATCGGCCCCGCGGACCTGGCGCTGATGGCGGGTCTGGCGCGGCACCATCCGGCGGATGTCACCGCGCGGATCGCGCGGCGGATCACCTCGCGGCCGGTATCGCGGAACCTGTGATGGGCGGGGTTCAGACCGTGGCAGAGCTTGGTTGCTTCGAGACCCAAGGCACGGCTTCGCGCGGACGGGAACTTCGTCCCGCAAACTCGACGTTCGCGTCCGTCCTGCAAATCGGGCTCTATTGACCGCATCCCTCCCGCTCACTACATCCCGAACCGCGCGGATGGCCGGATGGCCGCGTGTCTTCGGATGCGAGGAAAGTCCGGACTTCATGAAGCAACGGTGCCGGGTAACGCCCGGCCGGGGCAACCCGAGGGAAAGCGCCACAGAGAACAAACCGCCTTGCATGCAGGGCGACGGTGAAACGGTGGGGTAAGAGCCCACCGCGGTCCTGGCAACAGGAACGGCACGGCAAGCCCCACCGGAAGCAATGCCGAATAGGGGCCTCGCGCGGGCTGATCCCGAAAGGGATATCGCCGCAGGGATGCTTCATCCCGGAGGCCCGGGTTGGCAGCTTGATCCCGCCGGTAACGGCGGGGCCAGAGGAATGGTCATCGCCCCTGACGGGGAACAGAATCCGGCTTACAGGCCATCCGCGCGTTCATATCCTCCCCGTTTCGCTGTTACACTGTCGGCCTATTCAGGATTCGGGCCGCATCGGGTGGGCCGCGATACCAGTAGGAGCGTTGAAAATGAGCTTTGTCAGGACCCTTGCCACTCTGGCGGCCGGATTTGCCGCGGCCAAAGGCTATGAAAAATACAAGGACATGGGCGGGATGGCCGGTGTTCAGAAGTCGATGAAGGACAATCCGCAACTGGCGAACATGTCCGAGCAGGGTCTGCAAGCCTTGGAGAAAATGGGGATTCCGACCGATCAGCTTCGAAAGATGAGCGAACAGTTTCTGGGCCAGGGCCAGGCCGCGTCCGACAGCGCGATGGCGGGCCTGGGCGGCCTGATGTCGGCGTTGGGCGGCGGCATGGCGGCGGGCGCCACCGGGTCGGCCTCGATGATGGACGCGCTGACTGGCACCACGGCGGCGACCGACACGCTGGAGCAAAACGCCAAGCTGATGATCCGCGCGATGATCCAGGCCGCCAAGGCCGACGGCGAGATCGACGACGAGGAACGCGCCAAGATCATGAAACACATGGGCGAACTGGACGCCGCCGAACGCGCCTTCGTCGAGGCCCAGCTGAAGGCGCCCGTCGATCCGGTCGCATTGGCCAACGACACGTCCGAACAGATGCGCGCTCAGGTCTATGCCACCTCGCTGATGGCGATGCGCGTCGACACGATGTCCGAGATCGCCTATATTCAGGAACTGGGCGATGCGCTGGGTCTGGCGCCCGAGACGCGCGAGCGGATTCACAAGTCGATGGGCATCGGCTGATCTTCGGGGAATCGGCTTGACTTGCCGCGCCGGGCCGGTAAAAGCCGGGCTTCAGGATTTTCGGGCCGGGACGTGGGCGTTCCGGTTCAAGCAGGAGACGACCAATGGCGAAACCGACGACGATCAAGATTCGTCTGAACTCGACCGCTGACACGGGCCACTTCTACGTGACCAAGAAGAACGCGCGGACGATGACCGAGAAGATGGTCGTGCGGAAGTACGATCCGGTCGAGCGCAAGCATGTCGAGTACAAGGAAGGCAAGATCAAGTAAGATCGCCTTTCCGGACCGTGACGAGGGCCGCGCGATCTGCGCGGCCTTTTTCGTGTCAGGGCATCCGATAGGGCGACCGGGCCGGATTTCCCCTGGAATCGGTCCAGACACGCGTTTCGGGATCGCGGGTGAAGTGCAGGACACGGTCGTGATCGGGATAGGTGATGACGTCCCGCGCCTTGCGGGTGCCGATCACGAGATAGCGCGCCTCGGCCCCGCCGGCGTTCTCCAGAAAGTGGCCGGCCGGAACTCCGGCTCGGAACGTCGCGGCCTCGCCCGGGCGGAGCGGTGTCACGCTGTCGCCCTCGTGCACCAGAACCTCGCCTGACAGCATGTAGATCATCTCGTCCTCTTCCGCATGCCAGTGCCTGATCGACGAGCGCGAGCCCGGGGGCAGCACCTCGACGAAGGCGCCGAACTGGGTCAGGCCGCCGGTGTCGCTGAACAAGAGTGCTTCGAAGGGGCCGCAGGGATTGCCCTGGCCGTCGGACGCCTCACGGGACACGGTGTCGGGGCGGATGATGGGCATGGACGGTGACCTTTCCGGATTGACGCGGAGGCTCGGGAAGCCGAGGTTGAGAGCATGACCGGAGTCCTGACCATTCGCCAGACCCGTGGTGCCGATCTGGCCGAGATCGACGCGCTGTTCCAGCGGTCCTATCCGGCGCTATTGCAAGGCCATTATCCGCCGTCGCTGATGGTGATGGCCATTCCCCTGATCTCGCGGGCCAATCCGGCCCTTGTGGCCTCGGGTCACTACTTCGCGGTCGTCGACGACTGGGGCCGCATCGTCGGCGCGGGGGGCTGGTCGCGGGCCGTCCCCTGGGGCGAAGCGCGCGGAGTGGGGCCGGTGGGTCACATCCGTTACGTGGTCACCGATCACAGGCGCACCCGCCAGGGCGTGGGACGCAGGCTGATGACGCATATCATCGCGGACGCGCGCGGCGCGGGCATCCGGCAACTGGACTGCCTGTCGACGCGGATGGCCGTGCCGTTCTACGCGGCCTGCGGATTCGAGGAGGTGGGGCCGGTCATGATCGCTCTGCGCGAGGCGATCGAGTTTCCAGCGATACTGATGCGGCGAGAGGTCTAGACGCGGGTTTGCGCCCGCCTTGCGGCCGCGAGGGAAGGGGCGCTCTGCCCCCCTCTTGGTCTGACGGCCAATTCCCCCCCCGGGATATTTCAGGGCCGATGAAGGGCGGCGGGCGCTCAAAGCCGGTCGCGCTGCGCCAGAAGCCAGCCGCGGTCGGCTTCGCTTGCGGCCATGGCGATGGCGCGATCATAGGCTGCGCGGGCCGTCTCGCGGTCGCCCGCGCGGCGGGCGAGGTCGGCGCGCGCGGCGTGGAAAGGCTGGTAGCTGTCGAGGTCGTCCCGAAGCGCATTGAGGGCGCGGCACGCGCGGTCAAGCGCGCCGGTCTCGGCCAGGGCAACGGCGCGGTTCAGATGCACGACGGGCGAGGGGGCAAGTGCCGCGAGGCGGTCGTAGAGGAGGAGGATCTGCGGCCAGTCGGTGGTCTCGGCGGTTTCCGCCTGGACATGAAGCGCGCCGATGGCCGCCTGGATCTGGAACGGGCCTGGCAGGCGGCGGGCGACGGCGATGTCCAGTAGGGCCAGGCCTTCGTCCATCATCGCGTTGTCCCAGAGGCTGCGGTCCTGGGCGTCGAGCGGTCGGAACCCGCCTTCGGCGTCGAAGCGGGCGGCGCGGCGGGCATGGGCCAGAAGCATGAGCGCAAGCAGACCCTCGATCTCGGGTTCGTCCGGGGCCAGCCGGGTCATCAGGCGGGCCAGCCAGATCGCCTCGTCGCAGAGCGCCTCGCGGATCGGCGCCTCGCCCGGCCCGGCGGTCCAGCCTTCGTTGAAGATCAGGTAGAGAACCGTCAGGACCGAATTCAGCCTCTGGTCCCAGTCGGCCCGCTCGGGCACGCTGTAGGGAATGCCCGAGGCGGCGATCTTGGCTTTCGCGCGTGACAGGCGCTGGCCCATCGCCTGTTCCGTGTCGAGAAAGGCGCGCGCGATCTCGCGCGTCGTCAGGCCGCCGACGGTGCGGAGCGTCAGGGCGACGCGGGTCTTCTCCTCCAGCGCCGGATGGCAGCAGGTGAAGATGAGCCGCAGGCGATCGTCGGGGATCTCGGGGGCGTCCATGGCGCGCGCGGCCTCGTCTTCGTCCGGCAGAAGGGTGAGGTCGGGGATCCGGGCCGCGTGCCGCTGCGCCTTGCGGATGCGGTCGATGGCGGCGCGGCGGGCGACCTGGAGGAGCCAGGCGTCGGGACGGTCGGGCAGCCCCGTGCGGCCCCAGTGGATCAGAGCCTTCTCGGTGGCCTCCGACAGCGCATCCTCGGCCAGGTCGAAATCGCCCAGCGACCGGATCAGCGCCGCCAGAAGCCGCCCCCGGTCCTCGCGCATGATCCGCCGGATCGTCGCGCCGAGTTCGGGGGCGGCGTCGCTCATTCGTCGCCGGGGATCTGCATGATCGGCCGAAGTTCGATCGTGCCGTGACGGGCGGTCGGGATCAACTCGGCCATCTCGATGGCCTCGTCCAGGTCCTTGCAGTCCAGAAGATAGAAACCGCCCAGCCGCTCCTTGGTCTCTGCGAATGGACCGTCCATCGTCTCGGTCTTCCCGCCCCGGATGCGGACCGAGGTGGCGGTCGAGGTATGTTGCAGCGCCTCGCCGCCCCGGTACACGCCACGATCCTTGTAGACCCGGTTCGCCTCGAAGTAGCCGCCCATGAAGGCGTCCCATTCCGGATCGCCCGGTTTCGGACCGGCGCCGTCTTCGGCGTAGATAAGTGCAAGATATTGCATCGGTTTGTCCTTTCTCTGGTTGGAAGTGTCGCGCGACATGCGCGCTCTGGCAAGGCTCAGGCGAGCCGGAACAGCAGGATGGCCGCGGACGGGATCAAGGTCGCCGCAGAGGTCGAAAGCTGGCCCACCACGCGGGCGGCGACCGGACCGCCATCGTCGGTGATGCCGAAGGGATGGATCAGCCGTCCGGCGACCAGAAGGACGCCCGACAGATGAAGCCATAGCGCGCCAAGCCCCCCGGCTTCCGCCAGCGCCATCATCACGAGGGCGAAGGGCATGAACTCGGCCATGTTCCCGTGGCGTCGCATGGCGGTCAGCATGGTCGGGTTGCCGCCGTCGCCGGTACGGACGCCCGTCGCGGCGCGGGTGAAGCTGACGTGGAAGGCCCACGCGATGAAGTAGAAGGCGAGGATGGCCGCGTAGGTGGCGGTTATGGAGAGGGTCATATTTTTGGCTCCCTGTCTGGTGCGATGACCCAAGGACGCGGGAGCGGAGGGTTTTTCGACAGGGGACCGGAATTTTTTCCGGATCGGGACGAATCCGCCAGTCGCGGGCGCCGTGCAACGCGAGCACGCGCTTCGGCACCGCGACGGGGCAGGGGCGATCCGCCCCTTAGTCACCGGAAAACAGGCATCTGGGTGAAGGGACGGTTCGTCCCTTCCGGCGGTCAGAGAAGCGACTTGACCTTTTCAGCGGTCGCTTCGGGCGTGATGCCGAAGTGGGTGTAGAGATCGCTCGCAGGCGCCGAGGCGCCGAAGCCGTGCATGCCGATGAAGCCCGATTTCTCGCGACGACCGCGCTCGCCGAACAGCCAGCGGTCCCAGCCGAAGCGGATGCCGGCCTCGATGGCGACGCGGACGGGACCCGCGGGCAGAACCTTGCGGCGGTGGCTCTCGTCCTGCTCCTCGAACAGCTCCCAGCAGGGCATCGAGACGACGCGGGTGCCGATGCCATCGGCCTGCAACAGGTCACGGGCCTTCAGCGCGATTTCGACCTCCGAGCCGGTGGCCATCAGGATCGCTTGGCGCTTGCCGTCGGCCTCGGCCAGGACATAGGCGCCCTGGGCGGTCAGGTTCCTGGTCTTGTGTTCGGTCCGGACCGTGGGCAGGCCTTGACGCGACAGGGCCAGGACGCTGGGGGTCCTGGTGGCGGTCAGCGCCAGTTCCCAGGCCTCGGCGGTCTCGACCGTGTCGGCGGGGCGGAAGACGTTGATGTTGGGCGTGGCGCGCAGACCGGCAAGGTGTTCGACCGGCTGGTGCGTCGGCCCGTCTTCACCGAGACCGATGGAATCGTGCGTCATGACATAGGTGACCGGCACGCCCATCAGCGCGGACAGACGGATCGCGCCCTTGGCGTAGTCGGTGAAGGTCAGGAAGGTGCCGCCATAGGGGCGGACGCCGCCATGCAGCACCATGCCGTTCATCGCAGCCGCCATGCCGTGCTCGCGGATGCCGAAATGCACATAGCGGCCCTTGCGGTTGGACGGATCGAAGATGCCAAGGTCCGAGGTCAGCGTGTTGTTGGAGCCGGTCAGATCCGCCGAGCCGCCGATGGTCTCGGGCATGATCGGGTTGACGACCTCCAGCACCATCTCGGACGACTTGCGGGTGGCGACCTTGGGCGCCGATTCCGAGGTCTGCTTCTTGAGGGCGCGGATCGTCGAGGACAGCTTCTTGGGCGCTTCGCCCGACCAGATGCGGGTCAGTTCCTTCTGCCGCCCGGCCGACAGCGCAGCGAACCGCTCGTCCCAGGCCTTACGCTCGTCGGCGCCGCGGCGGCCGATGGTGCGCCACTGGTCCAGGATGTCGGCGGGAATGTCGAAAGGCGCGTGGGTCCAGCCATAGGCGTCGCGCGTGGACTGGACGCCGTCATCGCCCAGGGGCGAGCCGTGGACCTTGGCGGTGTCCTGCTTGGGCGAGCCGAAGCCGATATGCGTCTTGCAGGCGATCATCGAGGGCTTCTTCGAGGCGCGCGCCTGGGTCAGGGCGCGGTCGATGTCCTCGGGATCGTGACCGTCGCATTCCAGCACCTGCCAGCCCGCCGCCTTGAACCGCTGACGCTGGTCGGTGATGTCGGCCAGCGAGACCGCGCCGTCGATCGAAATACTGTTGTCGTCCCACATCACGATCAGCTTGCCCAGCTTCTGCATCCCCGCCAGGCCGATCGCTTCGTGGCTGATACCCTCCATCAGGCAGCCGTCGCCGGCGATGACATAGGTGGTGTGATCGACCACCTTCTTGCCATAGCGGGCGCGAAGCGATTCCTCGGCCATCGCGAAGCCCACGGCATTGGCCAGCCCCTGGCCCAGCGGGCCGGTCGTGGTCTCGATCCCCTTGGCGTGGCCGTATTCGGGATGACCGGCGGTCTTGGAGTTCAGTTGGCGAAAGTTCTTGATCTCCTCGATCGTCATGTCTTCGTAGCCGGTCAGGTACAAAAGCGCATAGAGCAGCATCGAGCCGTGGCCCGCCGACAGGATGAACCGGTCGCGGTCGGGCCAGTCGGGGTTGGCGGCGTCGAACTTGAGGTGTTTCTCGAACAGGACCGTCGCCACGTCGGCCATGCCCATCGGCATCCCCGGGTGTCCCGAATTCGCCGCCTCGACGGCGTCCATCGCCAGGGCGCGGATGGCCGTGGCGCGGGCGAAATGATCTGGGTGAAGCTCTTTCAGTGCTCTGATGTCCACGGGTCTGTCCCTCACTCATGGCGCCGGAATCGAGGCGGTTGATACCAGCCCCCAGTCCGAGCGCAAGGCAAGCTGCGCCCAACCGGTGCCGAAAGGGGGTGAATCGCGCGGGGGAATGGGTAAGACTCCCGCGAAATGGGGGCTGCAATGGCGATTCGCGCGTACGGATGCCGCCGGACCTCCGTCGAAACGGACAGGGCAGGACGAAGCGATGAGCGACATTTCCGAACTTGAGCGCCGGATCACGGCGGCGCTGGACCGGGCGTCCCAGGCGCTGGAGCGGCTGAGCGCGGCCACCGCCGACACCGGCGACATCGAGGCGATGAAGGCCGAACTGGACGCCGAGCGGGTGGCGAACGCGCAACTGGAAGAGCGTGTGCGCGCGATCAAGGAAAAGCAGGAAACCATGGTCGCGGGGCTTGAGGCCGAGGTCCTGCGGCTGAAGGAGGCCGTGCGCGCCCGCGACGGCGAGTTGCGCCGGATGCGCTCGGTCAACGAGGAACTGCGCGGGTCGAACGCGAAGCTGCGCGAGGCGAACGCCCAGGGATTGGCCGATGCGGACCTGGTCAACGGCGCGATGGTCTCGGAACTGGAAGAGCTTCGCGCCCAACGCGCCGCCGAACGCGCCGAAATCGACGAGGTGCTGGCCACCCTCGAACCGCTCTTGAAGGAGGCCTAAGATGCCCGAAGTCACCATCGATATCGGCGGCCGGCCGTTCAACGTCGCCTGCCAGGAGGGCGAAGAGCATTTCCTGCACGCCGCCGCCGGGCTTCTGGACAATGAGGCGCGCACGCTGATGGACCAGATCGGACGCCTGCCCGAAAGCCGGATGCTCTTGATGGCGGGCCTGATGCTGGCCGACAAGACGGCGGGCACCCAGGACCAGATCAAGGGGATGGAGAACAAGATCGCCCAGCAGGAGGCCTGGATCGAGGAACTGCAAAGCCGCCCCTCGCCCGAGCCGGAGAAGGTGCAGGTCGCGGTGATCCCGGACGAGGTGACCCAGACGCTGGCCGAACTGGCCGCGCGCGCCGAGGCGCTGGCGGAGGCCGCCGAAGAGAAGGCCCGCGCGCGGGGCTAGGCCCGCGGCCGGATTG
>ERZ869936.2521-NODE-2521-length-10654-cov-4.567884_pt1 | contig 10654 bp, 9 predicted proteins | sample MGYA00520876_ERZ869936 | MGnify/ENA primary metagenome ERZ869936 (study PRJEB32218, sample SAMN09650985) | biofilter metagenome | isolation source: enrty point of leading RO module | place: Saudi Arabia: Thuwal, RO plant located on Red Sea | collected 2016-02-17 ... | reverse complement strand
TCGGCCAGTCGATTGCCGTAAATTAGTATCATGGGGCGCGTGTCACGCTCGACCTTGGCCTGGCGCAACAGGCTCATGATGGGCGCGAGCCCAACCCCGCCGGCCAGAAATACAACTCCGGTACCGTGCCGGCCTGCCATGGTGAGATTGCCGTGCGGTCCGTCGACGTAGGCCGCGCTGCCGATCGGCATTTCGCCGATCGCGTTCGTGAAATCGCCTGCCTCTTTGATCGTGAAGGCGATTTGCGGTCGCTGTGCCGGGGCGGAACTGATGGAGAAAGGATGCTCCGTCACCGCGAAGGGTGAACGCCCGAGTGTCAGCCACACGAATTGCCCGGCCAGGAATTGCAGGGGCTCACCTTTGATCGGTTCGATCACCAACTCCCAGGTTCTGCGCGCTTTCTTATCAATTGAGACGACACGGTAAGGGTGACGAAGCTGTAGCAGCGGCGTAATCACATAGACGTATAGGATTGTCAGCAAGGCGATCCCGACCAGAAAGAGCCAGAATGCTTCAAGTGTCGGCCGGCTGCTGTAGCGCCCGGCCTCAATCGCGTGGTGCGCCCCGGCAATGGCGATAGCAGCGGCGCCAAGGCCATGCAGGACGCGCCAGACCTCGTAGCGAAAGGGCATTTTGTCGCGGCCGATGGCCATGAGGAACAGAACGCCGAGCAGAACCCAAGCGATGATACCCGTGATCAGCGACGCGGCATCGAGGCCGAGCGTCAACTGGCCGCCGGTGTCCCAGGGTCGGGCGCGATCCAATGGCGTCGTATAGAGAAACGGGTGGACTAGGATGAATGCCGTCAGGGAACGGGCAATCAGCTGATGGAACCGCATTGTCAGATCGATTCCAATTCGATCGGATACTGTCTTGAACCGGCCCGAAAGGACGAACTCGGCCAGCAGCATGGCGAAGGCAACCATGGCGATTCCGGAAGACAATTCGTCCAGGAAGCCGCGTGGCGGAAGGCCCTCGGCATAGGAAATCGCGAGTGGCGTTGCGGCGATGGCGATGTAGGCGGCGATCAGCAGGGCGGGGTGAAGGCCCTTTGCACTTTGCGTTCTTGGAATTTCGCGCACGCCGCTCGCCCCCTCTGCTGCGACCCGCCGCGCCAGCGCGCCCTTGTAGGCATGAAAGCAATTATCCTCGGCGCATGCACCCCGTTTTTGGCCGCTTGGTCAGGTTGATGCCCGGGCGCCTCGCGTAACTGTCGCTTGTCAGGTTCACGTTGGCCCGGTAACCCTTGATCCATGCATGACGGTCCAAACCTGAAGCCGGCAACGCTGCTCGCCCATGGCGGGCGGCGGCCGGATTCGGTCGGCGGCGATGTCGCGCCGCCGATCCGGCCCTCCACCAACTTTGCCCGGGACGAGACTTACCGCCTGTTCGACGGCACCACCAGTTACAGTCGTGACGCCAACCCCGGTTATCCGCCGGTCGAAAACCTGCTCGCCCGCCTGGAAGGCGGCGCCGATGCGATCCTGCTGTCTTCCGGCATGGCCGCCGTCGCGGCCGTCCTGCAGGCGTTGCGGCCCGGTGACCACGTGATCCTGCAGCGCATAATCTATTGGGGCGCGCGCGATTGGATCGTGGCTTTTTGCCGGGACTGGGGTTTGTCGCTCGATCTGGTCGACGGCCCCGACCTGGCGGCCCTCGGCGCCGCGGTCAAGCCGAAGCAGACCAAGCTGGTGTGGATCGAAACGCCGGCCAACCCGACCTGGGACGTGGTCGATATCGCAGGGGCGGCCGATCTCGCCCATGCGGCCGGGGCACGGCTGGTTGTCGATTCGACGGTCGCGACGCCGATCCACACCCGGCCGATCGAACATGGCGCCGACATCGTCATGCATTCCGCGACCAAGGCGCTGAATGGGCACGGCGATGCCGTGGCCGGCGCACTCATCGCCGCACGCAAGGACGAGTTCTGGGAGCGGGTGCGTGGGAACCGTGCATTCTGCGGTGCGGTGCTCGGCCCTTTCGAAACCTGGCTTCTGCATCGCGGTTTGCGCACTCTGCACCTGCGTGTTGCTAGCGCCAGCGCCAACGCTCTGACCCTGGCCCGGCATTTCGAGCGTCACCCGAAGCTCGAAGCGGTGCTCTATCCAGGTCTGGAAAGACATCCGGGCCATGAGATCGCCAAACGCCAGATGGCCCATGGTTTCGGCTACGGTTTGGGTCTGTGCGTCAAGGGCGGCGGCCCGGCCGCGCTCGCACTTGCCTGCCGCTGCCGCCTGATCGTGCGCGCGACCTCACTGGGCGGCACCGAGACCTTGATCGAACACAGGGCCAGCGTTGAGGGACCGAACTCGCCGGTGCCGGCCAACCTGCTGCGGATTTCGGTCGGGATCGAGGACGCGGGCGACCTGATCGCCGACCTCGAACAGGCGCTCGCTGGACTCTCGTGATTCGCAAGTCATCCAATCGATTGGAACTGATAAGAGGATAGAGGCATGACCATCGAGCTTTACACCTGGAGCACGCCGAACGGGCGCAAGATCTCAATCGCCCTGGAGGAGATGGGCCTGCCCTACAATGTCCACCCGATCAATATCGGCAAGGACGAGCAATTCGCTCCCAGTTTCCTGAAAATCAGCCCCAACAACAAAATCCCGGCCATCGTCGATTCCGAGGGTCCCGATGGAAAGCCGGTCAGCGTCTTCGAATCCGGCGCGATCCTGATCTACCTGGCCGAGAAATCGGGCAAGTTCCTGCCCAAGGCGCCGCGGGCGCGGGTCGAGGTTCTGGAGTGGCTGATGTTCCAGATGGGCAACTTCGGGCCCATGCTGGGCCAGGCCCATCATTTCCGGCGCATGGCCAAGGAGAAGGTGCCCTACGCCATCGACCGGTATTCCAATGAGGCCAAGCGGCTCTACGGGGTCATGGACAAGCGTCTGGGCCAGGTCGAGTACCTGGCCGGCGATTATTCCATCGCCGATATGGCGACCTTGCCGTGGGCGGCCCGCCATCCCTGGCAGGGCATCGAGCTCGAGACCTATCCCAATGTGAAGCGCTGGTACGATGCCCAGGCCGCACGGCGGGCTGTCCAGCGCTGCATGCTGATCCCCTAGGTCCTGCCTCCGGGGTGGACGCCGCCGGACGCCTAACCAATCAGCTAGGCGGATTTTGAGTTTTAGTGGGGAGGTAGGTGATTGAGTTTAGGTGGGACGGCTTAGACAGCGGCTCGGGCGCGCCCCTTGCCGCGCTTCGCGAAGGCGGCCATGCCGGCATCGCCGGCCGCGCTGCCGCCCGACAACAGGATCTGGAGCTCCTGACGGCAGGATTCGAGGCACGTGGCCTCGCGCGAATCCTCGCGGTCGTGGACCTCCATACAGCTCAGCTTGATCTCGACCAAATCGAGCAAAGTTTCGACGACGCGCCGGGACAAAGCCATGTCACCCCCTGGTGTTTGAGTGTTTGGTCCTAGCAAGATTGCGCGACATATTCTTAACAAGCAGTCAACGCCGGGGGGTGAAATGTCTCTCTATAAAGTGCTGAAATCCCTCCGGAAATTCGACCATTACGAGAGATTTTACCGGTCCTAAAGGGCCGCGCGTTATGCTCGTGCCAGTTTGGTGAAGGGCGTGTCAGCGCGCCGTCGCCTAACCGCATTCAGGGCCGCCGCCAGCGTATGAAAGAGCAAATCCAACTCCCCTTGATTTCAGATATCCTGGTCGTCCATCCCGGACCGAAATACGACCGGCGCCTGTCGGACAAGATCCTGGCCGCGTTCTCGCATGCCTATGAAGTGGGTGAGCGCGGCCTGGCCCTGCAATTGCGCAGAGTCCTGGAGGATGCCGAGCGAGCGGCGGCCGCAGCAGACGGTGAGCGGCGCGGTTCGACCGCGCTGTATCAGGCAGACCGCCTGGTCGAATTCGTCGATGCCCGCGAAGCCTACAAGCAGGCCAGCGCCAGGACGCCGACCGATCCTGAGGAACTGGACCAGACCAGCCGCGAATTGCTCGAGGCGTATCGGCGCTGGAGCGACAGCTAGGCTCTTGTGCGCGTGCCGAGACCGGGTGGCGAAAAGCCGCCACCTTTCATTGACAGTGCTGCGCTGCGGTGGTTAGAACGGCTGCCGCACCGGGGTGCGCGGTTGGAGAGGTGGCCGAGTGGCTGAAGGCGACGGTTTGCTAAACCGTTATACGCTGTAAAGGTGTATCGAGGGTTCGAATCCCTCCCTCTCCGCCAAATCCTCTTGTTTTTATTGAAGAATTTAAGCTTTTTCCTATCCAGCACCCGGATTAACACCCGCTACGGACTGGCTCAACTCAGGACGCAAATTAGGCGTCCGGCACCAAAGACGAAGAACAAGAGCGAGGCAATTCCGAATAGAAGCATTGCAGCACGGGTCCATTTCTTCCCATTGGGGAGCAAGTTCCATCGCTTCCCCCACCCGTTCTGGTCACCGGCTTGCTGTGATACCTCATTAAGTTTCTCCTGTGCTTCCGCTGTGACGAATGACTGGTAGAAGTATGCGACAAGTGCCGCTAAAGCTCCGCATACCAGCCCGGCCAAGAATGGAACAATTCCGATCAACACCTTGGACATCGTCGCATTGCCATCGTCCCAAAGTTGCCCAACGAAGGCGAGAAGGGCGACGGCGGCACCGGCATTCATCAGTATGGCGGTCCGGAGTGCAACCAGACCAATGTCAACAGCGGCACGGTCACTGAAAAGGACGTAATCAAATCGCGCTTGCCAGCCCATCTCCTGACGACGAAGGTTGGCTTTGTAATTCTCTAGCTCTCTTGGATCATCGTCTGCCATCGCAGCCTCACCTCACAAAGACAATGTAGAATACCAGGCGGCGTGGCTAGAAAACTTCATCATCATCAAACATTGTGCAGCTGCCTAAATACTTCAGCCTGTTCGGCGTCGAGGAAGTGGCACCGTGCCCAATGCTTGGGGTCGATGCCGAGCCCGCGCGATAGGGGAAAGTTCGCTCGGCCAGTTGATGAATGGACACCGATTTGTAGCGGGAATTCATGCTCGCATGATAGAGCAAATCCGCCGTGCACAGCACCCCTCAAATGAGCGCGCGTTACACCGCCACCGGCTCTTGGGCGCGCTCTAGCTGGCTGATGATTGCCGGGATGTCATGCGCGCCACGGGCGATGGCCCAATAGCACCACCGCGCAATGGCCTTCTGGCGGCCCTGCAAAACTTCGCGTCTGTCCATGCCTCGATCGGACAACAGGTCTTCCACTTTCCGATGCGACAGGGGGTATTTCATGTACATCATAACCACGAGGCGGATGACCTCGGGCGAACTGTTGAACCGGCGAAACGGATTTGTCGATTTGGTCGTCTATGAATACTATGCTCCTCACTAGGCCCCGGCAATCCGTTTGGGCTGACAACAGCGTCAATCTTCATTCACTTCAACCACGACCGGCATCTCGCCTCTCGCGGAACTTACAAACAGACCGCTCGGCCGCGCCGGTCGAATCGCGACAACTCGCAACATAAGGCTGGCGGCAAACGCCAATTCGGAGATCAACGCGCACTGGACTGACAACACCACTCGGCGACTATTGGCAGGGCGCAAGCAGATGAATCTAGCGGTTTTCGATCCGAACGCGATATCCGGGCATTCGATTAGAAGCCTGATCGATTTCAGGGCCGATACGACGCCCGACAACCTATTTCTGATCGATCCCGATAGCCGGATTTCCGTCACCTACCGCGACCTGCGAAGCCGCGCACAAAGTGTAGCCGCACGTGTTGCGGCACACGGTATAGCGCCTGGCGAGAGCGTGGCCTACGCTTTGGCGAATGGTATCGACTCGGCCTTGTGCGTTCTCGGCATTCTCTATGGAGGGTATCTCGCAACGGCTATCAATCTTGTGGCAGGCAATCACACTATTTCCTATGTGCTGGCGCATTCCGAGACTCGTTTGATCTTCGTGCAAGGACAAACAGTGTCCTTGATCGAGGAAGCGTTGGCAGGGCAGCCGAGCCGGCCCGATGTGGTGGAGGTTACAAAGGCGCTTTTTACCACCGCGGACACGGGCGCCGTGCCGCAGGTTCCGACCCGAGATTGGGACGGTCTACTTATGTACACGTCCGGGACGACGGGCCGACCCAAAGGCGTGGTATTGACGCAAGGCAACCTGATCTCGGGAGGTATCAATACGGCGCTCGCGCACCAGCTGTCCGCACAAGACTGTGCGTTGTGCGTGTTGCCACTTTATCATATCAACGGATTGTGTGTGACGATTATAGGACCACTGGTATCGGGCGGTCGCGTCGTGATCCCGCAGCGTTTCTCCGTCTCTTCATTTTGGAACATTCTTAGAGACAACGATTGCACGTGGTTTTCAGTCGTACCCACACAAATTTCTTATCTGCTGCATGACATCGCCGAACGCGGAAGCGCCAAAAAGAAATTTCCTAGGTTGCGGTTCGGACGTTCGGCATCGGCCCCGCTGTCGCCCGACGTGCAACAGGCTTTCGAAGAATGTTTCGGTGTGCCGATCGTCGAGACCATGGGTCTTACGGAAACCGCGGCTCAAATCCTGTCCAATCCCCTGCCGCCGGGCACACGGAAAGTTGGCTCGCCTGGCGTCGCAGTAGGCAACGAAGTGATGATAGCGAACGAACGCCAGAACGAAGTACCGCGCGGCCAGGAGGGCGAGGTTCTGGTCAGAGGCCCGAATGTCATGCGGGGCTATCTGAAGGATGAAGAGGCAACACGAAACGCGCTCACGGCCGAAGGCTGGCTGCGAACCGGGGATCTAGGCCGGATGGATCAAGAGGGATACGTCTACATCACCGGGCGGCTGAAGGAGATCATAATCAAGGGCGGCGAGAATATCGCCCCGCGCGAGGTGGACGAGGCGCTTTACAGCCATGCCGACGTTATAGAGGCAGCGGCCTTTGCCTGCGATTGCGAACGCTACGGTCAGAGGATCGAGGCCGGGGTCGTCCTTAAAGCGCAAGCGAAGGTGAGCGAAGCTGAGCTGATCGAGATTTGCAAAAAGAAGATCGGCGCGTTCAAGGCCCCGGACCGCATTCATTTTATGGACGAGCTGCCAAAGGGTCCCTCCGGTAAGATTCAACGAATCAAATTGGCCGAATTGGTGCGGCGAGCTGTGTCGAGTTAAACCGCCATCGCCAAGTGGCGAGGGCTTGCGCCTGGATAGCCATGCCTACGAAGGCTATACGATCCCACCGTATTACAATTCGCTGGTCGGCAAGCTGATCGTGAAAGGGAAGGACCGGCCGGATGCGATCGCCCGCGCGGTGGCGGCGCTATCCGACTTCGAGGTTGAGGGTGTCTGACATCAGCGCCTATGGGCGGCACGCCGCCAGCCCGGCGGAAGCGCGCTCATTGCTCAGGTTGCACTAAACCCGAGGCGGCGCGCTCGCATTACTTACCGTACTTCGCCCAATAGGAACCGAAGAGTTCCTCTTCGGTGGGCCGGTCCTCGGGTATGCTCGTCACTAGATGGGTAATATTGAGGAAACAGCGGTAATTCAGGTTGTCGCTAATCGAGTTGCCCTGCCAGGTGCCGCAGCCCATGGAGAGCGTGAAGGGCAAACCGGTTTCGAAGCCGCCGCCGTTGCCGAAGGTATGGGCCTGATTCACGAGCACGCGGACGACGGCCAGGTCTTCGGCCAACTCCCGGGCGTGGTCCATGTCCTTGGTGTGGATTCCGATCGAATGGCCCTTGCCCTGGTGCTCCAGGAGTTCGGCGCCGATCCGCTTGGCATCCTCGAAATCGCGGGCCCGGTAGACCGTCAGCACCAGCGATAGCTTTTCCTCCGAAAGTGGATAGTCGTTGCCAATGCCCGACTCCTCGACCAGGAAGAAGGACGCTTTGCGCGCGGGCTTTTGCAGTCCGAAGGCCTCGGCCAGAACTGACGAGTCCCGGGCGATCAAGTCCCGGTTCAGCTTTCCGTCGACCCAGAGCTTGCCGAGGATCCGCTCGCGCTCGGCGGGCGTGGCCAGATAGGCACCGGCCTTCTCCAGGGCGGCGATCGCCCGATCGTAGATCTCGTCGAGGACGATCAGCGAATTCTCCGACGAACAGGAGGTCGAATTGTCGAAGATTTTGGAGGCTTTGATTTTCTCGGCCGCGTCCTCGAGATCGGCGCTTGCATCTAGGATCACGGAGACGTTGCCCACACCGACACCGATGGCCGGCGTGCCGCTGCGGTAGGCCGCGCGCACGTTGTTCTGGCTGCCCGTGCAAACCACGAGATCGGCCATCTCCATGAGTGCGACCGTGATCGGCCTCGTGACCGGCGGAGGCAGGATTTGAACCAGATCGGCGGGGGCGCCGACCTTGACCAGCTCCGCCCGCATCGCTTCGACGGTGGCGTTGGTCGCCTTCCAGCCGGTTGGGGATGGCGCCATGACGATGGCGTTGCCGCCCTTGATGGCGAACATGGCCTTATTAACCGGCGTGGCCGAGGGGTTCGTCGAAGGCGTGATCGCGGCGACGACACCGACCGGCTTGGCGTATTTGACCAGCCCCAGGTCCGGCAGCGCCTCGATGATACCGGTCGATTTGACGCGCAGCAGATCGCGCAGGCAACCGAAAGTCTTGCGCTGGTTCTTGACGATCTTGCTCTCGACATTACCGAGACCGGTGGTTTCGACCGCGAGTTCCGCGAGCGCCTTGGCGCGGGTCGGCTCGTAGATAGACCAGGCGATCGCAGTGACCGCCTCGTCCAAGCGTTCCTGCGACGTGGATTCGAAGCTTTCCATCGCCGCACGCGCCCGCTCGATAAGAGCACGAACGATTTCCTTATGATCGAGGCTTTCCGCTTTCTTCTGCAATGTCGCGTTCATTCTTCCATCTCGACCAAGCACTCTCGTCAGTTTACTGCGTGGCTCGAACACCGCCGATCCTGACCAGGAACCGTTCAATTCAATGATATCGTCCGTCGCCCTTTGCGTTTGCCAATACAGCCCTGTAGGGGCCTCGGCTCGGGACCAAGCCACGGGCCCTTATGCTAGCATATCTTCAGCTTTCGGCGCTATCAGAGAGCCGGACCGAAGCGCGCGTCTTTCCGCTGATCGCCAGTGCGCGCACGGCCTGCTTCCCTGTTTTTTCCTTGTTTAACAGGGAACCGAGTCCGGAGACGGGTTCGCAGGAGACTATCTGCACTGCCACCGTGTGGTAGGTATATTTCCTCCGATAGCGACGAATGGCTTCGCATGAAGGAGGTCAGGTGACGTCAACCAAGACGTACGCGCCGGTGATCCTGAAATCCTACTTGGCTGTACAGGCCGAAGATAATGCCCTTCGACTGGAAAAATACTTCAATTCCGGCTTTGGTAAGGCATTCGGGAACAAGCGCCTATGGTAGAGTTTGCAGAGCTGGCCGATCCAGCGCATCGCATTCCCGGTGGCAGCTTCGCACTGGGTTGCGGCTACCGGCCGGCTTGCCCACGCGCGCCATACAAAATTTGACGCCGTAAACGAGATGGTCGAACACGCTTTGCCCGAGATCACGCTCCTTCCGGGTCAGGACCAGCGGATCCTGCGCGGACATCCCTGGGTCTTCGCGAATGAAATCGCACAAAGCGACGCCGCGCGTGCCCTGGAACCCGGCACGCTGGTCCGCTTCCTGGACGCCAAGGGCGGGTTCCTCGGCACCGCCGGTTACAACCCCAAGACTCACATCGCCGCCCGGATCCTCGAACGCGATCCGGCGCTCAGCATCGACCGCGCCTGGATCGCGGCCCGCTTGAGACGTGCGCTGGAATGGCGCGGCCGCGTTCTCGATACGCGCTATTGCCGGCTGATCCATGCCGAAGCCGATGGTCTGCCGGGCCTGATCCTCGACCGCTATGGCGATGTGATCGTCGCCCAGCCGAACGCCGCAGTGATGGAGCGGCTCTGGCCGGCAATCGAGGTCTCGCTTCAAGACTTGCTCGCGCCTCGCTCGATCCTTGTCGCCGGCGACGGCGCGGTGCGCGCGACGGAGGGCTTACCGGCGGACCGCAGGCTGATCGGCGAACCGCTGGCCGATCCCATCGCGGTCGAGGAGAACGGCGTGACCTACTTGGCCGACCTGTGGACCGGGCAGAAGACCGGCTGGTTCTACGATCAACGCGACAATCGCGCCTTCGCCGCCTCGCTCAGCCGGGACCGGAGCGTGCTCGACGTTTACAGCTACACCGGCGGCTTTGCACTGGCTTGCGCGCGCGCCGGGGCGCGTTCGGTCGTGGCCGTAGACGGCTCGAAAGCAGCACTCGATCTGGCGCAAGCGGCGGCGGCGCGCAATGGCCTCGCGCCCATTTGCGCGTTTCGTGTCGCCGAGGCCTTCGGGGAGCTTGCGCGCCTGGCCTCGGCCGGCACGCGCTTCGAGGTTGTGATCACCGATCCGCCGGCCTTCGCCAAATCCAAGAAAGACATCGCGCCGGCACTCAAGGGCTACCGCAAGCTCGCACGCATGGCGGCTCAAGTGACCGCGCCGGGCGGTATCCTGATCGCCGCCTCGTGCAGCCATCACGTCGGCATGGATGCCTTCCGCGCCGAGGTCGCGCGCGGCGCCTGGCAGGCCGGCCGCAATGCACGCATCCTGCGCGAGGCCGGCGCCGCGCCGGCCCATCCGGTCCATCCGATGCTGCCGCCAAGTGCCTATCTCAAGGCGAGCGCGCTGGGGCGGGAGTAGCTAGGGCGAATCTCGCCGG
>ERZ869936.2520-NODE-2520-length-10655-cov-5.167170_pt1 | contig 10655 bp, 11 predicted proteins | sample MGYA00520876_ERZ869936 | MGnify/ENA primary metagenome ERZ869936 (study PRJEB32218, sample SAMN09650985) | biofilter metagenome | isolation source: enrty point of leading RO module | place: Saudi Arabia: Thuwal, RO plant located on Red Sea | collected 2016-02-17 ... | reverse complement strand
ATGCGCAAGTTGGCCTGGTGCGGAATGAGGAGCTTGAGCTGGTCGGCGCCGACCCCCGCCTGCTCTATCGCCGCCTGCACCGATTCCGGCATCCGGGTGGTGGCGTGCCGGAACACCTCGCGCCCGTCCATGTGCAGGTAGCACTTGTTGTGGAGGAATTCGGCCTGGTTGCGCGGATGGTAGATCGATCCCGGCGCGTCCACCCACAGCTTGTCGGCGAACGCCCCGTCGCTGTGGAGGTCCCAGCCCAGGCACGCCGATCCGTCCGGATCGTCGTGGGCCTGCACGATGGCCGCCCCCGCGCCGTCGGCAAAGATCACCGCGATGTGCCGCCCCTCGGTGCTCACGTCCATCCCGGTGCTCTGCACCTCGGCACCGACGAGCAGGATGGTGCGGAACATCCCTGCGCGGATGTAGGCATCGCAGATGCTCAGGCCGTACACAAACCCCGAGCACTGCGTCCGGATGTCGAGTGCCGGGATCGGCCCCAGGCCCATGGCGTGCTGCAGGAACACGCCGTTGCCGGGAGCGAAGTGATCCGGCGAGGAGGTCGCGTAGATGATCGCGTCGAGCTCCGCGGCGTCCATTCCCGCGGATTCGAGCGCGCGCATCGCCGCCTGGCGCGACAGCTCGGTTCCGGACTCGCCCTCGCGGATCCAGTGCCGCTGCTTGATGCCGGTGCGCTGGGTGATCCACTCGTCGGAGGTGTCCATCAACTTGGCGAGGTCGTCGTTGGTGACGACCCGCTCGGGCACGGCGTGGCCGGTGGCCAGGATGCGGGTGTTGGGCATGATTGAAGCTAACGCCGGAATCCGGGCTAGCTTCCGGGCATCCCCCCCGCAACCCTGGTCACGCCACCGCCGATGATCGCCGTGCTCGCTGCCCTGCTCGCCGTCACGTTCGTCGCTGCCGCCGTCGGCGGGGCCGGGTCGATGGCGGCCCCGGAGTTCTACGCCGCGCTGAACCAGCCCTCCTGGTCACCACCGAGCAGCGTGTTCGGCCCCGTCTGGACAGCGCTGTACCTGATGATGGCCGTCGCCACCTGGATGGTGGTGCGGCGGCTTGGCTGGCCAGCTGCCCGCCCGCTGGTGGGGCTGTACCTCCTCCAGCTCGCGGTCAATGCGCTCTGGTCATGGCTGTTCTTCCGCTGGCAACTCGGCGCCGTGGCCTTCGCGGAGATCGTGGTCCTCTGGCTGCTCATCGCGGTCCTGCTGCAGCGGTACTGGCTGGTCGATCGCCGGGCCGGCGCCCTGCTGGTGCCCTACCTCGCCTGGGTCTCGTTCGCGGGTGTGCTGTGCTACACCCTCTGGCAACAGAACCCGGAGCTGCTTCGATGAGTGCCGCCGCATCGCTCCGGGTCGAGTCCCTCGATCACCGCGTCCTCACCGTCGCCAGCATCGAGACCACCGGACCGATCACCCCGGTCCACTTTCACGACCCCGACGACAACCTCATCGAGATCGCCCTCCCCGAGGGATGATCGCGAGGATCCCATGCCCTACGTGAACATCCAGATCACCGCAGGAGCCAGCCGCGAGCAGAAGGGTCAACTGATCAGCGACGTGACGAACACGCTCGTACAGCATCTCGGCAAGCACCCCGACCACATCCACATCGTGATCCAGGAGATCGCGGAGGAGGACTGGGGCTTCGCCGGGATGCACACCGACGACTGGAAGGCGCGGCGCTAGTCCTCCTCGTGCCGGGGTTTGTGCGCCGACACCAGCCTCTCCTGCAGCGGCTGGGGCGCCGGGTCGTAGTGGCTGAACGACAGGGTGTAGGACCCCTCGCCTGCGGTCAGTGACTTGAGCCGCGCCGGGAAGCCTTCCAGCTCCGACATCGGCACCACGGCGGTGATCCGGCCCAGCTGCGCCGGCAGCATGTCGGTGCCGCGGATCTGCGCGCGTCGCCCCGACAGTTCGCCGGTGACCTCGCCGATCCGCTCCACCGGGATCTGCACCTCGATCACCATCATCGGCTCGAGGACGTGGGTGCGCGCCTTGGCCAGCGCGTCGATCAGCGCCTTGCGACCGGCGGAGACGAACGCGATCTCCTTCGAGTCCACCGAGTGGGCCTTCCCGTCGTGGACCACCACGCGCAGGTCCTGCAGCGGGTAGCCGGCCAGGTAGCCGTGCTCGAGCACCTGGCGCACCCCCTTCTCCACCGCCGGGATGAACACGGTGGGGATCGCGCCGCCCTTCACCTCGCTGGCGAACTGGAAGCCGCCGCCGCGCTCGAGCGGCTCGATCCGCAGGAACACCTCGCCGAACTGCCCGGCGCCGCCGGTCTGCTTCTTGTGGCGGCAGTGCCCCTCGGCCCGGCTCGCGATCGTCTCGCGGAACGGGATGCTCGGCGGCCGGGTCTCCACCTCGATCTTGTACTCCGATGACATCCGGTCGAGCATCGTCTTGAGGTGCCGTTCGCCGAGCCCGCGGATCACCAGTTCATGCGAGTCGACGCTCCGCTCCAGCCGCAGGCAGGGATCCTCGTCGAGGAAGCGGTGCAGCACCTCGCCGAGCTTCTGCTCGTCGTTGCGGGTCTTGGGCACCAGGGTGAACCCGAACACCGACGCCGGCAGCTCGATCGGCGGGGCGTGGATGTGCGCGTCCTCCGCGGAGTCGTGCAGCACGTGGCCGTGCTGGATCTCGTCGACCCGCGAGATGGCGCAGATGTCCCCCGGCACCGCGATGTCGAGCGCCACCTGCTGCTTGCCGACCAGCTGCCAGAGGTGCGCCACCTTGAACGGCTTGCGCGCCTCGCCGGCGTACAGCTGCATTCCCGGCTTGATCGTCCCCTGGTGCACGCGCAGCACCGCCACGCGCCCCAGGAACGGGTCGGTCTCGATCTTGAACACCTCGGCCACCACGTGCTTCTTCGGGTCGGGCTCCGGGATGAACTCCTCCGACTCGCCCTCGTCGCTGCTCACGTAGCGCGGCCGGTTCCCCTCGGTCGGGTCGGGGAGCAGCTTGACGATCACCTCGAGCAGCTCCTGCACGCCGGCACCGGTCTTGGCCGACGTGAACACCACGGGAACAAGATGCCCCTCGCGCATCGCCTGCTCGAGGGGCTCGTGCAGTTCCTCGGGGGAAACCTCCCCCCGCTCGAGGTACGCCGCCATCAGCTTCTCGTCGACCTCCACCACCTGGTCGATCAGCTCCTGGTGGGCCTGGCTCACCGACGAGAAGTCCGAGTCGCCATCGGAGGCGAAGAAGCAGTCCGACACCCGCGAGGCGCCATCGGCCGGGAGGTTGACCGGGAGGCACTCCTTGCCGAAGACTTCCTGCACCCTGGCGAGCAGCCCCTCGAGGTCGGCAGCGGATGCGTCGACCTGGTTGATCACCACCATCCGATCGAGGTCGAGTCGCGCGGCGTGCTCCATCATCTTGAGCGTGGTGGGCTCGATGCCGTGATGGGCGTTGATCACCACGGCCACCGTCTCGACCGCGGTGAGTGCCGGCAGCGCGTGGCCGAGGAAGTCGGGCGCCCCCGGCGTGTCGAGCAGGTGGATCCGGGTGTCCTGGTATTCCAGCGAGGCGACGCCGAGTTGCAGCGAGTGGCCGACCGATTTCTCGAGCGGCAGGTAGTCGGTCACGGTGGAGCCGCGCTCCACCGAGCCGGCGGATTGGATGGTGCCGGCCGCGGCGAGCAGCGCCTCGACCAGCGTGGTCTTGCCGCATCCCGCCTGGCCGACGAGCGCGAGGGTGCGGATCTGGTGGGTCGTATGGGAAGCGATGGCATCCTCCGATGCAGCGGCGCGCGCGCCGGTGACCGAGAAGGAAGGGATGAACGGATAGGCTATCGCCGGAACGGGGACCGGTCAATCGCGCCGGGAGTCCCTGCCGGCGCAGCGGGAACCCGCGATCAGGAACGGGGTCCAACCCTGATGATCCCGGCCCAGCGCCACCCCTCGTACCCGAACCCCGGAGGCTCCGTGCCCAGGAATGTCGTTTCACTCTTCACCGCGGTCCTGCTGCTGGCGGCCACGGCGACACTCGGCGGCCAGTCCCCCAGCACCATCGACCCGGCCGCCCTCGACGCCGCGGTGAGCGCCCCGGCGCCCGACGCCCGGGCCACCGTCCGGGCCACGCTCTCCACCGAGCGCGCCCTGAAGCTGGCAGCCACCCTCGGACTCGATCAGCACGAGCTCGAGGCGCGCATCGACGCCCTGGACAACGCCGAGGCGGAGCGACTGGCCCGGCGCGTCCTCGCCGGCGGCGACACGATCGTCATCAGTGCGACCACGCTGATCATCATCCTGCTGATCCTCATCCTCATCACCGACTGACCCGGCGCACCGCGCCATGGGTGCCCGCCGGCGTTGGTGCATGCTGCTGCTCGAGGTCGGGGCGATCATCGCTCCGGCCTCGATCGCACCCGCCCAGGTCGCACCGAGCGGGGCGATCGCGGTGCCCTACCTCGCGCAGTCCGAGCTGCTCTGTGGCGGTGCCGCGGTGGCGATGGTCGAGCGATGGTGGGGGCGCCGCGAGGTCTACGCCGAGGAGTTCCGCCACCTCGTCCGCGACGTCGAGGGCGGCATCCGCACCACCGACCTCGCCACCGCGGCGCGCGATCGCGGCTGGCGCGTCGACGCCGCGCCCGGCGCGCCAGCCCGCGTGCAGCACCTGCTCGGCGAGCAGATCCCGGTCATCGCCCTGATCGAGGTGGGGCGCGATCGCTATCACTACGTGGTGATCGTCGCGTGGGACTCGGCAGCGGTCACGTTCCACGATCCCGCCGTCGCGCCGTTCACGCGCCTCCCGGTGGCGGAGTTCACGGAACGCTGGCGCGCCGCCGACGACTGGCTGCTGGTGATGGCCCCGGCAACGATCGCGACCGAGCCCGGCGAGGCTCCCCCGGCAGCAGTACTACCCTGCGGCTTGCAGGACGCCGCCGACGCCGCGCGTCGCGGTGACCTCGCGCGCGCGGAGGAACTGCTCGACGCCGCCGCCCGGGCCTGCCCCGATACACCGCTCGTGATGCGCGAACGCGCCGGCCTGCGGTTCCGGCAACAGCGCATGGCCGAGGCGGAGCGGCTCGCGGGTGACTACCTCGCGCTCGCGCCACACGACACCCTCGCCGTCCAGCTGCTCGCTGCGCTCCGCCACCTGCGCGGTGACCGGCTTGGCGCCCTGGTCACCTGGAACACCATTGGCCAGCCGCGCCTCGACCTGATCCGGGTCTCCGGACTCGTGCACGTGCGGTTCCGTGTCGTCACGCGGGCCACGGGGTTGCAGCTGGCCAGCGTGCTCACCACCGCCGATCTCCGGTTGGCCGCGCGCCGCGTCGCCGACATCCCCGCCCTCGGCGCCACGCGGGTGAGCTACACACCCATCGGCAGGGGGCTGGCAGAGGTCGACATCGCCGCCCCCGAGCCGCTGCGATGGCCCACGCCTCCGCGGCTGGCGATCGGCGCCGCCCGTGCGGCCTTCGGCGGCGTGGCGGAGCTCGAGGTGGGCTCGATTGCCGGTGCCGGCGAGCGCTGGGAGGCGCGCTGGCGCTGGCGCAGCGCCAATCCCGAGGTGGCCGTGCGCCTGGAGGGCCCGGTGCGCCTCGGCGCTCCCGGCATCCTTGGCGTGTCGGGCGAGTGGGAGGAATGGCGGTTCGACGCGGGGATGCCCGACCTCCGTCGCCGTGCTGCCACCCTCGACTTCCGCAGCTGGTGGAGCGCCGCAGTCGAATCCCGCATCGCCACCCGGCATGAGCGATGGCGCGACGGTCGGGAGGCCGTCGCCATCGGCCTCGGGATCGGGCTGCACGACCGCGGCGATCGCGCAGCGTTGACCGTGGACGCCGAGGAGGCGATCCCGATCTCCGACCACGATGGCTACCGTCGGGTTCGCGCCGAGCTCGGCTGGCGGATCGGCAATGCACGAATCGGCACCGCACTGTCGACTCGCGTGGGCATCCTGTGGGCCGATCGATCGACGCCGGCCGGACTGCTGCCCGTGGCCGGCGGCGACGCCGGCCGCGCGGTGCCGCTCCGTGCCCACCGCTGGGATCGCGACGACCGTCTCCCCAGTCGACGGATCGGTCGCACGATCGTGCATGGCGGCGTGGCCATCGATCGATTCCTGGCGATGGCGGGACCGTTCACGCTCGGTGCCGGGGTGTTTGTCGATGTGGCACGGGTGAGCAATCCGCTCGGTGCGGTCACCGACGGTGACGGATATGTGGATGCCGGGGCAGGGGTGCGTGTCGGGCTTCCGGGCGGCGGGGGCCGGGTGCTGCGAATCGACGTCGCGCGGGGTGTCGCGGCCGAGCCGGGCTGGGGAATCAGCATCGGTGTCGAGCGCGAATGGCCGTTTCGTGCACGCGGAGTGGACGGGTCAGCGCGCTGAGGCGACTCCGGGGGAAAGTGGGTACCGGGAGGCCCGTTCATCGTCCCGTGATACCCCAGCAATACCGGCGTCACCGAAGTGCCGTAGATTGTCGGTACCCCCGCCCGGGAGCCCAGCGTGACCGGCTTTGCCTTCACCACGCATGTCCGAACGGCGTTGATGCGCGCTCGCGACCATGCGGCATCGCGACACCACGAGTACATCGGCACCGAGCATCTCCTCCTCGGCTTGCTGGACGAAACCATTGGACCGGCAGCTGCCGTGCTGACGCGACTCGGACTCGATCGCGCTGCCGTGCGCGACGCCATCGATGCCATCGCGACCACGGGGAAGAACCGCGGGACCGAACGCGAGGAGCTCCCGTATACCTCGCGCAGCAAGAAGGTGCTCGAGTTGGCCATGCTGGCCGCCCGTCGCCAGGAGGTCGAGTTCGTCGACTCCGCGCATCTCCTACAGGGCATCCTCGACGAGGAGATGGGGATCGGCGCGCAGGTGCTCGCCGCCCATGGCCTGACGCTCGACGATGTGCGGCCCGCGCTCGGCGGCCTGCAACGCGACGAGGCCGGATGAACGCACCGCTCCGCACCATCCAGGCAGGCCGTGACGGCGCCCGTGTCACGATTCTCGATCAGTCGCGGCTGCCGCACGACGTGGTCACTCTCGACCTGACGACGGTCGAGGAGGTGGCGGAGGCGATCGGGGCGATGCGGGTTCGCGGCGCGCCGCTGATCGGTGTCACCGCGGCGTGGGGGGTGGCCCTCGCCCTTCGCCACGACCCGTCGGATGCCGGGCTGGCGCGGGCCGCCGAGGTCCTGATTCGACAGCGCCCCACCGCCGTGAACCTGCGCTGGGCGGTCGAGCGGGTGGCCGCCGCCGTGCGGGGCCTCTCCGCGGCCGACCGGGCCGATGCTGCCTGGGTGGAAGCGGCCTCGATCATGGCCGAGGACGAGAGCGGCAACGAGCGCATCGCCGAACATGGCCTGCCGCTGATTCAGGAGATCGCGCGCCGCAAGCACGACGGCGACGCCGTGCAGGTGCTCACGCACTGCAACGCCGGTTGGCTCGCCACCACCGCATGGGGCACCGCCACCGCCCCGATCTACCTCGCGCACCAGCAGGGCATCCCCGTGCACGTCTGGGTGGACGAGACCAGGCCCAGGAACCAGGGAGCGGCATTGACGGCATGGGAACTCGCCCGGGCCGGCGTGCCGCACACGGTGATTGTCGACAATGCCGGGGGGCACCTGATGCAACGAGACCGGGTGGACCTCTGCCTGGTCGGCGCCGATCGGGTCGCCGCGAACGGCGACGTGGTCAACAAGATCGGCACCTACCTCAAGGCTCTCGCCGCGCGGGACGGCGGGATCCCGTTCCACGTGGCCATGCCCACATCAACGATCGACTTGGCCGCCATCGATGGCATGATGATCCCGATCGAGGAGCGCGACCCGGACGAGGTGCTCGGCGTGACGGGTTACGCCGACGGGGTGCCGGTGCGAGTCGCCCTCACCGCTCCCGCCACCCGGGCCGCGAACCCCGGGTTCGACGTGACCCCCGCACGATTGGTCACCTCGCTGATCACCGAGCGCGGCTGCATCGCGCCGACGCCAGCGGCCATCGCCGCGCTCATGGAGCATGACATCAGATGACCGGCACCAGTGAAACCGCCGCCCGCGAGGCGGTCGTCGCCGCGGCCCGTGGCCTCCACACGCTCCACCTCTCCGCAGCCACCTCCGGCAATGTCAGCTGTCGCTGGGACGATGGCATGCTGATCACCCCCACGGCGATCCCATACAACCGCACGGAACCCGAGGACCTCGTGCATGTCGGTGTCGACGGCAGCGTGCGCGCCGGTCGCCATCGCCCCTCGAGCGAGTGGCGGTTCCATCTCGCGGCTTATGCCGCGCGTCCCGATCGCGAGGCCGTGGTGCACTGCCATTCCACCCACGCGACGATCCTCGCCTGCGCGCATCGCGGGATCCCCGCGTTCCACTACATGGTGGCGATGGCCGGTGGAGATGACATCCCGTGCGTTCCGTATGCCGCGTTCGGCACCGCGGAGCTGGCGCAGGGCGTGAGCCGGGGGCTCGCCGCACGAACGGCGTGCCTCCTGGCCAACCACGGCCAGGTCGCGATGGGCCGCGACCCCGCCGACGCCCTCGACCTCGCGTGGATTGTCGAGGATCTCGCCCGGCAGTATCTCGGCGTGCTCCAGCTTGGCGAGGTGCACTTGCTTGACGAGGCGGAAATGGCGCGCGTGGTCGGACGGTTCGCCGAGTACCGGCCGCCACACCGGTGAGGATCGGCCTCCGCGCTGGCGCGGCGCTGGCGGTCCTCGCCGCACCCTCATCGGCACAGCAGTTCGCGCTCCCCCCACGGCCGGCCGATGCCCCGCCGGGAAGCACGATCGTCGCGGCACTTGAGCACCTGCCGCGCCAGGAGCGCGAGGAGCGCCTCCTCGCCGAGTACCTGCGCGGCAACGTTCCCGCATGGCTGCGCACGCTCGTCCCCGTCACCGTGGAGCGCCCGCTCGGCGTCCGCACCGTCACGGTCACGTTCCACGTCACTCCGGATTATCTCGCCGTCGGCTCCGACGATGACTGGTTTCTCACCCCGCTCTCGCCGGGTGTGGCCCAGCGCATCGCCGACGTCACCGGCACCTCGCTCCCCACACCTGTGATGGTTGATGCCATATGGCGCGCTGCCACGGCCACGCTCGGCCCCGATTCGATCGCGCCGAGTGCCGCGATGATCACCATCCCGGTGTTTGCCGACCACCAGCGAATGGTGCGTGCCCGGCGCAACGCCGATCCGGCGCCCCTCGGCGCGCTCACCGCCGGACACAAGAAGGACGTGGTGATCACCGCGCGCCTCGACACGCTCCGTGGTCGCGTGGCGATCTACGGCTGGCACAAGCCGGATGGTCGGCCCATCCAGCCTCTCTACACCGGGCACGGCGCCACCTACGCGGACTACTCGCACGGGATCCGGCTGGTCGATCGGCGGGTGGAGATTGACGGCGTCGCCCACGACCTGCTCGAGCTGCTGCGCGATCCGGTGCTGGCCTCGCTGCTGAGCGGCGAGGGGGCGCTGCGCACGGCGCGCTACGACAGCGCCGAACCCTGACGCGCGCGGTGGCGAACGGGCACTCCTACGCGCGGGACCACCGAGCGGTGGCCAAGGGGTATGTTCAGGGACACCCGGACCGGAGCCGCCATGACCAGCCCCGCCGATGCCCTCGCCGCCACCCGTGTCGCCGTGGACGACCTCAAGCGCGTGGCCGCAGGCTGCTCCGGGACGTGGACCACGGCTCGCGCACCCGGGAAGTGGTCGCCCTCCCGAGTGGTCGAGCACATCGCGCTGTCGCTTGAGAGTTCGGCCGACGAGATCGCCGGTCGGCCGTCGCGCTTCCCGCGGGTCCCGGCCATCGTGCGTCCGCTCGCGCGGATGTTCATGCGCCGGGTGATCCGCACCGGCAGGTTCATCAAGGCGAGGACCAACCCGGCGATGGATCCGCCGTCGGGGCCGGCGTCACCGGGCGAGGGACAGGCACGACTCGATGGCGCATTCCGTGCCCTGGACGAGGCCTGCCGCCACGCGGCCGACGACACCGTCGACAGCCGCGTGTTCGGCAAGGTCGACCTCGCCGACTACCTCACCTTCCAGCGACACCACGTCATCCACCACACCGCGCAGATGACCTGGTAGGGCGGACTCGCGCGGCTCAGCGCTTGCCGAGGGTCACCGTGCGCAGGTAGGGCTTGAGCGTGGTGTAGCCCTGCGGGTACTTCGCCCTGGCATCCTCGTCGCTCACTGCCGGCGGAATGATCACGTCATCACCCGGTCGCCAGTTGGCGGGCGTCGTCACGTTCTCCGCGGCGTTGAGCTGCAGCGCGTCGAGCAGCCGGAGCACCTCGTCGAAGTTCCGGCCGGTGACCATGGGATACATGATCATCGCCTTCACCTTCTTGTCCGGACTGATGACCATCACCGTCCGCACCGTCTGGTTGTCCACCGGGGTGCGCACACCGGGCTTCGCCTCCGCCGGCAGCATCCCGAAGGCCTTGGCCACCTCGAGGTTCTCGTCACCGATCATCGGGTACTTCACCTCGTGCCCCTGGGTCTCGGCGATGTCGGCCTTCCAGCGCTCGTGGCTCTCCACCGGATCCACGCTGAGCCCGATGATCTTGCATCCTCGCCGGGCGAACTCGGGCTCGAGGCCCGCCATGTATCCCAGCTCGGTGGTGCAGACCGGGGTGAAGTCCTTCGGGTGCGAGAACAGGATCGCCCAGCTGTCGCCGATCCAGTCATGAAAAC
>ERZ869936.2519-NODE-2519-length-10655-cov-6.429528_pt1 | contig 10655 bp, 8 predicted proteins | sample MGYA00520876_ERZ869936 | MGnify/ENA primary metagenome ERZ869936 (study PRJEB32218, sample SAMN09650985) | biofilter metagenome | isolation source: enrty point of leading RO module | place: Saudi Arabia: Thuwal, RO plant located on Red Sea | collected 2016-02-17 ... | reverse complement strand
TGCACGGTTCGGAGGGAGGGGCGGCGCAAACCAATGCGCCGTCCCTACCCCTATCGTCCCAATTTACCGGGCCTTTACGGACGCCGCCGCGATTCAACCCTAGGATCGCGGCGATGAAAGCAACCGCCCCAACCGCCCTGTTGACCATGCTGGCCCTCGTCACTCCGCTCGCGGCCGACGAGGGGAATCCCAGGATTGATTTCGAAAAGTTCGCCACGCTGACCGCCGATGCCGGGGCGGAACGGGCGAAGCGCCGCATCAGCGAGGAGGAGTTCCTCGCGATGGCGAAGGAGGAGGGGACGGTGGTCCTCGACACGCGGAGCAGGGCGAAGTTCGACAAGCTCCACGTCAAGGGCGCGATCCACCTGAACTTCTCGGACTTCACCGACGAGTCGCTGGCCGGGCTGATCCCCGACAAGACCACCCGCATCCTGATCTACTGCAACAACAACTTCGACGGCGCGCCGGTAGCGATGGCGGCGAAGTCGGCGCCGCTGGCCCTGAACATCCCGACCTTCGTCAACCTCTGGGGCTACGGCTACCGCAACATCTACGAGCTGAAGCCCTTCCTCGACGTCCGGACCACGAAGATCCCCTTCGCGGGCAGCGATGTCTTGAACAAGGAGGCCGAGTGATCTCGGATGGAGCCGTGGAGGAGACCACCCTGCTGGTGATCGAGGACGACCCCGCCGTGCGACAGGGGGTCGTCGACGTGCTCCAGTACGCCGGTTATCGTACTTTGGAGGCGGGTGACGGGACCGCGGGCCTCGAACTGGCGCTGGCCGCGAACTACCGGCTGCTGCTCCTCGACCTGGTGCTCCCCGGGCGCGACGGGTTCTCGATCCTGACGGAGCTCAGGAAGCGTCGGCCGGGCCAACCGGTGATCATCCTTTCCGCCCGCGGCGAGGAGGACGACCGGGTGCGGGGCCTGAGCCTCGGGGCCGACGACTACGTGATGAAGCCCTTCAGCGTGCGCGAGCTGCTGGCGCGGGTCGACGCCGTGCTGCGGCGGACCTGCGAGCGGGCGGCGCCGGCCGAGCGGCGTCCGGTGCCCGGCGGCGAGGTGGATTTCGCGGCGGGTCGGCTCGAGTTCGACGACGGCTCGACCGAGGAGCTTTCCGAGCGCGAGGCCGGCCTGCTGAGGTATCTGCTGGAGTCCGGCGGGCGGGTGGTCTCGAGGGGCGAGATCCTGCGCCACGTGTGGGGCCTCGATCCCGATCGCACCGAGACGCGCACGCTCGACATGCACGTGATGCACCTGCGCACCAAGCTCCGGGACCGCGGCCAGTCGTTTCTCGTGACTGTGCGCGGAAAAGGGTGGAGATTGGAGGCATGAACGGTCGGTCCGGAGCGGGCGTGTGGCTGGTCCTCGCGGGGTGCGCGGTCTTGATCATCGGGGCGATGGCGTGGCTGACGCGCAGCGTGATGGCGTCCGAGGCCGAGCGCTCGCTCGCCGAGTCGCGGGCGGCGCTCGAGGAGAAGATCCGCCTTTCGCTGTGGCGGATGGACTCGGTCGCGGCGGCGCTGACGATCGAGGAGAACCAGCGGGTGGTCTCGCCGACCGAACTGCCTCCGCCGCCGAATCCCTTCGTCAAGCTCCGCTTCAAGCTCGGCCCGGACGGGCGGGCGCTGGCGGTTGGCGACGAGAACCCCGGGGTGCTCTCCGAGCTGAACGGCCTGCTCGCTTCCGACGAGGAGATGGGCAGCCGGTTCCAAATGCTGTGCACGGCGATGGTCACCGACAACCAGTGGGGCGCGAACAATGAGGTTTCGGCGAAGAACCCCGATCCCGAGCAGCCGCGCCAGAGCTTCGCCTACCAGCAGGAGATGAACCTGAAGGAGCGGGAGGCGCGGGGGAAGGCGATCAACAACGCGGTTTCGAAAGCCGTGTACGGCCAGATGGCCGAGCAGGTGCAGGCCAAGGAACCGCAACCGATCCTGGCGCTCGAGGCCTCGTCCGGCGCCTTCCAGCCGACCTGGATCGCCGACCAGCCCTTCCTTCTGCGGCAGGTCCGGGTCGGGGGGGTGCTCACCGCGATCGAGGGAGTGTGGATCCACCGGGACGTCTTCCGCGAGTCCCTGCTGGGGGAAGTTTCCGACCTGCTCCCCGGCGCCCGCCTCGAACCCTCGAAGCCCGGGGAAGGTGCGGCCATGGACCTCGCCTCGTTTCCCTGGCGGCTGATTCCCGGCGAGACGGCGAGCGTGGATGCGGCGCTGCGTGGTCCGGTCACCGCTTCGCTCGCGGCCGGCTGGCTGGCGGTGAGCATCGCCCTGCTGGCCGGGCTGGTGCTGGTGCGGGGGGTCGTCAAGCTGAGCGAACGCCGGGCCTCCTTTGTCTCGGCGGTGACCCACGAACTGCGCACGCCGCTCACCACCTTCCGCCTCTACTCCGACATGCTGGCCAGCGGTGCGGTCGGGGATGAATCGAAGCGCACCGGGTATTTCCGCACCATGCGCCGCGAGGCGGATCGTCTTTCGCACCTGGTCGAGAACGTCCTCGCCTTCTCCCGCATCGAGCGCAAGGGCAACGGAACGCGGGCTTCCCGTCTCGAAGTGGCCGATCTGATGGAGTCGATGCGCGAGCGTTTCGAGGAGCGGTTGGCGGGTGCGGGACTGGGGCTTGACGTGAAGATCGAGGGCGAGCCGGTGGCGCGGGGGGACGCGGCCGGGGTCGAGCACGTGCTCTTCAACCTGATCGACAATGCGGCGAAGTATGCGGCGGGGAGCGAACCCCCGACGGTGACCCTGAGGGCCTCCCGCAGGGGCGGCCGGGTGGAGATCGAGGTCGCGGACCACGGGCCGGGGATCCCGGAAAGCGAGCGGCGGAGGATCTTCCGGGCCTTCCACAAGTCGGCGGCCGAGGCGGCGGACTCGAAGCCGGGCGTCGGCCTCGGCCTCGCGCTTTCCCGGCGGATCGCCCGCGACATGGGCGGCGGGCTGGAGTGCCGCGGTGGCAAGGGTGCCAGATTCGTGCTCGTGCTGCCGACCTGCTGTTAGTCCCGATTCCCGGGAGTCTAACCGATTATTGACGGCCTCGCGCAACTCCCGCGCGGGACTTGAGAGAATCCGACTTGTGGATGCCGGGATTTGCGGAGCCACGGCCGGGGGGCTTGGTGCAGCCTGCGAGCATGTCGGTTCAGGAGGGATTCAGAATCTCCTCGCGGCGGTCGCCGCGGCCCTCCCCGTTGACCGCCTGCCGGGCCTGCGGCCACCGTGCGAAAATCCATGATGCAATCTAACAACTCAAAACCATGAAGTTATCCTGGAATCCCCGATCCTTCGTTCCGCAGGTCAACTATCGGAAACTGCTCGCCTCCTTGCCGTGGCTGGCCGGTGGGATCTCCGTGGCGGGCCTGCTGGTGATTTCCTGTTCGAGCCTCGGCTACACGGTGGTCGCCCCTCCCGGGATCCCCGGTGCGGAGTTCGTCGGCTCCGAGGAATGCGCCCAGTGCCACGAGGACATCACCCGTGGATTCAAGACCGCGGCCCACGCCAAGCTGCTGGTCAAGAGCGAGAATGTCGAGGTGCTCGGCTGCGAGTCCTGCCACGGCCCCGGCAGCAAGCACGTCGAATCCGGCGGGACCAAGGGAACGATCGTCAACATGGGCAGGAACCCCGAGGGCTGCATGAACTGCCACCTCGACGTGAAGGCCCAGTTCGACCTGCCGTACGCCCACCCGGTCACGAGCGGCAAGATGAGCTGCGGCGACTGCCACGATCCGCACGGCGGCCCGGCGACCAAGGGCGGCGGGACCCAGCTCGCCCGCATGAACGAAACCTGCATCGAGTGCCACACCGCACAGGCGGGGCCGTGGATCTTCGAGCACGAGGCCACCCGCGAGGGCTGCACCTCCTGCCACAGCCCGCACGGCTCGACCAACCAGAAGATGCTCACCGAGCGCAACGCGACGCTGTGCCTCAAGTGCCACACGCAGACCCAGACCGCCCCCGGCACGTTGCTGATCGGCGACCGCAACCATGCGGGATTCATGCCGCGCGGCACCTGCTGGACCGCGGGCTGCCATGAAGGCGTTCACGGCTCGAACACCAGCCACCATCTCCGCAACTGACCAAGCCCAACCGACCAACACCATGAAATCCATGCCCTCACTCCGGGGCTCCGCCCTGAAGCCCTGCCTGGCTCTGATTGGCGCGGCCATTCTTCCCTCGACCGCTTTCGCCGAAGGCGACAACTGGGTCGAACTCGAGGTCGGCGGCATCGCCAGCGGCGGCAACGATGCGGCCTATTCCCGCCGGCACCAGAACAACGGTGACTTCTTTGGCGGGATCCGGGACTTCCATTTCGAGCACCTTACCGAAAGCGGAGTGTTCGAAGCCGACGGACATCTGATGCTCGGGCTGGAGGACTACGGGATCGACCTGAAATACACCCACGACGACCTCGGCTTCGTGCGTGCCGGCTTCGAGCAGTTCCGCACGTGGTACGACGGTTCGGGCGGCTTCATCCCCGGCGCGGCCCCGGCGCCGAACTGGCTCGGAGGCACGCTCTGGGGTCCGGGCGGAAGCGATCCGATCTCGCCATTCAACGATGAGCTCACGCTCGACCGCGGCGCCATCTGGTTCGAGGCGGGCCTGCGCATGCCCGACGTGCCCGAGATCACCTTCTTCTGGGAACATGCCTGGCGCGACGGCAACAAGGACTCGACCATCTGGGCACGGGGCGACCAGGGGGTGAACCAGTATCCCGGCCTCTACGACATTTCCGAGGTCAGCGACATCTTCAAACTCGATGTCCGCCACACCATCGGGAACACGGAATTCGGAGGCGGCTTGCGCTACCAGAGCGTGCGCAACGACAACACGCTCTACGAGCGATACAACAACCGCTTCGACCGTCAGGACTATCTGTCGGTCCAACGGCAGATCAACGAATACGACCTGTGGGGAGGCCATATCTACAGCACTTCCCGTTTTCGGGATGACGAGGTGATGGTGAGCTTCGCCTACAACCTGACCACGATCAACTCCGACATCGGCGGCTTCAGCACGGTCAACCACGCCTACAACAACCTGATGGGTGGCGGACAGAGCACCACCAGCGTGATCAACGCCAGCGTGTGGTGGAACCCCATCGAGGACCTCGTGATCGTGCCGTCCTTCCGCTACGAATGGTGGAGTCAGGACATGTGGGGCAGCCACCTTTCCGGTCCCGACATGATTCTCGACCAGAGCCAGTACGAGTCCAACGAAGCCACGGCGGAGTGCGAGATCCGCTACTCCGGCATCGACAGCGCCCTGCTCTACGCCCGCGCGCTGTATTCGGCGCGTGACGGTGACATGTATCGCATGACCATGGACAACGCGGTGGTCGACGGCACCCGTTTCACCGCCTCGGATACCGACACCCAGAAGTACGTCATCGGTGCCAACTGGTATCCGATCTCGGGGCTCAGCGTCGCCACCCAGGCCTACTACCGGGTCTACGACCAGGAGTTCAACCACCTCGTGACCGGTAGCGAGGACGCCCAGCTTCTCGGCTACCGCAACGAGACCGCCGACTTCAATGCCCGGGTGACCTGGCGGCCGCTTCCCCAGTTGTCCTTCGTGACCCGTTACGATTACCAGCAGACGGAAATCGAGAACATCTCGGTGTTCACGCCCGTCAACATCCAGAGCGCCGACATCACCAGGCACATCCTCACCGAGAGCGTGAGTTGGACGCCGCTCGACCGGCTCTACATGACGCTCGGGGTGCACTGGATCAGCTCCGAAACCGAAACTCCGGCCAGTGGCGCCCTGCCCGGCGTGGTCGGCGACTGGGACAACGACTACTGGTCGCTGAGCTTCAATGGCGGGTATGCGTTCACCGAGGACACCCAGCTCAGCTGGTCTTATTACTACTACAACGCCGACAACTACGACGGGTCCGTGGTGCCTTACGGCTTCGTCGGCGAGGAGCACGCCTTCACGATCGGAGTCGATCAGCGCGTGACGGAAAACATGGTCGTGAACGTCCGCTACGGGTATTTCCAAGGGGATGATGCGGCGACCGGCGGGTTCAACGACTATGACGCTCACGTGATATCCACCGGAATGAGATTGCGATTCTGAGCGGAACCCCCAACATTAGCCTGAAACCCTAACTCCAACCAAACCATGAAGATGACCAAGATGATTCTGATCGCGGCCGCGTTCGCGCTGCCGGTTTCCATCGCCTCCGCCGATGTCGGGGCGGTCTACAAGAAACATTGCGCCTCGTGCCACGCGGCCGACGGCAGCGGCAACACCCGGATGGGCAAGAAGACCGGCGCCCGCGACTACCGCGATGCGAAGGTGCAGGCTTCCTTCTCGGACGCCGAAGCCCTCGACGCCATCAAGAACGGCGTCAAGAAGGACGGCAAGGAGAAGATGAAGGGCTACAGCTCGAAGGTTTCGGACGCCGAGGCCAAGGAACTGGTGAAATACATCCGCGCCTTCAAGAAATAGGCGCCTTTCAAAACCCCAAGCGCCCCCGAGGCTCGCGGCCACACGGGCCCGATGCCCGGGGGCGTGCTCTTTCTCCCCTGCCAGCCACCGATTCCCAATCCCATGAGCACCGATCCTGAAGAAAAGCCCGCCGCAACCGAGCGCATGCCCTGGTTTCTCCGCATCGTGCGAAACTGGGTCAGCCTGGCCGGGGCGGTGCTGGCGATGGGCGCGGTGTTCGCCTTCGTGCTGCTGTTCTTCGTCGACATCTTCGCCCAGCACGCGAACCCCTACATGGGCATCCTGGCCTATGTCGTGGCCCCGGCGTTCTTCTTCGGCGGGCTGACGCTCGTGCTGCTGGGACACTGGATCCAGCGCCGCCAGAAGAAGAAGACCGGGCTCGAGGCCGGGGCGCTGCGGCTCAACATCGACCTCTCTAAGAAGCGCCACCGCAGCCTGCTGCTGCTGTTCGCGATGGCCAGCGTCTGCTTTCTCTTCCTGACGGCCTTCGGCAGCTACCAGACCTATCACCTCACCGAAACGAACTCGTTCTGTGGCGAGACGTGCCACGAGCCGATGGAGCCGCAGTTCGTCGCCTACCAGACCTCGGCCCACGCGCAGGTCGCCTGCGTCGCCTGTCACGTCGGCCCGGGCGCCACGGAATACGTGAAGACCAAGGTCAACGGCGTGCGGCAGCTCTACCACACGGTGCTCGGCGATTTCGACCGGCCGATCCGCCTCCACCAGCGCGACCGGCGTCCGTCGGACGAGACGTGCCAGAGCTGCCACTGGCAGCAGAAGTACACCGGCTCGGTGCTGCGGGAGTACAAGCACTATCTCGCGGACGAGGAGAACACGCCGTTCACCGTGAAGATGATGGTCCACGTCGGCGGGGGCGATCCACTGCATGGCCCGGTGAAGGGGATCCACTGGCACATGAACCTTTCGAACCGCATCGAGTTCGTCGAGCGGGGCGAGACCGGGGATTCGATCCCCTGGGTGCGGCTGACCGATGCGGACGGCAAGGTGACCGTCTTCCGCACCGAGGACATGGAAGGGGACCCGGCTCCCGAGGAGATCGTCAGCATGGACTGCATGGACTGCCACAACCGTCCCGCCCACCGTTTCGACACGCCGAACGACGCGGTGGACCGCGCGCTGGTGAACCACCGCATCGATCCCTCCATGCCGTGGGTGAAGATGAAGGCGGTCGAGGCGCTGACCCGGCCCTACCAGAACCGGGAGGAGGCGATGGCCTCGATCGAGGAGTACCTGACCGCCGAGTATCCGGACGACCCGCGCCGCGGCGAACTGGTCGGGCAGGTCCAGGACATCTACCGGCAGAACTTCTTCCCCGAGATGAAGGCCGACTGGCGGACCTACCCGGAGCACATCGGGCACAAGAACTGGGCCGGCTGCTTCCGCTGCCACGACGGCGAGCATTATGCCGAGGACGGGGAAACGACGATCAAGGCGAGCGACTGCACCACCTGTCACACGATCGTTTCCCAGGGCATGACGCCGGAGGAACTGGCGACCATGAGTCCCGAGGGCCTGCCGTTCGTCCACCTCGACTTTGAGTATGACTCCGTCGATTGCGCCGATTGCCACACCGGCGCGAACCAGGAGGAGGAATGACGTCCATCGCGGGAGAGGGGAGGCCGCTTCATCCCCGCCACATCGCCGGATGTGCGCATCCTGCGGGAGGCTGAGCATGGCTTGACCGGCTGTTGGAAATCCACGGTGAACACCGTAGATCAGGGACGGTCGAATCGGTGATTGGGTCGCGGGAATCATCCCCCCACGACCGGTTCGGCCGCATCACCGGCATGAAGACGTTGGCGGCTCCCGGAAGGGCTTCGTTGGTCGTGGCGATCATGTGTGTGCTCGGCGCCTGGACTTCCCTGGTGGCGGACGAGGAAGTCGATCCGCTGTCGAACGAATCGTGCCTCGATTGCCACAGCTATGCCGACCTCACGATGGAGGACGCGGAGGGCAACGAGATCTCGATCTTCGTCGATGAGGAGAAGCTTGCGGAAACCGCGCACGCCAAGGTCGCGTGTGCCGAGTGTCACAAGGACCTGACGGACGAACACCCGGATGACGAGAAACCGGCCGAGCGGGTCGATTGCGCCGCCTGTCACGAGGAGCAGTCGATGACCTTCGGCACCAGCGTCCACGGGCGCGCCCTCGAGGCTGGGGACGAATGGTCCGCCCGCTGCACCGACTGCCATGGCACGCACGACATCTTCCCGCGTGGTTCGGTCAAGTCGCGCATCCATTACACGAACCTCGCCACGACCTGCGGCGAATGCCACATGCAGGAGGCCGACGAGCTCGCCCTCAGCGTCCACGGCAAGGCCATGGCCGCCGGCGACCGCGCCGCGGCGACCTGCACGGACTGCCACTCGGAGCACAACATCCGCAGCCTGCATGGAAACGGATCCTCGCTCGCCACCGCCGAGACCTGCAGCAAGTGCCACGACAAGGAGCGGATCAACAGCCGCCTGCAGCCGGCCTCCAACCCGGTCGAGACCTTCTTCGCCAGCTACCACGGCCTGGCCACCGAAGGCGGTTCGACCACCGCCGCCAACTGCTCCAGTTGCCACGCCTATCATCTGATCCTCCCCTCGACCGATCCGGAATCGACCGTCCACCCCTCGAACCTGGTCAACACCTGCGGCGAGTGCCATCCGGGCATCGGCGAGAAGTTCGTCATCGGAAAGATCCACAGCAACGGAGCGGAAACCGACACCGGCGCGGTCGCCAACCGCTGGGTGAAACGGATCTACCTGGGCCTGATCGTCGTGACCATCGGCCTGCTCAGCCTGCACAACGGCATCATCTGGTGGCGCAAGGCCGCCGCCGCCCGGCTCACCCGCGGGGAAACGGTGCTGCGCATGGACGTCAACCAGCGCTTCCAGCACATGGTGCTGGCCGTGAGCTTCGTCGTGCTGGCGATCACCGGCTTCGCGCTGAAGTTCCCGGACACCTGGTATGCCAAGCTGATGGGCGGCGAGGAGATCCGGCGCTGGACCCACCGGATCGCCGGTCTGGTGCTGCTCGGCATCGGCGTCTATCACATCGGCTACGTCATCGTCAGCCGTCGCGGCCGCCGTTTCCTCGGCGACATCTGGCCGCGCTCCAAGGACGCGGGCGACGTGGCGACCAATGCGAAGCACCTCGCGCTCGGCAAGCCGAAGGCGCGCTTCGGCCGCTTCGGCTATCCGGAGAAGATCGAGTACTGGGCCGTCGTCTGGGGCACCGTCATCATGGGGGCGACCGGGCTCGCGATCTGGTTCAAGGTCGATGTCACCCAGTGGCTGCCACGCTGGGTCGTCGAGGTCGCGATCACCATCCACTACTACGAGGCGATCCTCGCCTGCCTCGCCATCATCGTCTGGCATTTCTACCATGTGATCTTCGATCCGGGTGTCTATCCGATGAACTGGGCGTGGCTCGATGGCAGGATGTCGAAGAAGCTGCACGAGGAAGAGCATCCGTTGGAGGCGGCCGGATCGACCGCGGAATCGAAGGAACCATCGGCCGGGAAATGAACCCGCGGGTCGGGTCGAGGGTCTAACAGCATCAAGGGACTCCAGGGCGGCGTCGGGTTCCTGAGCACGGGAACCACAACGAATCAGAAGTGATGCGTAGCGGGATCGCGGGGGATCCAGCAGATTGCATGCGGTTCAAGGGTTCCATGGTTTTCGCTCGATTTTCACTGGTTCTGGCTCTCCCGCTCGTGGTGGGGGCTTGTCGCCGCGAGTCCCCGATCGAGGTCTACGAGGTGCCCAAGGAGTCCGTGCCGGTGGCGCAGGCCGACCCCCATGGCGGGATGGAGATGCCGCCAGGCGGGGGTGATCCCCACGACGTGGTGCCTTCCGGCGGCGAGGTGATCGAGCCCGGCGTCGGTGGCGAGGTGCCCGGGCATTGGGAGAAGGCGGGAGGCCCCTCGATGCGGGTGGCCAGCTACCGGGTTGGCGGCGGCGAAGGAGCCATGGCCGACATCTCGCTCGTCGTTCTCACCGGTGCGGCGGGCGGCGTGCTCGACAACATCAACCGCTGGCGCGGCCAGATCGGTCTCGAAGCGGTGTCCGGGGAGGAGCTCGCGGCGTCGTCCGGGAAACTGTCGACCCCGGTCGGCGAGGCGGTGGTCGCGGATCTCGTCGGGGAGAAGGAGCGGATCGTGGCCGCGGTGATTCCGCTCGGCGACTCGACCTGGTTCT
>ERZ869936.2518-NODE-2518-length-10659-cov-4.120049_pt1 | contig 10659 bp, 10 predicted proteins | sample MGYA00520876_ERZ869936 | MGnify/ENA primary metagenome ERZ869936 (study PRJEB32218, sample SAMN09650985) | biofilter metagenome | isolation source: enrty point of leading RO module | place: Saudi Arabia: Thuwal, RO plant located on Red Sea | collected 2016-02-17 ... | reverse complement strand
ATAATTTCAAGAGAAATTATTTGAGAGAGACTTTTGCGCCAGCTTCCTCAAGCTTCGCCTTAAGCTCTTCAGCTTCTTCCTTCTTCAGACCAGCCTTCACATCAGCTGGGGCACCATCTACCATGTCCTTGGCTTCCTTCAGACCAAGACCACAGGCTTCCTTCACAGCCTTGATGACTGCAATCTTGCCCGCACCAGCGTCTTCGAGCACAACGGTAAATTCGCTCTGCTCATCACCACCAGCGTCAGCGCCAGCAGCTGGACCAGCTACCGCAACGGCAGCCGCTGATACACCAAAGCGCTTCTCAAGTACTTTCACGAGTTCATTGAGTTGAAGTACAGTCATGTTTTCAACCTCTTCAACCAACTTCTTGAATTCCTTTGGCACTTCTACTGTTTCGTCTACGCCTGAGTCATTTGACTCGGCAGCCGGAGCAGCTTCTTCTTTTGTTTCCTCAGCAGCTGGAGCATCGGTTGTAGTCTCCTCAACTACTGCTGTATCTTTTTCATCAGCCATACTAATTTCTATTTCAATAATTAAGCTTTCTTTTCAGCGATTTGATTCAATGAAATAACCAAGCCCTGAATTGGTGAGTTAATGACGTTAACAAACATGCCACGAAGCACCGGTAGTGGTGGAATCGACGCAATTTCGGTCATCTCCTCTTGATTCTTGTAGACACCCTGGAACACACCACCAACGATGGCCAGATTGTCCTTGAACTTTCCTGCAAACTCCTTGACGTTCTGCGCTGGTGCAATCGCATCAGTGCTGTACGCCAGCGCGATTTCACCGTCGAGCTCTGGCATGTCGCCTTCGAAGACGCCATCAAACACTCGTTTGATGAGTGTCTTCTTGGCAACGAAGTAGCCAACACCCTGCTCACGCATGGTTTTGCGCATCGCGGTCGAATCCTGAACGGCCATGCCGTTGAAGTTTACGAACACAATTGAGTCAGATGTGCTCTTGATATCGTCGAGTTTCGCGAGGATTTCTGTTTTCTCTTCTTTGGTAATTGCCATGTGTAAATGGATTACACGTCATATGTACAGGCCCAGATAGAGCCATAAAAAATAGCCCCCTTGGGCTCGACCTCCACACTGAATATAGTAGTGATGGACCTCGGCTGGCGTTCGAAACCGAACATTATGTGATTCCCTTTACGAAATCAAACCAACTGTCATGAGCCTGTTGCCGGACACTATAACAGACTGTGTATGAAAGTAAATACATGACCCATCACCACGAATATCGCCACACACTCTCGATGGGATGGTAATCGAGCTGGTGCTTGGTAACACATTTTTTGGTGTCACTGGTTGAAACTGCCTCTTCTCCATTCAACACGAAGCCAACGTGAGCGTGGCGCGTACCACGCTCAAATTCGCGTTCTTCATAAAACACCACATCTCCTGGCTCAGCCTCAGCGACAGAAACTTCTGTCCAGTCTGGTGATTCGTTCACATGACGTAACACACTGGCCACCGTGGCTCGTTGTTTATCGAGCATACCAAAGAGATATAGGACTGAGCTCACGAAATACGCACAGGACAATTCTCCATTCTCGAGAATGTCTTTCTCTTCCCCGCTGTCTTGGTAGCGCACGAAAAGTGAGCGGTACTGTGTGCTCCCCACGCTGTTTTCAATCGTTGTTAAGTACGTCCGTTGTTTCAGGATTTCGAGATTTGCGTCTGCCATATCTAGTAGCCGCGTTCGTTTTGGTTCTTGAGCTGCTCAGCGCGATGACCGGTGAGGTTGGCGAGGAGTTGTAAGTAGGTGGCGACCGCTGAGACCGCGAGGAACGCGACTGGATAGATCGCCCAGGCATACATCATGTACAGGAAGACAATAAGCGCCGTGGCCCAGACACCGAAGCACCATGGGCAGGAGAAAAGATCAGCGAGCGTGCGGCGCGGCCCTTTTTCTGGTTTCTTCAACAGCGTGCCACCTTTGACCTTCTCGACATCGTAGAACTGCTCGCGGAGGAACTTGGTGACCGCGTCATACACAAAGAGTCGGATGAGACGCCACGAGGCGAACGTCATGAGGAAGTAATCGACAAGGGTGAGATCGGCCCATTCTCGATACGCTTCGCTATCGAGAATGATGATGCCCAGCACAACGAGGACAGTGAAGAAGAGACTGAAGATGATATTCCAAAGATATTGATCGGTGATACGCATACTATCCTTTGATGAGACTACCAATGATGAGGATCACCATGAGCGACGAGGCGATGATGGCGATGAACCCGTAGAGGAATTTATAAAAGGTCTTGTTGAACATGTGCGATTAAGTATAGCAAACACAACGGCCCGCCAGCAAAGCTGGCGGGCCGTTGTGTTTGGATTAATTTTTAGCAAATCTCCCTAGGTCTTGCCTAGGGAGAGCCAATGGTCAATCTCTTCTTTGGCTTGAGCGACATCTTCAAAATACTTAGGAAATTGGTCTTGCATAATTATTACCTTCTCTTTTCTTCCCACTCCTCTCATATCTTGGTAACTCGAATATTTATACGAATCAAGATATTTTTGAGTTTGAGTCAGATTCCTTATACCTGATTCTCTCCAATCTGGTTGGATGAGTTTTATTGGGTTCAAATGAATATACGAGAATAAATATTTTAAATATTTGTCTTCGTCGACATACTGTGATTTGAACTTCCCCTCAAACAATGAGCCCGAACGACTGTTTTTCTTATTAAAATACATTGAGTACCCAGTAGAAAGCTTCTGCATGAACAGACTCAACCCATCTTCAACGAGTGGTGTGGCGAGAATATGGTAATGATTAGGCATGAGACAGTAAGCACCGATTGCAACCAATGAATCATCCATCTCAACCGAAAATGGGTTTGCATGTTCAACTAAAAAATCTCGAACATTAATTCTTTGTGTCGTATTTGTCAGGTGTAAAAGCAATTGAAAGCGGTCGTAATCGCTATCATCAAGAAAGATGGCTCGTTTGTCAGTACCTCTATTATATACGTGATAATACTCACCGAGTGCAAAATTGTACTTTCTTTGTGCCACTATAATTTAGTATAGCAAACCCTCCCTAGGCAAGACCTAGGGAGGGGACCTAGGGAGGGTTTGCGTAAAAACAAAAACACCCCCAGAGGGGGTGTTTTTGACTAGGTCACAACGTGGAGAAGTGTCCTAGTTTTCAGCCTAGCTAAACTTAGATAGAGAGTGAATCTGTATCGAAGTCAGCAGGTGGGGTGAAGCGCTGGGTATCAAGTGCTCCACCAGCAGTCTCAGCGAAGTTAAGCGCCCAGAGTTGAACCTTGTTGAAGCCAGACGTAGCTGGGTCAAATTCAACGGTAAGCGTAAATCGCTCAGTTTCACCTTCATCAACACGGAAGTAGGTACTACCACCGTTTGCTACCTCGTCGGCATCTGAATCAATGTTTGCTGATTCAGCACCTGTGAGAACTTCAGCATTGTTACGAGTAACAATGAAGTTCACACCTTCAGTTGCTGTGGTGGTACTACGATCAGTCGTGGACTCGATGAACACATCCTGTTCGAAGGCGGTTACATCGAAGACGAGTTCGAAAGTACCCTCGTTGTCAGCAGTGGTAGTGTCATCGTTCTCGACGAAGGTTTCATCAGTTGACACGAGATCAAGGATAACACCAGAGGTGCGGAGCGTGTGCTCTTCACCAGTTGATGAACCCCCAGCAGTGATGTCATCAGCACCTTCAGCTGAGATGTTAGTACCATCTACTTCAGCGTAGATAGCAGTTCCCTCATCAGCGTTTCCAGTTCCATCAAGTGCAACGAATTCCACTTGAACCTCTACCTCTTGGCGATCACCAGCGTCGATGACAAACTCATTGTTGTCAAAGTCGAAGGTGTACTCACCGGCAAGTCCTGCTGAGGTACTTGCAGTGAAGTCATCAAACTCCTCACCATCTACAACGAGACGGACGTCGTTCACGACAGTAGAAGAATCATTGATGGTGGTTCCATCTTCGTCAGTGACCGTAAGGTCAACACGAAGCTCTTCGACTTCAACATCATTTGTTGAATCATCAGTGTCAAGATCGAAAATGAAGATGGTTAGCCAGTCTGACTTCTCGTCATCCTCAAGCTGAAGTGTGGTCGAATCTGGGTCATTGCTAGATGCCTTTACATCGAGCTCATCATCAGCGCCAGCTTCTTGAACGTCGATGTCAACGGTTTCAGCGTTGTTACCAGTGTACTGGTCTACACCTGCACCGTCACGTCCACGAATACCCTCGGCTGGGATGAAGATATCCCATGAGGCTTCACCGTTGTTGATGTCAGTGCTATTAGCAACAGTTACACCGATAACAATTTCAGCCTCGTCACCCTCACGGAAGACTTGGTTAAGACCAGTGAAGCGAACGCGGAAGTCACCATTGTTTGGCTCATCTTCCTCCCATTCGTCCTCATCGTCAACATCCATTTCAGCGATCATGTCGCCATCAACCCAGAGTGAGATAGTCTCAAAGACATCCCATGGTTCGTCATCTTCATTCGTACCATTATCTGAGTCAGTGTAGTCAACAGCTACGTCAACACGTTGAATACGGATGTCACCGTCTTCAACATCGAAGGTTGCCTCAGCAACTGGAGCGTTCTCCTGACCTTCCTGAAGTTCGGTGTCATCACCGTCCTTAAGGTCGAAGTCTTCGAGAGAAGCCTCAGAACCTGAGAGTGAGTCATCATCATCGTCCATCATGTCGTCATCGTCGTCCATCATGTCGTCATCGTCCATGTCATCACCAGTTGATGGTGCTGATACACAAAGCTGATTAGCTTGTGCCATGGTTGAAGGACCGAAGTATGTGGTCGCGTTGACAAGACCAAGTGGTGTGAGGATCTCAGCACGGTACTTGGTTTGGAACTTAGCAACTGCAGCACCGGTAAGGGCACCGTAGTACTCAGTTTCCATGCCAGCAGAACCTACACCTGATGCAGCGACGCGAGTCTCTGGATCAGCGTTAAGGAATTGCTGAAGGGCCTTAACATCAGCGCCTGAAGCACCCATGTTAAGAGAACGTGTCCATGTGTATGGACATACGCTTGCACCAACAGATGATGTACCACCAAGTTGTCCTTGGAGACCAGCCACCTGGGCAAGCAGATCATTGATCATTGCCTGAAGCTCTTCAGTAGTCTGTGCCGAAGCAGCAGGAGCTACGAGAGATACAAGCATTGCTACTGCTACGAACGCTACTGCGAACTTAGCAAAAGCAGTTTCAATTGCTTTACTCATAAGTAAATTACGTTGTGTCGTCAAAATTACTTTTAACGTTACTAGTAATAAGAATTAATTCTTATTTGCGATACGAGGCAGGCGAAATTCTAGACTACTAACACAAATCTTAAATACACCCAATAATGCTTTATGGTCGACACCACACGAAAGGAGCTAGCTGCGTAAATCGGTCTGTATACCATTCATAGATTGCATCCATACCAGTGGCACGAAGCCTCCTGGCCAGCAGAACAAGGTCGGGCAGAAAAGATTAATTCGTCTGACAAACATACTATTAATATGTAAGTCTTGATTGATTCCCTATTCAATTTTCAATGAACAAGTGCACCTCCAGCTAGTCGCTTGTAAGTATTTAAAACACACAACGAGTGCGCCTAAACAAAAAGCGTGCCGAGCACATACACAGTATACCGAATCTCTCCGTACAAACGCAGAAATGATTTGTGGATATGTTAGCGCTCTGGCTGTATTCACACGTATCTAACGTGCGAGCATACGTTGTCTACAAGTAATAGTCAACGCGCGCAATGCACCTAACTACTATTCAAAGACGCTGTCAAAGTGGCCTTCTTACAAAAAAAGGGGGTGAATTTATGAGTAGACAACACAAATTTAAAAACGTAAAACACCGCTCACGCGGTGGTTTTTACTTCATAAATGCGACGTACGGTTTTGAACTAGAATAAAGAAAAACTTTTACGGCTAAAAAGACAGTTTAGAGACACGAGCTACATGCACGTAAAAGTCTTTACGTAACTTTATACGACATAGTATCGCGACCATCTTCGCTCACCTTCTCTTTTTATTAAACCGTCTTCAATAAGAGACATTAAATCTCGCTGGATTGTCTTTTCACTGCAGTCCGTTATGACCAAAGATATGTCTTTAATGCTCACTCCGTTGCTGTCCCTGACAATGTCCAATATACGGTCACGTCGAGTGGTTCCAGCAGCGGCTGATGGTGTGCTCACATTTGCAGGACCTTCTAAGCGAGGTGATTTTTGCGTTGGTGTGGCGCCCACTCGTGGCTGATGGTGCTCTGGTTCAGTAGCTACTTCAAGCGCAAAAGCGGAGTCCCCAAGATAGCGTCGCATACTTCTTTGCACCCCATCGATCTCAATCGAGATAGTCTCTCGATTACCCTCTGAAATGCCACCCATAGCGGCGTAGACTCGGAGAATACTATCGAGAGCCACTAGACCATGAAGAAGGGTTTGCATACCATAAGAAGCCGCTTCTGGTTCAAGGTTTAAAAGCGACAGCGCGACCGAATGGGTGTCTTTGGCGCGGCGCTCAAGGTCAGCCCGTACGACATTGTCTTGGGGTATACCTTGTCTTTTTGAGATAATAAAAAAGACAGCTGAGACAATCTTCTCTGTCTTTTTAAATATATGCTTATAAAAATAGGCGTCTGTAATCAGACTTTTTTGCTGTATTTGTCCTTTTATATTGTCATCCATGTCGTATATAGACCTTTAGGATTGTCTCAATAAGTTGTCTTTTGTAGCATACGCTTATTTGTCTTTTATGCAAGCTGTCGTTTGTCGTTTTTTATGGCTTATTTGCTTATTTCCACATACGTTTACCTCAGTAAAACGGTATAATCTAATGACGTATAATTGTATTGAGTAAGTAGTATCCTGAGATTCTCTATGGCTAGAAAGAAGAAGAAAAAGAAAGAACGTACACCAATGTTTGACGATGTCTCCGCCCACACTAAGCAGGCTATCGGGGCGGTCTTCTTCTTGGTCCTTGGAGTCTTCTTTATTTTGGCTGCGCTTGGTCTGGCTGGTGTCGCCGGCGAATACACCCACTGGGCACTCACCGCCCTCTTTGGATTCGGGTTTGTGCTCGCGCCACTGGTTTGTGCGCTCTATATATACGTCTTGATGCGTCCGCGTGAGGACGAGTCGATTAGCACCTCAAAAATTGTGGGGGTGATTTTGCTTTTTTTTGGCAGCCTCGGACTACTGGCTTTGCTAGGGGAAGAACTCGGGGGCATCATCGGTCGTTTCTTTTTGTGGCCGTTTGCGCACTTTATTGGGAGTGTGGCCAGTGCTATCACCATGGTGGCTCTCGTCCTGATTGGAGTCTTCCTGACGTTCAACGCAGGACTTCGTCTGCCACGGCGTGAACCGAGCGAAGACGTTGCAATGGGCGAAGAAGAGCTGATTGAGGAAGATTTCCCTATCGAAGACGAAGGGGAGCTTGCGGAAGAACTGGTCGAAGATGAAGATGAGGAAGACGATGCTACTCCAGCCAAGAAAAGTGTCACCGAACGCCTGGGGCTTAATCGCAAGAATGGGAACGGTGACTTTGTGGTTGCTAACTTCACTGGCTCGTACACACCTCCCCCGCTCACGCTGCTCAAGAAAGACCGGGGTAAGGCGAAGACCGGCGATGTAAAAGCTAATGCGAATATCATCAAACGGACCCTCGGGGAGTTCGGTATCAGTGTTGAGATGGACGACGTCGAGACCGGACCAACCTTCACCCGCTATGCGCTGAAGCCAGCTCAAGGAGTGAAAATTTCCCGCATCGTCAATCTCCAACGCGAGCTCGAGCTCAACCTCGCTGCCGGCACCATTCGTATCGAAGCTCCAATTCCAGGCAAGTCACTCGTGGGAATCGAGGTGCCGAACACTACCAAGGCCCAGGTGGGTATTGCTTCCCTCTTAACCTCACCGGAATACACAGACTCAGAAAAGCCGCTGCTTATCGCACTCGGCAAAGACATTACTGGCTACAGCCACTTCTCCAACATTGCGCGTATGCCACACGCACTGATTGCTGGTACGACCGGTTCAGGTAAATCAGTGATGATTCACAATCTTGTCATTTCCCTCTTGTTCCGTAACTCACCGGAACAGTTGCGCTTCATTATGGTCGACCCGAAGCGAGTTGAGCTCACGCTCTATAACGGCATTCCCCACCTCCTGACACCCGTCATCACCGACGCCAAAAAAGCCATGCTCGCACTCAAGTGGGCGGTCAAAGAAATGGAGCGGCGATATGACATCCTGCAAGGAGAGAAAATCCAGAACATTGCCAGTTACCATGACAAAGTCTACCGTCCTGCTAAGGAAACCTGGGTGGCAAACGGTGAAGACGAGGAAGAGAAATCAGAGTTGCCAGAACCACTCCCCTACATTGTCATCATTATGGATGAGCTCGCGGACCTCATGCATGCGTATCCGCGCGAGCTCGAGGCGCTTATCGTGCGTATTGCACAGATGGCGCGTGCCGTCGGCATCCACCTCGTTCTCGCTACCCAACGTCCGTCAGTGAACGTCATCACTGGTACCATCAAGGCCAACATTCCGACCCGCCTCGCCCTGCAGGTGGCCTCACAAATCGACTCGCGGACCATCATTGATGGGGTTGGGGCTGAGAAGTTGCTTGGCCAAGGAGACATGCTTTATCTCTCGAGCGAACAGAACACACCAACTCGCCTGCAATCAGCCTTCATATCAGAAGAAGAGCTCAAGCGTGTCATTGAATACCTCAAGAACCTGGATGACGTCCAAGAGCTTGATTCGATTGATTTTGAAAATAATGACGGCAAGAGTGGCGACGCTATGTTTGCTGCCATGGTTGACGATGAGGACGAGGATGAGTTGTATGACGAGGCGCGCCAGGCAGTGATTGACGCTGGTAAAGCGTCAACCTCGTATCTGCAACGCAAACTGCGCATTGGCTACTCACGTGCGGCGCGCCTCATTGATATCCTCGAAGAACGCGGAGTGATTGGTCCAGCCGACGGCTCACGACCGCGAGAAATCCTTGATGGCGGTGTATCTGATGAAGACGAGGGCTACGAAGACGAAACTGATGATGAAGACAACGAAGAACGCAACGAACGCTAGTCCGCGAGTATGATAGAGCAACGACTTGAACTCCGTACTGTCCTCAAGAGTCTTAGTTTCTTGTTTATTACACTAGTTCTCTTCGGCTACATTTTCTTCCAGGCTCGCTTCCTTATCATTGGGCCGGTCGTGACACTCCACACTGAGCCTGCCCCGGTATACAACGACCGCAGTATTGAAATCAGCGGCACTGCGTACAACATTAGCAACATCACCCTCAATGGCCGCCCAGTCTATATTGACGAACAGGGCGATTTTACCGAAACGTTGGTGTTGGAGAACGGCTATACTATAATGACTATACGAGCCGAGGACCGCTATGGTCGCGACACGACCCTGACCCGTTCATTCGTATATCGACCGGCCTCAAGTATTAATCTCTAATCACATCCACATTATTTATGCCTGCTAAGAAAACCACTAAGAAATCAGCGCCTGCTAAAAAAGCGGCTGAACCAAAAGCTCCTGAGAAAGAATACGAGGGTGTGGATATTTCTGAAACCCTACGCAGCATCAAAACGAAGTTCGGTGACGATTCGATTATGACGCTCGGTGAATCGAAAAAAGTCGATGTCGATGTCGTACCAACCGGCTCAATCGGACTCGATGACGCCCTTGGTATTGGTGGCCTCCCGCGCGGCCGCATCATCGAGATTTACGGTCCTGAATCATCGGGTAAAACTACTCTCTCATTGCACGCTGTCGCTGAGGCACAGAAAATGAAAGGTGTCTGTGCGTTTATCGACGCTGAGCACGCCATGGACCCAGAGTACGCCAAGAAAATCGGTGTGAAGCTGGAAGAACTCCTTATCTCACAACCAGACACTGGTGAACAGGCGCTTGAAATCGTCGAGTCACTCGTTCGTTCCGGCAAGATTGACGTCATCGTCATCGACTCAGTCGCCGCCCTAACACCAAAAGACGAAATCGAGGGTGAGATGGGCGCGCATCACGTTGGTAAGCAGGCCCGTTTAATGAGTCAGGCACTGCGTAAGCTCACCTCCATCGTCAGCAAGAGTAAGACGGTCGTTATTTTCATCAACCAAATCCGTATGCAGATTGGAGTGATGTTTGGTAACCCCGAAACCACCCCAGGTGGTAAGGCACTGAAGTTCTACACCTCCGTTCGACTTGATATCCGTCGTATCGCCCAGATTAAAAAGGGTGACGAGGTGGTCGGTGGTCGTCACCGCGTGAAGGTAGTGAAGAACAAGGTGGCCGCACCGTTTAAATCAACTGAGTTCGATCTCATTTACAACGAGGGTATCAGTCGTGAGGGAGAACTACTCGCGCTCGGTGAGAAGTACGGCATGATTATGAAATCTGGCGCTAGTTACAGCTACACTCCCCCAGGAGGTGATGAGAGCGCCATGGTTAAGCTCGGTCGCGGCTACGATGCCGCCCGTACATCGTTGCGTGAAGATAAGAAGCTCAGCAACGAAATTCTCACACACATTCGAAAGTCACTCAAAGAAGATAAGAAGTAAGGAATAGAAGAAGCAAAAAACCGGACCTAGGTCCGGTTTTTTGCTTCTTATGAGT
>ERZ869936.2517-NODE-2517-length-10659-cov-4.380705_pt1 | contig 10659 bp, 9 predicted proteins | sample MGYA00520876_ERZ869936 | MGnify/ENA primary metagenome ERZ869936 (study PRJEB32218, sample SAMN09650985) | biofilter metagenome | isolation source: enrty point of leading RO module | place: Saudi Arabia: Thuwal, RO plant located on Red Sea | collected 2016-02-17 ... | reverse complement strand
ACATCGAAATGTCTCTCAGGATGTCGCGCTTCAGCGGCACGTCCTTGCCGACGCGCATCATGGTGTAAACGTACTGGGCCATGGCGTGTAACGGATGTATTCCAGGGAAAAGTAGACGACAGGCGCTTCCTGCTGCACGGGCAGCCCCTCGCAGCGCGGCGCGGGCGACATTATCATTGCTAACCCCCAGAACAACCAAACCGGAGGATAAACGCATGCCCTACGTGATTCAGACCGTCGACAAGCCGGGTAGCGCCAGGATTCGCGCCGACCATCGGCCAGCGCACCTCGAGTACCTCACGAGGCATCAGAAGCTGCTGATGGCGGCGGGAGCCCTGATCGACGACGATGGCAGCGGCGGGCACGGCGGCGTGCTGATCGTGGACACCGAGGACCGGGGCGAGGCCGAACGCTTCATCGCCGACGATCCCTTCATCAAGGCCGGGCTGTTCGAAAAGGTCACCGTGACCCGCTGGCGCAAGGCCTTCTTCAACGGCCAGAAGCTGATCTGAAAGCGCGGGCGCGCAGCCGGCGCTCAGCCAAAAGCGGCCGCCTGCGCAAAGTCGAGGCCGAGCCGCTCACGCGCGGCCCGGTATTCGCGCCGCAGGCGCGCGATCAGGTCCGCGGCGGACGGCACATCGTCGATGTTGCCGACGCCCTGGCCGGCGCCCCAGATCGTCTTCCAGGCCTTTGGGCGCTCGCGGTTCGAGCCGAAATCCATCTTGGTCTTGTCCGCTTCCGGCAGGTTGTCGGGGTCGAGGCCGGTGGCGGCGACGCTCTTCTTGAGATAGTTGCCATGCACGCCGCTGAAGTACGGCGTGTAGACGATGTCGGCCGCCGCGCTGTCGACAATCATCTGTTTGTACTCGGGCACGGCATTGGCCTCGCGGCAGGCGATGAAGCGCGTGCCCATGTAGGCAAAATCGGCACCGATCGCCTCGGCCGCCAGGATGCCGGCGCCGTCGGTGATCGCGCCCGAAAGGATCAGCGGCCCGTCGAAGAAACGCCGCACCTCGCGCACCAGCGCAAACGGGCTCAGCGTTCCGGCATGTCCGCCGGCGCCGGCGCACACCAGGATCAGCCCGTCGACCCCCGCGGCGAGCGCCTTTTCCGCGTGGCGGATGGAAATGACATCGTGGAATACCGCGCCGCCGTAAGCATGCACCCGCCTCACCACGTCGTCCGGCGCGCGCAGGCTGGTGATGATGATCGGCACCTGGTGGCGCATGCACACGTCCAGGTCGTGGTCCAGCCGGTCATTGGACTGGTGGATGATCTGGTTCACCGCGTAGGGCGCCACCTTCGCCGACGGGTGGGATTGCTTGTAGGCGTCGAGCGCCTGCTCGATGCGGGTCAGCCAATCGTCGAGCTGCTCGGCTGGCCGCGCATTGAGCGCGGGAAACGAGCCCACCACCCCGCTGGTGCACTGGGCAACGACCAGGTCGGGGTTGCCGACGATGAACATCGGCGCGCCGATCACCGGCAGGGTCATGTTGTTCTTCAGTTGCTGGACCAGGGACACGGTGCCTCCTCGATGGCTTCGAGCGGCGTAACTTGCCGGCGCGAAGCATCGGCGTCAAGCGGGAAGCCGCGCCGTTTGATCCATCGCAAGGTGCGCGCGGCCGCCGGCGCTAGGGTGTGGCATGGCCATCTTCGACACTGGGGCTGCCATGCATATCGCCGAGAAACCGCTGTCCGCCTATCCCTGGTACGTCAGGCCGTTCTTCTGGCGCCAGCGCAGGAAGTATGGGCAGGTGCTCAAGCCAGGCCTGCTGTGGGGACGCTCGCCGTGGGTGTTCATGGCGGTCGCGCTGCTCTACGGCGCGCTCGACCGCAGGCGCTCACCGCTCAGCCCGGCACTGCGCTCGCTGGTCACCGTGCGCATCTCGCAGATCAACTGGTGCCGGTTCTGCGTCGATCTCAACTCGCTCACGCTCGCGCGCCGCACCGGATCGATGGACAAAGTCGACGCGCTGGAAAACTGGCGCGAAAGCAGCGTGTACGATGCCGCCGAGCGCGCCGCGCTGGAATTCGCCGAGGCGATGACCATCACCGGCCGCCGGGTGGACGACGCGCTGATGGCGCAGTTGAAGCGCCATTTCAGCGAAGATGCGATTGTTGAACTGACCGCGCTCATCGCTTTCCAGAACCTGTCGAGCAAGTTCAACAGCGCGCTCGATGTGCCCGCGCAGGGATTCTGCCGCCTGCCGCCGGCGTCTGCCGCCGGCGACGCGCGGGCACCGCAGCGCCGCGCCTGAGCAGGCGCCGCCCAGGCTCAGGCCGCGGCCGCCTTGTCGGTATAGGCCGACTCCATTTCGCGACGGATGCGCACCGCGGAATTCGATTCGTCCACCGCGACGTCGCGCCAGCGCACCGGCTGGCCCGCCGCGACCGGCGCGGTGAGCTTCCAGCCGTGCGCAAGGCCCAGCGGCAGCGCGCCGACGCGCAGCGACTCTTCGGCCGTCATCAGCCGGCCGACCACGGTGTAGCCGCCTTCGCCGTCGAGCAACTCTCCCGCCTTGAGGTCGCGCTTCGCAGTGGCGACCACGTCGGCGCGAAAGCCGGTCGGGCAGCCGGTCGATTCGTTGCGCACGCCGACCGAGGCCACCGAAATGCCCACCTCCAGCCCGATCAGGTGCCAGCGCTTGTATAGGCAGGCATAGCGGCCGGTCGAGTCGGTTCTGACGCCGTACTCCGAGAAGCAGCGCCGGATATAGTCGGTGTCGCCCTCGAACACGACGAACACGCCGAAGCGAATGTCGTAGCCGATCGGCGTGCCATCGGTGTGCAGCGAGGACACCACTTCCACCTGGCCCTTGTGATGCAGCACGCCGCCTTCGGCTTTCGGGCGCATGGCGTTGGGAATGTCGTCGATGCTGGCCGGCGGGTAGGCGAGCCCCCACGGCGCGGGCGTAAGCCCGGTGGCGTTGCACACCGCCGTGCTCTCGATCGCCGGTTTCGACCCGTCGAGGAAGGAGTGGAACATCTTCGGATTGAGCCCGCCGGCCTGCGCCTGTTCCGGCGTCAGGCCGTAGTAGCCCCACACCGTCTCCGGCGTCGACTGGGCGAAATGCGGCAGCCATTTGTGGCCGCGGCCGGCCGCCACTACCGGGAAGCCGGCGGCCCGCGCCCAGTCCACCAGATCACAGATCAGTGCGGGCTGGTCGCCATAGGCCAGGCTGTAAACAACGCCCGCGGCCCGGGCACGCCGCGCGAGCAGCGGGCCGCAAAATGCGTCGGCCTCGACCGTGACCATCACCACATGCTTGCGCTGCTCAAAGGCAGCCAGCGCATGCTCGACCGCGGCGAGCGGATGGCCGGTGGCCTCTACCACGATGTCGATCGCGGGGTGCGACACCAGCGCGCGCCAGTCTTCGCCGACATGGGTGGCGCCCGACTTGAGCGCCGCGTCCAGCGAGGGCGCCGCGTAGCGTTCCGTGGCCCAGCCGACACGGGACAGGTTGAGCTTCGCGTTCTGCGGCGACAGGTCGGCAATGCCGACGAGATGCACCCCGGGCGTCTTCGGCACCTGGGCCAGGTACATGGCGCCGAACTTCCCGGCGCCGATCAGGCCGATGCGCAGCGGCTTGCCGGCCGCCGCCCGCTGTTCGAGTTTGGCGTACAGATTCATGGCCGGGCCTCAGGCTGCGATTTCGGTCTTGAGCGCTTCGGCCGGCGTGCCGTCCTTCCACGGCAGTGCGACCGGATAGTCGCGCAGCAGGCAATCGTCGGGCAGGCAGTCGATCGGCGTGAAATCGCGATGCGCGATGTACTCCGGGCGCTTGAAGCGGCGGATGTGGTTCGACACCGCGCACAGGCTCAGGTACACGTTGACGCGATTCCAGGGCGACAAGTTCGAGCTCGATGCATGCACCAGGCAGGAATGGAACATGATCATCGATCCCGGCGGACCTTTCGGCGCCACGATTCCGCCGCGCTCGACCAGTTTTCGGATGGTGTCGTTATCGATCGTCCACAGCGGATAGCTGGTGGTCGTCACGTCGTGGCCGGCCTCGACCACGCCGAGTTTGTGGCTGCCGGGGATGAACATCAGCGGGCCGTTGAACTCGTTGACCTCGTCAAGAAAGATCGCCACGTTCATTGCCCGTGCCTCCGGCATGTGGTCGTCGTTCTTCCAGGTACCGTAGTCCTGGTGCCACTGCCAGACATCGCCATCGAACGCCATCTTGCCGTTGATTTTGAACTGGTGCATGTAGACCGCCTCGCCGAACAGATCCGTCACCGGCTGCACCATGCGCGGGTGGCGGGCCAGGCGCGCAAACGGCGCGCTGTACATGTGGGCGGCGAAATTGGTGCGCACCGCGTCGCTGCCCTTCTCGCGCACGTTCTCCGGCCGGTGTTGGGCGTAGAGCCGCGGCACCTCGGCGTTCAGCACATCGATTTCCCGCTGGGTAAACAGCGACGGGAAGAACAGATAGCCGTCGCGGTCGAACTGCTCGATCTGCTGCCGGGTAAGTCTCATTGCCACTCCTCCTGGGATGTCGCGAAAACCTGATGGTCAGGACGCGCGTCGCGTCCGGGTAAGTAATTGCCGGGCGAGGTTGTCGCCCGCGCTCTCGCCATGCGCGCGGGCCAGCCGTTCGGCCGTAGCGGCATCGCGGTCGGCAATCGCCTCGAGGATTGCGGCATGCTCGACCCACACCACATCGCGCACCCCGGTCTCCTGCAGCACCGCGCCCATGGCGCGGCGAATATGCAGCCAGTGCAGGTTCGCGGTCTGCGCGAGCAGCGGGTTGCCGGAGCCGGCGTAGATAAGGTTATGAAATCGAAGATCGGCATCGATCATCGCGGCGATCGACCCGGCGCCCGCGGCCGCACGCCCCTCTTCGATGATTGCCCGGTCGATCACGGCACCCGCCCGGGCCGCTTCGCGGGCGGCCAGGCCATCGAGCACCGCCCGGACCTGGTAGATCTGGGCAATCGCCTGCGGGTCGAGCGGCGCCACCTGCAGCCCGCGCCTGCCCGCATCGATCACGAACCCGTCCTTACGCAGCAGCCGCAGCGCCTGCAGCACGGGTTGCCGCGAAACGTGCAGCGAGGCGGCCAGTTCTTCCTGGGTCAGCCGCGCGCCCGGCTGCAGGTCACCGTTGCAGATGGCATCCGAAAGGCGCTGATAAACCTGGTCCGCCAGGTCCGGGGTGAACTCAATACGGCGAATCGACGCCATCGGCGCAACCTTATTGTTGAGTGATCCGGGCGCATTGTATACAGAATACGAAAGGCCGGCCAGCCTCGCTTCAGGCCGATACGCCGGGCCCGCAAAACGAAACGGGCGCCCGAGGCGCCCGTTGGCACTGCTTTGACCAGCCGGCAATCGGCAGGCGGTCGTCTCTTTCGTCAGTTCAGGCGACTGCCCGCCGTGCACGGCCCCGGCGGTCGGCGAAGCGACGCTCCGGGAACGCGATGGTGGCCTGAGCCCGGCGGCGGTCGCTGCGCCGGTCATGCGTTCGATGCTCGGTTTCCGGCGCATTGCGCTGCGGCGCTTCGGTGTAAGCCTGATAGCCGGTCATCAGCGCATTGTGCAGCAACTGAATGCTGCGCTTGGCGGCCAGCATGACCTTCGTCTGCATGCGATCGGTCACCGCGTAACGCTTGACGATCTCAAGCGCGATCTTGGGGTGGTCGTCGTCATAGTGGGCGTGCTCTCGGAACCATTTGTAGGTCTTCGGGCCCATGTTCACGCCGGGATGGTCCCGGTAAGCCTCGTAGCCCGGCGTCACCTTGCGCGCGATATCGCCGGCAATGCCCTCGATCGCGAAGCTGGTGGCGGCCACCGCCTCGGCGAGCGACCCCTTGGTGTTGATGTACCAGAGCCAGTCGGTCAGCGACTGAACGTCGCGCAGGATCGGGCGATTGCCCTCGGCCAGTTCCAGCATCTCGTCGCGGGATACGCCAAAACCCTGGCCCATCCAGATCCAGTGCTCGGCATGCGCCTTCTCGACCCGGATGTTGTCGATCAGAAAGGACCGCGAGTAGTCGTCCTCGACCTTGGTCAGCGCTTCCGCCAGGAACTTCGGAAAGGCGTGAATGAAAGGGTAGAGCTGAAGAATCCAGCCCTGCATCTCCTGCACCGAAAGTTGGGTGTTCGCCACGCCTTCGCACCACTCGCCGTCCAGCAGCTCATCCCAATAGGGCTTCACGTACCCGTGAAGCGATTCGACCCATTGGGGGTGAGGGGACAACTCATTCATCGAACCCATGACGTTTTTCTCCTTAGATGCGTCGTAGCGTAGAGCGGAATTGGGTGGAAGGCCGGGACCGTTTGGGGCAGCGGACTTTGATCAGCACAAGAATTTTTTCTACACGCGCGGGAAAATCGCATATGCATACGGAATCCGTCAAATCTATCAATTTGATAGGTTCCGTTTTTCACTCCTTGCATCAGGAAGTTAGCCCATGGTGCGCCAAGTACGGGAGCATTCGGCACCCGTAAACCTGACACGCCGCTCGGCAGACGCCTGAGGCCGGTTCCAGCCGCTACCGACGCTTAGGACAACGCTGTCTTACCGATTGGAGCGAATCGTAAGAAGTTGGCACTGCATTGCACATCGGGAATTTCCCGAAGCGCGTTGGGGGATGTCCGCAGTGGACCGCGGGTTTCGCGCCGTCAGGCGTGGCCGCTGGCGACACTCAGTCGCGGCTCGAACGGCCGCGGTTTCGCCACCCAGTAGCCCTGGGCGTAGTCGACGCCGATCTCGCGCAGGGCCGCCATCACACGGTCGCTGTCCACGAACTCGGCAATGGTCTTCTTGCCCATCACATGGCCGACGCTGTTGATCGCCTCGACCATGGCGCGGTCGATGGGATCGTCGGCCATGTCCTTGACGAACGCGCCGTCGATCTTCAGGTAATCGACCGGCAGATGCTTGAGGTAACCGAACGAGGACATGCCGGCGCCGAAGTCGTCGAGCGAGAAGCGGCAGCCGAAACCTTTCAGCGCCTCTATGAAGCGCACCGCCTTGTCGAGATTGGCGATGGCCGCGGTTTCGGTGATCTCGAAGCAGATCAGCTGGCGGGGCAGCGCGAAACGGTCGAACTGCTCGCCGACGTAGTCCAGGAACTGCTCGTCGCTGATGGTTGCACCCGACAGGTTGATCGAGCACAGCGCCAGCGGCTCGCCCCTGGGAGTGGCATTCATCCGCGACAGCGTGGCGAACGCGGTGCGCACCACCCAGCGATCGATCGACGGCATCAGACCGTAACGCTCGGCCGCCGGTATGAACGCCATCGGCGGCACCAGCGCGCCGTCTTCGTCGAGCATGCGGATCAGCAGCTCGCAGTGCGTGCCCTGCGCGCGCCGCTTCTGGATCTCGACGATGTCCTGGGCATACAGCACGAAACGGTCTTCGTCGAGCGCCTTCTGGATGCGGCCGACCCACTCCATTTCGCCCTGGCGCAGGGACAGCTCGGTGTCGCCCCGGCGGAACACCTGCACCCGGTTGCGACCCTTGTCCTTGGCCATGTAGCAGGCGGCGTCCGCCGCGCTCATCACATCGGTAAGGGTGAACAGCCCGTCGTCGACGTTTACCAGGCCGATGCTCACGCTGATGCTGAACGAGCGGCCTTCCCAGGCGAAGTGCAGGTCGCGCATGGTCTGGCGCAGCGACTCCGCGATGCGTAGCGAGTGGTCTGGCGGGCAGCTTTCCAGCAGCACGCCGAATTCGTCGCCGCCGAGGCGGGCCAGCGTGTCGCCTTCGCGCAGCCTGCGCTGCAACAGCGAGGCGACCTGGCGCATCAGCTGATCGCCCGCGGCATGCCCGCAGGTGTCGTTGACGATCTTGAACTGGTCGAGGTCGAGGTACATCACCGCATGATGCCGGCCCATCTGCGCCGCGCTCTTCAGCGCAAGGCTCAGGCGCTTCTCGAACTCGGCGCGGTTGATCAGCCCGGTCAGCGCATCGTGGCTGGCCTGGTAAGAAAGCTTGGCGGCGTACTGCCGTTCATGGCTCACATCGTGCAGGATCAGCACCACACCGCTGATCTTGCCATCGCGGCCACGAATCGGGGCCGCCGAATGCACGATCGGGATCTCGCTGCCGTCGTTTCTGACCAGCAGCATGGTCGCCGGCACCTCGATCGTGCGCTCCTCGCGCAGCACTGTCTCGATCGGATTCGGTGCGGGCTCCCGCGTCGACTCGTGCACGATGCGGAATACCGCCTGCAGCGGCAGCCCGCGCGCGGCGTTGGCCCGCCAGCCGGTGAGATCCTCGGCAATCGGGTTCAGAAACTCGACCCAGCCGTCGGTATCGGTGGTGATCACGCCATCGGCGATCGAGGCCAGCGTGACCTGCGCGCGCTCCTTTTCGGCGTACAGTTCGGCGGCCGCAAGCTTGCGGTCGGTGATGTCCGTGATCGAGCCCGCCATCCGCACCGCGCGCCCGTCCGGTCCGACGACCGACTGGCCGCGCGAACGGAACCAACGGTATTCGCCCGATTTCGTCTGCACCCGCATTTCCACGTCGAACGGCGTGCGATGGCGCAGGTGAGCCTCCATCGCGCTGACCATCGATTTCTGGTCGTCGGGGTGCACCCGCGTCATCAGTGCCTCGACCGTACTGCCCATCTCCTGCTCCCGGTAGCCGAGCAGCTGCTTGAAGCGCGGCGAGTAGTACACCTCCTTGGTGACTATGTTCCAGTCCCACAGGCCGTCGTTGCTACCGGTCACCGCCAGGTTGAAGCGCTCTTCGCTGAGCTTGAGCGCCTGCTCGGCTTCTTCCCGCCGGCGCACCATCCGGTGCGACAGCACCAGGCCGATCGGCACCAGCATGCCTGCAGCCGCCAGCGTGGTGAGCAGCAGCAGGCGCTGGGTCTGGCGGGCGGCGCCGCCCAGGGTGCGCGTAAACTGGTCGGTAAGCGGGGTCAGGCGGGTGTCGATCTCCAGCAGCTGCTCGCGGTAGCCGTTAAGCGATTCCGCGGTCGCCTCGCCGGCGCTGATCTCGGCGTGCATCTGGCGGGCCAGATCGGCCATTTCGCTGACGTACTGGTCGCCCCGCGTCCACAGCGCGATCACCTCCGCCATGAAGTCGACGTTCTTGAAGCGGCGGAACAGCATGATCATGCTTTCCACCTCCTCCGGATGGTTGCGGCCCTCTATGAAGCCCTGCCAGGCCACCGCAATGTCCGGATTGTCCTTGATCAGCTCCTCCCTCGCCCTGCGGTCGCCGAGGGTCACCTGGATCGATTGTTCGTACCTGGCGTAGTCGGCGGGGTCCTGCGTTTCCGAGTAGCGCATCAGGTGGAACACCGCGCGCTTCTGCGCCTTCGACCACAGGCTCTCGCCCTCGGAGTAGGAGCGGGTCGCCGACAGAATCGTCATGCTTTCGGCCGAAAGCCACACCAGGAACACAACGATGACGACGAACGGCCATACGATCAGCAGCACGCGCTTGCTGAACGGCAGGTGGTGCAGAACCTTGCGTATGGCGCTCATCTGGTCGGGTCTATGCGCTCAACTGCGGGCTTCGTTCGCGCCGCCAAGCGCAACAGCCCCGCCCCCGCGCGCCTGAGAATGACGGCAGCCGCGGGCGGCAAGGCTTTGCATCATACCGACGGCTTCGGCAAAGATCCAGAAAAAATATATGGTTAAGTAGCATTGTTGACATGGTTTCTTTGTGAATCAGCCCAATTGCCCTACTGGGCAGCAACATTCAGGCCCGCAGCCCGTCGAAGTCATGACCCGTCCATGACGCTAACATCCGCCGATGCCTGAGTTTCAACCTTCCCGCGGTCTGGCCCTGTGGCCGCTTGCGCTGGTGGCAGGGCTGCTGCCCCTGGTGGCGTCGGTCTCGGCGTTCTGGATTTCGGTTGCACAGGAGTACATATCGGCATGCAATCCGCTGTTTGAAGGCTGCGCTTCGATCAGCCGCGCCGGGCGGCATGGACTCGCCAACCATGTGTTCCAGGCGCTGATGCTGCCGGCGGGTACCCTCCAGGGCGTCACCTGGCTGTGCGCGTGCGCTTGGCTCGCCGGCCAGGGCGCCAGCGGGCGCTCGATGAAGTGGTTGCCGTGGCTGGGCGTGATCGCTGGAGTGTTCCTCATCGTCTACGGCACCTTTCTCGGCACCGAGGGCGAGGCTTATCGCTGGATGCGCCGCTACGGCGTAATCGTGTACTTCGGTTTCACCTATCTGAGCATGCTGATTGCCGCCGCCCAGCTGCACCGGCTTGCCGGTCGGATGACTCCGCGGCTGAGCCGGTGGATTCCGGTGGCCTTGCTCGCCATGCTGGCGCTCATGCTGCTGATGGGCCTGTTCAACTTCTTCGTGCGACCGCTGCTCTCGGACGAGGCGCTGAAGGACCGCATCGAGAACGTACTCGAGTGGTATTCCGGCCTGGGTTTCACCGTCTTCTTTCTGGTGCTCGCAGGAATCTGGCGGCGTGCAGGCGCCCGCGCCAGCCTCTAGCCCGATACCCGGAATCGCGCGCTTGAGCAAGCGCGCATCGTTCGGTTAACGTCCCGGCCCATGTTCCGGTTCTCGCGGCTGCAGCTGGCGCTGCTGTTTCTCGGCTTCTCGCTGATCGCGCTCGCCCTGACGCTCGACCGCATCGCCGGCCTCTGGGCGCAGCCGCCGGAGACCCGCTCGTTCCGCTGGGGCTATCTCACGCTCGAGCCGGACCGCGATCAGCACATCGAAGCGC
>ERZ869936.2516-NODE-2516-length-10662-cov-5.101442_pt1 | contig 10662 bp, 7 predicted proteins | sample MGYA00520876_ERZ869936 | MGnify/ENA primary metagenome ERZ869936 (study PRJEB32218, sample SAMN09650985) | biofilter metagenome | isolation source: enrty point of leading RO module | place: Saudi Arabia: Thuwal, RO plant located on Red Sea | collected 2016-02-17 ... | reverse complement strand
TGGCTGGTGTCGCAGCCCACGTGCGTGCCGGTGAGCCGCAGCGTCTCGCGCAGGACGTTCCGGGTCACCGGCATCGACGACAATCCCCCGAACTCTGGCGCCTTCACGAAACCGCGCGCCTCCTCCGCCACCGCCTCGCCCCAGTCCGGCGCCGCCGCCAGACACCAAAGCGCCCAGCCCAGAAGCGCCGCGCTGGTCTCGTGGCCGGCCAGGAAAAAGATCGCGACCTGGTCCGTCATCTCCCTTGCCGTGAACACGGCACCGGTCTCGGGATCCGGCGTCGTCGTGATCCGCGTCGCCAGGTCGTCCGGCGCCGTGCCGGCGGCGATATCGGCCTGCCGCGTCTCGACCAGATCGCCGACCAGACCCCGCAGGCGCACCGCCGCCTCGCGCGCGGGCCTCGGGAGCCGCACCGGCAGCCACGGCAGAAGCGCGGCGCCGGTCGCCACAGGCTGAACGCGCTGAAAGGCGCGAAAGGCCCGGTAGGTCTCGGCGGCGGTCCCGGTCTCGATGGGCATCGAGAACAGCGTCCGGAAGATCACGTCCGCCGTCGCGTGGCTGGCCATCGCTTCGACATCGAGCACCCCCTCCCCGATCCGCTCCGCCGCAGCCTCGGCCGCCGCCAACATGGCGGGAAACGCCTCGCGCACGCGGCCGCCCTCGAAGGCGGGGTCGATGATCCGCCGCTGGTGCCGCCATTCCGCGCCGTCGGTGACGAAGACCGACCGGCCCAAAAGCGGCGCAAGCCCGCGCGTCACCCGACGCGATTTCGGGAAATCGCCTGGCCGCTCGTTCAGCACCTCGCGGACCAGCGAAGGCTCGTTCACCAGAAACGACCGAAAGAACGGCGACCGGAACTCGGCCATCTTCGCGCGATACAGATGCTCGGGCTGCGCCGACAGGATGTCCTGCCGGAACAGTCGCCAGTACCGCCAGAGCGACACCCGCCGCGGACGGCCCGCCGGTTTCGGCGGGATCATGTCACGGTCGAGGTGAAACGCGACGCGGGCACGTCGATCCGGTTGCGCGACGGGCGGCGTCCCCGGAACCGCGCGCCCAGCGTCAGGGGCCCGGCTGTGATCCGGAAGTAGTCATAGGCATCCGGGTTGTCGAAGGCGCAAAGATACTGGAAATGCAGACGGAAATACCGCCGCTTCAACGCCTTGTATGTCTCGGGCTTCAGGGTCTGGGAAAACGCCGCCGACAGGATCAGCGGCCATTGCTGGCCCCGCTTCGGCGCGACGCCCGACACCGACACCGGATCGGACAGGGCGAAAGAGCACCCGTCGCCTGGCGCCGAGACGTCGATCCAGGTGATCTCCTCGGCGGTCGACAACAGGCGCAGGTCGCGGCGGATGCGCCGCGCCTCGGGCAGGAAACTGACCATCGGGATGACCTGGCCCAGTGTCAGAAGCGACAGCGCCGGTCCCGTCCCCTGGAACCGCTTCAGCCGCAGGATGTCGGCCACGATCGACACCGCCATCTGCGCCCCCGAGGAATGACCCACGATCAGCACCTCGTCGATATCCTCGCGCAGCGCCGCCTCGATCCGATAGCGGAACTCGTGCAGCCGCGCCTCGATCTCGTCCGGGTAGGCGCCGCGCCGGGATGCGGTATAGGCATAGTCCTGCATGAGGTAATAGGCAAAGAACCTGTGATCCTGCGATCTGAACCAGCGCAGCGCCGTCACCGTCGCGGGCAGAAAGATCGACCAGAACACAACCGTCCCGACCAGCGACCAGACAAAGCCGCGCGTATCGGCCGCCAGACCCAGAAGTCCCGTCAGGAACGCGCCGCCGAGATAGGTCAGGTAGCCCGCCGTGCCGGCAAGAAGACCTGCCGCAAGAACCGCAAGCAGAAGCTGACCCAAAAGCATTCCCACGGGATAGAGCGCGGCCAGCACGGGGCCCTTGGCCAGCCACGACAGCCGCCGCAGCGTGCCTGTCGACAGATAGATCCAGGCCGTCTTCACCAGCGCCAGGTAAGTGCCGAGTATCCCGCCACGCATCGAACCCTGCACCAGATCGTGCCAGACCAGAACGTCGATATTGGTCAGAACCGTCTGACCTTCCATCTCGGCCCGGACACGCCAGCCGGTTTCGGTCCGGCCGGGCTTCTGGTCGATGCGATAACCCGAGATCTCGGCCTGCTTCTTGCCCTCGACGCGGTACAACTCGCGATAGCGGCGGGGCGGATGCGGATCGTAGCCAGGAATATAGAATACCCGGCGCCGAGAAACCCTGGTCTTTCCCTTCGAGAACATCTGGTCAGGTTAGCCGATGGATATCGCCCCGAGAAGGCTGTTTTTGCTTTGAATTCTAGCGATCAACGGTGAAGCGGCAATTCAGAAACAATCGCCCGAAGCGTGTCCCGCGCAGCCGCGATCACATACCCGTTTCCACGTGCGAGACCTCGGCGAACAAAAGCGGCACGCGATCCGATTCCGATCGGAGTGGCCTCAGCCGAAGGTCTGCAATATCGGGAAGCGCTCGTTCAGCCACCAGCTGAAATCGGTGAACTTTCCGGTCAGCATCAGCAGCCCGACGGTCCAGAGAAGCAGGCCCATGATCCGCTCGATCCGCTCCATATGCCGCTTCATCCAGGCCATCAGGCCCTTCATGCTTGGGAAAAACGCTGCGACCAGAAGGAACGGAATGCCCAGGCCCAACGCATAGGCCGCCAGCAGGGTCGTGCCCCTGACCACATCCGCCTCCGACGCGGCAATCGACAGGATCGCCCCCAGGATCGGGCCGATGCAGGGCGTCCAGCCAAAGGCGAAGGCCAGGCCAAGGATATAGGCCCCGAACATCGAGCCGCCCCGGTCGCCTGCGTCCATCCGCATCTCGCGGTCCATGAAGCCGATGCGATAGACGCCCAGGAAATGCGCCCCGAACACCATGATGACGATCCCGGCGATGGTGACGAACCAGTCCTGGTTCGACAGAAAGAACCGCCCGAAGGCGCTGGCCGTGAAGCCCAGGAACAGAAAGACCGTCGACAATCCCAGAACGAAGAACGCCGCCGAAGCCACAGCGCGGCGCCGCGCGCGCGCCTCGGCGCCTTCCATCTCGGTCACGGTGATCCCACCCATATAGGCCAGATACGGCGGAACGATGGGCAGGACGCACGGGCTGAGGAATGACAGAACACCGGCCGCGACCGCAATGGCGAGCGCGGGCACAATGCTGGCGTCGAAAAGGTCGATCCCGAACATGGGCGCTCCTTGTCCCTTGACCCCACATAGGCGATCCGTTCGGCCGCGGCATGGCCACGCACCGTCCCATCTCGGAGAACAAATTGTAGCCACGACCCTACCGCTCGAGGCCATGATGGCAGACGAGGAACTCGACGCCACCGGGCTCCTGTGCCCGCTGCCAGTCCTGAAGGCAGCCAAGCGGATGCGCGCGCTGCCTTCCGGCGGCCTCATGCGGCTTCTGGCCGATGATCCTGCGGCCATCGTGGACGTTCCGCACTTCTGCACCGAACAGGGCCACGAGCTGGTATCGTCCGACGAACAGGGCGGCGTTCAGATCTACGTGATCCGCAAGGGCTGACGTCGCGAAGAAAAAGGCCCGGTCGAAACCGGGCCGTTCTCTTCGGAACTGTCAGCGTCCCATCGACCACCAGCCACGGCGGCGCGGCTTGTCCGGCTCGGGCGGCGCCTCGTCACCCGCATCCGCCATCGCAGGCTCGGGGGTCTCCGGCTCGGCCTCGGCGGCCGGCGCTTCGGCGGCGTCCGCCATCTCCGGCTCGGGCTCCGGCTCGGGCAGCGGCTCGGCCGCGGCGGCAACGTCTTCCACTGCCGGCGCCGGCGTGTCCTCGGTCTCGGCCTTCTTCTTGCGGCTGCGGGTCACACGCTTCTTCTTGGGCTTCCCCTCGGCCTCGGGCGCCGCTTCGGTCTCCGCCTCGGCAGCCTCCGCCGCCTCGACGCCCGCGTCGTCCTCGACAGGGGCCTCCGCCGCCTCGTCCTTCTTCTTGCGCCCACCGCGCGACCGGCGGCGCTTCGGCTTCTTCGCCTCGCCGTCTTCGCCCTCGGCATCAGCGGCCTCGGCCTCGTCCGCCTCGGCGGCAGGTGCCTCCTCCGCCGCGCTCCGATCTTCGGCCTGCGCGTCCTCCGCTTGGGCCTCGCCATCGCCGTTGCCTTTGCCGCGCCGACGGCGGCGACGGCGGCGCTTGCGCTTGGGCTTGTCGTCCTCTGCCTCCGCCTCGGCCTCGTCGACGGCTTCGACGTCTTCCTCCTCGACCAGGTCCTCATCGACCTCGTCCATCAGCGACAGATCGACCGACACGACAGGCGCCACCTCGGTCACCTTCCGCGTCGCGGTCTTGAACTTCTCGATCGAGAAATCGGGCGAAATCAGGAACGGGTCGGCCTCCAGCCGGACCGCCATGCCATAACGCGCCTCGATCTGCGCGATGTGCTCGCGCTTCATGTTCATCAGGAAATTGACGATGGCGACCGGAGCCTTGACCAGAACCTCCTTCGACCGCCGCCGCACGCCCTCTTCCTCGATCTGGCGCAGGATGGTCAGGCCAAGGCTGTCATCCGACCGGATCAGACCCGTTCCATGGCACGACGGACAGGGCTGGGTCGAGGCCTCCAGCATCCCCGGCCGCAGCCGTTGCCGCGACATCTCCAGCAGGCCAAAGCCCGAGATGCGCCCCACCTGAATGCGCGCCCGGTCGGTCTTCAGCTTGTCCTTGAAGCGCTTCTCGACGGCGGCGTTGTTCTTGCGCTCCTCCATGTCGATGAAGTCGATCACGATCAGACCCGCAAGGTCGCGCAGACGCAACTGGCGCGCCACCTCCTCGGCGGCCTCCAGGTTGGTCTTCAGCGCCGTCTCCTCGATCGAGCCTTCCTTGGTGGCCTTGCCCGAGTTCACGTCGATGGCGACCAACGCCTCGGTGACGCCGATCACGATGTAGCCGCCCGACTTCAACTGAACCGTCGGGTTGAACATCGCGCCCAGGTAGCTTTCCACCTGATACCGCGCGAAAAGCGGCATCGCGTCCGTATAGTGTTTCACGTTCTTGGCATGGGACGGCATGATCATCTTCATGAAGTCCTTGGCGGTGCGGTACCCCGCCTCGCCCTCGACCAGAACCTCGTCGATCTCGCGGCTGTACAGATCGCGGATCGAACGCTTGATCAGGTTGCCTTCCTCGTAGATTTTCGCCGGCGCGATCGACTTCAGCGTCAGTTCGCGGATCTGCTCCCACAACCGCTGAAGATACTCGTAGTCGCGCTTGATCTCGGTCTTGGTCCGCTTGGCGCCCGCCGTGCGGATGATCAGACCGGCGCCCTTCGGCACCTCGATTTCGCCCGCGATCTCTTTCAGCTTCTTGCGGTCTGCGGCCTGGGTGATCTTGCGGCTGATGCCGCCGCCGCGCGCGGTATTCGGCATCAGAACGCAATAGCGCCCCGCCAGCGACAGATAGGTGGTCAGCGCCGCGCCCTTGTTGCCGCGTTCTTCCTTGACGACCTGCACCAGAAGGATCTGGCGCACCTTGATGACCTCCTGGATCTTGTAGCGGCGCACGCGCGGTTTGCGCTTGGGCCGGATCTCCTCGGCGGTGTCGTCGTCGGCGACGGATTCGATGGTCTCGTCGGTCTCGGCGGCATGTTCGGCGGCCACGTAGGGCTCGTCGTCGTCGCGCTCGCCCTCGGGTTCGTCCAGATCGACGACATCCATGCCGGGGATGTCGCGCTCGGCCCCGTCGGCATCGGCGCCCGCCTCACCCTGATCTGGCGCATCGCCCTCGTCGGCGGCCTCGGCCTCCATCTCTTCCGAAACGGTCTCGTCGGCGTTCTCGACCTTCTCGGCCTTGGGCCGCGACCGGCTGCGGCGGCGGCGCTTGGGCTTTTCCTCTTCTTCGGCCTCGGCCTCGGCTTCGGCCATTTCCTCGGCCAGAAGCGCTTCGCGGTCGGCGACCGGGATCTGGTAGTAATCCGGATGGATTTCCGAGAACGCCAGGAAGCCGTGGCGGTTGCCGCCGTAGTCGACGAACGCCGCCTGAAGCGACGGCTCGACCCGCGTTACCTTGGCAAGATAGATGTTGCCGCTGAGCTGACGCTTGTTTTCCGATTCAAAGTCGAACTCCTCGACCTTGTTTCCGTCAACCACCACGACGCGGGTCTCCTCCGCGTGGGTGGCATCGATAAGCATTTTCTTGGACATATGGACTTTCCGCGCAATGCCGAACCTGCGCCTGGCGGCGACAAGTGACTGGAATTGCGGCTGATTATGGCGAGACGCGGCTGGGCCATAAAAGGTCGGCCCGTCAACGACGGGGAAACGCTCGATCGGTCCCACGCGCGAGTCATCGCGGTTCTTCTCCGGCACCCACATCGGGGCGCCCGTTCAAGGCCCGGCGCTGGACAAAGCCGCGGCACGGGCAATTCGGTACTTGGCCAACTGTTGGCCGGCGAGCCGGATCAAAGGGGCATTTCGTCGCCAAGCCTTTGAAACAGCGAAACTTTTGCAAGGATCACCGCATAACGGATGCGTGACACCTCTGCCGTCGCACCATAAAGGGTGTCTGTGTCAAATATCAATCACCAAAATCGTGCAATCTCTCTCCGGTGCCGGCGATGCAACGGCTGGCAGGTCCTGATTTCTGCGGCCAACGCGTCATTTGCCCTGTCGCAGTACCCGAACCGGACTGTCACGAGTCCGTTGCGGCCGGCCCCGTCAGACCGTCAGCCCAAGAAGCCGCGCGGCCGAGGCCAGATCGTCGGCGATGTGCTGGCCAAGGTCGGGCAAGGGCTGGTCGCCGGGCCGCAGATCGGGGATCTGAACCACGACGCATCCGGCCGCAACCGCCGCCCTGACGCCGTGGTCGCTGTCCTCGAAGGCCGCCGCGCGGGACGGATCGACGCCCAGACGCTCCGCCGCCGTCAGATACGGCTCTGGATACGGCTTGTTCCGGGTCACCTCGTCACCTCCCACGACCGTCTCGAAATGCCCGATCAGGCCCGCACGCTCCAGATGTTCCCGCGCGCGCGCTCCGCGCGTCGAGGTCACGACCGCCAGACGCCGACCCTGCGCCTTCAGGGCGATCAGGGTCTCGCGCACCGTCGCCTTGACCGGAACCTCAGCGGCCATCTGGCGATCCAATGCGCCGTGCCAGTCATCGAAGAAGGTGTCGATGTCCAGGCCCGGAATGAACTGCGCGACCCGCTCGCGCGTCACCGCGTTCGAGGTGCCGACAAGCGACGCATAGAACGCACCCGCCGCCTCGGCGGCGACGCCGAAGGGTCGCGTGATCTCGCCGAACGCGACGCTTCCGGCCCGCTCGGTATCCAGAAGCAGGCCGTCCATGTCGAAGAAAAGCGCCTCGGGCGTGAAATCCGTCGTCAAATATAATCGGCCCGCTGCAACCCGTACTTGGCCATTTTCTCGTTCAGCGTCCGACGCGGCAGGCACAACTCTTCCATGACGTTCACGATCGAGCCGCGGTGCCGCCGCATGGTGTTGTCGATCAGCATCCGCTCGAAGGCTTCGACGTATTCCTTCAATGGCTTGCCCTCGGTCGTCACCGTCATCTGCGTCTCGTCATCATCGGCCATCAGAAGCGAGGCGATGGTGCCCGAGCCTCGGCGCGACTGAAGAACGGCCCGTTCGGCGACGTTCACAAGCTGGCGGATGTTGCCCGGCCAGGGCGCTTGCAGAAGCTGCGCGGCCTCCTGAGCCGAAACCTCCGGCGTCTCGCAGCCGTATTCGTCGGCGAACTGATCCGAGAACCGCTGGAACAGCATCAGGATGTCCTCGCCCCGCTGCCGAAGCGGCGGGATGGTGATCTTCATCGCCGCCAGCCGGTAATACAGGTCGGGCCGGATCGCGTCCTCGCAGGTCTTGCCCTGCTCTTGCAGGTTGCAGATCGCGACGATCCGCGTCTCCGCCGGCGTGCCCTGATCGTTCATCCAGGACAGAAGCCGCGCCTGAAGCGTCGTCGGCAGCGCCTCGATGTCCTCCAGCACCAGCGTCCCGCCCCGCGCCTCTTCCAGAAGCGGGATCGGATCGCCCTCGCCGATCGGCCCGAACAGCCGCTTGGCCAGCGTCGCCTCGTCATGGGCGGCGCAGGAGAACAGGACGAATTTCTTGCCCGCCTTCGCGCCGACGGCATGCAACGCATGGGCGACAAGCGTCTTGCCCGTGCCGGTCTCGCCGTCGATCAGGACATGACCGTCGGCCTGGCCCAGGTCCAGGATATCCTCGCGCAGACGCTCCATCACCGGAGACGTGCCGACCAGCTTCTTGATGATGCCCGAACCGCCATCGCTGAGTTCGCGGCGCAAAGCCCGGTTGTCCAGCGTCAGACGGCGCGCATTCGCGGCCTTCTTGGCCAGTTCCGTCATCCGGTCGGGATTGAACGGCTTCTCCAGGAAGTCGAACGCGCCCACCCGCATCGCCTCGACCGCCATCGGCACGTCGCCATGCCCGGTGATCATGATCACCGGCAGCGCGCTGTCGACGCTCATCAGCCGCTTGAGGAACGACATGCCGTCCATGCCCGGCATCTTGATGTCGCTGACCACGACACCGGGGTAATCGTTGCCAAGACCTTTCAGCGCGTCCTCGGCCGAGGGGAACGTCTCGGTCTCGAACCCCGACAGCGCCAGCCACTGGCTGATCGACTGACGCATGTCCTGTTCGTCGTCGACAATCGCGACCTTCATCGCCTGTGCCATGTTCTCACTCCGTTTCTCACTCGGCCGCCTGGGTCGCGGTTTGCGCCAGCGGCAGGATTATCTCGAAAACAGCGCCACCGTTTCTGCCGTTGCGCGCCGTCAGACGACCGCCCAGGTCGTTCACAATTCCAGATGAAATGGCAAGCCCTAACCCGACGCCATCGCCGGGGGCCTTGGTGGTATAGAAGGGTTCGAACAGATTTTCCAGATCCTCGATGCCGTGCCCGTTGTCCCTGACCGTGATCAGAACCTCGTCCGCGACGGTCAGGATCACCTTCACTTCCGGGTCCTTGATACCCCTGGTCGCGTCCAAAGCGTTTCTCAACAGATTGATGATGACCTGCTCCAGCCGGATGCGGTCGGCCTCGATCATCACCGGATCGCGCGGCAGCGAGGCAGAAATCGCCATGTCGCGGCGGCGAAGCTGAGGCTCCATCATCGAGATCGCGGACGACACCGAAGCCCTTGCGTCTATGGTCTCGAACGCGTCCCCGCCCTTCCTCGCATAGGATTTGAGCTGGCGCGTGATCGCCCCCATCCGCTCGATCAGGTCGTCGATCCGCTGGAACGATGACAGCGCCTCGTCCGGCCGCCGCCGCTGCAACAAAAGCTTGGCGCCCGCCAGATAGGTCTTCATCGCCGCCAGCGGCTGGTTCAGTTCGTGGCTGACCGCCGCCGACATCTCGCCCAGGATGGCCAGCTTCGACGACTGCTGAATGGTCTGCTCGGCCACTTCCAGGTGCCGCTCGGCCTTTTCACGCTCGGCGATTTCCCGCTGTAGCGCTGCGTTCAATGCGCGAAGTTCAGCCGACTCGCGCTGGAACAGAACCAGCCGCGACGTCGCCTTCCGGCCCACCACGTAAAAGACCATCGCCATCAGAATCGCGAAGCCCATGATTTCCAGCGCGATCACCGCGTTCACGCGTTCGCGCACGCCGGCATAGGTGGTGAAGCTGGTCATGTTCCAGCCCTGGAACCCGATCCGCGTCTGCTGGCGCATCACCGCCTCGCCCGACAGATAGGCGTCGGGCGGCAGCGCGCCCCAATCCGCGGTCGCCCGGATGGCCCGCTCGATCGCGTTCGGCGCCGAGCGCAGCGCCAGCGCCTCTTCCTCCGTCTTGCCGCGCCAGCGGGACTCGGTCGACAGGATGATGAGACCCTCGCTGTTCGTCACCATCACCGCGTCGGTGAAGCCCGCCCAGGCCGCCTCGAACTTCCTGAGCGCAACCTCGACCACGATGACGCCGATCAGGGCGCCCTGGGTCTCGATCTTGCGCGAATAACTGAAAACGCGGCCTCCGCTGTCCTGAACGTTCGTGGTGAAGACCGTATCGCCCGACCGCAGCGCCTCGACGAAATACGGCGCATCGGCGTGGTTCGAGCCCAGAAGCGCGCGGTCGGTGGCGGCCACCACACGCCCGCCCGAATCCAGAAGCATCAGACCGGCCGCCCCGATCTCGTCCCGGTATTCGATCAGCCGCTGCGACGATTGCGAGAAGTCGCCCGAGTTCAGCGCGCCGATCAGTGTCGGGTCGCGGGCCAGAAGCTGTGGCACGATCTGGTTGCGCTGCAACTCCGACAGGATGTTCCCCGAATACAGCGCCAGCCGCACCTCGGCGCGGGACCGTGTGCTTTCGGTGAAGCGTTCCGTCAGAAAGGCGTGCGACCCGGCGACCACCCAAACCGCCACTCCGTTCCGCACCGTCATCCCGACCCGCTCGCGCCGGTGAAGGCCGCCCAGGTCCGGAATGCGTGATTTCGCCATCTTGCTCATGGACAGAATCTAAAGGTTCGGCCCTTTGTTCTCAAGCGTCCAGCGCAGCGCCCGCCAGCGCGCGGAACAACGCGGCCCCATCGGCCTGCCCCAGCGCCGGGTCCGCGGCGCGTTCGGGATGCGGCATCAGGCCCAAAACCCTCCGGTTCTTCGACAGGATCCCGGCGATCCGGTCAACCGATCCGTTCAAGTCCGC